>ERZ888423.590-NODE-590-length-36502-cov-30.010015_pt1 | contig 36502 bp, 35 predicted proteins | sample MGYA00520523_ERZ888423 | MGnify/ENA primary metagenome ERZ888423 (study PRJEB32303, sample SAMEA104408611) | aquatic metagenome | biome: Brackish water; feature: Pelagic; material: water | place: Baltic Sea | collected 2014-06-08T10:24:00 | depth 30,27 m ... | reverse complement strand
GCTCCCTCGCGCATGTTTTCATTTTCCGCTCATCCCGGCGAAAGCCGGGACCCAGACCCGTAGGGTGGGTTAGCCGAAGGCATAACCCACCGTCTTTGCCTCGCCCCTGGACGTTGGGTTACGACCTTCGGCCTAACCCACCCTACGATTCGCCGCCTCAATACCCCACGCGTCGGCGCCAACCCTTGCATATGTACGCAATCACGTACATATTGCCCCTATGCCTCACATCACCGACGCCATCTCCATCTCCGAAGCCCGCGCGAACCTGAAGCAGGTGATTGACAGCGTGATCGACGATCATGCCCCCGTCGCCATCACGCGCCGGGGCGCGGGTGCAGCCGTGCTTGTGAGCCTCGATGACTGGACGGCGCTGCAGGAGACGATTCACGTCTATTCCCAGCCTGGCCTCGCCGACTACCTGAAGGACATCGATGCCGGAAAGGTCAAAGGCGGCGTGACGGTGCCCGAAGGCGTGCTGACGAATTTCGACTCGCTCGAGGACCTTTTCCGCTGGATCGACCGTGAACACGCTCCTGACGCCAAAGGCACTTGAGCACCTCGCCTGGTGGATGACCAACGACCCGCGCACGGGCCGCAAAGTCCTGCGCCTGATCGAAGAATGCGCGCGCACACCTTTTGAGGGAACAGCCAAGCCTGAACCGCTCAAGGGTGATCTCGCCGGCTGGTGGTCCCGCCGCATCACGCAGGAGCATCGCCTCATCTACAAGGTGGATGGACGCGGCGACGACCAGACTCTGATCATCGCCGCCTGCCATGGGCATTACGACGACTGATCGGGCTGCGGCAAAAGCTGACGCCCGCCTTGTGCAACCAAATCCGCCCCCTCCCGAAACAAAATCCGCAGACGCCTCAAGCGCCTGAAAGAATTCTCCGGACAACTTGCGCCACACCCCTCCGGCTGGGGTTATACTCAACTGCAAACCCACGCGCGCACCCCTTACGTCGGATAGAGGCTAAAGGCCGAAATCCGACACCCCCGAGAGGGGGCGAGAAACAAACGACACGAAGTGATAAAAAATGAGAATCAATGAGAAGAAATCGACACGCGGAATGCAAAGCCTGCAACAGGATGAGGCCATCTGGCGACAGAAAGAGAGGACTTGCGCCTACACAAAAACCGGCTTCGGAAAAATGAAACCCATCCTCATCAAGCCGTTATGAAATCCGTCGCCCAACCTTGCGCAACACCTCCGCTCACGGATCTATCGAAAATCCCTGGATTCAAGACCCTAAGCTCCCGCCGCCCGCCCCGCCAGGCGTCCCGTCGCGAGGCACGCCGTCAGCAGGTAGCCGCCCGTAGGCGCGTCCCAGGCGATCATCTCTCCGGCGCAGTACACACCTGGCAGGGCTTTCAGCATAAGACCGTCGTCCAGCGCGTCCCAAGGGACGCCGCCGGCGGTGGAGATGGCGGTGTCCATCGGAGCGGTACCGGTGAGGGTCAGCGGCAGGGCCTTGAGGAGGCGGGCGAGGTCTCCTGCAGCGCGCGGCGGCGCGCCCTTCGTGACTTCGAACAGAAGCGCGGCCTTGGCGCCGTCGATGCGGGCGGCCTTGCGCAGGCGGTTGGAGAAGGAGTCCTTCGGGTGCTGCGCCGCGAGCCGTGCGGTGAGCAGGGCTTCGTCCGTCTCCGGAAGAAGGTCGATGGTGAGGATGGCCCGGCGCGTCTTTGCCAGGTCCCTGCGCAGCGCGGAGGCGAGCGGGTAGACCGCGCCGCTCTCGATGCCGGTTTTCGTGATCACGAAATCGCCCCGCACGGTTTGTCCGTGAGCAGCCAATGAAACGCCCTTCACGGGAGCGCCTTCCTGCGCCGCCATCCTGGCAGACCAGTCCGCGACGAACCCGCAATTCGATGGCGCGAAGGCCTCCGGCGCCACACCGCGTTTGGCGAGCAGGTCTGCCCAGGCGCCGTCCGAGCCGAGCCGTTTCCAGCTGGCGCCGCCAAGGGCAAGAATAACCGCGTCGGTCTCAACCGTAACACCCCCTGTCATAGTCTCGAACGTAAGCGCGCCGGTACTGTTCCATCCCGTCCAGCGATGGCGCGTGTGCAGCTCGGCGCCCGCCTCACCCAGCCGCGCGAGCCAGCGGCGCAGCAGCGGCGAGGCTTTCATCCCGATGGGAAACACCCGCCCCGACGAGCCGACATGCGCTTCGATGCCCAGCCCCGCCATCCACTTGACGATCTGCGATGGCCCGAACGCCTCCACCATCGCGGCGAGGCGGGCATCCGGTGCGTCATAGCGTTGCCGGAACTGCGCTTCGTCTTCAGAATGCGTGATGTTCAGCCCGCTCTTGCCGGCCATCAGGAACTTGCGCCCCGCGCTCGGCATCGCGTCGTAGATGTCCACGCGCGCCCCCTGCGCCAGCGCAGCTTCCGCCGCCATCAGGCCTGCCGGCCCCGCGCCGATGATCGCGATGTGTTTCATCTGCCCCCTGTAGCGGTGCAGGCCAGGACTTGCCAGCTACCCTTGCAAGTCCGGGGCGAACCCGCATAACCCTCCCCATGGTCAAAGCCTCTGCCTCCGCCTTCGTCTGCCAGGCCTGCGGCGCCGTGCACGCCAAATGGGCGGGCCGCTGCGAAGCGTGCGGGGAGTGGAACACGCTGGTCGAGGAGGCAAGCAGCGCTCCGCCCGGCGCCCTGAAAGCCGGGAAGACACCTGCCAGGCGCGGGCCGAAGACCGAGTTCATCGCGCTCAATTCGGATGTCGAAACCCCGCCCCGCGTGCTGATCGGCGTGGAAGAACTCGACCGCGTGTTCGGCGGCGGTATCGTGCCGTCCTCCGCCACGCTGATCGGGGGCGATCCCGGCATCGGCAAATCCACGCTGCTCCTGCAGGCCGCCGCCCGGCTTGCCCGCAACGGGGTGAAGACCGTCTACGTTTCCGGTGAGGAAGCCGCAGCGCAGATCCAGGAGCGCGCCCGGCGCCTGAAAGTTGCCAGCTCGCCGGTCCAGCTCGCGACCGAGACGGACCTGCGCAAGATCCTCTCGGCGCTTAAGGAGGCGGATCCTGGCTTCGTGGTGATCGACTCGATCCAGACAGTCTGGTCCGACGCGCTGGAAGCGGCCCCCGGCTCGGTCGCTCAGGTGCGTGCCTGCGCGCAGGAGCTGGTGCGCTGGGCGAAGAAATCCGGCGCGGCGCTGGTCCTCGTCGGGCACGTCACCAAGGAAGGCACCATCGCGGGCCCCCGCGTGGTCGAGCACATGGTCGATGCCGTGTTCTATTTCGAGGGCGAGCGCGGCCACCAGTTCCGCATCCTGCGGGCGGTGAAGAACCGGTTCGGGCCGACCGACGAGATCGGCATCTTCGAAATGCACGCCCTGGGGCTGACGCCGGCAAAGGAACCCTCAGCCCTGTTCCTCTCGGCCGATGCCGAGCCGGGCGGCGGAACCGCCGTGTTTGCAGCGATGGAAGGCTCCCGCCCCGTGCTGGCGGAGGTTCAGGCTCTTGTCGCCAAGAGCCCGTTCGGCACGCCAAGGCGCTCCGTGATCGGATTTGACTCCGGGCGCCTTGCGATGATCATGGCCGTACTCGAGGCCCGCTGCGGGCTGAACTTTGCGGGCATGGATGTCTATCTCTCCGTGGCCGGCGGTTACCGGATCAGCGAACCGGCGGGAGACCTCGCTGCCGCAGCGGCGCTACTGTCTTCACTATCGGGCAATCCGGTGCCGGCGCGCAGTGTTTTCTTTGGAGAAATTGCCCTCTCCGGAGCGGTTCGGGCGGCTCCGAGAATGGATCAGCGGCTGAAGGAAGCGGCGCGGCTGGGATTCCAGCGCGCGTATGGTCCCGACAGCAGCCCTTCGGCAGACGGCGGCTTGACGGTTACCCCAATTGCGCGGCTTATCGCGCTTGTGGATCTCCTCGCTCCGGACGCTGCAAATGCTTGAAAACATTTCTGCTTTTGACGGCATCGCGCTGAGTGTGATCCTGATTTCCGCACTCATGGCCTTTGCCCGCGGCTTCCTGCGCGAACTCGCGACACTCGGCGCCTTCATCGGCGCGCTGGCAGCGGCCTACTACGCGCGGAAATTCTTGCACGGAAAGGTTGCAGATTTGCTGCCCGCGGGTAGTCATCCGCTCGCACCTGATATCATTCTTGTGGTGACGGCGTTCCTGATTGTTTACGTTATTGTCGCGTGGCTTGGACAATCTTTATCAAAATCCATCATGACAAACGGCGATATCGGCCTGTTCGACCATATCGCCGGGCTCGTGTTCGGGGTCATCCGCGGCGGCGTGGCGCTGGTTTTCTTCGCCGTGCTGCTTTCGGTCGGGCTTGAGGAAGAGCGCGTGCCGCCGTTCATCCAGGACAGCCTCAGCTACCCGATCCTCGCCCGCGCCGCCGATGCGGTGACCGGTGAGGCGCGTGAGGTCAGCCGCAGCGCTGCGCCGGTTGTACCCGCCTCAGGCGACTGACCTTGATGCCTTGGCGGGGCGCGGTAATCTGGCCCCACACCCATCCGTGAGGGGAGGAAGTTCATGATGCGCAGCCCTGCCCCGCTGTCCCGGCGCAGTTTCCTGATGGCCTCGGCCGCGGTGGCACTGGTTTCGGCCTGCGCCACGCAAACCGGCACCGATACAATGCCGCCCGCCTCACTTGCGCCGACAATGACCAGCCTTCTGGCGGCGCAGGCGGTGCCGATCCGCAACCTGGCGCCCAACGATCCGGGCGTCAAAGCCCTCGCCAAACGACTCGCCGTCGCACGCATGGCGGGGCTGGGGGAAGCAACCCACGGTTCGCATGAAGATGTGCTGCTGAAGTCGGTGCTGATCCAGGCCATGGTGGAGAACCACAACCTGCGTGTCGTCCTGCTGGAAGCCAACCGCACCGGCTGCGCGCAACTCGACACGTTTGCTTCCGGCGCGCCGACCGGGCTGCTCGCCGCCGAGGCGGTGAAACAGGCGCCGGTGTTCCGCATCCTGAAAACCGAAGTCTTAGCCGACCTGCTTGCCTGGCTGCGTGGCTGGAACGCGGTGAATGCAGACCGGCGGGTGCGCGTGACCGGCGTCGATTGCCAGGCCAGCAGCCAGGACGCGGGCGACGCGCTGGCGGCGTTTGCCATCATCGATCCCGGCGCAGCAGACGTGATCGGCGCCGCGCTCGCACCGATCCTGACGGCCGATGCCCGCGCTGCCCGGCACGACCTGATGCTGAAGCAGATCACGTCCGCGCAGCGCGCCGGGGCGGAGGCTGCCTGCCGCATGCTGGAAGCCGAACTGAATGCGGCCGGTCTCGAAGACGCCGCCTTCACGGCGCGGCGCGCCTGGCAGGGTCTCAGCGCGTTCGAACACGAGACCTCGGACGGCGACCTGAACCTGGCGACGCCGGAATACTGGAGCCGGCGCGATGTGTTTATGGCGGACAACGCGGTCGCTCTCGCCAGGGAGCAGGCGGCGGTGTTCTGGGGGCACAACACGCATGTCGCCGGCGGGAGCCCTGCGGGAGACTTCGCCGGTTATGTACCGAGCGGCGCGGTGCTGCGCCGGAAGCTCGGCAGGGATTACAACGTGCTGATCCAGGAATTTGCCGAGGCGACCTTCCTCGCGATCCCGACGAGTGCCGGCAATACGCCCGGCGCGCCGCAGGTGCGAATCTCACGTAAGGCTCAGCCGGCTACGCTGAACGGCCTGCTGGCAGATGCGAGCACGAAAACCGCCTGGTTCGACCTCGCCAACCTGCCTGAAACTGACCTTTTGCGCGAATGGCGGCGGACACCCATCGGGCTCGACTGGTACGGCGCCGCCGCGAGCGAGGCGCCTGAAGCTTCCGACCTCGTGCAGATTCCGCCGGACTCGCTGTTTGACGTTCTGGTTATCCATCCGAAACTGACGCCTGCGCGGATGCTCTGAGGCGCGACCCGGCGTCATGACATCCAGATGACAGGTGCGCCCTTTCGCCCGGGGCGAAAGCCCACTATATCCCGCTGCGATACTGGCCCCCCCCAAAGCGAGTCGGACCTTCCGATGGCCTATTTCGACAATGATGACGACAAGCCACGCGAAGAGTGCGGCGTATTCGGCGTGTTCGGGAACAAGGAAGCGAGCCTCCTGACGGCCCTCGGTCTGCACGCGCTGCAGCACCGGGGACAGGAAGCCTGCGGGATCGTCAGTTTCGACGGCAAGCGCTTCAACTCCGAACGTCATATGGGCCTCGTCGGCGAGCATTTTGGCGGCGACCTGCGCCAGCGCCTTCCCGGCCATTCCGCCATCGGCCACAACCGGTACTCCACCCAGGGCCGGCCGATGCTGCGCAACATCCAGCCGATCTTTGCCGACCTTGCCATCGGCGGCTTCGCGGTCGCGCATAACGGCAACCTGACGAACGCGCGCCAGGTGCGCCAGCAGCTCGTCAGGGACGGCGCAATTTTCCAGTCCACGATGGACACCGAGGTGATCCTGCATCTCGTCGCACGCAGCCCTAAGAAGCGTTTTGTGGACCGCCTGATCGATGCGATGCACCAGATCGAAGGCGGCTATGCGCTTGTCGGGCTCACCGGCAAGAAACTGATCGGCGCGCGCGACCCCATCGGCCTGCGCCCGCTGGTGCTCGGCCGTCTGGGCACAGGCTACGTCCTGGCCTCGGAGACATGCGCGCTCGACATCATCGGCGCCGAGTTCGTGCGCGAGATCGAGAATGGCGAAGTCGTCGTGATTTCCGAACAGGGCCTTGAGAGCTTCCGCGCCTTCGCGCCGCGCCCGCCTTCGCCCTGCGCCTTCGAGTATGTCTACTTCGCGCGGCCCGACAGTTTCATCCAGGGACGCTCGGTCTACGAAGTGCGCCGCCGGATGGGGCATCAGCTGGCCGCCGAGACGCCCGCAGATGCCGACGTGATCGTGCCGGTGCCGGACTCCGGCGTGCCGGCCGCGCTGGGCTTCTCCGAGGCCTCCGGCATCCCTTTCCAGATGGGCATCATCCGCAACCACTATGTGGGGCGTACCTTCATCCAGCCGACACAGCTGGGCCGCCAGACGGCGATTTCCAAGAAGCACAGCCCGAACCGCGCTGCGCTTGAAGGCAAGCGCGTGATCCTCGTCGACGACTCCATCGTGCGCGGGAACACGTCCAAGAAGATCGTGCAGATGGTGCGTGAGGCCGGCGCACGTGAAATCCACTTCCGCTCCGCCAGCCCGCCGATCCTCAACCCGGATTTCTACGGCATCGACATGGCCGGCAAGTCCGAGCTGTTCGCCGCCAACCACACGCACGAGGAGATGGTGAAGGAGCTGAAGGTCGAAAGCCTCGGCTTCCTGTCGGTGCCCGGCCTCTACAAGGCGATTGGCGAGCCGTTGCGCAACAGCATGATCCCGCAATTCTCGGATCATTGTTTCACCGGCGAGTATCCGACCCCCCTGGTCGACTACCAGCAGGACCAGGCGGACAAGGAACGCCAGCTCTCGCTTCTGGACGACGTGTAAAGCGCGCGCTACACGCCGCGCAATGACCCATACTCCCCGCCTCATTCTCGTCACCGGCGCCTCGCGCGGCATCGGCCGCGCCGTTGCCCTTGAGCTTGCCCGCCAGGGTGATCTCGTGATCGCCGTGGCGCGCTCCAAGGCCGCGCTTCAGAAGCTGGACGACGAGATCCGCGCGCTCGGCTCCGAGGCGCTGCTGGTGCCGATGGACCTTAAGGACACCAAGGGCATCGAGACGCTGGGCAAGGCGCTGACGGAGAAGTTCGGGCATCTGGACGGCTTCGTCGCCAATGCCGGCCTGCTCGGCACCCTCGGCCCGCTGGAGACAACCGGGCCGCGTAGCCTGGAGGAAACCATCCAGGTAAACCTCACCGCCAACGCCCACCTGATCCGCGCGCTGGGGCCGCTGCTGCACCAGTCGGCTGCGCCGCGCGCCGTGTTCGTGACCTCCGGCGTAGTGGCGCGCCCGCGCGCTTTCTGGGGGCCGTACCAGGCGTCCAAGGCGGGCCTCGAAGCGCTGGTCAAAGCCTGGGCGGACGAGAACGAGAAGATGGCCCTGCGCGTCAACCTGTTCGACCCCGGCGCCGTTCGCACCGGCATGCGCGCCGAAGCGATGCCGGGCGAAGACCCGATGACACTGCCCCCGCCGCAGGAGGTTGCCCGCGAACTGATCAAGCTCGTGGGGCCTGCCGAGACCCGCACGGGCGCCCGCATCACCTTCCGCGACCGCCTCAGGACCTGACCTGACAATCCCTGCCGGAGCCACACCAATGTCGATCACGGAAATTTACCTGATCGCCATGCTGATCATCATCGCTGTGCCATACCTGGTCTGGCGCGGCCTCAGGACAGAGTATTTTTGCGCCGCTCGTCGTGGTGCAGAGTCTCTGCGGCATCCTTCTCGGCCCGGGCGTGCCTGGCTCAGCCTTCCCCGCCTATTATGATTTTGTCTTCCAGCCGGATGTCATCCGTATGCTGGATGGCGTCGCGACATGGGCGGTGATGATCTTCGTCTGGATTGCCGGCATCGAACTGGATCTCAGATCTGTCTGGCACAATCGGGGGGAAACCGGCCTGACGGCCGGCCTGGCCCTGGTCACGCCCTTGCTGTTCGGGTGCGGCGGCGCCTGGATCATGCTGCTATCGGGACAGGGCTGGATCGGGCCGAACGCTGCGCCGTGGCAATTACGGCATGTCCTGCGCCGTGGCCGCTCTGCCGATCCTCGTGGTGCTTCTCGAAAAGCTCGCCTTGCTGCGCCTGCCGCTCGGCCAGCGGGTGCTGCGCTATGCCAGCCTTGACGACATCGCGATCTGGGGCGTGCTGGCGGTCATCCTGCTCAACTGGAAACGCATCGGCCGGCACGGCTTCTTCCTCGTCCTGTTCGCCGCAATGGCCGATGCAATCCGTAAGCTGATGGTCCCGATACCGGCAAGCGATCGCTGGTATGCCGGCCTGATCTGGATGGCGAGCGCCGCCCTGTTCGCGGACTGGGCAGGGCTTCATTTCATGGTCGGCGCCTTTCTTGCGGGGGCCACCCTCGACCGGGATACCTTTGACGAAGCGCAGATGGACCTTTTCCGCAATCACATCCTGCTGGCCGTGATGCCGGTCTACTTCCTCTCAACCGGCCTGCGGACCGAATGGGGCGCGGGCGGCGCCGCAGTGTTCGGAGCGGCCGGCCTGCTGCGCGCGGCGTCCGTAGGGGGCAAGCTTGCCGGTGTTGCCGCCGCCGGACATCTGCTGAAATGGAAGCGCGGCGAAGCCTGGCAGATCGGCTGGCTGCTGCAGACCAAGGCACTGATCATGATCATCTTCGCCAGCATCCTGCCGGACCGGGGGATCATCAGCAATGCGGCCTTCACGGCGTCGCTGCTGATGGCCGCCGCAAGCACGATGCTGACCATGCCGATGGCGGCGCCGTCACTGAAGAAGGATCCGCCGCCGGCTTAGCGCACGCCCGCCAGCACAGCGGCCTCGGCCGCTTGCGCCATTGCCACGGCCGCGACTGTACCATGCGCGGGCACGGGGCTGCGCGCGAGGCCGAGGCAGGCGGCATAGAAGCCTTCGTCGGCCGCGCCGAGCGGATCAGGCAGCTCGGCCGCGATGTCCACGCGCACTTCGTAAGGCGTCGTGTTCTTCAGCTTGCGGGTGAGAAAGTCGATGTCGATTTCGCCGGAGGGATAGACGACGCGCATCGTCCGCTCACGCAATTCTGCGGCGCGGCTGGCGCGCAGCTTGGCCTTGCCGCCGTCCGCATAAGTGAACACCGCCTCGGCTTCATCGATATGGGACGAATGCACGCGCCGCCCGGCCGCCTCGACGCCGGTGAACTCGCGCCCCAGCATCATCGCGGCGAGATCGAGATCGTGGATCATCAGGTCCCAGATCACCGACACGTCGCCGGCACGCCCTCCCGGCGCGGCGGGGCCTGAGCGCACGGATTCGACCAGCAACGGAACTTCCGGAATGGCGAGCACGCCCATCGCGTTTGCGACGAAGCGTTCCTGGTGGCCGACCTGCAGGATGCGTCCCCGGGCGGCGGCTTCATCGGCAAGGTCGCGCGCGGCCACGCCGGACAGAGCCAGCGGCTTTTCGACCAGCACATGGCAGTGCGCCTCGATCGCCTGGCGGGCGAGAGATTCGTGCCAGGTGGCGGGGACGGCGATGACAACCGCGTCGCAGACTTTCAGGAACTCGGCATAATCGCTGTAGCCCTTCGTGCCGAAGGTTTCGGCGAGCTTTTCGGCGCGGGCGAGATCGACATCAAAGATGCCCATCAGGTCGGCGCGCGCCGAGGCGGCGGCCTTCTGGGCGTGGTAGTTTCCGAACACGCCGGCGCCTGCAACGCCCACTTTCAGCTTCGTCATGCCGCTTCCCGTCCCTTTTGCCTTCCGCAATGACACCCCGCGCGCCGGGCTGCAAGTGTCGCAGGCACGCCGGATTCTTCGCCCGGCCCCCTTCACAGGCCGCGCCAGCCGGTTCATGTGAACCCGGACAAAACAAGACAAAGGTAATGGATATGGCCAAGCTGACTTCGACCGAATGGTCCCTCGCGGCCCGCCCTGTGGGCATGCCGAAACTTTCGGACTTCCAGACGAAGACGATTGAAGTGGCGGCGCCCGGCGAGGGTGAAATACAGGTGATGAATACCTGGATGTCGGTGGACCCGTACATGCGCGGCCGGATGTATGACCGCGAGAGCTATGTGCCGCCGTTCCAGATCGGCGAGACGCTGCAGGGCGGCGCGGTCGGGCGCGTCGCGGCTTCCGCGCATCCTGACTACAAGGCTGGCGATCTCGTCTCCTCCTTCCTCGGCTGGCGCACGGCGTGGACCGCCAAGCCTGCGGCCGCAGCGGTACAGAAGCTGCCCGCCACAGGACTGCCGGAAAGCGCCTTCCTGGGCGTTGCCGGCATGCCAGGGCTGACGGCCTATGCGGGCCTCCTGCGCGTGGCGGAGCTGAAGCCCACCGACGTCGTGTTCGTCTCGGGCGCTGCGGGCGCGGTCGGCTCGACCGTCGTGCAGATTGCCAAGATCAAGGGCGCGACCGTCATCGGCTCGGCCGGCGGGGCGGACAAGTGCGCGCTGGTCAAGTCGCTCGGCGCCGATCACGTGATCGATTACAAGCAGGCCAGGGGTTTTGAAGGCCTCGTGGCCGCCCTGCGCGCTGGCGCGCCCAAGGGCATAGACGTGTACTTCGATAATGTCGGCGGCGACCACCTGACAGCAGCCATCGAGATGGCCCGCCCGATGGCGCGGTTCGCGCTGTGCGGAATGATCGCGCAGTACAACGATACCGGCACGCCGACCGGCCCGCACAATATCATCCAGGCGGTCGGCAAGCAGCTGAAGCTGCAGGGCTTCATCGTCTCCACCCATGCCGACATGCAGCCGGCTTTCATGGCCGACATGGCGAAGTGGATCGCCGGCGGCCAGATGAAATACGAGGAAACCGTGATGACCGGAATCGAGAAGGCGCCTGAAGCCTTCCTCGGTCTGTTCACCGGCGCCAATACCGGCAAGATGCTGGTCAAACTCGCGTAACGCCATGGCTGCCCTGTTCGACGCCTACATCATGGTGGACTGGAGCGCGGCCGCGAAGCCCGCGCTTGGTCCCAATTCCATCTGGATCGGTGTCCTGATGAAGGACGCCCGGCTGAAGCTGCAGTTCAAGGCGGTGAACATCGACACACGCCTGAAGGCGCGCGCGTTCATCGAGGACATGGTCGCCAAGCTCACCAGGCGCGGCGACAAGGTGCTGCTCGGGTTCGACTTCTCGCTCGGCTATCCGGCAGGCACCGCGAAGGCGCTGGGCCTCGACACAGCGAAGCAGGCGCCATGGGCCGCCATGCATGCCCACCTCGCGACGCGCTACAAGGACAAACCGGACAACAACTCGCGTCCACGCTTCGCGATCGCGGCCGGCCTCAACTATACGATCTCGAAAGGCCCGTTTCCGTTCTGGGGCGCGCCGCCGGCCGACAAGGCGACGACCCTGTCGACAACGAAAACCGGGTTCACCCCCGACAAGCCGCTCGCGGAATTCCGCCTCGCCGAACAACACCTGCGCTCGGTGCCGGGCGCGTCGCCGAAATCCTGCTGGCAACTTTACGGCGCAGGATCTGTCGGCAGCCAGAGCCTCACCGGCATCCCGCATGTGCATGCCCTCCGGCAGGCCTGGCCCAACGCCCGCGTGTGGCCGTTCGAGCTGGGCGAAGGCGGCCCGGTTACAGCGGAAATGCTTGACGGAATCGAGGTCGTGATCGCGGAAATCTACCCCTCCCTGGTCAAGCCGAAGCCCGAGAAGGGCGAGGTCGCCGATGAGGCCCAGGTGCGCCAGATTGCCCGCCACTACGCGGATCTGGACGAGAAAAACGCGCTTGGAGCGACTTTTTCCACAGGCAAAACGCTTTCCGGAGAACAGATCGCCCTCATTACCGGCGAAGAGGGCTGGATTCTGGGCGTTTAGCCCGTGTCTACTGGGCTTCCGGCGTATCCATCGGTTTCGAATCGTGGGTAAGTCGCCCCAATGGCGATTGCTCGTCATTTTAATCTAGAGGAGAACCCCTATGAACAAGGGTGAACTGACCAAAGCAGTGGCCACCGCTTGCGGCATGTCCCAGAGCGACGCCGGCAAGGCCGTTGACGCTGTTTTCGACACCATCGCAGGCTCGGTCAAAGGTCGCGAACAGGTTGCAATCGCTGGTTTCGGCACGTTCGTCGCCAAGACGCGCAATGCCCGTGAAGGCCGCAATCCGGCCACCAAGGAAGTGATCAAGATTCCTGAGAAAACCTCGGTGGCGTTCAAGCCTGCCTCGGTCCTCAAAGACATCTAGGCGTCCTGCCCCTTCAGTGGGATATGAAGACGGATCCGGCGGCGCGTTCCTTGATGGGGCGCGCCGCTTTCCATTCCAGCAGGGCCACCTGCAGCGCGCCCGCCACGAACACGCCCGCCATCGCGCCTTGCAGCACGCCCAATGCGCCGCCGCCCTGCGTAATGCCGAGCCAGTAGCAGACCGGGATCATCACCACGAAGAACGAGCCGACATGGATAAGGGTCGGCAGCCAGACCATACCCTGCGCCCGCAAGGCAAACGAGGCCGTGGCCTGCAGCCCGTCAAAGATCGTCGCCAGCGCCGCGAGCCAGAGCAGCGCCGCAATCGCGGGCGCCAGCGCCACGCCGCCGATGACGGCGTCCTCGCGCACCAGCAGCGTCGAGATGGGCCCGGCAAACAGTGTGAGGATGATGGCCAGTATGAGGCCCATGGCAATCGTGGCGACCACGCCGAGGCGCCCGGCATTCCTGACTTCCTGCGCCTCGCCGCGTCCGATGGCTTCGGCCACGCGCACCGACGTGGCCGAGGCGATGCCGAGATAGAACATGAAGCACAGGCCCATCACCTGCACGGTGTAGCCATAGACGGAGTTGGCCGCGATCGAGATCCAGGTCGCGATCACATAAGTGATGTTGAAACCGCCCCATTCGGCGACATTGCTGACCGCCGTCCCCGTGCCGACTTCCAGCTGGCGGCGCGCTTCGCCGGCCGGCGCAGCGGGCGAGCGCCGGAAGCCGGGCGTGAGGCGCGCGACGAGGATCAGCATGACGATGACGATCAGCCAGCGCGTGATCGAGGTTGCCCAGGCAACACCCTCGGCGCCCATCTGCGGCATGCCCCACCAGCCGCCGACAAAGGCGAGGTTGAGGAACAGGTTCAGGACAACGCCTGCGTACATGACGACGGTGACCAGCAGCGGCCGGCGCAGCGCTTCGAGGTAATAGCTGCAGGCCTGGCTGAGCATGTGGCCCATCAGGCCGAAGGCGAGGATGCGCGTGACCGAGGCGGTTTCCGCGGCGACGACTTCCGGCGGCGCATCGATTCCGGCAGCCTCGCTCGGCGGGGCGATGGTCACGAAAATCCAGTGGAAGAACGAGCCTGCGGTCGGGATCAGAATCAGGGTCAGCGCGCCGCCGAGCAGCGCGCCCCAGAGAAGCCCGCGCCGGAAGATCCGGCCGGAATCCCTCTCCCGGCCGACGCCGAGGAGTTCGGAGGTGAGCACCTGCACGCCGAGCAGGATGCCGAGGCCAAGCCCGAGGGAAATACCCATCGGCAGCCAGGCATTCAGCACGTAGGCGAGCTCGCCCGGCGCATACTGGCCGAGCACGATGGCATCCGTAACCCCCATCAGCATCATCGCCATCCGGCTGATGGCGATAGGCACCGACAGGCGCATCAGGTCTGCAATGTCCGAGGGCCGGGCCCAGGCGGGCAGCCGCGACGTCGTCATGTCTGCCCTCCCTCATGATTATCTGGTTTCTGAGCGGCCGGGCCCTATGCCTCAACCCACGTTTCCGGGCAAGTCCGGACCAGGGGATCGTACCTCAGTTTGATTATGCGATGCCAGCCAGAGTGCGGCCATTGCCTTAACGGCTGGAATGCGGGGGGACTACGGACGGTCCCGGCAACCAGGGCCAGTTCGTAGTGCCCTGGCCCATGCGAGCCGGTCGGCAACCGATAAAGCGCGGGCGCGGCGCTGCCGCTCATCTGCCTGGACTATTGGCGGATGTGCGTAGTCGCCAACAAGCCAGGGCCTGTGCGCCGTCGCCGAGACGCGGCCCGGCATTGAATTTACCGGTCTTTCTTCTGAACCCTGCCACTTATTCAGGTTGCAACTAAGCAAGGAACCGCACTGAGACATCGAGACCGTCCTGCCTTATAACCTCGCAATCGCAGTTCAGGTTGAACCGGGGACAGGAGAGCCTGAGACGGGCCGGCACGACGTGCTTGTTTCCGAACCTTATCGAGGCGCCGGTTTCTGATACATCGACGCACATTCCATCGGCACTGCCATTGGGCATCCAGGTCAACCGGCACGGTGCCCAGATTTTCCGGCGTGGCGACTTGCGCTTGTCGATGTTCCGCGAAACCAGGGCAGCCTGCGCTGGCACGGGCTGGGAGCTGCCGAGCGCGCGCTCGATCTGGGACTTCTCGATTTTTGGGGGCTTCTTTCCAAACATGCTGTTCCGCTCCAGCGCATTCCAGCCGGGATTGTCCGAAGCGCGCCCTCTCGCAGACCGTACGCGAATTACTCTTCATACCTGCTTACGCGACTAACTGTTCAGGTCAAGCTGGCAGCCCCGAAAAGAGGTGCTACCTTTCGCAACGCCGCTTGCCTTATAATGCGCATTTGAAAAGTAAGCCGCTTTCGCGAACAAACTGCGGCTTACCTCGCCAGTAACCCTGGATTTCGTCTGCCCCCAGCGACGCGACCTTTATGGCTGCCTCCCCGGTCTCGATACCTTGTATGCAGCAAGCGAAATTTAGCTGGCTGGCGAGGCGAATGCTGGCACCTCCATCACCCTGCTGATGGGGTGCCTTGGCCTGTTTTTCCCGCAACGCGCAGCAGCGTTCACTGGCCTGACAGCTGTAAAGGCTCCTGGGCGACCGGAGTTCAGGTCAACGTTTGGCGGACTTTTCCTGTTGGCGGGAAGCATTCCGCTCCTGACGACGTTACCTGCCACATTCCTGGTTGTGGGCCTGAGCTGGGCGGGCGCCGCTACCGGGCGGATTGTTTCAATATTTGCAGACAACGCGAACCTTCCGAACAACCGGATCGCTGTCTTGTTCGAAGCAGCAATCGCAACACTCTTGCTTGTCGGTGGTCCGTTTGCCTTACTGCTTCAGACGATAGTCCGTCTCTGAACAAAATCTGCTCGCCCTCGCCGGCTGCCCGGCTTCACAACGGGGGCTCGAATGACCATCTTCCGCGATCAATTGCCTGTCCCGCAGCAGCAGTCGGCGGGCAAGTTTTGACAGGGGGCAGCCGATCAGAAGGCAAACAGAAAAACTGCGTGCCGGGCAATGCTCCAGGCACGGACGGACTCACCCCGCCTTACGCGCGCCCTCACCGCCGGCTTCGACGGCTTGCAGCTTCTCGGCCACAAGAAAAGCGAGTTCCAGCGCCTGTTCGCCGTTGAGGCGCGGATCGCAGTGCGTGTGGTAGCGGCTCGAGAGGTCTTCCTCCGAGATCGCCTGCGCGCCGCCGATACATTCGGTGACGTTCTGGCCGGTCATCTCGAAGTGTACGCCGCCCGGATAGCAGCCTTCGGCCGGCAGGATGTCGATGAACTGGCGCACTTCGGAGAGGACACGGTCCACGGGACGTGTCTTGAAGCCGGTGCCGGTCTTCAGCGTGTTGCCGTGCATCGGGTCGCACGACCAGACGACCGTGCGGCCGGATTTCTTCACCGCGCGCGCGAGCGGCGGCAGGCCTTTCGCAACGCCCTCCGAACCGAAGCGCGAGATCAGCGTGATACGGCCGGGTTCGTCGGCGGGGTTCAGCGTCTCGATCAGGCGGATCAACTCGTCCGTACCCATACCAGGGCCGCACTTTATGCCGATCGGGTTCCTGATGCCCCTGCAGAAGTTCACGTGCGCATGGTCGATCTGGCGCGTGCGGTGGCCGATCCACAGCATGTGGGCGGAGGTGTCGTACCAGTCGCCACTGGTGGAATCGATGCGCGTCATCGCTTCCTCATAGCCTAGCAGCAGCGCTTCGTGGCTGGTGTAGAACTCCACCTGCGACATCTGCGGAACTGTTTCGGCGTTCAGGCCGACTGCCTGCATGAAGCGCAGCGAGGCGGAAATCTGGTCTGCCAGTTTCTGGTAGCGCTCGCCTTGCGGGCTGCGATCGACGAAGCCCAGCATCCAGCGCTGCACGTTCGCAAGGCTCGCATAGCCGCCCTGGCTGAAGGCGCGCAGGAGGTTCAGCGTCGCGGCCGATTGCGAATAGGCCTGCACCAGGCGCTCCGGATCCGGCGTGCGGCTTTCCGGTGTGAACTCCATGCCGTTGATATTGTCGCCCTTGTAGGACGACAGCGTCACGCCGTTCTGGGTCTCGGTCTCTTCCGAGCGCGGCTTGCCGAACTGGCCGGCGATGCGGCCGACCTTCACGACCGGCTTGGCGGCGGCGAAGGTCAGCACGACCGCCATCTGCAGGATCACGCGGAACGTGTCGCGGATATTGTCCGGGTGGAATTCCTTGAAGCTTTCGGCGCAGTCCCCGCCCTGCAGCAGGAAGGCATTGCCGGCCGCAACCTCGGCCAGGCGCTGCTTCAGGCGGCGCGCTTCGCCCGCAAAAACCAGCGGCGGATAGCTCCTCAGGCGGTTTTCGACAGCCGCCAGCGCGCCCGCGTCAGGATAATCCTGCGGAATGTGCAGCGCGGGCAGTTTGCGCCAGTCAGAGGGGTGCCAGGTCATTACGGGGTACTCCAGTTCTGCGGGGCATAAATCACATGGCGGCGGGATGCTCAAGTTTCACCATAATTTCACAGCAATAAGGTGGCCGATACCGGGTGCCTGAGGCTAAAAGGCCTCGGGCAATGAAGGGTTCAAGACGGGGTCCGCTGCGCATGCCGCATGTCTATATCAGCCATTCCGGGGCCGATCCCGACGCGCTGCTGCAGTTGCACGAGACCCTGCGGAGCGCCGCCATCGCGGTCCGCTACCCCGCCGGCGAGGCGGGCCGCGACAAGGCCAACACCGATATCGCCGCCGCTTTTGCCGTCATCGTGCTGGTTTCCGCCGCTGCCGTGCGCTCGAAATCGGTGCGTCAGGATGTCGAGACCGCCAAGGCAGGCGGTATCCGCATCATCCCCTACCAGATCGACAAGGCCCGCCTGAACGGCTTCTTCAAGCAGGAAGTCCAGCCATACCTTCGCCTTTCCTCCGCGATGCCGGACGGCATGGACCAGCTGGTCGCCGAGACCCAGGCCGCCTACCGCCGGAAGTGCCCGGTCATTGCCGTGATGAACCTCAAGGGCGGCGTCGGCAAAACTACCGTCACGGCGCAGCTCTCCGGCGCCTGGCAGGAGGCCTTCGGGGGCCGGGTCCTGCTGATCGACCTCGACCCGCAATATAACCTCACGCAGACCTTCTTCGGCATGGACGAGGCGGATGCGTCCTCCGGCATGGACCGTTCGGTCATCTCGCTTTTCGAACGCTCGCGCCTGCATGCGAAGGATGCGCCGTCGCCGGCCGAGAACTGGCTGGGCCTCACCATCGCGCCCTTCACGCCGGCCGCGCGCGACAGTTTCGTCCACGGTATTCTGGGCACGGACGGCCCGCCCGGACGGCTCGACCTGATCTCGGGCCAGTTCGAGATTTCGAAATACGCCTTCGCGAATGACAGGGACAGCCTTGCTGCCATCAAGCAGCATTTCCTGCGCTCGGTCGATCACTATCGAAGCGAGTATGATCTCATCGTCTTCGATACGAACCCCAACGCGACTTTCCTGACACGCTGCGCGCTGGAAGCTGCCGACCGCGTCATCGCGCCGATGCATGCCGACATCTATTCGCTGCGCGGAGTGCGCCTCCTGAACCTCGTGATCCGCGACCAGATCGGGGAAGAAAAGCGCCCGGCTCTCTCGGTCCTCTTCAATGCCGTGAACCGCAACGAACAATCGACCTTCGAAGGTGACGCGCGCAATGGGGTCTATGACCAGATCGCCGGCTTCCCGCTGTCAAAATCCCTTATGGCCGCCGCGCTGCCCCGCTCCGCGCATTTCGCAGTCAAGGCCCCGGACGAAGGCCAGCCCCGCTGGCGCCAACTCCTCGTCCACGCCGGCCGCGGAGGCGGCCTCAAAGCCATCCGCGACAGCCTCAAGCAGGTGGCGTTGGAGTTGAAGTTGCTGAGTGACGGCGCAAGCTCCGGGCACTGACAGAACTCTCCGGCGCAGCCGTAGCTCCACTCCTGCAGGGAAAGGGGGGCAATGCGGAGCAATGCGAGGTGGCGGGCTTGCGCGCCTTCCAATTTTTCCCGATTCAGTTTGTCCTCATGCCGGTTTCGCCGAAGGCGAAGACCGGGACCCAGCACAAGAAAAGCATCTTGTTACCGGGCATTTTCTGCGCAAGTCCCGGGATGATGACGCATAATCATTGGATATCTGGAGTGGAGCAGGACTGAAAAGCTCAAACCACCTCCGGCACCCATTTCGTCCGCATCGTGACCAACTCCTCCGCCGCGGAAGGATGCACCGCGCAGGTCCGGTCGAAATCGTCTTTCGTCGCGCCCATCTTCACGGCGATGCCCGCCATCTGGATCATTTCGGCAGCGTCCTCGCCGACGATATGCACGCCGAGCACGCGCTGGTCTGAGGCGCGCACGACGAGTTTCATGAAGGTACGCGTCTGGTCGCCGTTCAGCATGTTCTTCATCGGGCGGAAGCGCGTCTTGTAGATGTCGATCTCGCCGTGCAGCCTGCGCGCCTCGCTCTCGCTGATCCCCACCGTGCCGACTTCCGGCTGGGAGAAGACCGCCGTGGCAATGTCTGCATGGTCGAATTGCCAGGGCTTGCCGCCGAACTCGGTGTCGGCAAAGGCATGCCCTTCGCGGATCGCCACCGGCGTCAGGTTCACCCGGTCAGTCACATCGCCGACTGCCCATATGTTCGGCGCGCTGGTGCGCGACCAGTCATCCACGATCACCTCGCCGCGCTTGCCGAGCTTCACCCCGGCTGCCTCGCAGCCAAGCCCGTATGTATTTGCCTCGCGGCCTACCGCCATTATCACGACATCCGTTTCCAGGCCCTGGCCGTTACCGAGCTCCACGCAGAGACCATTCGCTGCCTTATCGATCCGTGCAAAGACCGCATGCGTGATCACCCGGACCCCGGCATCCTTCAGACCCTCATGCACGGCGAGGCGCACATCCTCGTCAAAGCCGCGCAGCACCGTCTCGCCGCGGTAGACCAGGCAGACATCAACGCCGAGCCCTGCAAAGACATGCGCAAACTCCACCGCGATATACCCGCCGCCCGCAATCAGCATCCGCTTCGGCAGTGTCTCCATCCCGAACACTTCATTCGAGCTGATCGTATGCTCCACGCCCGGCAGCTCTTCCGGCGAAGGGCGCCAGGGCCGCCCGCCGGTTGCAATCAGGACCTTCCTCGCCGTGACGGTCCGGCCGCTGGTCTTCAGGCGCAGCGTGTGCGCGTCCACGAACTCGGCGCGGTCATTGAACACTTCGGCGCCGGCAGATTTGAGGTTACGGTCATAGATTGCCGACAGGCGTGCGACTTCGGCGTGCATGGCCGAGACGAACTTCGAATGGTCGTAAGAGACCTCGCCCACAGTCCATCCGTACCCGGCCGATTTGGCGATAGCCTTGCCGTACTGGCTCGCATACACCATGAACTTCTTGGGCACGCAGCCGCGGATGACGCAGGTGCCGCCCATCCGGTATTCTTCCGCCACGCCCACCTTCGCGCCGGCCTGCGCTGCAATCCGTGCCGCGCGCACGCCGCCGGAGCCACCCCCGATCACGAACAGGTCAAAATCGTAAGCGGGCTCGGTCATGGGGGCAGTCTTTCTTGCCGGTTATCAAATGGGGGATGTGAGGCGCGTCGCGTCAGTATTCAATGATGCGGGCGCCGGTTTCGGTCCCGAAGATGATGGTCCGTGCGATGCCGATGAACAGGCCATGCTCCACAACGCCCGGCACGTCCGACAGGAACGCCGCCGCTTTCGGCGGGTCCGGGATCAGACCGCAATGGCAATCGAGGATGTAGTTGCCGCCGTCGGTCACCAGCAATTCATTACTGCGCAGCGCCTTGCGCAGCTCCACGCGGGGCCGCTCGACGCCCGCCGCGACCAGCGCGTCATGCACCTTCTTCGCCGTGATCGTATAGCCGAACGGCGTCACCTCCACGGGGAGCGGAAATGCACCGATCGCCTGCACGTCCTTCGTCGGGTCGGCAATCACGACCATGTGATCGGAGGCGTTGGCAATGATCTTCTCGCGCAGAAGCGCCGCGCCGCCGCCCTTGATCAGCACGCCGCCGGGGCCTGCCTCGTCCGCGCCGTCCACGGTCAGGTGGATGCGGTCGACCTGCTCGAACGGGATCAGCGGCACGCCGAGGCTGCGCGCGAGGTCGCGCGTCTGCACGCTCGTCTCGATGCAGCGCACGATCAGCCCGTCGGCAATCTCGTCGGCCAGTAGTTCCACGAAATACTTCGCGGTCGAGCCCGTACCGAGGCCGATGGTCATGCCGTCCTCGACAAACTCCATCGCCGCGGCCGCCGCATTCTGTTTCTCGGTTTCGTAGGCCATCTGACCGCCCTCAACCCTTCTTGTCCTTGGCGGCCTTCTCGGCCGCCTTCTTTGTACGGAAGGTCTTGGCCCAGCCTTCGCGCGTCATCTGCGGCGCGCGCGCCACGGCCAGCGCGTCGCCCGGCACATCCCTGGTGACCACGCTGCCCGAGCCGACATAGGCCCCGTCGCCGATGCTGACCGGCGCCACCAGCGCCGAGTTCGAGCCGACAAAGGCGCCCGCGCCGATGTTCGTCTGGTGTTTCAGGAAGCCGTCATAGTTGCAGAAGATCGTGCCCGCGCCGATGTTGGCACCGGCGCCGATCGACCCGTCGCCGAGATAGGCGAGATGGTTCGCCTTCGCGCCGTCGCCCATCGCGGTGTTCTTCGTCTCCACGAAATTGCCGACCCTGACGCCCCGCCCCAGCACGGTGCCCGGCCGCAACCGCGCATAGGGGCCGATCTCGCAATCTTCGCCGACGACGGCGCCTTCAAGATGGCTGAACGCCCGGATGCGCGTGCCGGCCGCCACGGTCACGCCGGGGGCGAACACGACATGTGGCTCGACAACCACGTCAGCGGCCAAGGCCGTGTCATGCGCAAAGAAAACGGTTTCGGGTGCAACGAGGGTGACACCCGCCTCCATCAGCGCTATGCGGCGCCTTGACTGAAAAATGCCCTCCGCCTCGGCCAGATCAGCCTTGGAATCGCAACCGATGAGGTCATCTTCGGATGCGGTGACCAGGGCGCACCGGCTGCCTTCGGCCCGGGCCAGCCCGACCAGGTCGGTGAGGTAGAATTCGCCCTTTGCATTGGCGTTTGTAATTTTTTGCAAAAGCCGGAACATGTCCCTGGCGCGCCCAGCCATCACCCCTGAGTTGCAGATTCGCACCCTGAGCTGCTCCGGCGTCGCTTCGCGTGCCTCGACAATCGCTTCCAGGTCGCCGGCGGCGCTGGTGATCAGCCGGCCGTAGAGGCCAGGGTCTGCCGCCTCGAATCCCAGCACGCCAAGGCCAGCGCCGCCGGCCAGCTTGCCGAACAGGCCCTCGATCACCGGCGCCGGCACCAGCGGGCTGTCGCCGTACAGCACCGCCAGCTCGCCTTCGAAGCCCGCCAGCGCCTCTTCGGCGCAGCGCACGGCATGCCCCGTTCCCTGCGGCGGATCCTGGAAGGCGATTCCCACATCCGGATAATGCACCTTAAGGTGCGCGATCAGCCGGTCCTGCGAGGGGTGAACCACCGCCACGATCCGCGCGCAGCCCACCTCCCGCGCCAGCGCAATCGACCAGTCCATCATCGGCCGGCCGCCTACTTCGTGCATCACTTTCGGCAAGGCGGACTTCATCCGCGTGCCCTTTCCGGCCGCGAGGATGACAGCGGCGCGCTGTTTCGGCGCTTGGGTCAAAGGCAGGCTCCCTCTCGCTTTAAGTCGCCCCATCGCCTAGACGAAACCCGGCAGCTTGGCGAGGGCGAACGCGGCATGGACACGGGCGAAACTCCGGACTTCAACGGCTGGACGATCCTCTTCGATCTGGACGGCACGCTGGTCGATACCGCCCCGGACCTGCTCGGCGCGCTGAACCATGTGCTGACCGGCATGGGCCTCGCCCCAGTGCCGCTGGCGGACGTCGCCGAGATGATCGGGCACGGCGCCCGCGCGATGATCGAAACCGGTATCCGGACCCAGGGCGCTGCCCTGCCTGCAACAGAAATGGACGCCGCGCTCGAGCGGTTCATAGCCTATTATGTCGACCATATCGCGGTCGGCTCGCGGCCGTTTGACGGCGCCATGGACGCGCTGGACGCGCTGCGCGAGGCCGGCGCCACGCTCGCTGTGTGCACCAACAAGCGCCAGGATCTGAGCGTGCGGCTGCTCGAGGCGCTGGGCCTGACCGACCAGTTCGACGTGGTCTTCGGCGCCGACCGGGCAACGAACCGCAAGCCCCACGCCGACCATGTGCTTGAAACGGTTGCCGCCGCGAGCGGCGATCCGGCCCGCGCCCTTTTCGTGGGCGACAGCCGGACAGACGAAAGGGCAGCCCGGAATGCCGGACTGCCGTTCGTATTCGTAACCTTCGGTTATGAGGCGGAAACTCCTGAAGCGATTGCCGCTGATGTTACCATCAGCCACTATGCGCAGCTTGTTCCTGCCTTGTCAGGCCTGAAGGATCAGGCCGTGGCTTCGCCCCGTGGCCGGTAGGTCGGGCGGGAAGACCCGCCTTCTCCAAGCGCGCGCCGGCGCGGCATGCCATTGACCATGTTGGACCGCACGTCCGTGCGTGCACTGCGCATTGCGGGAACAAAACCTGCATCTATGAGGTCGACGTCGACTTCATAGCCACGTTCTGCCCAGTACGCGTTAATCTTTTCCCGAAGGCGCCGAGCGCCATCTTCGTCACACCAGTCTTTCACTCTGCTCTCTCCAGGCTTGTTATCACTCTGGCGACTTACGCCGCCGTGCCTGTCCTTCTTAAGTTCATACTGCGAACCTTGATTAGCCCGTCTCGTATGTCGCATAGATGACAACGTTTGCAGATTTTCTCAAGGGCAAAATCGGGTGAAGGTTCGGTAAGTTTTTGACATGAACACTTATTCAGGATGAATGGCTGTTCATTTTCACCAGGCGTATGGGTAATTTCCGCAGAAACTCTCCGGAAGTCAGGACCCAAAGCGGTTCGTGCTTTTGCGGCGCTCTGTCACAAGTTTGCGATACAGGTTCCCTTATTTCCGGAACAGAAGCATCCGTGAATGCAAAAACGCATGGCTCACAGGCAGAGCTATTACCCATCTGCGCGTCCTCCAGGCTTCCCGCCAGGGCAAACAGCGGCCGAATCCCTCGCGCATTTGCCCCTTACATACCGTCTTGACCTCCCCCGCCGGGCCGACTACGCCACGCCCTTTCCGGCGGGCGATTAGCTCAGTGGTAGAGCACTGCCTTCACACGGCAGGGGTCGCAGGTTCGAACCCTGCATCGCCCACCATCCCGCGCCATTCAAACCCCGGAAAACTCATGCAAGCGCAAGCCCCGTACTGCCGGATGCGGTGGCGAAACGGCCGAAGCGACGTATAAGCCACCCGATGAAATCTCTGTTCCGCTCCCCCTTTGTCATCGCCATCGTCGGCTACATCATCTGGGGCTGGATGTCCCTGATCGCCTGGACCACGCGCTGGAAGATCGAAGGCGATGAGGGTCCGCGCCGACAACTCGCCGGCGCCGAGACCGGGCTGATCCTTGCCTGTTGGCATGAGGGGATCCTGATCATGCCCAGCGGCTGGCTGCGGTCGATCCGCCAGTGGCCGGAGCGCCACAAACGGGTCGCGATGATGAGCTCTCTGTCGCCCGATGGACAGGCAATGGTCAGCGCCGTGCGCCACCTCGACCTCGACTCGATCCTCGGATCGAGCGCCAACAAGAAGAAGGCGAACAAGGACAAGGGCGGCCTGCGCGCCATTGCGGACGCCAGCCGGCGCCTGAAAGAGGGCGGAATGGTCTGCATGACCGTGGACGGACCACGCGGCCCCCGCCGCATCGCAAGTGCCGGCGCCATCTCAATCTGCCAGCGTTCGGGCGCCGCCATTGTGCCCTACGGGCTGGCGCTGAAGCCGGCGCCGCGGCTCAATTCCTGGGACCGGTTCATCCTGCCGCCGCCGTTCGGGCGCGGCGCCATCGTGTTCGGCCCGCCGATCGACTGCCCGCGCGACGCCCGCCTTGAAGACCTTCAGCAGGCGTTGCAAGCTGGCATGGATGCGGCTACCCGCCGAGCCGAAGAACTGGCCGGATATCCTGCCGCGCCAGACCCCCCCGGAGCAGCCCTCTGAATGACGCCTGCGTTGTTCGCCTACAGACTGGCCATGCGCCTTGCCGCGCCGCTGCTTGGCTTTGCGCTGAACGCACGCGCCAGCAAAGGCAAGGAAGATATCCTCCGCCTGAATGAACGCTTTGCCCAGCGCCTGCCGCCGCGCCGGCCCGGCCCGCTGGTCTGGCTGCACGGCGCCAGCGTTGGCGAAAGCCGTGTGCTGCTGGAACTAGGCCTCAGGCTGATCATCGCGCGGCCCGGAGTAATGCTGCTGTTCACCAGCCAGACGCTGACTTCCGCGCGCCTGATGGGCAAGGAAATTCCGGAAAGCGCCGTGCATGCCATGGCACCGGTCGACACACCGATGGCCGCCCGCCGCTTCATTCAGCACTGGCGACCGGACCTCTGCATCTTCGCCGAAGGCGAGATCTGGCCCAACCTGATCCTCGAAGCGGAAAAGGCCGGCGCCCGCCGCGCGCTGGTGAATGCGCGCATGACTGATCGCTCTGCCGAAGGTTGGGCCCGCGTCAAGGGTCTCTTCCGAACACTGATCGGCCGGTTCGACGTGATCCTCGCCGCCGATCCGGAAACCGGCGCGCGGCTGGAGCGGCTCCTGGGCCGGGCCGTGCGCGTGACTGGAAATCTGAAATCAGCGCAGCAGCCGCCGGACGCCAATCCGGTTGACCTTGCGCGCATAGCCGCGACTTTCGTCAACGGGCGGCGCTGCTTCGTCGCCGCGTCGACCCATCCGGATGAGGAGGAACTCTTCCTGGATGCAACCGACCGGTTCACCGAGTCTGCCCTCATCATCGTGCCCCGCCATCCGGAACGCGGCGACGAGATAGCCGATCTCCTGAAGTCCCGCCGCCTGCCCTTCGCGCGCCGCTCGAAAGGCGACGTGCCTTCGCCGCGCGACCGCGTGCTGCTGGCCGACACGATGGGCGAAATGGGCCTGTGGCTGCGCCTCGCTGATGTCGTCTACCTCGGCGGCGGCCATGCGCCGGATGTCGGCGGGCACAATCCGCTGGAGCCCGTTCGCCTTCGCAAACCCGTGCTGACCGGGCCATCGGTGTTCAACTTTGCCAGCATGATGGCGGACCTTGAAGCCCGCGGCCTCGTCCGCACCGTAATCGATTCCGGAAATCTCGCAGCAGGCCTGGCCGATCCGCCCACCGTTTCGGAAGCTGGCGTCGCGGCGCTGGAAGCGGATGCCGATGCGCCGATGAACGCGACGCTGGACGCGCTGCTGCCGCTGATCCCGACACCGCTGCTCGACACCTCCGGGCCGGGCCGGTGAAGGCGCCGTATTTCTGGTCGGCGGGTCTCGATTCCTCGGCGCGCGAGTCTGCCCCGATGCTGCGCGCCCTGCTGACACCGGTGAGCTGGCTCTACCTCTGGGGCCTCAAGCGCAAACTCGCCCGCGCCGTGCCGGAGCGCGTGTCCGTGCCGGTCATCTGCATCGGTAATGTGACGACAGGCGGGACAGGCAAGACCCCGGTGGCCGAAGCGATCCGTGCACGGATCACTGCGCATGGTATCCGCGCCGCAACGCTCTCGCGCGGTCATGGTGGGCGCGAACCAGGGCCGTTGAAGGTCGATCCCGCCCGCCATACTTTCCGTGATGTGGGCGACGAACCCTTGATGCTTGCGGCCACTGGCGAAGCCTGGATCGGCCGCGACCGTGCCCGAGGCGCCTGCGCGATGCAGGCGGCGGGGGTGGGCGCGGTGCTCATGGATGATGGCCACCAGAATCCGTCGCTGGCGAAGGATTTCACCTTCGTTGTCATCGATGCGGGCGCGCCGTTCGGCAATGGCCATGTCCTGCCCAAAGGCCCCCTGCGTGAGCCCGTGTCGTCCGGCCTGGCACGGGCAGACGCCTTGATCCTGATGGGCGAAGGCCCTGTACCGGGCGCCGCTTTGCAGAGCGGCAAGCCGGTTCTGCGTGCCCGGCTCGAGGCGACCGGGCCTGCGCCTGCCGGCGCGCTGGTGGCCTTCGCGGGCATCGGGCGCCCGGAGAAATTCCTGGACAGCCTGAAAGCTGCCGGCGGCGATATCCGGGACGCTGTACCGTATGCGGATCATCACCCCTACACGGCGGCAGACCTGAGTTTCCTTCGCAGCCTCGCCCGGCGCGACGCAGCTCGCCTGATTACAACTTCGAAAGATCATGTCCGCCTGCCCCCGGACATCCAGCCGGAAGTCCTCGTGTTCCCGGTCCGGGCGGTCTTCGAGTCTGCGGAGGCGCTTGACGCGCTGCTCGCGCCGCTCTTCAAACGGGTTGTGCCATGAGCGAGCCGACACCTTCCGACTATGTCCGCCCTAAGGACATCGATAACCGCGCCACGTTCTGGCAGCGGGCTCAATGGCGGCTGGAGACGATAGCCTGGGACCTGATCTACTGGGGCCCGATGAAGGCACTGGGACCGGACAAGGCCTCCGACTTTGGCGGCTGGCTGATGAAAAAGATCGGCCCGGCGCTGTCGCAGCACAAGACGATGCGGCGTAACCTCCGCCTCGCCTTTCCCGCCTGGGACGCCGCGCGGATCGAAGAGACGGCCCTCGCCGCCTGGGAAAGTGCAGGCCGGACAGCCGGCGAGATGCCGCATCTTCCGGCGATTGATCCGTATACGAGCGGACGGGTCGAGGTCGTTGGCGTGGATGTGCTGGATGCAATTGGCAAGAGCGGCAAGGGTGCGGTCTTCATTTCGGGCCATTTCGCCAACTGGGAAATCATGCCGGCGGCGATCACCAAGCGCATTCCGAGCGCCGTGATGACCTACCGGGCGCTGAATAATCCGCATATCGACAAGCGGATCGCTGACCTGCGGGCGGCTTATGGTACGCAGGTCAATGCACCGAAGGGCATCGGCACGCGCGAGCTGATGCGCGCCTTGTCGCGCGGCGCGCCAGTGGCGCTGATGAATGACCAGAAATTCAACGAGGGCATCCCGGTTGCCTTCTTTGGCCATGCGGCGATGACGGCGCCCGGGCCGACGCGGATGGCGCTGAAATACAAGGTGCCGATCGTGCCGGTCTCGACCGTGCGGACGGGGCCGGCGCGGTTCCGGGTCGAATTCCATACGCCTTTCTTGCCGGAGGATACCGGTCATCCGGAGGCGGACATCCGGCGCGCCGTCGAGCAGATCACCGCCTTTCTCGAGGCGCAGGTGCGCGCCCATCCGGGCCAGTGGTTCTGGCAGCACCGGCGCTGGCCGAAAGAGGCCTGGCGGGACGCCGGGGTCAGGTGACAAAAAGAGGGGCAGCTCCCTGTGCTGCCCCCTGATGTGTTCGCGAGCGAGCGAAGCGGGGGTCAGCGCGCGTCGCGGCGGCGGGCGCGCTCGCGGCGGCGCACGAGCAGCGAGGGTCTGGGGCCCGCGGAATCGTTGGCGGGGGCCGGGATGGTTGCGGCAGCGAAGATGTGGTCCAGTACCGGCGACGAGGCGGGCTGGGCGATGGGGCGGGCGAGGGTCTGCGTGGTCATGGCGGGGGCCTTTCGGGTTGGCGGCGACCGGAACGTCCCGGCCTTTGCTGGTAAGATGCAGCGGGGAGCCCGGATGGATGCAGGGACGGGTGCATTTATTGGCGACAGCCCTCACCTCGCATCGCTTTGCGATGGGAGGTGACAGTTTTGAAGTTGGAGAAAAACTGGAACCATGCCCGAAGTATAACTCCGTGGGCGCAGGTGTAGCGGACGGATTGGAGGCGCGTCTTTCAACGGCTTGATCGGGACGGGATTTATCTTCTGGCGGCGTGATTTTTATAGGTACACGGGCCTGCCCTGCCGTCGACCGACCGGCTTCAAGCCGCTTCTCCCTGATGCACGCGGTGCATCAGGGATACCGGAACTTTCTCATTCATTGTCATCTGTTATCGCGCACTGGCGCGGTTTTTTCGCTTCGGCGCAGGGTGTCAGGCGCCCTTGCCGAGGCGGGTTTCGATTTCGTCGAGCAGGTCGCGGACGCGTTTGGCATTGGCGCCGAGATCGGAGAGGCCGACTCGGCTGGTCGAGCGGATGTCGATCCGGGAGCCTTCGCCTTCGCTCCGGACGCGGATCATGATGTCGTCCTTGAAGCCGAACCAGAAACTTTCCTCGGTCGCGTCGATCAGGCCGCTTTCCGGCTCGGCCACCACCACGGTCCAGCCGCGCGATTCGACGGAGGCGAGGGCGGCGGTGTAGGCTGCGTCCGGCGCGGCGGCGGTGACCAGAGGCGCGATCATCGGATAGGGTGTTTCTTTAGGCGACTTATGGGTCGCGGTGTCGAACTCGGCCTCTTCCTGAACTTCCGAGACAAGGCGGCCGCCCATGCCGGGCCAGCGGCCATCGGCGGCGGGGTCGATCACGGGCGCTTCCTCGACCGGGTTCAGCGCTCCGGTCGCTTCACGCTCTGTGAACAGGGCGTCGCTCGGCAGGATGGGGCTGGACCAGTCGGTCTGGATGTCGTGCAGCGGCGGCAGGCGGGCAGCGCCCGCGCCGAAGGCGGCGACCCGGCCGAAGGCGAGGCCGGAGATCAGCAGCGCGGCGAAGGCGAGCATGAAGGCCTGTTTGCGCGGCGACTTGATGAGCGAGACGATGACCGCAAGGACCGACAGGCCGGCGGCCACCATCAGCAGCAGCGGGCCCCAGGTGATGGTCATGACGCCGAGGCCGAACTGCCATTCCCAGAGGCCGAGCTTGGTGCCGACGGCGGCGGCCACGAACCAGAGGACGGCGAAGATCGAAAGCGTCAGGGCGAAGCCCGCGAACTTGCCGCGCCAGCCTGCCGATTGTGCAGGCGCTGTGCTGGTCTCTGTTTCTGCGGTCATTCTGATGCCTCCCGGTTGCGGGCGCAAACTAGCCCTTTCTGCGCAACCGGCAATGGGCTGTCTCAGGGGTGCGGCAGGGGAAAGCCGTGGCGGCGATGCAGCACATTGAGGATACCCATCGGGTCGCTGACGACCCCCCTGCCCTCATGGGTTGCAGCAGCCAGCCCGGCGGGGGTCGTCTCAGCCAGGATCAGCACCGGAAGCGACTGGTTGGCCTCTCCGATCAGGGCGAGGACGTCGCCGCGCGGCCGGGAAAAGGCAATGCGGCGCACATCCAGGGCCTCCCCGAGGTGCGGGAACGAAGCCAGCACACCTTCGATCAGGGCGCAGTGCCAGCAGTAGAAATCCTGTCCCGGCAGCGCGGGATCGGCGAAGCCCGGTTTCAGCAGGAACAGGATATCTCCGTGCAAGGACGGTCTCACGCAGTCGGGAGCTTGTAGTCCTTGAAGGTCTCGCGCAGGGCCAGCTTGTTGATCTTGCCGGTGGCGCCGAGGGGGATTGCCTCGACGAACTGGACATCGTCCGGCGTCCACCATTTGGCGATCTTGCCTTCGAGGCTGGCGAGGATTTCTTCCTTGGTCGGGTTTTCACCGGGCTTGGCCTGCACGATCAGCAGGGGGCGTTCATCCCATTTCGGATGGTAGATGCCGATAGCGGCCGCGTTGGCGACCTTCGGATGGCCGACCGCGATGTTCTCGATGTCGATGGAGGAGATCCACTCTCCGCCGGACTTGATCACGTCCTTGGCGCGGTCGGTGATGACCATGGTACCGATCTCGTCGATCGTGGCGACATCGCCGGTGTCGAAATAGCCTTCGGCGTCGAGCACGTGGCCGCCGGCGCCCTTGAAGTAGCCGCCGGCTACCGCCGCGCCGCGCACCAGGAGGCGGCCGGAGGTCTTACCATCGCGCGCCAGCGGGCGGCCGTCATCATCTACGATTGCGATCTCGACACCGAAGGGCGGGCGGCCCTGCTTCATCTTCTGCTTCATGCGCGTGTCGACATCGGCGTCCTGCATGCTGGGCGGCAGCGCGCCGAGCGTGCCAAGCGGCGAGGTTTCGGTCATGCCCCAGGCGTGGATGACGTCCACTTCGTAGTCCTGCTCGAAGGCGCGCAGGATGCGTTCCGGGATGGCGGAGCCGCCGATCAGGACTTTCTTGAGATAGGGCAGTTTCAGGTTGTTGGCCTGCAGGTGCGTCAGCAGCATCAGCCAGACGGTCGGCACGGCGGCGGTGATCGAGACTTTCTCATTGGTGAGAAGTTCGTAGATCGAGGCGCCGTCCATCTGCGCGCCGGGCATCACCATGTTGGCGCCGGTCGCCGGGCACGACATCGCGAGGCCCCAGGCATTGGCGTGGAACATCGGCACGACGGGGAGCACCGAGTCGGCCGCGCCCATGCCCATCGCATCCTTGCCCATGGTGACAAGCGTGTGGAGCACGTTGGAGCGGTGGGAATAGAGCACGCCCTTCGGGTTGCCGGTGGTGCCGGAGGTGTAGCAGAGCCCGCAGGCGGTATCTTCCGGGAAGTCGCCCCAGCGGGCATTGGTGCTGCGCCCGTCGATCCAGATGTCGAAGGGAATCGCGCCGAGCTTGTTCTCCGGCATCGTGTCGGCGCCGGCATAGATGACGAAGGTTTTGACCGTCTCGAGCTGGCCCTTGATGGCCTCGACGATCGGCAGGAAGGTCTTGTCGAAGACGAGGACCTTATCTTCGGCGTGGTTGGCGATCCAGGCGATCTGCTCGGGGTGGAGGCGCGGGTTGATCGTGTGCAGGACCGCCCCGATGCCCATGGCGCCGTACCAGGTGGCCATGTGGCGTTCGGAGTTCCAGCCGAGGGTCGCGACCCGGTCGCCGAGGCCGATGCCGGTGTCCCTGAGGGCCGAAGAGACCTGCTTGGCCATGGTGTAGAGCTGCGCGTAGGTGGTGCGTGTGATGTTACCTTCGACGCGGCGCGTGATGATCTCGCGGTCGCCGTGCTGCAGGCGCGCGTGCTCGAGGATCTTGTCCACGGTCAGCGGCCAGTCCTGCATAATGCCCTTCATCTGATCTTCCTCCGGTTCAGCGCGGCTCGGAGGTCCGGCGGCGCTTGTGATTTTTCGATGCCCTGTCTATGCGGGCAAATGCGCTGACGCAAGGAAAGGACAAGAGGCATGACGCGACTTCGGGTAGCAGTAGCGGCCGTGGCGATGCTGGCGGCGTGCAGCGAGCCGGAGGCGGCGGCCCCGGCGGCAGGAGCGCCGGTGACCGAAGCGGCGGTGGCCGAGCCCGCCCCGGGGTTTGAGACCGTGACCCGGATCGCGCCCCTGCCCGAGCTGTTCGATTGCCTGCGGGAGACGGGCGGCGTTGTGGTGGCGGCGCACCGGGGCGGCTTTGCGCCCGGCTTTCCGGAAAACGCCCTCGAGACGATGGAACATGGCCTGAGCCTGGGCATCCGCGTGTTCGAGGTGGACGTCGCCTCCAGCCGGGACGGCGTCCTGTTCCTGCACCATGATGACCGGTTCGGACGCACGGCAGACGGCGACAGCTATGTCGCCGATACCGACTGGGCGGATATTGCGCGGCTGAGGCTGAAGGATTCCGAGGGCGAGGTGACCGGGCTGCATCCGCCGAAACTGACCGATGTGCTGCTCTGGGCGAAGCAGCGTGGCGCGGTGCTGGAGCTCGACCGCAAGCAGACGACCGGGTTTCGCAATATCGTCGAGGCGGTGCATGCTGCAGAGGCGGAGCTCAATGTGATCATGATCTCTTATTCCGACGAGGAAGCGGGCGCGATTGCGAAGCTGGATCCGGCGTTGATGATGACCGCTTCGGCGCGCGGCGACCGCGACCTGGCCAGGCTGGAAGCGCTGGGCGTGGACGTCACGCGGGTGATCGGCTGGACGGGCACGCGCGAGCCGGACCCGCCGGCATTCGAGCGGCTGCTGCGGGAAGGTGTCGAGCCGGCGTTCGGCACGCTGGGCCGCCAGGGCGAGCGGCTGGACGACCAGTACTGGGCAGATGGCGACGGCAGCGAGTACCAGCGGCTGGTGGATGACGGCGTGGTGCTGATTGCAACGGATGAGCCCTACCGCGTGGCCGACTATCTGCTGGCGGATGATGAAGGCTGGGAGGCCTGCGCGCGGCGCTAGGCGCGCGCGCTGCGCACCACGAACCAGAGCCAGACGAGCAGGAGGGGCGAGCCGAGTTCGATGAACATGCCGGCCCATTGCTGGGGCGTGCCGGAGCCGACCGTGAGGTGGGAGACGAGCCGCCCGAGGCCGCCGATGACGAGCGCGGCGCAGATGAGGCTGATCAGGCGGAAATGCGTCTCGATTTTCGGGATGGCGTACCAGAGCAGCAGGGTAACGAGGACATACACGCCGGACATGTAGCGGTACTGGTTGTCAACGGCGGCGGAGACCGGTGTGGCCGGATCTGCCCCGGCCATGCCGGAGATGAGCCCCAGCGCGGCGAAGGCGAGCGGGATGACAGAGAAGAGGCCGAGCACGACCTGCAGACCGATTTTCATGGTGGATATCCCCTGTTGAAATGAGTTCAGATTAGCTCTTGCCAAAAAATGACGCATGCGTCATCTTTTTTCTTGGAGGGCCCACGAATGCTCAAGCTCGTCGGACTTGTTCTGCACTACATGCCGTTGATTTTCGGCATCGGATTTCTGGCGCCGCTGATCGCGCAGATGATCGAGCGGGCGGGACTGACCGTGCCTTACGGGATTGCGCCGCTGGCCGCCGGGCTTGTGATCGGCGGGTTGTGGGGCGCCCATGCACAGTTCCGGGGACGCTGGATATGAGCGCGTTGGCGGGGAAATCCGAGGCGGAACTGGTCCGGCTGGAGCGCGAAATTGCGCGCGGGCATATCGACAAGTTTCCGTATTTTGCCGTGGCCTGGGCCTTCACGAACCTTGCCGTGTGGCTGTCGCTGTGGCCGCTGGTGCTGATGGGCGTCCTGCCGCTTTGGGCGGGGTTCCTGATCGCGTCGTTCAATGTGGCGGCCTGTTACCTGCCGAGCCATGAGGCGCAACATGACATCATCGCGAAGCCGGGCACCAGGCTGCGCTGGCTGAACCAGCTGGTGGGGCATCTCTCGACCCTCCCGCTTGTGCTGCCTTACCGCGTGGCGCGCCTGACGCATCTGGAACACCACACGCATGCGAACGATCCGGCGCTGGACCCGGATCATTCCACGCAGGCGAACGGCCCCCTGCACGCGATATGGACCAGTATCCAGAACCGGCAGCCGGGCGCGAAAGGCGGGTTCAACAGCTATGCCGAAACGCTGAAGCGGATCGGGCGGGCGGGCGGACGTATTGCTGGATGCGGCGGTCTACAATCTCGTCTTCTACGCCGTCCTGATGGCGCTCGCCTGGAGCGGGTATGCGATCGAGGCGGCGCTGCTCTGGTGGTTGCCACGGCATGTCGGGATGACCTACATCCATTACTATCTGAGCTGGGCGCCGCATCATCCGGCTACGGACAAAGGCCGCTACCGCGATACCCGCAGCTTCCGGGCGATCTTCGGCAATATCGGATCGATGGGGATGCAGTATCACATTGTCCATCACCTGCATCCGCGCATCCCACTCTACAGGACGCCGATGGCTTACTGGCAGATGCGGGACATTCTCGAGGCGCGCGGGTGCCGGATCGACGCGCTTTGACACAAGGCGACTGACCACGATCCGTGCGGGGCGTAAGCGGCCGCGGGCTCTGGGACGCCCGCCGCTCGTGAAGACTCTGACCTGAAGGTGAACCTCCCCCGGCGCGCGAGCGCCGCGAACATTCACGGAAATATGTCCTCACCGGCAGTTCCGCGGTAAGGCGAGCCCCGCTGCAACGTGACTGCCCGGACTGAAGGATAAATCCGATGAAGAGCCCTGTTGCGAACCGGGACCAGGCGAAAGCCCGGGCCCGCGAACGGCGCGCCGGGCCTGGCGCGGGCGGTGCGCCAGTTTCCGATGCCGAAGCCCTTGAACGCATCGCCGCCGAGCTTGGCTCCCCTTGCTGAAACACCGCCTCGGCGCGTCTCTGGAACGAGCCCGGCGCGCCGCTGCAGGTCGGCGGCCTGGTTGCAGGGCGGTATCTCGAACAGCCGTTCACCGGCCGGGCGCCGGGCGTGCGCGAGGTGGCGGGCGGGGCGGCGTTTGACGTCACCATACGCTTTGATGAAGCGGTGGACGTGGTGGAGTTCGAGAGCTTCCCGAACCTTCGCACGCAGGTGCAGATCACCGTCTCGGCGGCGGGGGTTTCGGCCTTCCGCACGAGCGACGGCGTGCCGCATATGGTGGTGGAGCGCAAGAGTACCGGGATCGTGTGATCCGGCCCGTCTGCCTACGGATAAAGCCTGAGGCTCACCCAGCCTTCGCCCTTGCGGTAGAGCTTCAGGCGGTCGTGCATGCGGAAGGCCTGGTCCTGCCAGAATTCGATCTCGGTGGGCGCAAGACGGAAGCCGCCCCAGAACTCCGGACGCGGAATATCCGGGCCGTCGCCATAGATGGTGGAGACTTCGGCAATGCGCTGTTCGAACACCGCGCGGTCGGCCATCGGGCGCGACTGGTCGGAGGCGATGGCGCTGATGCGGCTCTGGGCGGCGCGGGAGGCGAAGTAGTCGTCGGCCTCGCCGTCGGAGACGCGGGTGACGCTGCCCCGGATGCGGACCTGGCGGCGCAGGCTTTTCCAGTGGAAGCCGAGCGCGGCTGAGGGCTGCGCCGCCAGCTGCACGCCCTTGGCGCTTTCGAGGTTGGTGAAAAAGGTGAAGCCGGCCGCGTCGACGCCCTTCAGGAGCACGATGCGGACATCCGGATTACCGCCCGAGTCCACAGTTGCGAGCGACATCGCATTGGAATCGTTGAGCTCATGCGCGCGCGCATCGGCCATCCATTGCTGGAACAGGGCGATGGGATCGGCGGTCTCCGGGATCAGCGCGCGGTCGCCGCTGTCGGCATAGTCGGCGGCGCTGGGCGTCGGCGGGATCAGGGAGGACGACATGGGGGGCACCATTTTCGCGGTTTGTCAGGCTGGCGATTTCATATAGGACCCGGGGGATAACGGCGAGGGTTCAGGCTGTCACATGTCGCACAACACGTTTGGCCATCTGTTTCGCGTGACGACCTGGGGCGAGAGCCATGGGCCGGCGCTGGGCTGTGTGGTAGACGGGTGCCCGCCAGGGCTCGCGCTGGACGAGGCGTTCATCCAGGGCTTCCTCGACAAGCGGCGGCCGGGAACCTCGCGCTTCGTGACGCAGCGGCAGGAAGCTGATCTGGTAAAGATAGTGTCGGGCGTCTTTGAAGACGACCGGACAGGCGGCCCGGTGACCACCGGCACGCCAATCAGCCTGATGATCGAAAACACCGACCAGCGCAGCAAGGATTACCGCGAGATCCGCGACCGGTATCGCCCCGGCCATGCCGACTACGCGTATGACGCGAAGTACATCGTGCGGGATTATCGCGGGGGCGGGAGGTCCAGCGCGCGCGAGACGGCGGCGCGGGTGGCGGCGGGCGCGGTGGCGCGGCGGGTGCTCGCCGACGGAATCCTGATCCGGGGCGCCGTGGTGCAGATCGGGCCGCACATGATCAATCCCGAGGCCTGGGACTGGGACGAGACGCAGAACAATCCGTTCTGGTGTCCCGAGAAGGAGATGGTCCCGGTGTGGGAATCCTTCCTCGACGAGACGCGCAAGGCGGGCTCGTCTGCCGGCGCCATCATTCAGGTCGAGGCGAGCGGCGTGCCGGCCGGCTGGGGCGCGCCGGTCTATGGCAAGCTCGACGCGGAACTTGCGGGCGCGATGATGGGCATCAATGCCGCCAAGGGCGTCGAGATCGGCGCGGGCTTTGCGGCGGCCTGGATGAGCGGCGAGGAGAATGCCGACGAGATGCGCGCCGG
>ERZ888423.589-NODE-589-length-36539-cov-7.114324_pt1 | contig 36539 bp, 29 predicted proteins | sample MGYA00520523_ERZ888423 | MGnify/ENA primary metagenome ERZ888423 (study PRJEB32303, sample SAMEA104408611) | aquatic metagenome | biome: Brackish water; feature: Pelagic; material: water | place: Baltic Sea | collected 2014-06-08T10:24:00 | depth 30,27 m ... | reverse complement strand
CCATCTTTGACTAATTTTTCAGCTAAGCGATTTGCTCCGTGTTTGGTGCGGGTAAAGACCAAGACTTGGTACCAACCGCTTTCAGAAATAATGTGACTTAAGACATCGCGTTTATGAGCTTGAGGCACCATATAAACGACTTGGTCAACCCGTTCTGCGGTGGTGTTGCGCGCTGCCACCGAGACTTCAACCGGTTTAGTCAATACGCCTCTGGCGAGTTGACGAATGTCGTCGGTGAAAGTTGCTGAAAACAACAGGGTTTGACGTGTTTTTGGTAAAACAGCCAAGACCTTACGAATGTCACGAATAAAGCCCATGTCGAGCATGCGATCGGCTTCGTCTAGTACCAGTATTTCAACGGCTGATAAATCAAGTGTTTTTTGATTTAAATGGTCTAACAAACGCCCTGGTGTTGCCACCAAAATATCAATTGGTTTACGCAAGGCATTAATTTGGGGGTTAATGTTGACGCCGCCAAACATCACCATTGATTTAACCGATGTGTGTTGGCCGTATGTTTTAACGGACTCTTCAACTTGTGCAGTCAATTCGCGTGTGGGCGTCATGATTAAAACGCGGGGTTGCCCTGCCTTGCGGTTTGAAAGGGGCTTATCAAGTAAGTGTTGCAAAATGGGTAAGGTAAAGCCAGCTGTTTTGCCGGTACCTGTTTGTGCCGCTGCCAGTAAGTCTTGACCCGCCAAAACATGAGGTATGGCTTGCGCTTGAATGGGCGTAGGGGTTTCATAGCCTTGCTCAGTGAGCGCACGCAAAATCGGCTCGGCCAAAGCCAGGCTAGTAAAAGTAATATTTGACAAAAAAGTCTCCGTAGGCGCACCGACTGTCTAGTAGACAGATCCAATCAAGGTGGGCCAAAGGCTGGAGTGGTTACGTCTAAAGCATTAAAACAATGCTTGACGAGATGCGGTCGCGAGGACTGGAACGTTGCGACGCTGTGTGCATAGTGTAACGCAGTTACAGGGTAAACGTGAAGGGTAAACTTAAGTGGTTAAGTGGTCACTTAGATGAGTTGAGCGTTAGATCCAAAGTTTTCAGTCAAAGCCGCGACAGCCTTATCTCTTGCGGCAGAGGTATTAGATTGGCTTTGTAATGACGACCACTCAGGGTGTTGGCGTGCTAGCCGAAGCAACTGTGAAAAAGCTTTGGTTTGCGTGGCGATTACGGTCTGGGTATGGCACGTTACATTTGTTCCTAATGAATTTGGAGTATTGGGTATATTAGGTACGATGGGTATGTTTTCATGGTGTTGGTTTTGCACAGAAACGGGGGTAATGGCGGCATGCCCACGTCGATCTAGGGCTTGTAAAAGCTTTAGTTGCCGAACAGCCAAAAGCTTCAAAATGGAGTCGTCAAGGGTGAGCTCGCGATACCCCCTGACTCGCCCCAATAGTCGAACACCCCAGCGTTCGAGACCTTGCCACCCTGCACCCGTTGCAGCACCAATTACGGTGCCTGTGCCCAAACTAAGACCCCCTGTCATGACATCGACGGCTGCACCCGCCAGTGCCCCTGCTGCTGCACCTTTAGACAGTTCAATGCCCACTTCACGTAGCGCTTCAGGGGCAAATAAGTCGGTTTGCCACCGTCCGTCTGTCATCGCTAAGGGCATATTCAGGACGTCATGACGATTAAACGCATACGTTAACAACAGACCATCAATACACTGTTGCTCGCGTGTTCGGGCGCGCGTTTGTTGGGTATGTTGAGCTTCTGTTCGCGCCACACCATTATTTGCTGTGGGTAAGCGCCAAGCAGCAAGATCAATCATCATGTCAGCTATCAGTTCAAAGGCACGCGTGCGTCGAGCGTGTCGGGCAATTTCTGTTTGCTCTATTAAATCGGTGAACAACGCACGATGTTTGGGAAGCACCTGCGTTAGGGCCTCAAATAAATCACGTTCAGCATCTAATGCAGGGCTAACCGTATCAAACAACACATGAACGTGTAGCGCCTGACGTGCCAAAGCGTTGAGCCATTCCTCGACATTTGAGGCACGACCATCAAGCGTAGGGGCTGTGAAATTTAAAACGGCAATGACAGGTTTTGCGCAAGATGACAAGAGCGAAAGCTCATCGCGATGCTTGGCCAGCACGGGGTCGCGCGCATCAATCACATACAGGGCTGCATCACTTGATAAAACCTTTTCAAGTACGCGCGCTTCTTGTTCAAAGCGATGGTGAGCGGATGGCGACTCTAAAAATCGTTGTATTTTTTGAGGACCATCGAGTCGGGTTGAACCATGCGAAGCGAGCGGTGTTTGTGGTTCAGGTGATTCAACCCAATCAAAAAGTGCCACGCTGTCTTCTAGGCCTGGGGTATCGAACCAAACCAATGCAATAACCTCATGCAACCAATGGGCTGCCCCTGTCACTTGTCTGGTCGTGCCAGGTGCATTGTCAACCAAACCAAACTGCGTATCGCGCGTTAGGGTTCTAAGCAGTGATGTTTTGCCAGTATTTGTGTGGCCAACCACCGCGATATTTAGTGGGTTGCGTTGAGCCATTGGGTTGCATCTTGTTCGGAAGAATGAATGATGGATAAGCCCATTTTAGCTAGACTTTTTTGCCATATTTGAGTGTGTGGTCCTTCGTTTGCATGCATTAAAAATACCTGATTATGCCGAGCAAATTTTTGTAAATTATCAATCAACCTTAAGGTGCCTCGGTCTGGTGTCTGCAAGGCGTCGCAATAAATTAACAGTTTGTTTGGGGGGCGCTCGGTGAGCATCTGTAAAACAGCTTCACGAGAAGATTGGTTGTCAACTATTCCGAGTGAGGTCCAATGCTTTGCCCAATCAGGTAAGGCACGAAGCTCAATGCCGAGCACCACGGCATCAAGCGAGGTGTGCGGTAACGCTATCGCTTGCGTAGTTGAGCGCCATGTATCGGGCAAACCTGGCTCAGCTTCTGGTTCACGGCGTGCTTGTGCTCGCTTTAGTCGCGCTAAACAGGCGAGTGCATAGGCATCGGTTGTGCTGGGTGTTAGGTTAGCGGTGGTTTGGTGCCAACGCCAAGCGCTCAATATAAAAAAGAAAAGTCGGGGCAATACCCCCCAAACTAAAATCACAGCAATCAGCCAACGTGCCCAGAGCGAACGAGCTTGCCAGGCATCAACTGCCACATTGCCGCTTTGTGATATTAATGCTTGATCTGGCATGGCTATATTTAATTTTGCTGGAATAACGCTTAAAAACGATGCGATTTGAACAAATGTTTGTGGGTCAAGCCATGTGGTTTCCCACAAAAAAACATAATGTTTAACGCTAAACGCAATCGCCATACTGAACACTGAAAAGCTCAGTGCCACAAGCCAAAAACCGTGCGTCAACATACTGAATAGCCAGCGTTGCGCACCCGAGGCCGAGGTTGTTTGATGCCAGGCTTGCCAAAATAATTCAATATGTGGAGTGTGCGTGAATCGCTTGAGTAGACCTTGTACAAAACGGCCTAAAAGGCCGCCGCCCTCAGAAGATCGTTTGCCCAGCAACATTGCGCATGCCCAGATTAACAATGACAAGGTGGGTATGCCTAATAGGCTCAGTACGACCCATAAAAGGTTAACGGGCGTATTGGCAGAACCCAACACGCTCAAGCCGGCTAAAAAACCACCTACTGCACAGACTAACCATAAGGTTACGTTGGACCACAAGACTGTTGAGCGAATGGCTGTTAGAGGGTCAGTAAAGTGTGCTTGATCGCTCAGTATCTGCGCACGCGTGAGCAACCATTGATTAGGTGTTTTTGCTTGTGAAACTGCTAAAAGATTGGCAGCGCTATCGTCAAGCCAACCCCGTTGGGTTTCGGCTTGCTCGATCGTTTTGTAAAGCAAATAAGGTTTCAAACCACGCATAGGGTGATTGTATGTCACAGCAAGACGTTATTTTTCGTCTACCTCAACCAGTGGCAACAAAAAATGCTGACTGATTGAACCGCTTAAACGATTAATTCGATAAAGGTAGTCAGTCAGAAATTCATGTATGCCTTGTTCAAATATTTCGTCGATGGTGAGATCTCTTAGCTGAGACAATAAACTGTGTGCGTCATGTTCAATCGCACCTGACTGTGCATTTTTAATTCGATTTAAAACGCTCACCACATTAGATACGCTAGAAACTAAAGATCTTGGGTTACTTAAACTCAGAATCATCAGTTCTGCGACGCGCTTTGGTTTAATGGCATCACGATAAACTTTACGATAATTTTCAAAAGCAGAGGCCGACCTTAATATGGCTGCCCAATAATAAAACTCATCAACGTCGGTCAGTAAATCGCCTTCGTATTCATTTGCCGCAACAAATTTGACATCAAGCAATCGTGCCATGTTGTCAGCCCGCTCAAGGTAAAGACCTAAGCCAATAAAGTAATAGACCTCATCGCGTAACATGGTGCCAATATGCACACCACGAGACTGGTGAGATCTAAATTTTACCCACTCAAAAAAATCAGTAGGTGCCACATTTAAGGTGCCTTGTTTGATTTTCTTTTGTGCCTCTAGCCACGTGGTGTTGATGCTTTCCCACAAATCAGTTGTCATGGTGCCACGCACAGCCCGGGCGTTTTCGCGGGCAGATTGTAAACAGCAAATAATAGAAGAGGGGTTTTTAGTGCTTTGCACCATGTAGGCCATAACAAGAGAGGGTGTGATGACGTCATGATGACTTAAATAGTCATTTGTTAATTCAAACAAATCAAGTAGTGCACGCCACGATGCTTCAACCGCCTTGTCTGATTGTGGCATCAATGACATTTGATAATTTACATCAAGCATACGCGCAGTATTTTCTGCCCGTTCGGTGTAACGAGACATCCAAAATAAATGATCAGCTGTTCTTGAAAGCATGATGAATTAATTCCTTGTTAACCGATGACCCAGGTATCTTTTGTGCCGCCACCTTGTGACGAGTTTACGACCAGTGAACCCTCTGTGAGCGCAACGCGGGTGAGGCCGCCCGCGACAAGCCGCACTTCTTTGCCTGACAACACGAAAGGTCGTAAATCTATGTGTCGAGGGGCAATGCCCGACTCGACTAAAGTGGGGCAAGTTGATAAAGATAACGTCGGTTGTGCAATGTAATTGTTCGGGTTGGCTCGCACGCGTGCTTTAAAAGATTCGATTTCGGATTGACTGGCGGCAGGCCCAATGAGCATGCCATAGCCACCCGCACCGTGCACTTCTTTAACCACTAATTTATGAATATTGGTTAAAACGTAATCGAGCTCTTTAGGGCGTCTACACAAGAAAGTAGGAACGTTTGCCAAGATAGGTTCTTCGCTTAAATAATAGCGAATCATGTCAGGTACATAAGGGTAAATTGACTTGTCGTCAGCGACACCCGTGCCGATGGCATTACAGATGGTGACATTGCCTGCTTGGTATGCGCGCAAAAGGCCGGCTGGGCCTAATGTTGAGTCAGATTTAAATGCCTCAGGGTCTAAATAATCGTCGTCAACACGACGGTAAATGACGTCGACTTTACGCAAACCTTGAGTGGTGCGCATAAATACTGTGTCGTCTTTTACAACGAGGTCACTGCCTTCAACCAACTCAACGCCCATTTGTTGCGCTAAAAAGGCGTGCTCAAAATAGGCTGAGTTATACATGCCAGGGGTCAAGACCACGACGTTTACGTAGGCGTCATGTTGTGGCGAGGCTTGGTGCAACGTATTGAGTAGTAGGCTTGGGTAATGCTCAACGGGTCTGACGCGATGTTTGGCAATTAAGTCAGGGAATAATCGCATCATCATTTTGCGATTTTCAATCATGTATGACACGCCAGACGGCACGCGTAAGTTGTCTTCTAGAACAAAACATTCACCCGCTTCCGCGCCGTGTGTGGCTCGCACAATGTCGATACCAGCGATATGAGCATAAATATCATTTTTTACGTTTACGCCCTGCATTTGGGGGCGGTATTGCGCATTATTTAAAATTTGCTCAGCCGGTACAATTTTGTCTTGAATGATGCGTTGATCATGGTAAACATCATGTAAAAACATATTCAGTGCGCGAACCCGTTGTTGCACACCCGCTTGAATATGTTGCCATTCTTTTGCCGTGAATATTCGGGGCAAAATATCAAAGGGGATGGTGCGTTCCGTGCCGTCGTCATTTCCATAAACGGCAAAGGTGATGCCCACGCGCCGGAATAATAATTCAGCTTCGTCGTGTCGCGCACGAAGGGCGGAGTCTTGTTGCTCTTTCAACCAATTTGCAATAATTTCATAGTGCCGTCGAACCCCACCAGGCTGGTTAATTGCATGTGCGACACTTTCTGTCGCATTGTTTACCATTTCATCAAAAGCAACTGTTTCGGTAGACGTAACCATGAAATTGTTCTCACATACTCAAGAAGCTCAGTTTCGACTTAAACTGCACCATATTCAATTCGATAATACCAGTGCATTTAAAACTATGTCTGTCACTACGCCAATGGTTCAAACATCTCAAGATTCTAGTCAAGTCAATGATGACGTGATTGCACAAGTCATGCAACGGGCTCGACCGGTTCAAAGCGGCCATTTTGATGAGTTGCGTGATGAAAATGGAAACATACGTTCAGTTTGGCAAAGTTTTTTTCACGATATGGGTGCAACGGGTCTGCAAGGCCTGAACGATTGCACCGAAACGGTGAATCAGCTCATTGAACAAAATGGTATTACTTATAACGTTTATGCTGATATGCAATTGTCACGGCCCTGGTCTTTGAATGCCATGCCGATGCTGATTGGCCCAAAAGAGTGGTCTCATATTAGTCGTGGCCTCGCTCAAAGGGCGCAGTTATTAAATGCTATTTTGCAAGACGTTTATGGTGAGCGCTCGTTATTAAAGGGCAATTATTTACCGAGCGCGCTGGTTTTGGGTAACCCTGGTTATTTGCACGCCATGTGTGGGGTGAAACCCCTAAACGGCACGTATCTGCATGCGGTGGCGTTTGACATTGCTCGGGGCCCAGATGGTCAATGGTGGGTAGTGGGCCAGCGAACCCAATCACCGTCAGGTTTGGGTTACATACTTGAAAATAGATTAATTTCGTCAAGGTTGTTTCCTGACACCTATCGCAACATGCAAGTGCAACATATTGGTGCAAGTTATCGCAGGTTGCTTGACTCATTAGAGGCTGCTGCCAGCGCCATTGCTCAAGGGGTGCCACGCTTTGCATTGCTTACGCCCGGCCCTTTTAATGAAACGTATTTTGAACATGCTTATTTAGCACGATATTTAGGTATACCTTTGGTTCAAGGGGCAGACTTAACCGTTCGTGACGAAAAATTATATTTAAAAACACTGCAGGGCTTGCAACGCATTCATGGCTTAATTCGACGTTTAGACGATGATTTTTGTGATCCAGTTGAGCTCAGAGCTGACTCGGCTTTGGGTATACCTGGCTTGTTACAAGCGGTTCGGGCAGGGCAGGTTGTGATGGCTAATGCGCTGGGCACCAGCTTTTTAGAGTCGCCCGCGATTCAAGGCTTTTTACCTGCCATCAGTGAGCACTTGTTAGGTAGTCCATTAGAGATGCCTTCGCTACACAGTTGGTGGTGTGGCGAACCGGCAGCATGGCAAAATATTTCACCTATGCTCAATACGCTTGTGATCAAGCCCACCTTTGTACCCAGAGCCGCCGCGCAACATTTTGACCCTGCGATTGGTGCTTTGCTTAACGCCGAGCAATTAGAAAGCTGGCGGCAACGCATTAACGCTCAGCCCTCAATTTATACCACTCAAGCCTATTTACCTTTTTCTCAGGTGCCCACTTGGAGCAACGGTGAAATGGTTCCTCGTACGGCGATGTTGAGGTTTTATGCGATTGCGGGTGCCGATGGCACTTGGCAAGTGATGCCAGGCGGTATGACCCGAGTGGCCACGCTTGATCCACATCTTGTGTCGATGCGAAGTGGTGGCAGTACGTTAGACACTTGGGTCATTTCAAAAGATCATGTGAATACTTATTCCATGCTACCTAATCGTAGCGCTCGCCCACGTTGGCAAGCTGAAAATGAACTGGTCTCAAGCCGATCTGCAGAAAGCTTATTTTGGATGGGGCGCTATACCGAGCGACTTGAAAACACCATCAGAGCTGCGCGCGAGTCACTGGTTTTGCTGAGTACCAATCAACAAGATACCCAACATGCTTTGGGTGAAGCCATGAGTGATCTGGCAGCTGTAATGGGTTTGGTGCCCTTTCAAACGCCCAGCATTGCGTCTTCACCTTTGGTCTTTGGTGAAGCCATGGTTTCACAAATTTATACGCGTGGTGCATATGGTTTATTTGACACCGTCGATGCACTAGAAAATGCGATACGTACGGTACGTGATAGGTTGCCACCCGAGCATGTTGAAATACCGGCTCGCATCAAAAATAAGCTGATGCAACGTTCAAACACCTTGCAAACGAATGATGTATTGAATTTACGGCGATCAGTTGGCGTTATACAAATGCTGGATGATGTTGAAATTTATTTGGCAGCTTTAGTGGGTTATCAATCAGATCGTATGACACGTGATTTAGGTTGGCATGTGTTAATGATTGGCCGCTATGTTGAAAGGCTTTCAACCATGTCAAATATTTTAAAGACCTTTTATCATTATGAGGCGGTTCAAACGACGCGTGGCTTTGATGCGCTGTTGGTGCTATTTGATAGCGTCATTACCTTTCGCAGCCGTTATCAAAGGCAACAAGAAAACGTGGCTTTGTTAGACTTATTAATTGTTGATAAAACCAACCCACGTGCGATCAATTGTATTGTTGAGCAGCTGAATAATGAGCTCATACATTTGCCTTCGCATACGCAAATTCCTGACAAATTAAATTTAATTCCAACAAGCGCAACGGATGACCTCTCTTTGTTAGCTTACGCCACCAGTATGCAACAGATTAGTAATCAAATTTCAGAACAAATCACAAGGCGTTTTTTTGTGCACGCAGAAGAAAGGTTTTTTGCGTCATGATGCATATTCAAGTTGAACACGACACCATTTATCAGTACTACCAGCCCGTAGAGCTTGCTCATCACTTGGCCTACTTGCAGCCGCCCAGTAAAGGCTGGCAGCAAGTGATTTACTCAAATTTAAAAATTACCCCTACACCCGATTTTCAAGTGGTCAACGATGATGCGTTTGGTAACAAGCGTCATTTTTTTAATTTTGTAAAACCACATCAAGAACTTATTGTGCGATCAACCTGCCAGGTCATCAGCAAACCTCGCTACACCGCCTTCGATGTATCGCATACCCCTTCCTGGTTAAATGTCAGAGACGATATGGTTTACTCACTTGAACAGCCCTATGCACCCGCATCAGAGTTTGTATGGCCCAGCCCTTTTGTGCCGTGGTTACGCGATTTGTATGACTATGCTTTGCAATCTTTTACGATTAATCGAAGCATTGGCGAGGCTCTCGTAGAGTTGAATCAACGTATTTATCAAGATTTCGTTTACAACGCGCAAGCCACAGAAATTCATACGCCTTTATCAGAGATTTTTACGCAACGTGCGGGGGTATGCCAAGATTTTTCACACATCATGGTGGGTTGTTTGCGTGCTATTGGTTTGCCTGCACAGTACGTGAGTGGTTACTTGTTAACCAAACCGCCAGAGGGTCAGCCTAAGTTACGCGGTGCGGATGCCTCGCACGCTTGGGTGAGTGCCTATTGTCCAGGTGCCGCTGGGGGTTGGTTAGAGCTTGACCCCACCAATCAAGCGATTGCCGACTTAGGTTATGTGCGGTTGGCTTATGGTCGAGATTTTGGTGATGTGTCACCACTACGGGGCTTAATTCGGGGGGGCGGTGCACACTCTTTAAAAATTGAAGTCACCTCACAAGAGATTAAATTGACATGATAAATATCACTCGTCGCTGGTGTGGTCTCATGACGATTAGTCTTTTCAGTATGCTGGTTTTGGGTTGTCAAAACGATGTTTACTACCATCAGTCAGACAAGCGTCATGTGATTATTTTAGAAGGGCAGCGTATCAGTGTTTTAAAACTTAACGATGGCTCATGGGAAGCCGCCGGTGGTCACGAAACATGGTCAGAAAAAGCGCAGGCCTTAATCGATCGTCAGCGACAGGCCATCACACTGGTGTCAGGTTGTGCCGTGGTGAAGTTAACCCCATTTGAAGCGGTTGACGGCAAACCGCCAAGACTCATTGCACAGGTAAAGTGTAAAAATGATTGAGCGGGCACATACATTGTGAATGACGACAGACAGATATTTGTACCGTCTTCTTTTATTGCATTATTTGTTCCTTCTGGCAAAATTAAACCTATTATTTCACGCGAAGAAATTGAAACGCGTTATGACTATTGTGAAGACTTATCACAACTGTTGTTTGACCAAATGTGCGACAAAATGGCAGAGTTAGGTCTACCCGTTGATATGGCTCTACAACGCATATCAGTTATCGTGACTGAAACTGATTTAAATTTAAATGACGCCGAATCTGTCTGGGTGTTATCGCGTTTAACCGAATTATCGGAGCCCTATTCATCATGCCCTTAAATCAACGTATTTGGGTCGATCAAGCCGTCAAACAAATTGAAGCCGACTATTTGCGATCAGCCGATACGCACTTAGTGCCCATTCAGCTGCCTGTGCCCCTGCATCAGCCAAATGTTGATATTTACCTAAAAGATGAGTCTACTCACCCAACCGGTAGTTTGAAACATCGTTTGGCGCGTTCGTTGTTTTTGTATGCGCTTTGCAACGGCTGGATCAATCAATACACCACTGTGGTTGAGGCTTCATCAGGGTCAACGGCAATCAGTGAAGCTTACTTTGCGCGTTTACTTGGGCTACCCTTTATCGCCGTCGTACCCAAAGCGACTGCGCAACATAAATGTGACTTGATACGTTTTTATGGTGGGCAAGTGCACTTCGTCGCGCATGCTAACCAAGTGCATGAAGCCGCCACGACCCTGGCTCAAGATGCAGGTGGGCATTTTATGAATCAATTTCTATATGCTGAGAGAGCGACTGATTGGCGCGGTAATAACAATATTGCCGAATCAGTCTTTGCACAAATGCGTGGTGAACGTTTTCCGATACCGAGTTGGGTGGTCGTGGGGGCGGGCACAGGCGGCACCTCAGCCACCTTCGGGCGCTTTGTTCGCTACCAACGTTATGCCACCCAAGTCGCTGTGGTTGACCCTGAATTTTCGGTGTTTGAGCCATACCATCGCAGTGGCGATGCCTCACTTAAATCTGAGTTCGGTAGCCGTATTGAAGGCATTGGTAGGCCTTGTGTTGAAGCGTCGTTCATGCGCCATGTGATCGATCGGGTTTTACCCATACCTGATATAGATTCTATTGCAGCCATGCGGGTGCTCTCAGCTTGGCTAGGCCGTCGCGTCGGGCCTTCAACCGGTACAAATTTAGTAGGTGTGTTACGGTTAATCCGTGAAATGGCTCAGCAGGGTGAACAAGGTAGCATCGTGACCTTGTTATGCGATGCTGGTGACCGCTACGAGCACCTTTACGATGATGCCTGGGTCGAACAAACCTTTGGGTCAGGCTTGCAAGCCCATATGAACGCCCTACTGGCCGGGGTCAGCCAAGCATATTGAGGGTTTAAAAGGTCACCATCCGTATGCGTCGTCGCACAAGCACGACAGAAGCGCGACAGATTGCGCGACACTATTTGTCGCGCAATCTGTCGCGCTTCAACTCAATAGGGTCACACAGCAGTCAGTAATTTAAGTATTTCCAGTAGCAATCTCCGCATTAGGTTGTGCACACCACTCGCTCCAAGAGCCAGGGTAGAGTTGCGCACCCGTGATACCGGCCACTTCAAAAGCCAGTAAATTATGGCACGCCGACACACCTGAGCCGCATTGCATGATGACGTCGGCCCCAGAAAGATTGCCTATTAAGGTTCTAAAAGTAGCGTGCAGCGCCTCAGGTGATTTAAACAAACCTTTGTCATCAACGCTTTGATTAAATACGTGGTTTACAGCACCGGGAATATGGCCGCCGATTGGGTCAAGGGTTTCGTTTTCACCTCTGAACCGATCAGCTCCCCTTGCATCAATCACCAGATGACGTTTGGTGTCTAAATTGGCTTTGACATCAGCATAGTTAACGGTTGCTACCAGCGGGGGGCGAGCTGAAAAAGTACCCTTCTGTGGTGCACTGGGGTTTATATCTGTGCAAGGTAGACCCGCCGCTTGCCAGGCTTGAATGCCCCCATCAAGCACTGCAACCGCACCATGACCGAGCCACCGCATCAGCCACCAAAGACGCGCCGCATACATGCCGCCCCCATTGCTATAAGCCACAATTTGCGTGTCATCATCAGCACCGAGCATTCGCATGCCTTGAACCAATTGTGCTCGATCAGGTAGGGGGTGACGGCCATTTTTACCGGTCTTATCGCCACTAAGGGTGTCGTCTAACGACACAAAATGTGCGCCAGGTAAGTGTGCTGTGGCATAGGCTATTCGACCCGCTTTAGGCTGCGCCAAATCATGGCTACAGTCGAGCAGTAGCACTCGGCCTGCGTACTGGGTCGTTAAGCTTGACAGAGACTGAGCGTCAATGAGGGTGGTGTAGGGGGTCATGTTTTATTAGCCTTAAGTTGTGACTATACTGGCATCATACGCAAAAAAACTTTGTTTTTACCATCTGTTTGTGAAACCTAAAATGTAAATTTATTTTAAAAAGGCGCTAAACGTATGACAGATGCCATGTGGAAACAACTCTTTGTTCAGTCTTCACGACCGCATTTAAGTTTGCAAGGCCAAATTCGTGAAATGTTGGTGTCAGCGATTCTAAAGGGCATTTTATCGCCTGGGTCAGCTGTGGCATCAAGTCGTGACATGGCCGAGCAACTTGGGGTTGGCCGCATTACCGTTGTATTAGCGTACCAACAACTAAGTGACGAAGGGTTTCTGGTTTCCCATCAACGGCGTGGGCACTTTGTCAGCGACGACGTGCTCAAAGGTTCAGTTTTAAAAAAAGCATCTGAACAAACGGTTCAGACTGCACAATCTAAGTTATCGGTTAGCCAAACAGATTGGCATAAGCGCTTTTGTCTGCATCCGTCGCAACAACGCAGTATCGTTAAACCCGCTGATTGGCAAAAATACCCCTTTCCGTTTTTATATGGGCAGCTTGACCAAGCCTTGTTCCCAACAGCCGCTTGGCGTGAAAGTTGCAGCAAAACCCTCAGTGTGCTCGATATTAAAGAGTGGGCACCGGATTTAATTACTCGCGATGATGCGTCATTAGTTGAGCAAATAAGAACCAAAATATTACCTAGAAGAGGGGTCTGGGCTGGGGCTGAAGAGTTGATTGTGACGGTCGGTGCGCAACATGCTTTGTACATGGTGGCCGACCTTCTGATGCGATCTAAAACCCGAGTCGGCATAGAAGACCCGGGTTACCCAGATGCCCGCAATATTTTTGCCAGCCGCACGCAACATGTGGTGCCTTTGCCGATCGGCCCCGATGGTCTGATTATTCGTGAAAATTTAAAAGAATTTGATTATTTGTACACAACACCCAGTCATCAATGCCCGACAGGGGTCACCATGCCGCTTGCTCAACGAGAGCGGTTGCTCGACTTAGCGAACCGTCATGACTTGATTATTATTGAAGACGATTTTGAAAGCGAAAACAGCTTTGAAGGCGACCCCATACCCGCCCTTAAAAGCTTAGATCAAAATGATCGGGTTATTTATATTGGCAGTCTGACCAAAAGCTTGGCGCCTGGCTTACGCATCGGTTTCATTGTGGCTGCACCCGAGCTGATTGCAGAGCTCAGAGCCTTAAGACGTTTAATGCTCAGACACCCTTCTACATTTATTCAGCGAACATTGGCGCTGTTTATATCGCTGGGTCACAACGACGCACAATTAAGACGGTTGGCTTCGGCACAAAAAGAACGTCATAGTGTGTTGATGCAGGCTTTGAAAAAATATGCGCCATACTGTGAAGTGGTTCCCGTGAGTGGCGGTGGTTCGTGTTGGTTGCGTTTACCTGATCAAGTAGACGCTATGACTTTAGGCATTGAAGCCGCTAAGGCAGGGGTTTTAATTGAGCCCGGCGATGTCTTTTTTATGTCAGAGAAACCGCCTGGTCAATACGTACGGTTAGGCTATCAATCTATACCTGCATCAGCGATTGATGAAGGGGTGCAACGACTGGCTCAAGTTATTGATCGCTTGCTAAAGTACTCATCACCTAGGCAGTCATCACATCAGAACCCATCGCTCACGTCGCATCACTTATAACCCATCAAACCTGGCAACCAAAGCGTGAGTTGTGGAAAGAAGGCAATGATAATCACGGTAAAGACCGACACCAACACAAATGGCCAAACCTTCGCTACGATCCGTTCAACTGACTCACCCCCAATACCCGAAGCCACGAAAATATTTTCCCCTAAGGGTGGGGTTTGAAAACCAATAGATAAGGCACAAATGGTGACAATACCCACGTGAGTCGGGTCCGCACCCATGACATACATAATGGGCAGTAATACGGGCACCAAAATCATAATGGCGGCTAGTGTTTCCATAAACATACCGACAAAAAGCAAGAATAAAATAATCAATAACCATATTAAATAAATGCTGTCGGTTAGGCTCAATAGCGACTCAGCCAGTGCTGCAGGCATGCGGGTTTCAACTAGCAGTCGACCAAAGGCGGTGGCTGTAAACAGAATCAGTAAAACGCGACCCGTTATCCAGGTGGTGGTTCGTAACGCTGCTACTGCAGGCTTAAATTTAATTTCTCTGTGTATAAAAATACCGACAAACAGGGTATAAAAAATAGCCACAATCGCTGATTCAGTCGGGGTAAATATGCCACTGTAAATACCCCCTAAAATAATCACGGGCGCCAGCATTGACCAGATGCCCCTTCTTAAGGCTGTTTTTAAATCTTTGCCTGACCATTTTTCAGTCAAGCCTCGATAGCCTTTTTTACGAGAAATCAGGTAATTCATCGACATCAAGCCGGTGGCCATCAAGAGACCGGGTATGACGCCCGCTATAAATAACTTTGGAATTGAAATCGAAGAAAACTCACCAAACTGTGCGATGGCTTCAGGTGGAGCGGTCATGCCCATGGCTGAAATACCAAAAATAACCATCGGAATAGAGGGCGGAATGATAATGCCCAAGCCGCCTGCTGAGGCGGTGACGGCTGAGGCATAGGCCTTGTCGTATGAGCGCTTGGTCATGGCCGGTATCATTAACATACCGACTGCAGCAGTGGTGGCGGGGCCCGAGCCTGAAATGGCACCAAAGAATAAACAAGCCAAAATAGTGGCCGCGCCTAAACCGCCCGTAATTGGGCCCGCTAACGACTCGGCAATATCAACGAGTCGGCGAGAAATACCTGCCGTTTCCATTAAGGCGCCAGCCAGTACAAAAGCGGGTAACGCCATGAGCGGGAAGCTTCCCACAGACGTAAACGCTATTTGTACAAGGGTGATGGGGTTTTTATCAAGCACTAAAAACGCCATCATCGCAGCGCCACCTAGTGCCACCGAAATGGGAGTGCCCAATAACAGCAGTATAAAAAACCCGCCAAATAATAGTTCTGCTACAAAGGTATCCATGTCTCTTCTCTTGCAGTGAACAAGTCTTAATTAAGCTTGTTGTGTGGCTGCTTTTTGTTTTAGTTTTTGTAATTCTGCGGTTTCTGGGTCAACCTGTGCAACACCTAAAAAGATGGTGACGTATAGGTTAATTAAAATACGAATGGTCATTAATGAAAATGCGATAGGCAGAACCATGTAAAGATATTTCATGGGCACACCCAGTGTTTGCGATTTCCAGAACGCGTTCATGAAAACAAAAATAAATTGGTAACTCAGGTAAACAAAATAGACGTTGAACACAACCCAAATTAAATCTGCCAAAACCATTGAGTATTTGCCGACCCAAGGTGGAAAGTATTTAAATTGAAACGTTACCCGGTTGTGGGCTGACATTTTGGTGGCAACCACCGCGCCAAAGTAAGCGAACCAAACAAACATGTACGTTGATAACTCTTCACTCCATGATAATGAATGATTAAATACTTGCCTGGCAATGATTTGTGCAAACAACAAGGTTACGAAACAGGCTAAAAGTATTTCGCAAAATACAGTTTCAAAGTTGTTCAGCTTTTTAATAACAGTATGAAGCTTCGCCATTGCGATGTGCTCCTAAGATATAGACGCAGTCAGCCAAATATAGCCTATTGCATCATCTTTAAAGGGTGAGGGTGATAGCGTGAAAATATAAAAGATTTAAATCAGGCGTCGCTTTGCGCGCAATGTAACGGCTACCAACCGATTTAAACGTTGATCACGTTATAAATGTAATAGGGTAAATATTGTTAATTTAATTTAACTTAACTTAACTTAACTTGCTTTGACTTAACAATTGACTGAGTAACAGGCCGGATATTCGCCTGTTACTCAGTCAAAATATTAACTTAGAAAGCTTTGGTGTTTGATTAACGACCGATTGCTTTTAAAGCTTGGTCAAGCTTAGCTTTACCGCCAATGCTATCGTAAAACTTAGGCCAAACTTGTGTGGTGGCCTTGCTGATCCACTCTTTTTCGTTATCAGCTGGAGCTGAAATTTGCATGCCTTTAGCCATCAATTCTTGCTTGATTTTGTCTTCCGATTCTTTCAACCAAACAAAGCTGTGCTCTGTTGCAGCAGCACCGGCTTCAAGAATAGCTTTTTGAACGTCGGCGGGTTGTTTTTGATAAACAGACTCGCTCATGATTAAAGGCTCAAGTGAGAACACATAGCGAATGCTGGTGATGTACTTTTGCACTTCATAAAACTTCATGGCGTAAATGGTTGCGTAAGGGTTATCTTGACCATCGACAACACCTTGTTGTAAGGCTGTGAACGTTTCTGACCAAGCCATTGGCACAGGGTTGATGCCCCAAGCTTGGTAGGTTGCAATCATAATTTCGTTTTTAGGCACACGAATTTTCAGACCTTTTAAGTCTGCAAGTGTCGTTACTGGTTTTTTCGAGTTTGTTAAAACACGGAAGCCAGTGTATGTCCATCCAACAATACGCACTTTGGCATCACGAATGGTGTTTGCAACCAATTCTTTAGACAATGGGCCTGTTGTTAAAACTTTCGCGTCTTCTGCACTTTGAATCACGTAAGGCAGTGTCAATACACCGACTGTTGGCGAAAAAGGCGTGACGTTATTGATAGCTAAAATTGAAAAATCTAATGCGCCCATGGCAGCGTTGCTGACGGTGTCTTCTTCACTACCCAGTTGACCGTTAGGAAACAGGTCAATTTTGTCTTTACCGGCACGCTTTTCTTCAAATGATTTTTTGAAGAATGTAGCCAATTCCCACTGTGCGCTACCTTGAGCATCGCCGACGGCAACCTTAAATGTGGTGGCTAACACGCTGGTTGAAACCAGTGCGCTCGCGGCCAATACTGATAATGCTAATGTTTTTTTAAACTTCATTTTATGTCTCCTGGAAAAAAGTTAATGTGCTGCGATTGTAGGACGATCTTTTCTAAATGCATTCTTTATCGCGATTTTGCCATCACGAAAAGTAAACACATCGACCATTCGAGCCTCAATACGAGACCCGTCAGATTTGGTGCCTGCAAAGGTGCACTCAGCGACACCACGGTCACCTGAAGCAAAATAGTCACCATCAGACCATGATGCATCGGGGCACGCTTGCCAAGCCATAGCAAAACCTTCGCGTAATTGAGCCGTACCTTTAAAGGTGCGACCGAGAATGTCGGGGCCGCCTACCGCGTGAAACTCGCAATCATCGGTCACAAAACTCATCAGAGCTTCTAAATCGTGATCATTCCAAGCTTGTGCAAAAGCTTTCATTGTTTCAACGGTTGCAGTATTGGGTGTTGAACTCATGTGTAAACAAACCTCTTTTTTAGTGTGTGACAAGTATCAAGTGTTTTAAGCGTATTTTTTTGCGTACAGCCGTATCTTATGTATGCAAGCTTAATACCCGTAGAGCCAGTCGGGATTATTTGATAGGTCCAGATTTTGGCTCATAGGTAACTGGCTCTATTGAAATCTCCAAACTGGTGCTAACCCCTAGTAAGGTGAATCGCTATTCTTTGGTGCAAGGCTGCTCTATTTTGATGCGCCCAAAATATATTGATTGAAGCCAAAAATAATTTGACGTCAACGGAGAACTATGTGAACGCTGAGACAAAAATGGAAAATCTACTCAACCCTTATGACCCACATTACGATCCTTTAGTCGATCGAAACCCGGGTCAAGGTCGTCAATATGCTCCGACCTATTGGGTTGCATCAGCGGGCACACCTCCAGAAGACGATGGCCCTATTCAAGCTGATGTGGAAGCTGATGTGGTCATTGTGGGCTCAGGCTTTACAGGCTTATCGGCCGCCTTGTTTTTAGCGCGTGAACATGGCATTAAGGCCACTGTTCTTGAGGCCAATGGCACCGCTTGGGGTTGCACCAGCCGTAATGGTGGTCAAGGGCAAAATGCCAGTGGCCGTTTGTATCGTTCACAGTGGATAGAGCGTTGGGGCAAAGAAACCGCCTTACGTCTTGATGCAGAAATTCGCGAAGGTTTTGAAACGTTTAAAAGTTTGGTCGCTGAAGTGCCAGCTTGTGAGCCACAAGGGGGCGGTCACCTCTACATTGCTCACAAAGAATCGAAAATGGATTTTTTACGCAATGAAGCGCGCGTGATGCACGATGTGTTTGGTTACGATACCAAGATGTTGAGTAAGGGCGATGTAAAAGAACAATATGTTGACGATGCTGAGAGCTTCGGAGCCATGCACGAGCCTGATGGCATTGGCGTACACCCTTTAAAACTTGCGTTTGGCTATTTACGGATGGCGCGTGAGTTGGGTGTCAAAGTGCACCCAGCCAGCCCAGTACTCGATATGGAAACGCGCAATGGCGTGCACTATTTGCGTACCCCAGGTGGCGTGGTTAAAGCTCGCGCTGTTGGGTTTGCAACAGGCGGTTACACCAGTAACGGCATGCACCGCAGTCTTGATTCAAAAATCATGCCGATTTTATCTAATTCATTGGTGACAAGACCGCTTACACCTGAAGAGATCAAAGCGACTAACTTTTTAACCAATGAAGTCATTACCGATACGCGTACGTTAAGATTTTACTACCGCTTGTTGCCTGACAATCGTTTACAAATGGGTAGCCGCAGTTCAATAACCGGTGCTGATGCCAGTAACCCTAAACATATGGCGATGTTGGTCGATGGCCTGCATCGTAAATTTCCTGCATTAAAGGGTATACAGATTGATTATTCATGGTGGGGTTGGGTCGATGTCAGCCATGACATGATGCCGCGCATCATGCAGCCCAACGCTAGTGAGTCTGTGTTTTATGCGGTCGGTTATGGTGGCAATGGTGTTTCGTTCTCAGCCCATGCGGGTCGCCGTATGGCTGCTCGTATTGCGGGTAAACAATTGTCTATGCTTGACTTGCCCATTTACAATTCTGAACTTGAATACCCAAACGTATTTAATGTTGTGCGTTCACGGGCGTTTGCACCGTTTCGCCGCTTTGGCCAACGATTTTTGTATCATTGGTATCACCATCAAGATGAGAAAAAATAATTAATGCTTGAGGGTTAACAGATCGACGATAGACATGACCGTGGCGTTGTCTATCGTGGCCTCAGTGTCGATCGCTAAACGTCGTTTATAAAACCACCCCAAGTCGAGCCCAACGCCTAAGGCACAAATATCGACTTGGCAAAGCTGCTGTTGCTTAGCCAGCACCTGTTTAAGATGTTGGTCAAGATAGTGTTCGTCATTGCATTGGTTAGTGGCGGTATCCATCGGGCAACCATCTGACACCACCATGAGTATGCGACGCTTCACAGGTCTTGCCATGAGCCGTTCGCAAGCCCATTCAATCGCTTCGCCGTCTATTCCTTCTTTAAACAAATCGAGTTTACGCAATGCTGCAATACCCGATCGACCCCGTTGCCACGAAACAGTTCCAGCTTTAAAGATCAGGTGTAAACGTTCGTTCAAACGGCCCGGCAAGTTAGGTTGGCCCGCGCGTTGCCAATCGCGTTTGGCACGTCCACCATTCCAAGCTTGTGTTGAAAAGCCTAATATTTCAACTTCAATACCAGCCATGTCAAGCGCGCGACCCATGACATCAACCATGAGTGAAATAGGTTGTGCGTGGGTTTTCATTGAGCCTGAGCAGTCAAGCAAAATCGTCACGGCACAATCATTCATTAAACGAGGTTGTTCATCTTTAAAAATCGCATGTTGATTGGGGTCAGTAATCAGTTGTGACAGGCGACTGCCATCTAAGTACCCTTCTTCTTGCGCAAAACGCCAACCCTCACGTTTAACAGAAGCCAAACGCTGTTTAAAAATGCGTGCTAAACGTTGAACAGGTATACCGCTTTTTAGAACCTCTTGATCGATCTGCTCGCGAAACTCAATTAACTGTGCTGTTCGTACCAATTGTGTGGCGAGAACAACTTTGTCGTAGGCGCGAGTAAAGACTCGGTATCGTTGCCCAGCACTTTCCCACGACCGACTGCTAGCCCCTTGTACAACCGGTGGGGGGGTGACGTTGGCTGATTCAAAATGAAGGGGCAGTGCAAAGCCTGCACGGCGTCGATTGACAGATTGATTGCCGCTGGCGTTTGACCCTGCGGCTTGAATGGCAGAGTTAACCCATTTCGCTAAGGCCAGTGATTGCTCAATGTATGCGTTTTGATTGAATCTGTGACGACGTAGTGCAACGAAATAACCGCCTATTTCTGAATTGATATTGGCGCGGGTAGCTTCCATGATGTCAGACATATCATCAGGCACTTCATGGCTACTTAAGCGTGACCAAGTTGACACAGCGATGGTAAACATCAATAAGCCTAAGCTTGTTTCGGTTAAACCGGAATCAATAAACGCTTGTGCCCATTTTAAAAAACGGGTGCTTAAATTATGCGCCACACCGGGCCATGTTTCAGGTACTAAGGCTTCAACCCTAAGTTGTTCAAGTAGTTCATATACCAAGCGTTCAATCGGGTCGCTTGGTGTGTGTTGAGCATGCAAAACAGCATCGCTCAATTTCAATTTCAGCCCTGCTCCATCAATTAGTGCTCGTTGATCGTCCAGATCAAGTGACACCTCACTTTGATGAGCTGCCAACAACGGCACAACGTTGGTACCTTGGTAAAGCGTTTGGCCTGACCATTGCAGCTGTGCATCGCCGGTTAGGGCGCGCACCATCGCTCCGCACACTGACTCAAGCTCCTTAACTGAGTAGGGACGGTTATTGCTCATGAGGGGTAACCATACCCAATGTTTCGATTGAAGGCAGCGCCGCGTTGAAGCAGCGTTGATAGTATTCACTCACCACAGCGCGTTCAGTCGTTTCACATTTATTTAAAAATGAAAGATGAAAAGCCAAACCCACATCTTTAAAAATTTCAGTGTTTTCTGCCCAAGTAATAACCGTTCGGGGTGACATCAACACTGATAAATCGCCCACTGCAAAGCCTTGACGGGTCAGGCCTGCTAAAGCCACCATGGCGGCCAATTGTTTGCGTCCGTGTTCTGAATTGAACGATGGCACACGGGCCAGCACAATGGCTTGCTCTTCTTGTTCGGGTAAGTAGTCAAGCGAGGTGACTATATTCCAACGATCAAGTTGTGCATGGTTCATGAGCTGCGTGCCATGATACAGCCCACTGAGGTTACCTTGACCCAAGGTATTCATGGTGGCAAACATGCGAAATGAGGCGTGTGGCTTAATAACTTTTTGTTGATCAAGTAGTGTAAAACTGCCCTCGCGCTCGAGCACACGCTGAATGACAAACATGACATCTGGGCGACCGGCATCGTATTCATCAAATACCAATGCCATCGGGCGTTGCAATGCCCAGGGCAACATGCCTTCTTGAAACTCGGTAACTTGTTGGCCATCGCGTAAGACAATCATGTCTTTGCCTACTAAGTCTAGGCGACTAATATGGCCGTCTAAATTAATACGTAAACAGGGCCAGTTTAAACGTGCTGCCACCTGTTCGATATGGGTTGATTTACCCGTGCCATGCAAGCCTTGAATGACCACACGTCGATTAAACGCGAAGCCCGCCAAAATGGCTAAAGTGACTTGGGGGTTGAAGCGATAGGCCGAATCAATTTCAGGTACGTGCTCGTCGCGCTGCGTAAACGCGGGAACGGTCATATCTAGATTAATACCAAAGGTATCGCGAACATTTACGGTGTGGTCAGGTTGACTCAAGATGATGTCGTTCATGATGTGGGCGGCTCAATGGCGTCATGGTTGATGTCTGCAATGGCTTGGGCCGCTGCGCGAAGGGCTGGTAAAAAACTTAACGCTCTATCTTCATCAAGGCGAATAACAGGCGCCTGTAAGGCCAAACCCATATTCGATTTACCTTGATTGCTCGGTACCAACACGCCAATACAAAGCAAACCCGGTAAAAACTCTTCTCGGTCGAATGCATAGCCTAATTTGCGTACTTGTTCAATTTCAGACTCAAGCGTTTCAAACTTTGTAATGGTGCCACGTGTAAATTGTTCAAGCGGTGCAACCGCTAATAAACGCTTACGCTGTGAGGGCGTCATCTGACTTAAAAATAATTTACCCGTAGCCGAACAGTGCGCTGGTACACGTGAACCTGAGTGAAGATAAAAGCGTAAGGGTTGGGCTGTTTCAACTCGGTCAAGGTAGAGCACTTCACCCCCCGATAAGGCGGTAATGTTGCAGCTTTCACCAACCTCTTTGACGAGGTTGCTCAACACAGCATGACGGGCGCCTTGCGTGGTGTTGTTAATGAGAAGGTTTTCAGCCAAGCGCATTAAGCGACTTTCAACGCTATATAAACGTCCATTACCAATACGTTGCAAAATGCCCGCAGACTCTAATTGTTGCAGCATACGGTGCGCAGTGGGTTTCGGTATGCCGGTTTCGTCTGCTACGTTTTGTAGGCTAAATGGCGTATTTTTTTGAGCAATCACCTCAAGCAATGAAAACAGCCTCAAAGTGGGTGTATCGCCACTAATCATTGCTTTTGGCTCGTCGTCGATAGAATCGTCAGTGTGTTTTTCAGTCATCATGACACTTATCATACAATAATTTCATTAATTAGAACAATTTATTCTAAATTCTATAAAAAATGTTGACAAGGTATAAATATCAGATCTAGAATAACCTCAGTATTTAAAAAACGGAATAATTGGTTCCACTATATTGGAGATATCATGAGCACATCTGCAACAAAACGTACCGCAGTTGAAGGCGTTCAAAAAATGACCCCTTCAGAAGCCTTTGTTGAAACTTTAGTGGCCAATGGCGTCACTGATATGTTTGGCATTATGGGTTCAGCATTTATGGACGCGATGGACATTTTCGCGCCTGCAGGCATTCGTTTAATCCCTGTCGTACACGAGCAAGGTGGCGCGCACATGGCTGATGGCTACGCCCGCGTATCAGGTCGCCACGGTGTGGTGATTGGTCAAAACGGCCCAGGCATCAGTAACTGCGTGACGGCTATTGCTGCAGCCTACTGGGCGCACAGCCCCGTTGTGATTATTACGCCTGAAACAGGCACCATGGGTATGGGTTTAGGTGGTTTTCAAGAAGCCAACCAATTGCCCATGTTTGAAGAGTTTACAAAATACCAAGGCCACGTTTGCAACCCTAAGCGTATGGCAGAATTCACCGCACGTTGTTTTGACCGTGCCATGAGCGACATGGGACCAACCCAGCTCAATATTCCCCGTGATTATTTTTACGGTGAAGTGACCTGCGAAATTCCTAAGCCTATGCGTGTTGACCGCGGTGCGGGTGGCGAAGAAAGCTTGGCTGCCGCTGCGGCGCTGCTTGCAACCGCTAAATTTCCCGTCATTTTGTCGGGCGGTGGTGTGGTCATGGGTGATGCGGTTGAAGAATGTAAAGCATTAGCCGAGCGCTTGGGCGCGCCCGTTGTAACCGGTTACTTACGTAATGACTCATTCCCTGCCAGCCACCCCTTGTGGGCTGGTCCCTTGGGTTACCAAGGCAGCAAAGCAGCGATGAAATTGATTGCACAAGCAGACGTGGTCGTTGCATTAGGTTCACGCATGGGCCCGTTTGGTACCTTGCCTCAGCACGGTTTAGACTACTGGCCTAAAGATGCCCAAATCATTCAAGTTGAAGCTGATCACACTAACCTAGGTTTGGTTAAGAAAATTACGGTCGGTATTTGTGGCGACGCAAAAGCCACTGCAAAGGCATTAACAGCACGCTTAGAAGGTAAAACGTTGGCAAGCGATGCGAGCAAAGAAGCGCGCGCAAAAATCATCAAAGCTGAAAAAGATGCATGGGAAAAAGAGCTCGACGAGTGGACCCATGAAAAAGATTCATACAGCTTGGACATGATCGAAGAAGCGAAAGGCGAAACACCTTTCTCAGGCGGAGAATACTTGCACCCCCGTCAAGTTTTGCGTGAACTTGAAAAAGCCATGCCACCCCGTGCTATGGTGTCAACTGATATTGGTAACATTAACTCAGTCGCCAACAGCTACTTACGTTTTGAAGAGCCACGCAGCTTCTTTGCACCCATGAGCTTTGGTAATTGCGGTTATGCCTTGCCAACAATTATTGGTGCAAAATTGGCCGCTACAGACCGACCAGCGATTGCTTACGCCGGTGACGGTGCGTGGGCCATGAGCATGGTTGAAATCATGACTGCTGTGCGTCACGATATTCCTGTTACGGCTGTGGTTTTCCACAATCGTCAATGGGGTGCTGAAAAGAAAAACCAAGTTGACTTCTATAACCGCCGTTTTGTAGCTGGAGAATTAGAAAGCGAAAGCTTTGCTGAAATCGCTAAATCAATGGGCGCCGAAGCCATTGTGGTTGATAAGCTTGAAGACGTCGGCCCCGCTTTGAAGCGTGCGGTTGATATGCAAATGAACGAAGGCAAAACCTGCGTCATTGAAATCATGTGCACACGCGAATTAGGCGATCCCTTCCGCCGTGATGCATTAGCTAAGCCAGTTCGTTTCCTTGAGAAGTACAAGGATTACGTTTAATTTTGACGTAAGCTAAAGATGCCCCGTTTGCGAAAAATCGCAGCGGGGCATTATGCATCATTGAATAACTAAGTTGCACAGGGTGCCTAGACTAAATGTTGCAATAACATAATGATTAAAAACGCATTGATACTTTAAATAAGAGAGCGATTTATGGCTGATTCACAACCTACTTCGACCGCGTCACCCGAGCAGGGAGAAGCGCCGTATGTTTACCGTCATCTTGATGCGCTGATAGAGCGTGCCCGACAAGTTGGCCCGATTCGTGTGGCCATTGCTTACCCATGTGATGTTGCATCGATTGAAGCAGCCATTCAGGCACACCAAGCAGGTTTAATTGTGCCCATTCTGGTTGGCCCCACTGCACGCATTCAACAAGTCGCTGAGTCTGCCAAAATTGCTTTGCACGGCATCGAAATTGTCGATACCGTTGACGACCCACGTACCGCTGCAGATATAAGCGCCGCATTGTGTCGTGATCAAAAAGCCGAAGCGCTTATGAAAGGTAGTTTGCATAGCGACGAGTTACTGGGTGCTGCCGTATCGCGTGAAGCAGGTTTACGGGGGTCGCGTCGTGCCAGTCACTTTTTTGTGATTGATGTACCCACATTAGATCGGCCGTTAATGTTGAGTGACTGTGTGGTGAACATCACCCCAGGTTTAATGGAAAAGCGTGACATTATTCAAACGGCTATTGATATGGCCCATGCCTTGGGCATTGCCATACCTAAAGTTGCTATCTTATCGGCGGTTGAAACCATTAACCCGGCAATGCAATCAACACTAGATGCCGCAGTGCTTTGCAAAATGGCAGACCGTGGTCAAATTACGGGCGGTATTCTCGATGGCCCATTGGCTTTTGACAACGCCATTTCAAGTGAGTCGGCTCGTAATAAAGGTATCGTTTCAGCCGTTGCAGGCCAGCCCGACATTTTAATTATGCCCAATCTTGAAGCGGGCAATATGGTTTACAAAGAGTTAGTCTACATCGCTCACGCAGAATGCGCGGGGCTGGTGTTGGGTATGCGCGTACCCATTATTTTAACGAGTCGCTCTGATTCGGTCATGAGCCGTATTGCATCGTGCGCCCTTGCGGTTTTAAAAAGCCGACCAACGCTTATCAACCACGGTTAATTAGAAAAAAATGAATTCACCTCAAAACGGTCCTACTGTAGGTAGCTACATTTCAGGACGCTTAGCCTTAATTCCAGGTATTGCTTTATCTGGTTTGATTGCATTAGCGGCAACATTTGTGTCTGACTTACACGGTGGCCCGCAGTTGCTGTTTGCTTTGTTTTTTGGGGTGGCGTTTCACTTTTTAAGTTTTGAACCAAAGTCTAAACCAGGTATTGAGTTCTGCGCGCGGGGTGTTTTGCGACTGGGCGTAGGCTTGCTAGGCGCCCGAATAACAGCCGATCAGATTGCCGGCTTGGGTTGGACAACGGCACTCATCGTCATTGGCGCAGTAGTCACCACATTGCTTTGTGGCGCGTGGCTAGGTAAAAAATTAAATATGACGCGTGCGCAAGGTGTGTTGTCAGGTGGCTCAGTTGCCATTTGTGGTGCTTCAGCAGCGTTGGCTATTTCTGCCGTCTTACCTCGTGACAAAGACAGTGACCGTTTTACCTTGATGGTCGTGGTCACCGTCACGGTATTGTCAACGATAGCGATGGTTGTTTACCCACTGATTGCGCGGGCTTTGTCATTACCGCCTGAATTGGCTGGTTTGTTTTTAGGTGGAACGATTCATGACGTTGCTCAAGTGGTCGGTGCGGGTTACACCATTGACCAAGCCACTGGCGATTACGCCACCATTGTGAAGTTGTTTCGTGTCTCAATGTTGGCTGTGGTGGTTGTCGTGGTGTCGGCTATTTTTAAAACACAGCGTGAAGCCATTGCGTCAGCTCACCATGCTAAAAAACCGCCACTTGTGCCCTGGTTCTTATGGTTGTTTGTGGCGCTGGTGATTATTAATTCGCTTGGTGGCTTGGCCCCCATGGTGCAAACCCAGCTGGTTGATTTGTCACGCCTTTGCTTGGTGGTTGCCATTTCAGCTTTAGGTTTAAAAACTTCTTTCAAACAACTGGCTAAGGCCGGTTGGCGACCCTTTACATTGTTATTGGTTGAAACCTTATGGATGGCTGCGTTTGTGTTGGTGGCGATTGAATTGTTGTGACATGAACAAGCCGTTAATCCGTTCGCTGCCATGGCATATGCTGAGCCTAGTTGCGAGTCCGGTCGTTTTTTCAAAAAATAACCTTTAAACTTTTTCAGCTGACAACGGGTGCCACATAAGGGAACCGTGCACGACTTTTGGTTGCAACAGTGCCCTCAGCGTCACCACTTCCACGAACAAAACGAGAGTGATCGTTCGGCTGCGCTACCCAAGACCAGTTGTTATTTTGTTTAGACTGAGCTGTAACGGCATAAATGAGCTGGCGCTCGCTTTGGCTTTTGAGCACAAGTTGGTTGATTTCCTCTGGATTCCAGTCTGCAAGAAGTAAAGTTTTAAGCTCTTCTTCCTGCTTGTTGAATTCTGGCGTTCCAGCTAAGTTATCCAGCTCAAGTGGATCAACAGAAAGGTTGTAGAGTTGGGGTGGAAAGCCATGTGTATAAATGTACTTTAGCCCCCCAGAGCGAATCATGCGACAAGGCACACAGACGCCCATATCACTATATTCAGAGATCGCCACGTCACGCCATTTGGCGCCGTCTTTTTCAATTGCTAAGCGTAGGCTTTTACCATGAATAGGACCGCGCATTTCGGGTGTGTTACCGTCAGAAGCCACGTCAAGAATGGTTGGCAATAAGTCAACCAGGGAAACTACTTTATCTACTTCACCCTGATGATTCCAACCTGCCCCGCTAATAAGTAACGGCACACGAACTGCATCTTCAAAAAATGTTTGTTTAAACCACATTCCTCTTTCGCCCAACATTTCGCCATGATCGCTTGTGAATATGATTAATGTGTCTTCAGACAATCCTGTCTGTTTGAGTGTTTCCATTAGACGCCCAATTTTGTCGTCTATATAGCTGATCATTCCGTAATAAGCATGCCGAGCATTTTGTACATGATGCGGCTCAACATGGTATTTATCTCTACCGTGGGAGTAATAAAGCCACTCACTGTGCTTGTCGAGTTGTGTCAATGGTAGTGGCCCGACCTTCGGTGCGTCAATGCTGTGGTGTTGATAACGATTCCAGTGCTCTGCAGACGCTGTAAAGGGTGAGTGTGGATGCGAAAAAGACACAGTCATGAAGAAAGGTATTTGCTCAGTGCGACGGGCCAAATCAAACAGTTTTTTTTGCGCGTAAAATTCAGTTTCATCATCATAGTCAATCTGCAAACTTCTCTTACAAGACCCCGCCTCTAGAACAGCTCGCATGCTGATACCTGTTGGTGCATTGCGAGGCCCTTGGGTCCAGTCTGGAACCCAAGCAAAGTCAGCAGGATAAATATCTGTTATGAGGCGCTCTTCGAATCCATGAAGTTGATCCGGTCCAACAAAATGCATTTTTCCACAAAGGATCGTTTGGTAACCCAGTTGCCTCAAGTAGTGAGCCACAGTCGGTGTCGCCGAACTGAATTCGCTTGCATTATCGTAAGCGCCAATTGAATGAGGAAGACGCCCGCTCAACATTGCGTATCGGGATGGTGCACAAATTGGATAATTACAATAAGCTTTTTTGAATACGCTGCTACGTTTGCCTAATGCCTCAAGATGCGGTGCCTTGACAATGCTATTTCCATAGGCTGGCAGAAAGCTCGCATTGAGTTGATCAGCCATAATTAAAATAATATTTGGGGAGTTTTTCATCGGTACTATCCTAATTGGTACACTTATGCAGCCGAATTTCAACTAGCCTATGCAAGGTTACCAAATGAAAAGTCTAGCTACTCATTGAGACTTCTCATTTGGCATAATACAAATCCTAAAACAAGAAACAGCTACCCAATCAGTTAGTTAATAGCCAGATTTAATTTATCAACTAGTTTCTTGAATTCTTCGTATTGTTTACCCACAAAAACTTTAGTGTTAGCGGGGCTTTGAATATCAGGAATTGATCCGAGTTTTTTTGTTGCCTCGATCCATGAAGGATCAGTTTTTAGTTTTCCTAATACCGCCACCCATTTGTCGACTACGGGTTTAGGTAGGTTTGGCGGACCATATAAAGCACTCCAGCCGACAACCGCTTCAAGACCAGGGTAGCCCAGCTCAGCTACTGTTGGTACAGATTTAACAATTGGATCTCTTTTGGGCGAAGTGACAGCCAACGCACGCAACTGACCCGATTCAATGCCACCCATCACACCAGATAAGCCTTGAAACATCATGTCAACGTGCCCACCACTGACCGCAGCCATTGCATTACCACCCCCTTTATAGGGGATGTGCTTTAGTGAATCAGCCGACACACCGATTTCATTTAACATCATCAACATGCCAAAGTGAAGAAGTGTACCAACACCTGTACTGGCATAGCTTAACTTCTCACCTGATTTAATAGCTGACACCAACTCTTGAAAAGTTTTGTATTTTGATTTTTCATTAACGACTAGAGCAAAATTGTTAAGTTCTAGTAGACCAAGAAAAGTAAACTCATCCCATTTGTAAGGGGTTCGTTTATTAATTGCTGGCACAGCAGCTTGTGAGCCAACGCGTGCCAATAACAGTGTGTATCCATCAGGCGAACTTTTGGCTACAAAAGTTGAACCTGTTACACCTGCTGCACCAGCGCGATTCACAACAACGACTGGCTTATCGATAAAAGAAGTAACATTTGATGCCAAAGTACGGGCAGCGAGATCAGCTAAACCACCTGGTCCATAGGGTGATACAAGCGTGATAGGTTTATTTGGGTAGTCTGCCTGAGCTAGACCTGATAAAGTCATAAAAGCTATGCCTATAAGCGCGCTTTTTAAAAAATATCTGACATGATTGATCATTATGTATTCCTTTTAAAGTCGATCAGTTGTATTTGAGTGATCGTTATAAGTTTTTAATGAATGCTCACCTTATGAAGCCAATAAAAATATTACAGTTTTTAAATAGCACGCTCCTTTTAAATCTGATTAACGAGTAATGGAACCGCTCTAGCTTTACCAAATAACAAGCTCAAACCATCATCCAGATATTTTGCTGTTGGAAAAACACCATGGGCGCCAGATCTAAGATTGAAAATCAAAATTTGTTTTGACATGAGATGTTCACGGATTAAAGGTTCTAAACAGATAAGCTCGTTATCTGAATTTGGAAGAATCAACCACCATTTTTGAATGCCCTGTGTAAGGGTGATGAGCATTGCATTATTTGACTCATTTATTTCTTCTACAACGAGCTGATCTTGTACGCGGGCAAACAAAGCATTCAAGTGTCGAACTACGTAATACCCAAGACGAGGGTTGAACATTTTGTCAACTACACCTAACCTCGGGAAGTAACCACGATCTATATCAGCCATCGTGTCTACAAACACGTTAACCTTTGGGTATGCAAGTGCTGCAGTCGTTGCCTCGGCAACGCGGTTAGCCGTCCAATGTTCATTACTCATTGCTTGTGCAGGGTTTTCTGAACCCATACGTATATGAATGCTAGCAACGATATCTAATGCAAAAGATAATTGAGCGGCTTGTTGAATAGCGAGTACTGCTGACTGTTGAGAACCAACTCTAAATACAACGCCTGAGAAGATATTTTTTACCAAGGGTAGGGAAAACAGTTTTTCTAGTTCTTCTGTGTCGGTTACGTTGAACCCATGATTAATAACATGATAATAATGACCGCCTTTAGCTACTGCATCTTCTTTTGTTCGAAGTTTTGAAAAGAATAAGGGCAACCCTATCAATGCTTTAAGATTTACCGCGGCACTGACGGCACGTATGTTCTCGATCGGAGCCGTAATTTCCCAGCTATTTAATAAATTACGATGTTTAGAAACTAAGTTAATAAGCGCCTGATCTGGGACGCCATAGGTAAACAAAGTCAACTCATGACCTTGGTCGCATAAATCATAAAGGCGGTCCAACTTAAACTTTTTACTGAGATCACTCAGAGGAATTCTAAGCTTTCGAACACCCATTTCCCATAACGCCATCAAAGGGTAATCATTTCTTACCGTTTTACGATCAAATTCGTCAAGACCACCTGTCGGAGTGATCTCAACATGCTCAAGCCAATCTTGTCTCATATCGAAACCTAAACTAGTTTGGGCAGACTCTCGGGGGTGTGGCGCTTTGAGAACTTTTCGGGTCGTATTGCTTTCAATCAGTTGGTCATCTATATGGCCTTCCGTTCGAATAAGATGGCAGACATGACCATGTTCGTGTACAGCAAACAATGCATAACCTAACTTTTGCGCATCATCTCGCCCAAATTGCATGGTTTGATCGGGGGCTATGTGGAATACATCACTGTAATCTTGCCTAACAAATGCAGTCGAAGGTAATAAATAGCAGTCTGTATCGATATGTTTGTGATACCAAAAATGATGAACGTGGCCTGCAAACAATGCTTCAACGTGATATTTTTCTAACAATTCCAGCAACCAAGAGCGGCCAGGCTCAGCGATATTGTCGTAGTGCTCACCTTCTGCTCTATCAAGTAGATAAGGTGGATAATGAATACTGATAAAAATACGTGCATGAGCATTCTGTTGAAGATAGTTTTCTAGCCATATGCGTTGCTCAAGTTCAGTAGGCAAACCAGTGTTCAAAATCTGTGCGTTCAAAAGAATAAAATGACAACTCTCGTGCTTAATAACTTGATAGTGTGGCCCAAAATTTTTCGTCCACAAATCAATATATTCTTCTTTAATCGTTCCGGCTGGGCCCCATTCATTCGGTTTATCACCCACGTCATGGTTGCCCGGAACGAGATAAATCTTTGATTTAAGGTGAGAAATTTTTTCATTAAAGCAAGTGACGGCTTGCTCAAACTGATTTAAAACAGCTGGAACAGGGTGAACGAGATCCCCAAGGTGTATGCAGAAAGCATGGTCATTGTGGTTGAGCTCCCCAATCACGTGACTTAATCTTGCATTTGCCATTTTATTGACGAGAAATGGTGAGTTAGATTTCCCATCTTGCTCTGTTACATGCGTGTCAGCCAAAATGGCAACGGTGAACAAATGTTTACCTATATTTTTTCTTTTGTCATTCGCCACCAATTCAGTACTCATATGTCAAATTCCTTTTATTTAATAAAACTTCGGCCTACGTGCTTTCTCTTGACTGATATTCAAGCAACAAGCAAATCGTCATTGTCTATTTACCTTCCTTAAGACTTTTTCCTCGTCTTAAGGTGATTACGAATTAAAAAAGTGATCGTGGTGAACGTAAGAATCCAAAATACTATGCAAATAACACTTCGAAAAAATATTGATGGATCACCATCTGAAAGCAAGAGAGATTGTCGAAAATTGTCTTCCAACAATGGGCCGAGAACAACTGCAATCAAAAATGGCGCAGCGGGTACATTGAGTCTCAGCATGGCAAAACCTAATAGTCCAAATATGATCATGACTAAAATATCGAACATGCTGTTGTTAACGGCGTAAGCACCAAAAACGCAAAGCACTAAGACTGCGGGATAAAGAAGGCGATTAGGAATATTTCCAATACGACTCACATATTTAATACAAATTTTTCCCACTATAAAAAGATAGACTGAGCTCAACATAATGCCGATAAATATTGCATAGACAAGCTCTATGTTTTCTTGAAACATAATAGGTCCTGGTCTTAAGCCGTGAACCATGAATGCACCAAGAATGACTGCCGTCACTACGTCTCCAGGTATACCTAATGCAAGCAGCGGAATCATTGTTGCACCAGCCACACCATTGTTTCCCGCTTCAGAAGCGGCTACGCCCTCAATTTCACCTTTCCCAAATTTTGATGGGTCTTTTGATGTTCTTTTTGCCTCGCTGTAGGACATGAATGCAGCGGGTGCCCCACCGATACCTGGTATTGCTCCAAGGACAACGCCAATTAAGCTGCCACGAAAGATAGATTTGAAACAACGACGAAAATCGGCAAAAGTTGCATGCGAACCTTTTAGAGCATTCAACGATCTGTTTTCGTCATCTTTTTTGACATAGAAATTAATAATTTCAGGTAAGGCAAAAAGGCCGATGAGTACGGGTATGAAGTTAAAGCCTGACATCAAATCATAATTGCCAAAAATGAATCGCTCTGTACCGTAAATTAGATCAAGCCCCACAGTGCTTAAGAGCAATCCAAAACATGCTGAAACAGCACCAAATATCAATCGATCACCTGAAACGCCAGCAATAATAGTCAGAGAAAATATAACCAGTGTGAAAAACTCCGGTGGCCCGAACCTAAGGGCAAAACTAGCTAAAAATCCTGCGCAGAATATAAGTGCCATGTTTGACATTAAGTCAGCGAAAACGGATGCATATAAGGCCATATCTAATGCGCGTCTTGCTTCGCCTTTTTGTGCCATGGGATACCCATCAAGCACGGTACATGCGGCTGCAGGTGTACCGGGTGTTTTGATCATAATTGCAGTTAATGAACCGCCATAAAGACCTCCCTTGTATACGCCCAGTAGCAACAGAATGCCTGTTATGGGTTGCATTGAAAATGTAAATGGAAGCGCTAAGGCCACAGCCATAGGGGTCGTCATACCGGGAATAGCGCCGACAATGGTTCCGATAGCCACCCCTACAAATACAGCTGTAACATTTTGAAAGTTTAAGAACAGAACAAACGCATCGACAAGATGTTCAAACATTAATTGCTCCGGTATTACCGCAGTACTTCAAAGATACCGAGGGGTATAGGAATATCAGCTGCGTACACAAAAAAATAATAGAGCCCAGTAGGCAACATTAAAGCTAAGGGAAGGATGTTCTTTATTTTCCTTTCACCACCGAGTAGCGTATAAAAAATGATTGCTACAGATGACGAAATGATCATTCCCAAAATATTGATAGCGAAGTAAAAAGCAAACAAGCCAGTCATGGCAATACTCGCTCTTAGTAGGGCCAATCGTATTGGTAGGTCACCAGATTCATTTTCAAGCACAACGATTTCACGATCATTTACATTTTTTAATTCGCCCTGATTTCTAAACGTTGAATGACGGATTTGAACTAGACCTTGGATAAAGATAATTCCCCCAAATATCGCTAAGCTTATGGTGATAATTTTTGGCCAAAATTGTGGGCCAAGTGCTTGCGAGTTAATGTTTGAGGGCATGACGATGCCATTAGGAATAGCCACAAACAATCCAAGTAGTGCAAAAACAAGTAAGGCGCCACCAAAAAATACATCTGTATTTCTTTTAAATGTCATCACTTCAATCACCATTAAAAAATTACTTACTAACTATTTTTATGTTCTATTCAACTGGTTGCTCCCACGATTTGAGTCGGAGCTATGGGTCGGCGTGATGCTAAGATATCTATCTGTTTTGCTCTTTGTGTGTCTTGTCGTCATTCTACGGGTTAATTACTTGTCGTCAATAAGTAATTTCCCTAGCGTATTCATTTTTAAAATTTAATTTTGTTTTTGTACCCAAGGGTAACAATCGCTATGATCGGAACTAATAATTTATCCAGCATAGAAGCGCGTCGAGTGAACCGTGGGCGGGTTCTTTCTGCTATTCGATTTGGCTCACTTTCTAGTCGAGCAGACGTCGCCCTCTTAACCGGGCTTACCGAACCCGCAGTCTCTCGTATCACGAGGGAATTGATCGAAGCGAATATTCTTCGTGAGGAAAGCACTTCAGCACCCACATCACGCTCACCCGGAAGGCCACAAATTAAGCTTTCGATCGTAAACGAGTCTATTTATGTCTTGGCTTTTGATATCGCCGCTTCTGCACAGATGGTGTCAGTTGTAGATATTCAGGGAAACTCTATTGGGCAGTCTAGATTAAATCTATTAGACGGGCTTGAACCTACTGTTGCCATTAATCATGCCGCAGATGAAGCACTTAAGTTAATTGAGAAACTAAATATTTCAAAAAGCAAGATTTTTGGTGTGGGAGTAGGCATCGCTGGGACAGTGAATGCAGATACAGGGCAAGTGATTGACGCTCCAAATATCAGTTCAGATTGGCGCGATCTATCAGTCGGAAAAATTTTAACTGAAAGACTGGGTATAAGTGTGCGTGTAGAGAGTCGGGCGAATGCTCTATTGTTGGCTGAACACCAACTGGGAGTTGCCCGAGAATTTCAAGATATTCTGTTGATCAATCTATCACTTGGCATTGGAGGTGCCGTCATGGTTGAAGGAAAATTAGTCCGTGGTCGCCGCCATGCAGCCGGTCACATCGGACATATGCCCATGCCAGATGCAAAAAAGGTGTGTTTGTGTTCACGTATAGGATGCCTAGACACTTTAGCATCTGGACACTCGATCCTCTCAAAACTAGGCCGGTTGACTCAACATGCAGACTCAAGTAAACACGGTGCCTTTGATGCACAAGAGCTAAGTATGGTTTTACAAGAAGCAGAACAAGGGAATGCTGCAGCCAAAAGTGCATTCAAGGAAGCAGGACAGTATTTAGGTGCTGCATTGCAATGGACAACTGCCGCGCTTCAACCTCAACTTATCGTTCTTGCAGGTATTCCATCAAGATCAGTAGATTTTATTGAAGGCGTGAATACAACTTACTCTGACCCTGATGCTGCACCTTTTGTAATGAGCCAAATTACATATGAGACCGCAACAAGTGAATTGGCTTTGAATGCATTTGTATACGCGGATGGATTCGAAATAGTCACCATTTAACAGTGACCTGATAAAAGGTATCAAGCTCTTCTTACTCAGGACGAAACAACTCAAATATTGGGCCTGGGCTCATATAATCCATGTAACCACAACGACTCGTGATGGCAGCTTTAGCCGTATCAAAACGCATGCCTTCCGTCACAAAAGCTGGGTCAATATAGAGCCCAACAACTTGCCCAATGACAAACCAATTAGTGGTGTCTCGCCCTTCAAGATCTTTAAGACATTGAATGCTAACGACCCGACATTCAACAGCGGCGGGCGATTCCGTAACCCTTGGCGGCTTAACTCGAACAGATGGTGATTGGCCTAATTTTGCAAATTCAAATTCATTCATTCCCGCTTCTAATGCTGCCGAGGTTTGATTCATGGCCTCTACGAGATCTGCTGAAACCAAGTTAAAAACAAACTCGCCTGTGTCTTGACAATTAATCAATGTGTGCTTGATACCTGAGCTGGTAAAGCCCAACATGTTAGGGCTTGTGCCCACAGCATTGAAAAAACTATACGGCGCAAGATTCGGTATACCCTGTTTAGATATGGTTGAAATCCACCCTATAGGGCGAGGCGCAATAATGGCTTTAAAAGGATCATAGCCATAAACATCGCGAACCTTTTCAGCGGCGGTAAACATTATTAAATAGTCTCGTATAAGTCTTGGAACATTTTATCAGCCATAATTTGGCAACGTTTTAATAGACGGTGTTCGTGGGGTTGATA
>ERZ888423.587-NODE-587-length-36654-cov-10.157299_pt1 | contig 36654 bp, 35 predicted proteins | sample MGYA00520523_ERZ888423 | MGnify/ENA primary metagenome ERZ888423 (study PRJEB32303, sample SAMEA104408611) | aquatic metagenome | biome: Brackish water; feature: Pelagic; material: water | place: Baltic Sea | collected 2014-06-08T10:24:00 | depth 30,27 m ... | reverse complement strand
CAGCACAGACTCAGGACAGCGGTGGCTTAGGACAGGGCGTCAAAGATAAGCGCAACAGCCGAAACCACGAGCGTGAGCAACACGAGTTTCTCAAAGCTTGGACCAGCGAGCCGCTTGCGCAGTCGCAAACCAATTGGTGTCGCAACTGCGACGGCTACAGATGCAACCAGAGCACCCACAAGCCTGTCCGGGGTCATCTGCCCTTGACCCAGCAGGATTACTAGCTGCACGGCTCCCGTCACGCCGAACATGAACGTCAGCGAATGGATATATGCCCGAGCAGGGAGTCGATACGAGTGAAACCAGGTAGCAACGATCGGGCCCGACACACCGATTGCGCCCTGCATCGCTCCGGCGAGCAGGCCTACTGCTGGCGACCAACGTCGAGTGAACGCCGGAGAAAAACCAAACTCGGGTTTGCGAATGAACTGAAAGAGAAACAGCAGGATTGCCAGCGCTAAGAAGACCAAGAGAGGTTGCTCCGGCAGATTCACCAAAGCAATGGTGCCGATAACTGCCCCCACTACACCGAGCCCGCAGAGCCGACCTAGGTCTCTTGTTTGGGCCTGAGCGTCACGGCTCTCCCAGCACAAAAAGGCATTCGCAGCCAGATTTGGAATGGCGACGATCACCACGGCGTCCTCGATGCCGAGGACTAAAGAAATCAAGGGAACAGCGATAAGCGGATACCCCAAGCCAGTCACGCTCTTGATGAGCGCTCCCATGCCAGAGGCCAGCAGCACCACTAGTAACTGCGTGCTGGTCAACCTCAGTCCAGTTGTGAGTCAGGGTCAATGGATTCAAGCAACGCCGCCGCAATAATGCGGTCGGCGCGCTCGGTGAGCTTTAGGTTTGACCGTTCCCCGGCAATCAGCGTAATTCGGGCCCCAAGTGCCTGGACTAGACCGGCATCGTCTGTTGCTTCACCATCGCTGTCATAGGCCCGGCGCAGCAACGCAGCTTGAAACCCCTGTGGAGTTTGCACCGCTCGAAGCAGGTCGCGATCGATCACAGCACTGTCTGATCCAGCGGTCTCTGATCCAGCGGTCTCAGATCCAGCACTGTCAGTGGTGACCACTCGAATCGTGTCGACTACTTGAACCGCAGGCACTACAGCGGTTACTCCCGATTGAACCTGAGCAATCACCTGAGCAAATAAGTCGGCTGTAGCCAAGGGCCGAGCTGCGTCGTGGACCAAAATCACTGTCGCCTCAGCCGGGATTGCCGCTAGACCGGCCCGCACCGACTCTGATCGTGTTGACCCTCCCGCTACCACCACTGTTGCATCGGGAACCTGGCCATCTGCTGTTGCGAGCGAGTCGGCAGGTAGCACCGCTATGACACCATCGCATGCTGCGGCAGCAGTTCGAGCAGCACGATCAATCACCCGAACCCCGGCCAGTGAATCAAACTGCTTCAGCGACCCAAACCGCTGACCCGAACCACCTGCAAGCAAGACACACCAGACAGAGCCATTTTTCTGGGCAGGCACGGGGTCACCTTCGCGCTCAAACTCCTGGTTGATTTCTGCCTGAGCCATGCCCTCAAGCTACTGCCCACGCACCCCAACTCGGCACTGAGGCGGCAGTCACACGCATTATCGCTACGATGGCAATCGTGACTGACATGGATCTGCTGCTTGGTGTTGAGCTTTTTGACCAGTTCGATGAGGACGACCGTCGCCAACTGGCCGATGCCGCTGAGACGCTGGTACTCGCTCGCAGCGATGTCGTATTCGTCGAAGGTGTCGAAGCTGATGCCTGTTACGTGGTGATTAGCGGGCGTGTGGCCATTTCGAATAAGTCCTTCGATGGCCGCGAATCCATGATTGCGATGATGGAGCGGGGTGACTTGTTTGGCGAGATGGGCCTGTTCGATGGCCTAGGCAGATCTGCCGATGCACGCTCGCTTGAACCCTCGGCTGTGATTCGAATTCCTTATGACGTACTGCGAAGCATCTGGGAAAATAAGCCCGAACTGCTGTGGTCAGTGGTGCGGCTACTCAGCCAGCGGATCCGATCAACCGACGAGGCACTTGCTGACTCGTTCTTCTTGGATGTGACTGGGCGAACGGCGAAGCACTTGTTGGAATTGGCTGGGGATCGTGATGAGTTTGAAATCCCCATTACTCAAGAAGAGCTAGCCGGACTAGTCGGCGCTTCTCGAGAGCGTGTGAACAAGGCAATCGCTAGCTTCTTGAAGCTTGGATGGATTGAACAGAACGATCGTTCCTACCGAATCCTCAAGCGTCGCGAACTCGAGATTCGCTCCCGCTAACTTCCCAAAAACTCAAGCGCCTTATTCCACGCGTCTGCAGCATCATCGGCTCGATGTGCCGGCCGGGAGGGATCATGCACAAACCCGTGGTCGGCACCTTCATACAGTTCGACCCTGACCCCGGCATCGATCAGTTCTTGAACATCACCCGGTGGGGTGTAGCCATCCTCTGATCCGACTACGGCCATCGCTCGACCTGCCTGCGCTGACTGAATCGCGGCGAGTGGATCGGCCTGACCGGGCCCCGCCCAGGCCGGTGGCACATGAACCATTCCATAAAAGGAAACGACCTTGCTGAAACGCGGGTGGTTCGAGGCTTTCAGCGCGTACATCCCACCCATACAGAACCCAATCAAGCCCACCGATGCGCACCCCGTGGCATCGGCAGCAGCAGCGGCATCGCCAAGGAGTTGGCTGTCAACGAGTTGAAACATGGCTTCGCTGCGAGCTTCGAAGAACGCAGGGTCGCTTGGCCCGGGAAGATCTTGGCCTGGGAATGGCTCAAAGGAAGTGACAGCCCACCCGGTGCGCTCAGACAGCGAATCGCAAAGGTCGGCAAATAAGGGCCGAAGACCGATGATGTCGGGAATAACGACCAGCCCTCGGTCTGCCGAGTCCGGTCGGGATAGATATGCCGGAGTTCCGGAAGGCAAAATCAGGTTCATCGCCGCGAACTTAGTCTGCCGATTTGGCAATCACGCGTAGCGATCGAGGATGCTCAACTCGGCAATACGGGCAAGCGCAGTCTTAATGGTTCTCGCCCAGTGCTCGTCAACGCCATCTACTTCAGCAAGCTCATTCACTGTGGCCCGAGTGAGCTTATCTAGCGAACCAAAGTGCTCGACTAACAGATCGACAATGTCATCGGGAATGCGTGGGACACGCGACAACATCCGATAACCGCGAGGCTCGATCGATGCATCGAGGTCGTCCGTTTGTCCGGACAAGTGCGTTGCCTGGACTACCTCTTCGGCATCGAGCAAGGCATCCACTTCTAGCCCAGAGAGCGTCTCTATGGCTTGCTCAAGGTTCCACTGCATATCGGACTGGAAGTAGTCCCGGACAACGAGGCGACGCTCATCTTCGATGCCGGCCATCAACTCTCTCAGTTGCAGACCAATCAGTCGGCCATCGGTGCCAAGTTCGGTCAGGTACTGCTCAATCTCTTGAGAGATTCGAGCCACCAACTCGGCACGCTGCAAGAGCGTGACTACATCTCGCAACGTAACGATGTCTTCAACCTCGAGTGAGGTCAGATTTGAAGACACCTCATCAAGGCGGCCTTTATATCGCTCAAGAGTCTGAAGCGCCTGGTTGCAGCGGCTCAGGATTGATGGAATGGGCTCAAGCTGATAGCGGTCATTCTTGGTATACACCGTGACCACGGCCATGTCTTCTGACACAGAAAGCACTGGAACCCCAATGGAGCGAGCCACTCGCTCGGCTGTGCGATGGCGCGTGCCGGTTTCTTCTGTGGGTACGTTCGGGTTAGGCACTAGGTGCACGTTGGCCCGAGCGATGTAGCCAGCATCTGGGGTGAGGACGATGGCCCCATCAGTTTTAGCTAGCTCAGACAAGCGTTGAGGAGAGAAGGAGGCGTTGATCAGGAATCCACCAGATGAGATATTCAGTACCTCGGGGCCATCTCCAATGACGATGAGTGCGCCCATTCCGGCTTTCAGGATGCGGTCGAGGCCTTCTCGCAGCGGACGCCCAGGAGCAACTGCGGCAAGGGCAGTCTGGAGTTCATCGCTATGACGTTGATCTTGACGTTGAGTCACTCGATACCCCTTTGCTGCTCAGGCACACGGATTCTGAGCAACCTGAGGGACAAGCCAGCGAGGAGCAAAGTGTGCAACATTGCGCATTCTAGTGTGGGGTGCGCTGTTTGCGGCAGCGGATTTATGCACTTGGGTTAGCAGAGCAGAAGACGCTTACAGTTTCTGCAGGCTGAGTAGCTCTATTGCTGCTGCTAGCGAAGGCACCCGGAGGAGCTCAATCGGCGCATCAGTATCTGGTGCTGAACGAGGGACCACAGCAGTGGTGAACCCCAAACGAGCAGCCTCGGCCACGCGACGCTCGATTCGACCAACTTGGCGGATCTCTCCCCCAAGGCCGACCTCTCCGCAGGCAACCATCGATGGAGGGATGGGCACGCCCGCCACCGCCGAGGCAAGCGCCAGGCAAATGGCAAGATCGGCTCCTGGCTCGACCACCTTGACCCCACCGACTGCGTTTGCGTAGACATCGAGTTGCTGAATACGGATGCCAGCGCGTCGCTCCAGCACGGCAAGGAGTAACGCCAACCTGCCGCTATCAAGGCCTTGGCAGGACCGGCGTGGCTGAGGGAGTTGCGAGGAAGCCACCAGCGTTTGCACCTCTACTAGGAGCGGACGGTGACCCTCTAGTGCGGGTGTGACAATCGAACCCGGGATTCCCGGGCGACGATCCCCAATGAACAGACCGGATGGATCTGGCACCGGCTCGAGGCCAGAGGCCACCATGGCAAAAAGTCCGAGTTCTTCGGTCGAACCGAACCGGTGCTTTTGTGCTCTGAGGAGACGAAGTGCATGGTGGCGATCACCCTCGAATGAGAGCACCGTATCTACTACATGCTCGAGTACGCGCGGCCCAGCTAACTGACCATCTTTGGTGACGTGGCCGACGAGCAACACGGTGGTTCCTGTGGTCTTAGCTGTTTGCACTAATCGATGAGCGCACTCGCGCACCTGAGTGACTGACCCAGGGGCCGAGGTGTATGCAGGGTCATGCAAGGTTTGGATGGAATCCACCACGCAAATCTCTGGACGGACCTCGTTGATGTGGTGAATAACGTTGGGGAGGGAGGTCTCTGCTGCGAGTAACAGATTGTCCTGCAGGGCTCCGAGGCGATCTGCGCGAAGGCGCACCTGATCGGCTGACTCCTCACCCGTGATGTAGAGAACGGTCGACCCAGCCGCAGCTCGTGCGCCCATGAGTTGCAGGACAAGAGTCGACTTGCCAACTCCGGGCTCGCCGCCAACAAGGGTGACGCTTCCGGGCACGAGCCCGCCGCCTAGTACTCGATCAACCTCGGGGATTCCTGTTGGTACAGGCTGGCCGTCCTGAGAGCGAACAGCCGTAATTGGAACTGGCGGCACGGGTGGATCAGAGAGACCAGAGATGCTTGATGGCAGGTCCAGTTCTTCGGTAAGTGTGTTCCAATCCCCGCAGCCGGCGCATTTTCCGGACCACTTCGGTGCCTCTGCACCGCAACTCATGCATCGAAAGACTGTGCGGGTTTTGGCCATGCATGCACCCTAGGACTCTGCAGTGACAGTTCCGGTTCAATTGTCCGGGCTGAGCGACCCGATCAGCGTCTGCGACGCAGCAATCCCACTGTCAAGAAGGCTCCGGCAAGAACGAGTAGCGCCGCCGCTGCAATCAATAAGCGGAAAGGCAGCGCCTGAGTGTCGGAAGACTGTGCAGTCATAGTGGCCGAGGATGCAGTACCGCCACTCATGGGGAACTCCCAACTCGCACTCTCTCCCTGCACGCTGCCGGTGGTTACGTTACCTGTGGTTACGTTGCCTGTGCTTATCTTGCCTGTGGACTGCTCAAGGTTTCCCGGCAGGTGAACAGAGACTTTCAGCGTTGCAGCACTCGCAGCGGTTAATCCTTCGGCTTCTAGCTCTTCTGGAGTGCGAGCTAGGGGAAGGCCGTCCAACGCTGCAGTTAGTTCCGGGTCCGAGAACTGCTCCAACGAACCAGTCAGGCTGAGATCGCTAGAGAAGCTGTAGTCGGTAGAGGCAAATCCATCGGTGAGCTTGAGTTGCACCTCAGAAAAAACTGCAGAGCTGCCGGTCTCACCCGGAGTTCCGCCGATTTCGCCAAGCACCTGGGCAAGCTCATCCGGAGATCCAAACTTGCGTCGCGCCACAAGGGTGACGCCGCCCTTCGTTGGTCCAGAAGTTTCTGTTTTGGGGTTATCAACTACCCAGCCCGCTGCAACAAGATCGCTCAACTGAACAGAGGTTGCTGGGTCGCCGAGCCGCTCGGCTGCCTCGGCATCTAGGTGAACCGTCACGGTCACCGTGCCTGACCCGCCCTCATTGACTCTGATAGCCACTTGCGAATCCACCTGGCAACCCGCCAGAACCATGGCTACAAGTGCGCCAAGAATGATGAGCCGGACGGTTCGCACTGGGGCGAGTTTAGCGCGCGACGACGTTCAAGAGATTTGGGCACATGTGCTCTGGTTCGCAGAGCACATGTGCCACAGATCAAATGAGTCGCACCGTAACTATTGGCACCGTGACGAGTTACTCGCCGGTGGTGACTGCGAGTTCCTCGATTGGCGGTGGGGTGAACCCTTCGACACCTGTGAAGGTGAAGATTTGCTCGCCTGGAGCATCGGGGTCTGGCGCAACATCAACCATGATGGTCTGGCCGGCAATGAACTCCTTGTAGAGCAGGCGTTCAGAGACTGGGTCCTCGACTAGGCGCTGAATTGCTCGCCGAAGCGGGCGGGCGCCAAGTGTCGGGTCGTAGCCCCTATCGGCGAGCAAGTACTTGGCCTCTTGCGAGACTTCAAGGCCCATGCCTAGCCCAATCAGCTGAATCCCAACACGCTTGATCATCAGATCAACAATGGTGGTTACCTCGGCCTTGGACAGCTCGTGGAAGACAATGACGTCATCGATTCGGTTGAGGAACTCAGGCCGGAAATGAGCCTTGAGTGCATCGTTAACCTTTTCCTTCATGCGCTCATAGGTCACGGCCTCGTCACGCTTGGAGAAGCCAATGTTCGCTTTGCGAAGGTCAGCAGTACCAAGGTTTGAGGTCATGATCAGCACCGTGTTGCGGAAGTCAACTGATCGGCCCTGCGCATCGGTGAGGCGTCCCTCTTCGAGGATCTGCAGAAGTGTGTTGAACACATCTGGGTGGGCTTTTTCGATTTCGTCGAAGAGCACCACAGAGAATGGCTTGCGCCGAACGGCCTCGGTGAGCTGTCCACCCTCTTCATAGCCCACATAGCCGGGGGGCGAACCAACCAAACGACTGACCGTGTGCTTTTCCATGTACTCAGACATGTCCAGGCTGATCATTGCGGTTTCGTCGCCGAACAAGAACTCGGCGAGTGTCTTTGCAAGCTCGGTCTTGCCTACGCCTGATGGGCCCAAGAAGATGAACGAACCGGAAGGACGCTTGGGGTCCTTAAGCCCGGCACGTGTGCGGCGAATTGCCTGAGACACAGCCTTGATGGCCTGCTCTTGGCCGATAACTCGACGGTGCAGTTCATCCTCCATGCGCAAAAGCTTGGCGGTCTCTTCTTCGGTGAGCTTATAAACGGGGATTCCCGTCCACAGAGACAGCACCTCGGCGATTGCCTCTTCGTCGACCTCATCGAACAAGTCGACTCCGGCAGCCTTCATCTCTACATCTTTGGCTTCTTTGTTGGCCAGGAGGTCTTTCTCTCGGTCACGCAGAAGTCCGGCCGCTTCAAAGTCTTGAGACTCAACAGCCTCTTTCTTTTGACGCACGACATCAGAGAGCTCATTCTCGATCTCTCGGTAATCTGGCGGCGTTTTCATGCGACGAATGCGCAGACGCGATCCGGCCTCGTCAATCAGGTCGATTGCCTTATCGGGCAAGAAGCGATCCGAGATGTAACGATCGGCCATGTTGGCTGCTGCCACGAGAGCCTGATCGGTGATGGTGACCCGGTGATGCTGTTCGTAACGCTCACGCAGACCTTTGAGGATTTCAATGGTGTGAGCAACCGAAGGCTCATCAACAACAACCTTTTGGAAACGACGCTCAAGTGCAGCGTCCTTTTCTAGATGCTTGCGATACTCATCCAAAGTGGTGGCACCGATTGTCTGCAGTTCACCACGAGCAAGCATGGGCTTGAGGATGGAGGCTGCATCGATTGCGCCCTCTGCGGCTCCGGCACCCACAAGGGTGTGGATCTCATCGATGAACAAGATGATATCTCCGCGAGTCTTGATTTCTTTGAGCACCTTCTTGAGGCGCTCCTCGAAATCTCCTCGATAACGAGAACCAGCAACAAGTGCACCAAGATCGAGCGTGTACAACTGCTTTCCCTGCAGCGTCTCTGGCACGTTGTCGGATGCGATGGCCTGAGCGAGTCCCTCGACGATGGCAGTCTTGCCAACGCCTGGCTCTCCCACGAGCACGGGGTTGTTCTTGGTGCGGCGAGACAGCACCTGCATCATGCGTTCAGTTTCTCTATCTCGGCCGATGACGGGATCGAGCTTGTTCTCACGAGCCAGTTGGGTGAAGTTCCGACCGAACTGATCGAGTACCAACGACCCCGAGGGTGTTTCTCCCGAGGAACCAGTGCTGGCACCAGCCTTTTCTGCTCCGCCGGGCTGGGCAGTGGACCCTGGATAACCCGAGAGCAACTGGATGACTTGCTGACGGACCCGGGACAGGTCTGCTCCAAGCTTGACGAGGACCTGCGCAGCTACGCCTTCACCCTCACGGATGAGCCCAAGCAGGATGTGCTCGGTTCCGATGTAGTTATGGCCCAGTTGAAGAGCCTCTCGCAGAGAAAGCTCGAGAACTTTTTTGGCGCGAGGCGTAAAGGGGATGTGACCCGAGGGGGAAGACCCACCTTGGCCAATAATCTCTTCTACCTGTTGCCGTACTGCCTCAAGTGAGATGCCCAGTGACTCCAGAGCCTTTGCAGCAACCCCCTCGCCCTCATGAATGAGGCCAAGAAGGATGTGCTCGGTTCCGATGTAGTTGTGATTGAGGAGTCGGGCCTCCTCTTGAGCCAGCACGACCACCCGTCGGGCTCGGTCAGTGAAGCGTTCAAACACGGTGCTGCCTCCAAGAAAGATTGATGTCGATAAGTGTAACGCCGTAGAGGGGCAACAAGTTCCCGAGTTTCCAGCGAAGCTGCTGTGCTACCCAAGTTCCTTCACAGCTTGCCAAGAAATGAACCTCGTTCGGCCATGCCAGATAACGAAAAACCACCTAAACGTCAGTGAGAAACAAAGTACAAGTCCTGGGCTGGCCAAAGAACTCAGTATCGCGACATGGGCCAGACTCTGTCGGGGAACTAGGTTCTGAATCGTGACTGGCTCAAATCCACTTCAGGTCATGCCCTCCATGGCTGAAGATCTCGAACGCCTCGAGACCGAATTAATTGCTTCTGTTTGCTCAGAAAACCCATTCCTGACAGAGATCGCCACGCACCTGATCGCAGCTGGGGGTAAGCGGGTACGGCCAGGGTTTACCATTGCCGCAGCCGCGACAGCGCTGAGTGTTGATGCTCCAGCATCGGATGAAGCAATCACCGGCGGCATGGCAATTGAGCTCGTTCATCTGGGGTCTCTGTACCACGACGATGTGATGGATGAGGCCGAAGTTCGCCGCACTGTAGATAGCGTGAATGCTCGCTGGGGCAACCATAAAGCGATTCTGGCTGGCGACTACTTGCTGGCAAAAGCCTCGGAGCTTGCCGCATCGCTTGGAGTCGAAGTCGCAGCCTTGCTGGCGAACACCATTGGCCAACTTTGCGAGGGCCAGTTGTTGGAGCTGGAGCACTCATTTTCACTGGACCGAACCGAAGACCTCTACCTGCGATCGATCAATGGCAAGACTGCATCACTTCTTGCAGCGAGTTGCAGAATTGGTGGGATCGTTGCGGAGTTGCCTCGCACAGAGATCGATGCGCTGACCACGTTTGGTTTTAGCTATGGCATGGCATTTCAGATCGTGGACGACGTGCTTGATCTGGTCTCGAATGACGCCGAGATGGGCAAGCCCACGGGCCATGACTTAGAAGAGGGCGTCTATACCCTCCCTGTGTTGCTCACTTTGGCAGGACCAACTGGCGGCGAGCTTCGCAGCATGCTCGGAGGGCCGATTGATCCGGCGACTAGAGACGCTGCTGCCAGCCTGATCCGAGAGGGCCAAGGCGTGTCTCTAGCAATTGATCGTGCACGTAGCTACGCAGACGCTGGGCGATCGGCACTAGAGGCACTACCGGCCAGTCCGGGAGTAACCGGATTACGTGCCGCAGCGGACTACCTACTCGACAGCGTTGAGGCTGCAGCTACCTGAGCAGTGTGCAGTGCAGGGCGCAGTGCAGCCACCTTGGCAGGGCAGGGCAGTTACATAATTCTTGTTGACTCAGCCACCACGTGCTGATGCAATTCTGCTCCCGTGACTCCGACGCTAGCCATGCCCTCGAGGAACGTTCCCATGTGTTGCGTACCCATATGCGAGGCAATGGCGTCTTCTGACTCCCACTCCTCGTAGGCGCGGACTCGGCCTGGGTCAGTCCCATCGAAGAAGAAGCCGTACGTGATGTTGCCAGTCTCAGCCAAGGTGGCCTCGACTAGTGGCAGGGTCAGAGCAATGAACTCAGCCTGCTTGGTGGGATCGAACGTGATAATTCCAGAGATGATCAACATGTCGCTCACTGTATCTGCAGTCGACAGGCAAAAATTTCAGGTCCACTGCGATCAGAGGGGAAACGCCACCACCGGGCCACCTATGTAGCGCAACCGGGCAAGTTCGGAACGCTCAAGAATGGGCAGGGATGGTCGCCGCACGCGCAACTGGCCCGCTTGAGTCTGGCCCGCTTGAGTCTGGCGAACCAGGTACGCCGTGCCGTGCCCTAGGTATTCAACGAGTTCGACCGTTGCGAGCACGCCAGTAGTCGCTTCTGAATCGGCTGGCTCAATTTCTAAATCCTCAGGCCGAATCACTACTTCCACTGGCCCTTCTGTTGGATGGTGCAGCGCCAACTCGCCGAACGCGGTCTGCACGCTGTTGTGGTGAGCGTGCCCCGGGATGAAGTTGGCATCGCCAACAAATCCTGCGAGCCAGCGAGTAGCCGGGCGCTGATACAACTCGGCGGGTGGTCCAACTTGCAGCAGGTTGCCTTCGTACAGGACAGCCACTTTGTCTCCGAGCACAAAAGCCTCGTCCTGATCATGGGTGACAAACACCGTGGTCATTCCAAGCCGAAGGAGCAATTGATGAATCTCGGTTCGGACTTGCACGCGAAGCGAGGCATCAAGGTTTGAAAACGGCTCGTCAAGAAGCAGGATCGCTGGCCGAGGGGCGATTGCCCGAGCGAGCGCAACCCTCTGCTGCTGCCCGCCAGACAAAGTGGATGGAGAGCGATCGCCAAACCCGGTGAGCCCGACAAGCGCCAATGCCTCGTCGATTCTTGAGGACTCCTTTCGCTCGCCGCGAGGCAATCCGAAGCCCACATTGCGAGCCACCGAAAGATGGGGAAACAACGCCCAATCCTGAAACACCATGCCGATCTGGCGTTGTTCGGGGGCGATCATCACACCCGGTCCGCTGACGCACCGATCGCCCAAAAAGACTTGTCCCGCGTCGGCGGATTCGAGCCCCGCGATAATTCGCAGCAGCGTGGTTTTACCGCACCCGCTCGGTCCCAAGAGCACAACGGTTTCACCCGAATTGACTACCAAGTCGATGCCGCTCAGGACTGGCGTCACGCCATCAAATGATTTGCCAACGCCAGAGACCTGTAGCGACCCCGCGATTGCAGGGCTAGTAGGCGTTGCCGGGCTAGTAGGCGTAACCGGACTGTTAGGCACCGGGTTCCTGCTCGGGCCGGAGCGTTGGGAAGAGCACGATGTCACGAATGGTCTGCACATCGGCCAGCACCATGGCAAGGCGATCCATGCCGATGCCAAGGCCCACCGTTGGCGGAAGTCCGTATTCGAGGGAGCGTAAATAATCGTGATCCATCAACATGGCTTCATCATCGCCGGCCGCGTTCTGCGCAGCCTGCTCATGAAAGCGCACTCGCTGTTCGACTGGGTCTGTGAGTTCGGAAAATCCGTTGCACAACTCACGGCCAATCACGATTCCCTCAAAGCGTTCCACTAGGCCTGGCTCAGAGCGATGCTCCCGAGATAGCGGTGAAACTTCGGTCGGGTAATCAATCACAAAGGTCGGGTCCCAGAGCTGGTGCTCGGTGGTCTTTTCGTACAGTTCCAACAACAGCTTGCCGGTGCCGTAAGAGTCTTTCCATGGAACAGAATGCTGATCGCATAGCTTGCGCAACTCTTGAATCGGGGTATGAATACTGACTGGTTCGCCGATCTGAGCAGAAGTTAGTTCGGCCATGGTCTCTCGTCGCCATGGGGCGGACAGGTCTACTTCTCGGCCATCAAAAGTGACAGTCGTTGACCCGCAGAGTTCGAGCGCTAGGTGCTGCACGAGTTGTTCCACCAAGTCCATATGCACGTGGTAGTCGCCGTAAGCCTCATAGGCCTCGAGCATGGTGAACTCGGGGTTATGGCGAGTCGAGGTGCCCTCGTTGCGGAACACCCGAGCGATCTCGAACACCTTTTCGAATCCGCCAACAACAAGTCTCTTTAGGTAGAGCTCAGGAGCAATTCGCAAAAACATCTCTTGGTCTAAGGCGTTGTGATGCGTCGTGAACGGCTTGGCTAACGCACCCCCGGGGATCGGATGCAGCACTGGAGTCTCGACCTCGAGATAGCCGCGGTCCTCCATAAACCTGCGAGTCATCGACATCATTGCGGAGCGAAGCTGAAACGCCAGTCGCGCCTCTTGGGTCACCCACAAATCAACATACCGCTGCCGGTAGCGAGTATCTGTATCGGTCATGCCGTGCCACTTATCGGGAAATGACCGACGAGTAGGCGCAAGCAAAGTCCACGAGTCCACCCGCACCGAAAGCTCTCCTCGGCGCGTGGTCATGACCTCGCCGGCCACCCCGATCCAGTCACCTAGGTTGAGCTCACAGAAGTGCTCAAACTCGGGAGTCGAGGCAGCGGGCGCAAAGACCTGCACGCGTCCCGTTGAATCTGCCATGGTTCCAAAGGCCAGCTTGCCCTGCACGCGCCTGAGCATCAGTCGACCGGCAATGCTGACTTGCTCACCAGTTAGCGATCCGGGCTCAAGGCCCTGATGTCGCTCCGCAAGCTCGGCCGCAGTGGCAGTCACCTCATAGGTATATGGCTGTTCAAAGCCGTAGATGCGAGCATCATCGGGCGAGCCCTGCTGTGCCGCAGGCTCTTCGGGTGTAGGCACATCGGGTTCTGTCACGGCTGGTTCTTCTCCCAGATTAAGCGCAGACCATGCAAGGTCAGCCACGGTTCTTCATGCTCAATCGATTCGGCAATCGGAGCAATCAAGCTTGCTAATCCACCCGTCGCAATGATGGTGGATTCTCCAAGTTCTTCTTCAATTCGATCACACATGCCGTCCACCATTGCGGAGTAGCCAAATACGGCCCCGGACTGCACGGACTCCATAGTGGTCTTGCCAATAACGCTGCGCGGCTCGACGAGTTCCACCCGTCTCAGGGCGGCTGCTCGGCCAAAGAGAGCGTCCATTGAAATTTCGATTCCCGGGAAGATCGCGCCACCGAGGTACTCGCCTTGGGCTGAGATCACATCAAAAGTTGTGGCTGTTCCAAAGTCGACAACGATTGTTGGTCCACCGTACAGATCGAATGCCCCAACCGCATTCGCAATGCGGTCTGCGCCAACCTCTCGCGGGTTGTCATAGAGCACGGGCATGCCAGTTTTAACTCCGGTTCCGAGAACCACTGGCTCGATCTGCAAGTAGCGCTCGCACATCCTTCGTAGCTCATAGGTAATGCTCGGCACACCAGACGAGACAGCTACGCCTTTGATGTCTTCTTTGAGATCAAGGTCTCTGGTAGCGAGTAGGTGTCGAATGAAGAGGGCTAACTCGTCACTTGTTCGCTCGGCGCGAGTTGCGAGTCTCCAGTGATCGATTAGGTCATGGCTTCGCTCGCCTGCGTCATACAGGCCAATCACCGTTTGGGTGTTTCCAACATCAATCACGAGCAGCAAGCTGGCCTCCGCAACAACACGTCAGAGGAAGTAGCCCCCCAAACGGTGGAGCCTTCCTGCGACTCAGGATCCCTAGATGATGGTCTCCCACAGCCAAATCTGCACGTTTATGAAAAAACTAGTTGTGCTGGGGTCAGCCGATACCTGCCTGAACTGTTCAGAGCAGGTCGAGTCCGAGGTCTATCACCGGCGCCGAATTTGTGATTGCTCCCACTGAAATCATGTCCACTCCAGTACCCGAATAGCTAGCAATGTTCTCCAAGGTGATTCCACCAGAGACTTCGAGCAACGTGCGGCGCTGCTGGCCACCTTGGCGAATCTCGGCGGCAGCTACGCAGGCCATGACTTCTTCTGGGCTCATATTGTCTAACAAGATGGCATCAGCCCCCGCCTCGAGGGCCTCGATGCATTGCTCCATGCGGTCGCATTCCACATGCACGGTGCGCGCCGGCCAACGATCCTTTCCAAGAGCAATCGCACTCGCAATTCCAACGCTTCCCAAATGGTTGTCCTTGATGAGCATCCAGTCAGACAGGTTGCCGCGGTGGTTGCGGCCGCCCCCTGCGCGTACGGCAGCTTTGGCCAAGGAACGCAGGCCGGGAATGGTCTTGCGTGTATCCCAAACCTGGGCGCTTCCTCCTACTGCTGCTGCTTCGACAAAGGCCGCCGTGAGCGTGGCGATTCCTGAAAGGTGCCCTAAGAAATTGAGCGCAGTGCGCTCCCCGGTGAGTATCGAACTGAACGGTCCGCGGACTACGGCAAGCTGCTGACCGGCAGAAATCTGATCTCCTTCGTCGACTCCCCAGGCCACCTGCACCTCTGCGTCGAGTTGAGCAAACGTTTCTGTGACACACATGGTTCCGGCCAGGCGGCCAGGAACTCGCGCCACGAGCCGGGCCTCACCCAACTTTGCGGGCAGAAGCGCAGAGGTGAGGTCACCCAATGGCGCAAGGTCCTCGGCAAGAGCACGAGCAACTGCCTGCTGTACCTCGAAGAGTGGTGGGTTCAGCCATTGGGAGTCTGCTGCAGGAGTGGTCACGGCATATGAGCTTTGCAGATTCCTCGAACCTGCCGCTGACGCAGCCCGAGCGCCACTAGCTACCCACCACTAGCCGATGGGCCTGAGCGGGGTCGAGACCGGGATAATCAAGGCGCGCATGAGTGCCACGACTCTCTGTTCGGGCCAGAGCCGCAGCAACCAAGGTCTGCGCAATCTGCGCCAGGTTCTGCACCTCTGCAACGGCAACTTCTTGTGGATCCATAGGAGCAAGCTCCGCCATCACCTGAGCAATTACTAGCGCTGCTCGATGAAGGGTCTCGGCACTTCGTTGCACCCCGGCATCAGTACTCATGGCCTGTTGTAAGCCCCGCTTGAGGCTTTGAGGAGTGACGGAACTGCTAGCCGCGTGAGGGTTGGTTACAGGAGTGCCGGTCACATCTGCAGGGCTGGTCTCTTCGGCAGTGCTGGTCTGGGGTAGCGGCAGCGCAACACCAAGGATGCTGAGCGTGGGATCGTCTGATTCGGCAAAACCCAGTACTGAGCGCATAGCTCCCGTAGCGGAGGGTCCAAAAGCTCCACTGGCAATTGATTCAATAGCTCGCGGACCAAAGACCATGCCCTCAAGAAGGGAATTTGAAGCCAAACGATTTGCACCATGCACACCAGAACAAGCGGTCTCTCCTGCAGCCCACAGCCCTGGCATAGACGTGGCACCAAACAGGTCCGTAACAATGCCGCCGCACTGATGATGCGCAGCGGGTGCGACTGGTAGCCAGTCGGTCATGGGGTCAAGGCCCGATGCGACCAAGTCTGAATAGATCGTCGGGAACCGTTCTGCGAAATGATCAAGGCCTGTTGCGTCGAGCCAGACATGATCGGTGTGCTGCTCAAGCATCTCGGCGAGGATGGCCCGGGAGACAACATCGCGGGGCAGCATCTCATCTACAAAGCGCTCTCCGGAGCTGTCGCGCAGAAGCGCCCCGTGGCCACGTAGGGCCTCTGACAACAGTGGCCGCGGAATGCCGGGGTGATAGAGCGCCGTGGGATGAAATTGAAAGAACTCGAGGTCCGCAATAGCAACCCCAGCTCGCAGAGCCATTGCAACGCCATCGCCAGTTGCAACAGAAGGGTTCGTCGTAATGGCAAAAAGTTGCCCCGCTCCGCCGGTTGCAAGCAGCACATTCCTTGCTCGAACTTGCGTCACCTGCCCATTGGGATCGATGGCCTGTACGCCAACGCAGCAGCCATCTTCGATCATCAGGTCAAGTGCAAACGTGTGCTCATGCAGGACTGCCGCTGTGCGTCGAACTGCTGCTACTAGTGCCCGCTCAATCTCTGCACCTGTAGCAGCACCTCCGGCATGCACCACTCTGGCAACTGAGTGGCCACCCTCTCGGGCAAGCTCCAAATTTCCGCGCTCATCACGATCAAACTCGGCTCCAAGAGCAATGAGTTCTTCGACCCGCCGGGGGCCCTCGTCTACGAGTACTCGAACCGCATCGAAGTCACAGAGTCCCGCTCCCGCTGCGAGCGTGTCGGCCAGATGCAGGTCGATTTCCTCTACGTTGCCCGAGAGTGCAGCCGCTACGCCGCCCTGTGCCCATCGGGTGGTCGCTAGATCAAGTCCACCTTTGGTAATGACACCCGTTCGCAGGCCATGCGTACCCGCTGCTCGAACTGCTGCGGAAAGCCCAGCTACTCCGGAACCAAGAACTAAAAGGTCGAGCGGCGCAGAGGTCACTGGCTCATCGCTAGGTTGGAATCGCGGTCCAGGTCGCTCAGATCAAGGTTGTCGATCAACCGGACTGAACCAAAGCGAACGGCTCCCAAAAACCTGCTTCGAGCATCTGCTTGAGTCAGGGGCCTCAGAGTGATTGGATCCACAACCTCGAGGTACTCCACCTGCCCCATTGTCTGAGTACTCATCACATCCATCATCGTTGCACGCAGTCGGTCAACAGAGGTCTCACCCCTACTCAGGGCACGCGCTGCAGCGACTAAAGCCAGAGCGAGCACCGGTGCAGCGGCTCGCTGTTCAGCGCTCAAGTAGACGTTTCGGCTCGACATGGCGAGGCCATCGGGCTCACGGCAGATCTCGCAACCAACGAGTTCCACATCAAAGGAAAGGTCTCGCACCATGGCTTGCACAATCGCCAACTGCTGAAAATCCTTCTTCCCAAAGTAGGCCGTGCACGGTCCCGCTATGTTGAACAGTTTGGCTACCACGGTGCACATTCCAGCAAAATGAGTGGGCCGCGACTCCCCTTCCATCACCGCCGACAATTCATTGACCGACACCGATGTCAGCACGCCCTCTCGGCCAAGTGGGTACATCTCCTGCAGCCCGGGGAGGAACAACAGATCTGCCCCGGCAGCCTCTGCAGTGCGCGAATCTCCGGGGGCATCTCTTGGGTATGAGGACAAGTCTTCGGTGGCTGCGAACTGCAGCGGATTCACAAACACGGTGGTGATGACAAGATCACATTCGGCGGCAGCGCGTTCGATCAGCGAGGCGTGTCCAGCATGCAAGTAGCCCATGGTGGGAACCAGTCCGATGCTCTGCCCTTGCAATCGATGTTGCGCAATCTCTGCGCGCAGTTCAGAGATTGTTGTCAGTGTTTTCACCTGCGCAGCCTAGAACCGACCACTAGGGATTCTGCCCATACACATCCTCATGCAGATGGACGAAGATATTGGAGTTCCGGCGGGAACCGATCAGAGTCCCGAAGCCTCCCCAGGAGGTGTCGGGACTCTGACGTGTTTTGGGGTCTGTGCCGCATCTACTTGGCGTCCAAGGCCTGCTCAAGTTGATGCATCTCGGCTTCTGAGGGAAGCGCATCTACGAGCGCTGCCGCACGCAAAGCGAGCGACAAGTAAGCCGGGCGCTCCGGCTGAGCTAACTCCTTCAGATGCCGCATCACCGTCGACCAATCACCTCGGGACACTGGCCCAGTGAGCGCAGCCCTTGGGCCAAGTTTGGAAACGTTATCGAGTGTTGCTCGAGACAGATCTAAGAATGCCTCAAGTGGCACACCCAGATCTGTGGCGATTGCATCCACTTGGGCAAGCAGAGCCACCAGATGATTCGACGCCAGCACGGCTGCTGCGTGGTATCTAACTCGATCCGCGTCGGCCACTTGCATTGCACAACCACCGAGTGCAGCCACGACACTGCTTGCGAGTGGGTCGCCCGATACAGCGAACCATGCGCCTTGTAGGGCCTGAGCACCCGTCTGCGCATTGGCTAGCGCAACGAGGGGATGGATCGATGCAGTGCGCGCTGCGGGAGCAAGAACCTCGAGGCCAAGCGAGCCAGCGCAGTGGGCGACGACAACGGACTCATCAACCACCATTAGCGAGGCCACATGCGCAACCACGGGGTCGGGCACACAGATCAACACCAGATCTGCTTGTTCAGCAGTCGCCAGACGCACCCCTGTTGCTGTCGAGGCATTCTCTGACTGGGCGAACTGTTCGTGACTGACCAAGTCAACAGTCCAGTGTGCTTGTTGCAACGCTAGGGCGAAGGACCCGCCGGCTTTCCCGCCGCCAATAATCCGAACCCGTTGAGCAGTCATCTTGCTCAGAGCGGGTCGACCCGAATGACCGTGCCTTCTGCAAGGTTCAATTCTTGTTCGGTGACTAACTCAGGCGCAAGGTCTCGCAAAGGTGCCAGCACAAACCTGCGTTCTTTCCACCGGGGGTGAGGAATGGTCAAACGGGGGCTGTCTTGGACCACTCCGTCCATCCACAAGATGTCGATATCTAAGGTTCGTGCTCCCCAGCGGACATCGCGGACCCGGTCCGATGCTGTTTCGATTCGGTGGCAGATGCCGAGTAATTGATCGGGGGAATGGCTCGTTGAAAGTTCGACCACAAGGTTGAGATACGCCCCCTGCTCGGGTCCTCCCACTGGGTCGGTTTCATACACTGGGGAGACTGCGACAACGTCGGGCAGTGAGTCCACTGCAGCCTTCAGATATTGCCGGCGGTCGCCCAGATTCGAACCCAATGACAAAAACGCCCTAACTGCAGGAGCCGTGGCCGGCTGACTCGAGGCTGCCGATTCGCTAGAACTCATACGGGGCGGCGGCGGGTGATCTGCACCCCTGAAGTGGCCAAATCATGCGGAACAGGTGGACGGAGCTTTGCCACAGAGATTCGCAGGCCTTCGATGCGGGGATCAACGGCAAAAACTGCTGTTGCGAGCTGTGCTGCTAAGCGCTCAAGCAGTTCAGGCTGAGCGGTCTCTACTGTTCGATTCAGTGAATCGCAGACCGCCCCGTAATCAACAGTGTCAGCGAGAGCATCGCTCATCCCAGCAGCAGTGAGATCGATAAACAGATCCAGATCTATCTGCAAGGGTTGGGCACGAACCCGCTCCTCGGGCAGAACGCCAACAATGCCCACGACCCGCAGGCCGTGCACCGATATTTGATCCGACGGGTCAGCCACTTCCTGATCGGGCATGGAATCAGCGCAGTTCGACTAGACGGGCAGCTTCTCCGACGAGTTGCCGACCATCTGCTCCGATCTGGCGGCCAGTGATGTGCTCTGTCAGAGCGATTGCCCGGGGTGGCTCTGGAACCATCTCGTTCCAGACCAGATACCCAGCAAGGAAGCCGACGAGTCGGTCAGAGAGCTCGTCCTGATGAAACATCAGCTTCTTATTCTCAGAGAGCAGCAGCCGAAGATCGGTGTAGGAGCGCTGCAGGTACTGAGGAAGGTCCTCGGCGTGCGGGAACGGCCAATGACGCCAACGAACACCAAGCTCGTCATAGCTATGCAGGTTGTTCGGCGCAGATGAGACAGAAATCACAAAGTCGAAACCCTGTTCACGAATCCAGATGATCTCTTCTTGCCGACGAACCTTGCGGTGATTTTGCCCAAACCCACCTGGACGCTCACAGATAGCCAATTGGTCCTGAATCACCCAGTTGAAGTGACGAGGCTGAATTCCTTGTGCCCACTTGCCTTTTGCTGCCATTTCGCCACCTCCTCCCTGAGTCGGATCCTGCGAACCGAGCTTTTGAATCTGTTGGAGTGGTGATCGTAGGCGATTTCAGGGGATCAGGATATTCCCCGAGATTATTTTTGCGCCCTGAACAGCCGGTTCGACCTCATGAACTCGAACCATTTTTGCGCCCTGAATCATGGCCCACATTGCCGTTGCCAAGGAGCCGTCTACCCTGTCATCTAGGGGAACTAAGCGAGTTGCATCAGTAGAATCTGAGGCTGATTCAGCCTTGCTGAAAGGCCCAAGGCCATCGTCAGAACGGGCAATCAACTCACCCAGAAATCTTTTTCGGCTGCTGCCAACTAACACAGGAAATCCCTCGGCTACGAGCTGGTCTAGATGAGCAAGCAGGTCAATATTGTGCGCTGTGGTTTTGCCAAATCCGATACCAGGGTCAACCCAGACTTCTTCAACTCCTGCGGCAACAGCTTGCTCAGCCCGTTGCACAAGAAACGCTCGAACCTCACCGACCACATCTGCATAGTCCGGCGAGTTCTGCATGGTCAGAGGGTCTGCGCGCATATGCATTGCGATCCAACCAACCCCAAGGTCTGCAGCAGTCGGCCAGAGCGAGGCACTGACATCGTTGATGAGCGTTGCCCCCGCACGAACTGCAGCGTGAGCAGTCTGCGCATTGCGAGTGTCGATCGAGATTCGTGCCGAGGAATCTGCAAGTAGGTCGGCTAGTACCTCAATGACTGGCAACACGCGGCGTTGCTCTTCGGCAGGGTCTACTGGCTGTGCGCCTGGTCGCGTTGACTCGCCACCTACGTCGATCACCTGCGCTCCCTGAGCAAGCATCAGCTCGGCGTGGAGACGCGCTTTTTCTAGAGAGTCGTACTCGCCACCATCAGAGAATGAATCTGGAGTCAGGTTCAGAATCCCCATGACCTGGCTCAAAATTAATGGCCTGTTCCGATAAAGCGCATGGCCTCGGACCGCGCTGCTACGTCATCTCTAAACAATCCTCGAACTGCAGAGGTGACGGTAGATGCACCAGTTTTTTTGATGCCTCTCATGGCCATACACATGTGTTCGGCCTCGATCACAACAAGGACAGCACGCGGTGCCAATGACGACTCAATCGCGTCTGCAATCTGAGCCGTGAGACGTTCTTGTACCTGTGGTCGCCGGGAGAAGCCATCTACAAGTCGAGCAAGCTTCGACAAGCCCGTAACACGACCATCCACATTTGGGATATAGGCAACATGAGCCTTTCCGAAGAACGGAACTAGGTGGTGCTCACAGATGGAATACATAGAGATGTCACGAACCATCACCATTTCGTCGTGACCTGCATCGAAGGTCACCTTCAGGTGACGGGATGGGTCCTCGTGAAGGCCCGAACAGGTCTCGGCATACATGCGCGCCACGCGGGCCGGAGTATCGAGAACGCCCTCGCGATCTGGGTCTTCCCCGATGGCGATGAGGATCTCTCGAACGGCCTTTTGGATGCGTTCCAGATCTACTGCCGGGGCCATAGTTGGCGCCAGTGGGATGGGATCCGGAATATTCAGATCATTCTCAGGGGCAATAACGGGGGCAATCCCTGAACTACCTGCTGGACTGCCTGCGGGGGTGCTACCACCGGAAGAAGATGTATCAATCTGGCTCATGTGCTTGGGCCTTTCGGAAAAGAAACATGACCCTGGGTGGGTGCATTTGAAGCCGCCGACAGGATACGACGTTACGGAGTACTTACCTCGTCAGGTTCATACACGGCAAGGTAGCGAAGGTTCCGGTACTTCTCGCCAACATCAAGCCCGTATCCCACCACAAAATCTCCGGGGATCGTAAAGCCCACGTACTTCACGCCCAAGCCCTCAAGGTCTGCTGCTTCTCTTGCCAACAATGTGCAGACTTCAAGACTCGCTGGCCCTCTGACCTCGAGACTGCGACGCAAGTAGCGAAGCGTCAGGCCCGTATCAACGATGTCTTCAACCAGGATCACATCCCGGCCCGTTAGGTCGACGTCAAGGTCCTTGACCAGTCGCACGACGCCCGAGGTCCGCGTAGAGGATCCGTAAGAAGAAACAGCAATAAAATCAATCTCTACTGGCAGATCGATAGCGAAAGCCAGATCGGTAGTGAATGCGTACGCACCGCGAAGCACACAGACCATGAGCGGCCGACGATCCTGATACTCCTCTGTGATCTGTGCCCCGAGCTCTTGAATCCGCTCAGCTAGTTGTTGTTCTGTGAGCAACACCCGACCAATGTTCGGGTCCTCGGTCAGACGGTGCTGGGCAGCAGGAGAGGGTTCATTCATGTTCTTGGACAGTAGCCGTTCCCGAACAGGCCGACTGCTGAAGCGACAGCCTGCCGGCAGTTCTCGTAACGCTCCAGCCACTTCCAACCTGACAACTCACCGACTGACCGCTAGCAACAGAAAGGATCCGGTCGACTGCAGCAGCATCGGGGGGATACACGATTCCAGTGGTGCGCACCCACCACATCCGGACCACCTGGGCTGCGAGTGCAGGCGGCAAGCCCGAGAGGCCCTTTGCATCAGTCGGGTCCTCGGCTTCTGCAAGAGCCGCAATCAAATCGGCTTGGTCGGCGCAGAGTTCGGCAAGACGGCAGAGCAATGGCGTCACGTCGCGAGCAGATACTTGGTTCAGTAGAGGTACGACCTCATGACGAACACGATTGCGCACAAAACGAGGATCGTTGTTGCTGGGATCCAGGAAAGGCACAATGCCCAGCTGGGCGCAGAGCAACTCGGTGTCTGCTCGCCGAAGTCCGAGCAATGGGTGCTGCTGCAAACTCATCCCCGCTAGACCCGCAGGGCCGGTGCCACGCATGAGTCGAATCAGAAGGGTCTCTGCCTGATCATCTGCAGTGTGACCAAAGAGCGCATCAGGTGGCAGCGCTTCGCGGCGTGCCGCTCGGGCTCGAGCTTCTAAGTCTCCACCCTGTTGAATCACTGCTGTTAAGGAGAGGAACTTTGCACCAACGCGCTCTGCAAGTTTGGCCACGATCTGGGCTTCTTCTTGTGAGCCTTCGCGCAGCCCATGGTCAACATGCAGTGCTGTCACTTGCGCGCCAGTGGCCACAGCCAAGATCAACAGCGCCGTTGAATCGGGTCCGCCAGAAACTGCACAGTTCAGTTGTCGGCTCCTGCCGCTCTGCTCGGCGGGAAATACACAGCGCTTCAGTAGTTCAGCTACGAGCGGAACTATTGCGAGCGCATCAAAGGTGAACTTAGGAACGGGGGCGAATCGCGGAACTGCGCTAGCGCCATGTGGAGCCATGTTCACGCCGCTGTCGCGGCCGATCCCAGACGTGCAATCCATAGCGAAGGATCGCGAATCTCGACCAGAGTTGGGAGATTCAGCGGATCTTCAAACGCTCGGTTCAAAAGAGCCGGTCCGCCTACTTTCTCGACGGCTTCGATAAAGAGTTCGCCCTGTTCGTATTGCGCCAACTTGGCCTCGAGACCGATCAGCCGCTGCAAGAACTTTGCGCCCAGATTCATGTTGGTTCGCCGAGCACGCAGTGCGCGAGCAAACCGGTCAGCAGATGGCACCTGATCAAGCGCCGCCCGGTCCATGGTCACGTCGCCATGACCCTCGAGCAGGCTCATCAGCCCACCAACTCGGTCCATTGCTTCGCGCTGCTCGGGGGAAGCAAAGAGCGCAACAATGCCGCCATCTTCAAGCGGGTTCTTGCGAGTACGCACGCCGTCCGCAACACGACCGACGGCCGCAAACAGTCGCTTAGGGTCCGGCTCTGCAGCACCCATCAATTCAGTGACCAGTCCAAGAAAGTAGGGGCGCAGCCAAGGCACTCCCGTGAACTGGGTGCGATGAGTGACCTCGTGCAGCGCCACCCACAACCGAAACTCGTCAGGGGGGAACCCGTGGCGCTTTTCTAGGCCCAAAATATTTGGTCCCACGTAGTACACCAGGTCTTGGTCCTCTGGGTTTTCTTCCTCGAGGACCAACAGGTCGTATTGGCCGAGCACCCGACTCGACATCCAGCCGAGCAGCCCACCGAGTTCTACAGCGGCCACTTTGCCGCCGAGCGAGCCTGCGGCTCCGCCACCTAATTCATCGAGTCGCCCCAAGACGGGTCGTAGCAATCGTTGATAGCTAGCTAGGTTGGCGCGCACCCAATCGTTGCGGTCCACTACCCGAGCTCTTGCTTGACCCGCAGCTGAGGTCAGGCCAGTTTCTGCCTCTACGTAGACCTGCGCACGGGCCGTCATCTCTTCAAAGTCACGCGCCATTCCAGCGGCGTGATACGAGGACGCGAACGGCTCCGATCCAGAAACGCGGGTTGCTACTCGCTCGGCGAGTGCCCAATCCACTGCGTCTCCCATGTGGTGAAGCCCGTCTCAGTTCTCAGATTTTGGATAACGGGTGCTCGACACCTTGGTGACGTACAAGCCAATGATCAGGCCAAGCACAGCCACGGCTGAGATTGCTAACACCACTGCTAACCAAAAATGCCAGACCATATCTGCTGCCAACAACATCTCTCTATCTTATGACGACTGAGCTCGGCTGCAACAGCCGGACCCTTCTGCGCCTAGCTAGCGGGCTGTCGAAGACGGCGTAGTAGTTGTCTGAGTCGACTCGCTGCAGGGATAAAAGTCTTGCTTGCGAATCCACTTTCGGCATTGGTGACACCGGCTTGCAGCGCCGGCACACAGACCGCTGCAATGGCGGCACTGCGTTGTGCTGCTCATGTCTTACCTCCACTGTTTGCCGAGAAGATGCCCGGCTGATTGGTACTCCTTACTCAGTGAACAGCGGAGCAGAACTAGTTGCAACGGGTAAAACTGCTGGTTCGTCACACCTGTGAGTACGCTTCGGAACGTGTTCTCAGCCTTCCGAAGCCGACTGCGTTGGTTCCTCAAAGAATTGAACGGCATCGGCCACCCCGTCAGGGGGTTCCGTCGCCTGATCTGGTGGCGTGTGCTCTCGGCCTGCGGCAGAACCACGGTGGTCAAGTTCGATTACTTCGACTGCCGATTTGAATGTCCTCCTGAGTGGCGAGGCATGTCAAAGCTGGCCTATGTCATGCGCGATTCCTATGAGGTTGAACTGCCGCATCTGCGCAACTGGCTACAGCCCGGGGACACCGCCGTTGACCTTGGGGCTCACTATGGAGCATTCACCATTGCGCTGTGTGCAGTTGTGGGGTCGGCTGGACGCGTGGTGGCAGTTGAGCCATCGATGCGTTTCTGTGCTGTTCTGGAGCGGAATATCGAACTGAATAACTTCAGCTGTGCTGAGGTCATCTCAAAAGCGGTTGGCAGTCAACCTGGCCTTCTCAGTCTGAAGCACCATGATGATCCAAGCAGAGCGGCGTTTGACTTGAAGGCACACGAGTCTGCGGGAACTGAAGAATCTGTTCAGGTTGAGACGCTGGATCGACTGTTGGCCGGTCGTGTGGACTTCATCAAAATTGATGTCGAAGGGGCAGAGGTCGCAGCCTTTCAAGGTGCAGAGAAAACACTGCGTACATGGCATCCGGTGATCCTGTTTGAGTATGTCCCGCGAGCAAACGACGCCGGCTCGAGTGCAAGACAGGCTTGGGAGTTTCTGGCCTCCCTGGGCTACGAGTTTTCGGAAGTCCTTGATGACGGATCACAGCGCGAACTACTGACTCCTAACACTGCTCGATCTGGCCGCTCTGCAAATGTGCTCGCCACCTGGATTTCGCCAGAAATAGAGCATTCCCGGTCTTTGAAATTATAAATACAAGAGGTATGTAAACCGAGATATGCTGGGTCATGCGTAGAACCGCTGCAGATGCCGAAATCACTCGGCTTGAGATCCTTTCAGAGGCAAGGTCCTCCTTCGCTCGTGACGGGTATGCCGGCACCCAACCAGCAGACGTGGCCGAACGCTGTGGAGTCACTCGGGGTGCCGTCTATCACCACTTCGTTAGCAAAGCTGGGCTGTTCGAGGCAGTGCTGATCGAATTGTCGGAGGAGCTTGACGCAGCGATTACTGCCGCAGCGGGCAAAGCCCCTGATACCCGATCTGCGCTGGAGGATGGCGCTCGAGCCTGCATCAAATTCATGGGTAAGTCCGAGTACCGACAAATTGTTGTAGAGGACGGGCCCGCAGTAGTAGGACTGCAACGCTGGTACGAGATTGACCGCTCCATTGGTCTTGGCAACATGGAACTGGCTTTGGCCATTCTTGAATCCGAAGGGAACTTGGCAGTGGCCGCCTCCGATGGCCTTGCACGAGCCTTGTTTGGCGCTCTGACCGAACTCGGCCTTGCCTACTCAAGATCTGAACTCAAGCTCGAGGAGGCCACCGATGCCTTCGTTCAACTCATCCATCAACTAGGCATGCGGTCAGGCTGAGCAACTGCTCGGCAACAAGGCTGGAACTGCGTCTGCCACTAAGATCGTACTGATGGATTTCGGCGCACTACTCGTACTGATCACTGGACTTGTTGTGTTCCTCACCCTTGCGGGTCTGCTCGTGGACCGGCCGGAATGGGGAATTCCCCTGGTAGCGCTCGGGGCGGCTGCGACGGTTTCTGGGTTTACGCGGGCGCTGTCCTCATTTGCGGGATTCGCTGTCTACATCGGCGATGCAGCCGCAGCGGCTCTACTGGTTGCGCTTGGAATTCAACTCCTGGCGGGCCGACCGCTCAGGCGACCTGCATTCGGATGGGCTGGCCTGCTGCTACTTGCCGCTCTGGCACTGCTGCGTGGCCTAGGCGCATTCGGCGTGCAGGCCGTTGTTCAGTCCTACCGAAACGAGCTCCAACTTCTTTGCGCAGGGCTCTTCTTTGCTGCCCAGCAAATACCCCTTGCTCGGGTGGAGTTGTTTCTGCGAAGAACCTGGGTAGCTATCGGGATTTGCATGAGCGCTGTCGCAATCCTCTTCGTTCTCCGATTCGGTCTGAACTCGACGGTTCCAGGCCGAGATAGACCGCTGAATGCCTCGCAAGCCTTGCTCACCTCGCAGGCAGTTTTCTTCCTGCTTGCACGCGGCCGTCAGGGAAAGTCGTACTGGCTAGCCGCATACCTTGGGTTCATCGTGTTGCTCTCGCAGCAGCGGACTGTCTGGATTGCCACCCTTCTAGCAACATTTGCCCTCTGGAGCGTGCTTGCACCGAGTGGGCGACTCAAACAACGGGTGAGTGCCGCTGTCGGTGCTTTAGTTGCCTTGCTCATTGCACTGATGACGGTGCTATCGGAAACTACGGCAGGCGTAGCCCTGCAAAAAACAGTGGCCGAGGATCGCACGTTCCTATGGCGTGTTGAAGGCTGGAACTTCTTGGTATCGCAGCAGGTTAACGGCCTCGGGCTGAACCTTGCACTTGGCAATCCCGCTGGAAAAGGAGCTGCGCGCCGAGTGGCTGGGCAATTCACCACCGTCTCGGCTCACAGTCAATGGATCACGGAACTTCTTGCGGGCGGAATAATCGCTTTGATCTTGTTTGCGCTCGTCACCGTGGTACCCCTTACCAAGACCTGGCGTCAAGACTTGAAGCTCAGAGTCCCCAGCCCCCTCCTAGCAGTCTCCGTCGCCGCCATGACCTTTACGATTAGCTATCAGCTAGGGCCGGAACAAGGAGTTCTCTTTGGGCTCCTCGGAGCCACTCTCGGAACTCAGGCCGCCATTACGAATCAAGCAAGGGGTGCCGAGGAACACAGAGTCGTAGAGGCGCATCCGAGTGGATAACTCACCTGAGCAGACCGTCCCAACTGTGGCCGTGGTTCTTGCCACACATAACCGTCAGAGCAGCACCCTTCGCTCTCTAGCGTCACTGTTAGTTGCAGCAGAGAGTGCCGACGCGCAGATTTCGATCATCCATATTGACGACGGTTCCACTGACGGCACTGCTCAGGCGGTTCTTCGCCTGATCCCAGATGCCCAACAAGTTCTGACAGACGGCAACCAGTATTGGGCAGGGGCGATGCGAGTTGGGCTAACACTCGCCTATCAGTCAAACCCCGACTATGTGCTCTGGCTCAACGATGACGTCCTGCTCTACCCCGACGCTCTCAAGGAACTCCTCGCAGTCTCGAATAACCCCGCTGCCCTAACCATTGCAGTCGGTGCACTTCTTGAGCCTGGCACCGACACCTGCAGCTATTCGGCAGTAACTGCACAACAAACTTGGAGGAAAACGGTCTTTGGTCTGCTGACCCCTGACCAAGCAAACGGCACAACTACTGCTGACACCATGAATGGCAACTTGGTGCTGCTCCCTCGCGCTGTGTACCAGCAAGTTGGCAACTTCGATCCGGTTTTTCAACACGGCATGGCAGATTACGACTACGGCCTGCGCGCCACTCAGAGATTCGGCTGCCGCATTGCAGTGAGCAGCAGGTTCCTTGGCGAGTGCGCTCGCAACAGTACCGAAGGCACCTTCCGTGACCGCTCGCTCGGCCTGCGAGAACGATGGAAACTCTTGCTCGACCCCAAAGGACTGCCACCCAAACAGTGGCTTCACTTCCAGCGCTGCCACGGGGGTCCGACCTGGCCCATCGCAGCTGCCTCGCCGTATGTGCAGACCCTTATTCCCCGGCGACTCAACCGAAGCAACAGTGCCCCTCGTGCCAGCAGTGCCCCTCCTGTTGAGGTGGTCATCCTGTATAAGTCACTGCCCCATTACCGAGTTCCGCTGTATGAACTCATGCGTGAGCAACTCGCTCAAAGCAATGTCACGCTCCGACTCATTGTGGGCCAACCCGATGCCGTTGAGTCAACAAAGAATGACACCGGGGAAATCACTTGGGCCGAACAAGTACAGAACCGTCAACTTCCGGCTCGTGGTCAGGCACTGCTGTGGCAGCCAGTTCTTCGGTCCGTCCGAGACGCCGATCTAGTAGTGGTCGAGCAGGCAAGCAAGCTCATCGTCAACAACTTCTTTGCCGGTTGGCGTCGCTTTGGCGGGCCACAGCTTGCACTCTGGGGCCACGGGATTAACCGCAATACAGCCGCTAGCTCGGCAGCGGGCGAGTGGTGGAAAAAGCTCATGGTCCGCCAGTCGGACTGGTTCTTTGCTTACACCTCGGGAGTCGCCGAGGACGTCATCGCCATGGGCGTTCCGCTAGGACAAGTCACCGACTTACATAACGCAATTGACACGCGGCAACTGAGTTCGTTTCGCGATGCAGTCTCAGATGAGGAGTCGGCAAAAACCCGCTCAGAATTAGGCCTCGGCGCCGGGCCAGTAGGGCTCTATGTGGGATCTCTCTACAAGGAGAAAGCACTGCCATCTTTGGTACAAATTGGTGAGCAGATTCGCTCAATCATTCCGGACTTTGAGCTCATAATTGTTGGGGACGGTGAGGAGCGTCCGGCACTCGAAGCACTCGCAAGATCGCGACCGTGGCTGCATATTCTTGGAACGCTTTTTGCAGCAGAGCTTGCTCAGGTCGCATCTGTTGCGTCGCTCATGATGATCCCTGGGTGGGTCGGCCTGGTGGTGTTGGATGCTGGAGCGCTACGCCTGCCGATCATCACCTCAGATCGGCCCGATCACAGTGTCGAAATCGACTACGTCACCGACGGAGTCAACGGCTTGGTCTGCCCGGTTGACGAGACTTCTGCGGCGGCGATGATTTCCGAGTTACTTCGCGATCCTGATCGCTTGGCTCGCATGACTGCTGCCTCGCGCAAGCTTGCCGATGAGACCACGATCGAAAACATGGCCGCTCGGTTTACACAGGGAATCTTGGACTGCCTTGCTCAAGAGTCACGGTCTTGAGCACGCCAGAAGAAATCACGCCTGGCGAGCAGACAAAGATCAATCAGCGAGTTCTCGTTGTCGCGTATGTCTGTTCGCCCAAGTTGGGCAGCGAAGCCGGCAACGCTTGGAATTGGGTATCCCATTTTGCTGAGTTGGGTTGCGAAGTTGACCTGCTCACCACCAAACGATTTGTCCATGATCTGGAGCCAGCTATCAAGGCTTCTTCTGGCCTGATCAAGCTGCACGCTATTGAGGCGCCAACTACTAGAGGGTTGCCCTCGCAGGTAGCCGTTTACGCTGGCTACCTTCGTTGGCAGACAGCAGCGCTGCGTTATGCCCGAACAACTGACCTACTCAACCAAGCTCAGGTCATTCATCACATCACTTGGAGCAGCCTGTTTTGGGGCTCTCGGTTCCACTCCGAAAGGCCGCCCTTGATTTTTGGTCCAATCGGCGGCGGGCAGATTGCGGACTTTCGTCTTGGCACCCCGATGAGTCGCGGCGCCCGCCTCAAGGAAAAATCTCGAAGCGCTGGGATCCGCTTCATCCGACTCAACCTACTTGCGGTTCGAACTGCACGAAAAGCAAGTCTCATCTTGGCCACCAACTACGAGACCTTGCAGGTTGTCACTCAGCTCGGAGCTAGATCTGCACAGCTGATGTTGGACTCAGCCCCACCACCTGCTGTGATGTCGACGCAGCCAGTAGAAGCCGATCAGCACCATCATGGACGGGTTATTTGGATTGGCCGCATGGTGCCAATCAAAGACCCGGTCCTAGCCGTGGAAGCCTTCGCAGAACTTGCACAGCGAATGCCCGAGGCCACCTTGGACATGTTCGGCTCTGGCAGTGAACTGGCGCGCGTTGAACGCAGAGTCACAGAGCTTGGATTGCGAGATTGTGTGCAGCTACACGGCCATGTTGATTGGGCCACGCTTCCCGGCCATCTTGATCGCTCTCGGGTGCTGCTGATTAGCAGTCTCCGAGAGTCGGCAAGTTCGCAGATGCTTGAAGCCCTCGGCCGAGGAGTCCCGATCGTCGGAATCAATCAGCATGGCGTGGCCGCCTTTCTGCCAACTGACTGCGGCCACCTCGTTGAAGTCGGGGAGAGAGCAGCAGTTACTGCAGATCTCGCTGCAGGGCTCGCAGGTATTTTGGCGCTTTCGGACTCGGAGTGGAGCAAGGTCTCCTCCCGGGCACGTGCTGCTGCTGAGCACATGGCATGGCCCGAAAAGGCAGCTGAATTACTGGTGACGTTCAAGAAACTGACCGAGCGAGCAGTCAGGTAAGGTGAGCAATCTCATCGCCACGATGACCAGGGAGTACAGAATGGCCGCCGGGTGAATACTGCGATCAAGAAACTGCTGGACGCAACCTCGAGTCGCCTTGGCATCGCCATTACGCGCAAAAAGCCGGACCCACTTGGTGGCCTGGTAGATCTGATCAACCGCCTTGAAACGAACTTAGTGATTGACGTTGGAGCAAACGCAGGCCAGTACGCACTCGCGCTTCGTAGCCATGGGTACAGCGGCAGGATCGAATCCTTTGAACCAGTGGCAGCCCCGTACGCGGCGGCTGTCGAAGCGGCAGCATCAGATGCTCGGTGGAACGTGCACAACTTCGCACTGGGGTCCACCGAGGGCACTGCGCACATCCATGTTGCTGGTAACGCCGCTGCTAGCAGTTCGCTGCTGCCCATGCTGAGTCGTCATGAGCGATCAGCACCACATTCCCAATACGTCGCCGACGAGATGATTCGAGTTCGACCTTTGGCTGACATGGCGGAGGAACTCAATCTGGTCGAGGGCGTATTTATCAAGATTGATACACAGGGGTTTGAGCGAGAGGTACTCAAGGGCTGCGGTGATCTCATTCCGGACGGAGTAGTTGGTGTACAACTCGAACTTTCGCTACTCCCCTTGTATGAGTCCGGCCCACTTGCTGGGGAGCTGATCAATTGGATGGCAGAACGTGGGCTGGTTGTGGACTTTGCAGCAGCCGGGTTTACTGATCAAGGAACGGGGGAACTGCTTCAATTCGATGCAGTTTTTGTTCACGAGAGCTTCCAGCGCAGCCGTGACAGCTCTCTTTCGGCTCAGGACTAAGCCGTGGTAAGCCGCTCTCGCACGCTCGTTCGCGGCACCAGCTGGATTCTTGCGGCCTCGGTCATCGTAACTCTGGTCCAACTGCCCTATGCCGCAGCAGCAAGCCGTCTCGTGGCCCCGCAAGACTTTGGTAGCTACAGCGCAACACTGTCAGGTATCGCCCTGATCGGTTTGATCACTGCAAATAGTTTTGGACCTCTTAGTGCTCGCGAACTTGACCCAAGCCCTCAAATCTTTCGCCAACTTCTAGGATCAGCACTGCTTCTTGGCTTGATTGCTGGAACTACAGCGATCCTCATTGCAGGACCTTGGGCACGTCTGTGGTCCGCGCCAGGTGCTGCGAGCACCATGCGCTGGGCCAGTCTGATTTTGCTGATCCTTCCTGCACAAAAGTTGCTCGTTGGTGAGGCGCGCAGATCCGGCAGATTCAAACTGTTGAGTACAAGTACAGCTCTAAGTGGGTTTGCTGGGATCTTGATTGGATTCCTTGCGGTCTACCACTGGCGGTCATCCTCGGCACTGATTGCACTCACGACAACGCAATCATGGGTGCAGGTGGCCATTCTTCTCGTGATGCTGAAAGTGCCCTGGATACCGCGGCTACCAAGTAAAGAGATGATGCCAAGATTCAGATTTGCCCGTTCTGTAACTGGGGTTTCACTGGTGCAGTACGGACTGATCACTACTGGCCCACTCACCATTGGCCGTGCAGTGGGAGAGGCTGCACTCGGACAGTTCAATCGCGCCGCCATCTTTGCGACCCTTCCGCTCGCCACACTGCAGACAGCAATTCACGATGTCTTGTACCCAGAGTTTCGCCATGACATCCATAACACCGACCGCAGTTGGACGCTCTGGCCGAAGCTAGTGACGTTGGCCGCCTGGCTTGCTTTGCCAGCCGGATTGGCCGGCGGAGTTGCTCTGCGGGCGCTCATTCCTCCCGTGCTCGGGGCCCAATGGGGAGCGGCAGCAGCCATGGCAATCCCGTTAGCAATCGGAGCGGCGGTCAGTATCCCGGCGAGCCTTCTCTCGGTCGGTCTCGAGGCCACGGGAAAGTTCAAGCACGTTGCGGCAGGGCTGGTTCCCTCACTAGCAATCATTGGTCTGGGCTGCATTTTCACCGTGAGGACTGGCTCGTTTCTTCCAATGGTGTGGGCCATCGCCTTGCAGCCCGCAGCAAATCACCTGACCCAAATAGTTCTTGCAGGCCGGGCAGGAATCTCTGACGCTAGCGCGACGCTACGTGGCTACATCGGGCCACTAACTGCGTCGCTGTTGCTTGGGGTTTGGACAGCGCTGGTTATGAATCGTCTGTTTGCCACAGATGTCATTGCAGTCATCGGTTTATGTGCCGTAGCCGCCGTAGTTGCTGCGCTCACGTTCTCGCAGCGGACGCGTATTCCAGCATTTCGAATCGCGCAGGAACTCGGGTTACTCAATCTTCGAGTGTCATAAGGGTTCCGGAGGAAGACCACCGCGGAGCCACGCCGCACAGAATCAAGTCACCCGAATTGCTCCAATTCTCACTGGACTTCGGATCGGGAACGAACTCAGAAACTTCCCGGACCCAATTCGAAACCGCATCGCTGGAACTGGCCTCGAATGGGACTCCCCGGAACCATTCCGGTGCCACTCCGGCCCTAATTGCCTCAACTGCAGCAGCAACCGGTCCAGAGGCCACCTCCTGCTCATAGCCCCAGATGCTCCCCAGCGGGCCGTGCTCAACAAGGTGTGCAGCAGGCCAAACGTAGCGAGCAGTAGACAGATAAATCGCGAGCATTGAAAACGAGGACACAGACGGAATGATCCAATCGCAGCCGGCGAGCAGGCGCAGGTCGTCCAAGACTCGACGACTGCTCAGCTCTGCAGGTCCATAAGTTCCTAGGCCTTTCACCATCTGCTTAATGAGTTCAAGATCCTCACCGCCGGCATCAGTAAAGACCAAAAATCGCGTCGGCCCGATGCAGCCTTTGGCCACTGCGACAGCGGCCGCTTGGGTCCATGCCAGATCGAGTCTGCGATTGAATTCCCCTGGCTTCACTTCCCCAGTTGCAAAGTCACCGCATCGAACATGTACCCCAATCGTGGTGCTCGGGCTACCCAGGCCTGGCTCCCCTGACTGCCCTGACGGCGCTGGCTGCCCTGACTGCCCTGCCTGAACTATGCCGAGGCGCTCAGCTACAAAGGCTCGCTCTGAAGCGATCGCCAAAAGCCCACCGGCCATTCCACTGGCATGACGTAGAACAAAACGTTCGGGCAGCTTGGGGGCCAACTCCCTCATGGTCTGCTCATAATCCCAACCCGAGAACTCTGCCCGACCAACCGTTACGGTTGGCGTCCAAGCTCGTGACAGGTTGGCCCGAAGGGGCGGCACAATGTTGTAGCCAAGATCCTCGCCATAGTGGCGAGGATTCATCCACCATGCCTGCTCCACCAACTGGGCCCCAAGAATGCGCGCACCAATTCGCGCTTTAGCAAGTGCCCGTACCTCGTTTCCTAACCCCGCGCCGCGGTGACCTATCTGCACCGCAACTGAATACCTCACGCTCGCAACCAGCCATCAAGGTTGACCTCTGGGGTCCGTGGGTCATTGGGCGAGTCAAGGCGATGTCGAAGTGTGCTGAGTGGCTCAATTGCTTGGGCTAAGTCGCGGCGGACCCAAGTCACTTCCAGGGCCGAGGGGGTTGCATAGGCGCCAACTGATACCAGCGGAACTGCGTTGTTCGCACGCAGATGAACGGGCACATGAGTTGACCCCAACTGTTCAAGGACTCTGAGCGCAGTCGCAGCAAAATCCGCTTCACCGATCTGAGACCAGCAGTGCAATTCGGCCACGATCTGACGACAAGGGGCTGCCCAATTTTGTGGGGCGTTGTCGAGCACGCCCCACTCGTGGCCTTCAATATCCATCTTCAGAACGAATTCTTCTTGGGTGCCGGGGTTCGATAACTCCAAGGCATCTTCAAGCGAGACTAAGCCGGCGGCTGAATCCGACACTGATGCAATCCCGACGCGATAAAAACTTGCCTTCTTCAAATTTCGAGGCGGGCGACGAATAGTCGGATCGAACTGCGCGAGCGACACTGCTCCTAGGCGCAGAGCCTCGGCATCCCATGTGTCATCCCAGCCAACTCCCAGAGAAACTGCAACAGCGCCTGTGAAGTCCCGAGCCATCACATACCCGCCGTCTGCAGGCCCACCCACTCGACACCATTCAGCTTTGGGCTGATGAGTGGGGAGCATCAACGAGACTGCTTGCCGGAGTTGCTCGTCGGCCAGGGTCCTTGGATTCTCTTCGAAGTCCACGGCGCTCTGTAACCCAGCGTGCTGAACTGCCATCAAGCGGCCCTGCACATCCGACAGCGAGACGACCTTGTTCGCCACAGCTCGAGCCGGTCCACGGAGCCATTTCCTTGCGTAGAACTTGGCTCCCATGGGCCTCCTCTCTTGAGCCGGATTCCCGGCAGGTGACTGAGTTTAGCTAGTCAGGTTTTGCAGCTTGGGCGAAGCGCGTTCGGAGCGGGGTCGAGGCGGCGCTCACCAGTTATGGTGGCCATCCGCCGGGTCATCTGGAGCCTGCACGCCGAATGATTTTCTCACCTCGGCCAACGGCTCGCCGGCCAAGGCAAAGTGGTCGACGAGGGAGAAATCGCCTGTACACCTAGATCCGCGACTCATCTCTTGGCCCAAGAGTTCCGCCGCCCCTGTCATGCCAAGTTGACCTGTCTCTGTGGTCAGGGTTCCCGCTTGGCCAAAGCCGGCCTCATGCACCACGAGCGATGCCAGCAGAGCCGCCGAGTTCACCTCGTTGTCATTCATCGCCCACTGGAACCCACTCAAGGCGACTTCGCCCGGACCGGTTGGCTCGATTCCAGCGATCACATGCGTCATATCGTGCGCAACATAGAAATGGTTCATCGGAGAGGCCTGTTCTCCGGGCAGCGGAATCCGATTGCGTCGGTGGAAATCTAGGTAGACGCGACCTAGCGAATTTGGATCGAGGTCTGCGAATGCCTCGAAGCGTTTGAGCAACTCGGGCTCTGCGCCGGAAGTTGCCGCTGAGCTCTTGCTTCCCTCTGCGACAAGGCTGGGCTCGGAGCGCTGTTTCAAGTTGCCAGCAAGAAACCTGCTGTAATCCTCTGCAGCACTAGCGGCTCCCTTATCTACAAGATCTCGAAATATCTTAAGGTCGGGACCGTCGAATTCCAGTGCTGCGGAATAGAACTCCACTGACTCAACCTGCGCCTGGGTGAGCGGATGCCGGCAAACCTCAAGTGCAACGAGCACCTCGTGAAAGCGCCTTCGCTCATGAGGGTCAGTCACTTGCTCAGCGGTTTCTTTCGGGTTGAGGCCGCTCAGCTTCGCAGGGTCAAGGTCAGGACGGTTCCACAGGTGAGTGGTGATTGACCCAAGCACACTGAGCTGTCGATCCGTCGGGCCGCCATCAACATTGACTGCACCGAGGAGGCCTCGAACCACCGCCTCAACTGACGCATCGCTCACAGAAGTGACCATGTTGCGATGGTAGCTCTGGGGGCCACGGGGTGCGATCCACTCGGTGCTCTGGCTTGAGCTAGTTATCGGCCGAGATTTCCTTGGTGTTTTGTTTTTAATCAGTTGAGAACAGAACATACGTTCGATTACTGTATGGGCATGTCAGAACACGACCGGCAACCAGAAGATGGTCACGCAGCAGAAGATGAGAGCGTTCTGAATGATCGCATT
>ERZ888423.583-NODE-583-length-36723-cov-11.883332_pt1 | contig 36723 bp, 37 predicted proteins | sample MGYA00520523_ERZ888423 | MGnify/ENA primary metagenome ERZ888423 (study PRJEB32303, sample SAMEA104408611) | aquatic metagenome | biome: Brackish water; feature: Pelagic; material: water | place: Baltic Sea | collected 2014-06-08T10:24:00 | depth 30,27 m ... | reverse complement strand
TCGTCTCCCGCGTGCGCCGGGCGGGCGCGGTCAGGATGATGTTCTCGTTCGCGATGAGCGCCCGGGCGAGGCGTTCCTCGATCACGGCGTCGGCGCGGATCAGGAATGCCGGGGTCGCGTCGTCCAGCGCGTCCAGCGTCTGGACCGGGCCTGCGCCGGCGCGCGCCGCAAGGCGGCCGAGCCGAACATCGGACGGCAGGCTCCAGAGGCGCTGGTCGGTCGCGCCGACGATGACGGTGACAGGCAGGGACATGGCGAAACGGCTCACTTCCGGGGGCGGCGCACGCGGCCTGGAGCAAGGATGAGCCATCCTTGCTCCATCTGACTGAGAGCGATCGACTTATCCGCCTTTCAGCGAATCCCCTGAAAGGCGGGTTGATCTAACAGATCAGGCCGCGCAGCGCTACCGGCAGCCGAAATTCGGATCGCCGGCTCAGCCCTTCAGCTTCGCCAGAATCCGGTCCCGCCAGTCCAGCGCCATCGCTTCCAGCTCCGCGTCGGTGCGGTCCTGGATCGGGTGCGGCACGAAGATCATCGCGGGATCGAAGCCAAGCGCCTCGCCCTGCGCGGCGGCGGCGTCGATGAACTCCGTCGTCGCGACGCCCACGGCCGGAATGCCGCGCGCCTCAAAGTCCGTGACGTCATGCGTACAGCACGTCGTGCACGAGCCTCAATCGGCGAGCCCTTCGACCACGAGATCGCAGGCCTCGGCGATTTCCTGGCGGAGCGCGGTCGGCGCGGGCTTGGTGAAGGTCGGCTTCTGATAGTGGCGAACGGCGACGCCCGCCTGGCCGAGCGCCTCGCCAAGCTTGATCATGAAATAGTCGCCGCGCGGCTTGGAAATATCCAGAAGGCCGACGGTCAATCCGTCGAACGCCTTCGGCCGCGCCGCCGCCGGGCGCGCGGTCGGCGCGCGCTCCGCGGTCGGGTCAAGAATGGCGGTCATGCTCGCTCCCTTCGTGCAAGGACAATGCAGTCCTTACAAGCTAGGCGGATGGACACGGAAACGCCAGCCTTTCCATGGAACGGCCCAAGCGCCGCCCCGCCAGCGGCCCATTGCCCAAGCTTACTCGCGGCTTCGGACATCAAGGGAGGCGAGAGGGCGATGCGACAATATCTGGGCCTGTTGCGGACGGACGCCGGCGGCGGCTGGAAACTGGCCTTGATCGCCGGACTGACCCTGCTGCTGCTGATTCCCCTCGCCATGGTGGAGGAGGTCATCGGCGAGCGGGCGGCCTTGCGCGAAACCGTGCTGGCCGATATCGCCAGCCAGCAAGGCGGCGAGCAGCATGTGGTCGGGCCAATTCTGGTCGTGCCCTATGAGCGGCGGGTCGCCCCGTCCCCGGACGACAGCAGCAACGGCGACGTCATCGACCGGATGGAAGCCGTCGCGGTCATTCTGCCGGAACGGCTGGCGGTCTCGGCCGCGCTCAGCCACGAAATCCGCAATCGCGGAATCTATGAGGCGCCGGTCTATCGCAGCACGATCGAGCTTGCAGGCGAATTCGTGCAGCCGGACCTGGCGGCGGCCGTTCCGAATATGTTGGGCGCCGACTGGTCGCGGGCGGCATTGGTCTTTGGCGTGACGGATCTGGCCGGCCTCGCGAAAGCCGACGGCGTGATGGTCGACGGCCGGGCGGCGGCGTTCAAGCCGGGCGCCCCAGCCTTTGCCGCGCGCCTGTTCGCCGGGCGCGACGGCCCCCGGACGTCGCTGCGCTTCTTTCACATCCCGGCGCCGGCGACGCTGTTCGTCGGCGGCGCCGCGCAGTTCGAGGCGACGCTTGGGCTGAACGGCTCCGGCGGATTCTTCCTGACGCCGCTGGCGGGCTTGAGCGATCTCAAGATCGCGGGCGACTGGCCGCACCCGAGCTTCCAGGGCGCGCCCTTGCCGGCAGGGCGCACGGTCGATGACACAGGCTTTACGGCGTCGTGGAGCATCCCGGCATTGGCGCGCGGCTACGGGGCCGTATGGACCGAGCATGAGGCGGCGACGTTAATGCAGCTTGCGGCGGAAACCGGCGTCGGCTTCCGGCATGCGCGTCCCGACGACTTCTATGTCGGCGCGACGCGCGCGGTGAAGTATGGCGTGCTCTTCGTCGCGCTGACATTGCTCGCCTGCTTCGTGCTGGAGCGGTTCGGCGGGGAGCGGCTGCACCCGGCGCAGTATGGCCTGGTCGGCTTGTCGCTGGCGCTGTTCTATCTGCTGTTGATCGCGCTCGCGGAACATGTCGGGTTTCTGCTCGCCTATGTCGCGGCGGCTCTGACGATCGCGGCGATGAACGGGGCTTATGTCGGCCTCGCCTTGCGCTCCGCCCGGCGCGGGGCTGGGGCGGGGGGCGTTCTGGCGCTGCTTTATGCGGCGTTCTACGTGATGCTGACGGCCGAGGGCATGGCGCTGTTGATCGGCGCCGGGCTGTTGCTGATCGGCCTCGCGGCCGCCATGGCGGCGACGGCGCGGATGCGGGGATCTGCGCCAGCGGTCGACGGGCGTTAAGCCGGACGCGGCGTCCGGTCGCCGAAAATGGCGCTGCCGACCCGGACATGGGTCGCGCCCAGCGTCACGGCGGCCGGATAGTCGGCGCTCATGCCCATGGAGACCTGGGCGAGGCCAAGGCGGTCGGCCATGTCCTTCAGGAAGGCGAAATGCGGGGCGGGCGCGTCCTCCGCTGGCGGAATGCACATCAGGCCGACGATGTTCAGACCGTGCTCCGTCCGGCATGCGGCGACGAAAGCTTCGACATCGCCGGGCGCGATGCCGGCTTTCTGCGGTTCCTCGCCGGTGTTGACCTGGACGAAGCAGGGCAGGGGCCGGTTTTCCTCCGCCATGACGCGGGCCAAAGCGGCGGCGAGCTTCGGCCGATCGACCGTCTGGATGACGTCGAACAGGCGGACGGCCTCCCGCGCCTTGTTGGTTTGGAGCGGGCCGATCAGGTGCAGCTCCAGGTCGGGATAGTCCGGCTTGCGCGGCTGCCAGCGCTCCCCGGCTTCCTGGACGCGGTTCTCGCCGAAAATCCGAAAGCCCGCCTGAAGCGCCGCGTCGATGCGCGCATCCGGCTGCTGCTTGGAGACGCCGATCAGCGTGACCGATGCCGGGTCGCGGCCGCCATCGGCGGCGGCGCGGGCGATCGCCGCCCGCACGTCCGCGAGATTCCGGGCAATATTCTGGGCGATCGTGTGTTCTTCAATGCTCGTCATGGCGCCGTCCCTTAGGGTCAGACCGGATTGCCGTCGCTATCCAGATACCCGTATTCCGACATTACGTCACGGTGGGCCTGCACGGTCCTGGCGACAAGTTCAGGCGCCAGGTTTTCCCGCCACTGGCCGGCGGTCCCGGCGCGGAAGAAGCGCTTCTGATTGCGGGAGCGCTCCCGGAAGCCGGTCAGCGCTTCCTGGCCCTGCAGCGTTTCGAAGCTGGAATGCCGGACAGCGCGGGCGACCCGGTCCGGATCGACCTGCTGTTCCAGGAAGGTCAGGATCCGGGTCAGACTGGCGGCCGTGTCCGTCTGCATGTCCTCATAGCGCAGCATCAGGCGCTTCAGGCCGGGCGCGCGCATCCAGCCGCGCACATGGGCCGACCAGTCGCCAAGGAATTCCGGCGCCCGGTCGGCGCGGCCCTTGGTCATCAGATGCGGACTCGCCATCGCCTCGACCGTCTGGGCGTGGGTCAGGCCATAGTGGTCGGCATAGGACAGCGTCACGTCAAGCGGGTTGCGCAGGATGTAGATGGCGCCGGCGGTGACGGCGGGCGTGATGGTCGCGACGCCGTCGAACAGGGTCAGCGCGGAATGGGTCTTGGCGAAGATCAGAGCGTCGGGCTTGCCGGCGAGCAGGGCATGGGCGCGCGGCTTCAGCGGCATGATGTCCTTCAGGCTGGCGTCCGGCAGCTTCCGGCCGGCGGCCTTCTCATAGGGCCAGAGCTGACTGTCCGCGACCGCCAATTGCGGCAGCGTGTTCAAGGCGACGGGCTTGTCGCCGCCGGTCAGATAGTTCGCAAGCAAGGCCCTGGCCCAGGTGTTGCCGGACTTCGGAAAGGATGCGAGCCAGAGAATGGTCATCGGCGCGTCTCGTCTGGGTCAAATCGCTTTCGGCGGGTTTGCCGAAGGGCGGAGCAGGTGATCGCTCATCATGGGGGCTGGCGATCCGCTTGGCGGAAACGGCCCAATGCGGCTTTTGCGCTCTGCCCCAAAACGCAAACGGGGGCGGCCCGATGGCCGCCCCCGCTGTCGCAACTCGCGGATCGCAGAGCTTAGAAGCTGAGGTCCAGGCCGCCGACGACAGCGAAGCCCTTCGCCGTGTCGACGCCAGCCGCTTCGCGCTCAAGGTAGAAGACGGAGCCCTTCAGATCGACGCCCGGCCCGAGCGCATACTTGGCGCCGAGTTCGAACGCATCCTGTTGAGCATCGGTCGCCGAGTCACGGTCCGATCCGATATAGGCCAGGGACACGCCCATATCGCCGACTGCGTAGGAAAGGCCGAGGCCGATGGTTTCCTGCGTATCGGTGAAGACCTGCGCGGCGTTCGAGCGATCTTCCTCGCCATAGGTGCCGGCAAGGGTGAAGCCGGCAAAGCCAAGACGCAGGCCGAACTGGTAGGACTCGAGGTCTTTCGTGTTGGCGCCGAGTTCGCCGAAGTGCTGGTAGCCAGCGGAGGCCAGCAGCTTGAAATCGCCGAAGGACTGGTTGAAGTTTGCGGCGATCGCGACGCTATCATTGCGGGTGTTCGCCGTCGCCGGGCGCGCACGGTCATCGTCCTGATTCAATTCCGGGACGTAGGAAACGCCGAGCTGGAAGCCGGAGAAGCGCGGCGTGAAATAGGTCAGCTTCTCGGAGTCGTTGTCGATGCCGCGGCCGTTGGTGCGGGCGCCGGTAAAATCGCCGCCGGCGATCCAGTCGGTGATGTCGCCCGAGTCGAGCGTCGCGCCATGGCTCGGAATGCCATAGTGCATCAGATAGGAGGCGGAATTCTCGGAACCCATCAGGAAACGGCCATAGGCGCCATCGACAAAAATGTACTGTTCGTCGATCTGGTCGGCGGCGCCGCCGCTTTCGGTCTGACCTTCAAGTTCGACGTGGATGCCGATTTTGATGCCGTTATCGAGCAGCGTTTCGCCCTTGAAGTGAATTTCCGCATCGGTCTTCTGATCGAAGCCCGTGTTGTTGCGGTTCACATCATTGCTGGAATCGGCAAAGCCGAACCACTGTTGCATATAGCCGCCGACGCTGACCTTGATTTTCTCAGCGCCAGCCGAAGCCGAGCCAGCGAAAGACACAGCCCCAAGCATCGCCAGGGCCGTGGTCGCAAGAAGCGATTTTTTCATTGGAAGAACCCTCTCTCGTTCGGGAATGGGAGTAATCCCTAACCTCACGCCGGTTTTAGACCCGACAGGGAAGCGACGTCAATCGCCCAAGGAATTCAGCAACACTAATCGAGCGGACTGTTGCCATATTGCAACATATTGCGATAGGACGGCGGATTTTGTGACGCTGAAAAGAATAACGGGGACGACCTTACGGCCGCCCCCGTCATGGGATCGTCGAGTGAGCGTCTGGATTAGAAGCTGAGGTCCAGGCCGCCGACGACAGCGAAGCCCTTCGCCCTGTCGACGCCAGCCGCTTCGCGCTCGAGGTAGTAGACGGAGCCCTTCAGATCGACGCCCGGCCCGAGCGCGTACTTGGCGCCGAGTTCGAACGCATCCTGATGCGCGTCGGTCGCCCGATCGCGGTCCGAACCGATATAGGCGAATGAGACGCCCATCGGGCCGGCAGCATAGGACAAACCGAGACCGTAGGTTTCCTGCGTATCGGTGAAGACCTGCGCGGCGTTCGCGCGATCTTCCTCGCCATAGGTGCCGGCAAGCGTGAAGCCGGCAAAGCCGAGGCGCAGGCCGAACTGGTAGGATTCCAGATCGCTGCCAGCGACTGCATCGTCTTCGCCGAAGTGCTGATAACCAGCCGAAGCCAACAGCTTGAAGTCGCCGAAGGACTGGTTGAAGTTCGCGGCGACAGAGAAGCCATCGTCACGCACGCCGTCATTGGTGTTCTGCGGACCGTCGAGATCCTGATTCTGCGCCGGAACGTAGGAGACGCCGAGTTGGAAGCCGGAGAAGCGCGGCGTGAAATAGGTCAGCTTCTCGGAGTCGTTGTCGATGCCGCGGCCGTTGGTGCGGGCGCCGGTAAAATCGCCGCCGGCGATCCAGTCGGTGATGTCGCCCGAATCGAGCGTCGCGCCGTGGCTGGGAATGCTATAGTGCATCAGATAGGAGGCGGAATTCTCCGAGCCCATCAGGAAACGGCCGAAGGAGCCATCGACAAACAGGTACTGTTCGTCGATCTGGTCGGCGGCGCCGCCGCTCTCGGTCTGACCTTCAAGTTCCACGTGGATACCGACCTTGATGCCGTTATCGAGCGTGGTCACGCCCTTGAAGTGAATTTCGGAGTCGGTCTTCTGATCGAAGCCCGTGTTGTTGCGGTTCACATTCTTGCTGGAATCGGCAAAGCCGAACCACTGTTGCATATAGCCGCCGACGGTAACTTGAATTTTCTCGGCAGCGGAAGCGGAGCCAGCGACTGCGACAGCGCCAAGCGCCGCCAGAGCCGTGGTCGCAAGAAGCGACTTCTTCATTGATGTAACCCTCTCTCAAAAAGGTGTTTGACCAGGCCCCTCGACCCAGCGCACGCATTTTTAGACGCTTCCGATGAACAGGGTCAATCGAACTGGGCGAAGTTGTTGCACAAAACTCGACCCTGTGGCTTTTGTGCAACAAGTCAGCGTGGGCGTGCGGCGCCGTGGCTGGAGCTGCGGCCCTGTCCGCGCCATGTCGGGCTTGCATGACAGGCCCGAGTCCTTCTATAACGCCGCCTTCCCGGCGGGCGACGCATTGTCCAGCAGCCTGTGCGCCTGCCCGATCGCCGTCATTCAGATTGTTTGGAGCCTCTCCCATGAAGGCCGATATTCATCCCGAGTACCACGAGATCACCGTCATCATGTCCGACGGCTCCGAATTCAAGACCCGCTCGACCTACGGCAAGGCTGGCGCGTCCCTGCGCCTGGACATCGACCCGAAGGTGCATCCGGCGTGGACGGGCGGCAGCGCGCACATCGTCGATACCGGCGGGCGCATCGGCCGCTTCAACAAGCGCTTCGAGAGCTTCGGCCTGAAGAAGTAGCGTCCGCGCGACAGCAGCAGGAGGGTTGGCGGAATGATTTCGAACAGCCTGCCGCCCTTTGACTTCGATCTTGGCGAGACGGCGGAGATGCTGCGCGAAAGCGTGGCGAGCTTCGCCGCGGCCGAGGTCGCGCCGCTCGCCCAGGCCATCGACGCATCGAACGAGTTTCCGCGCGCCCTCTGGCCGAAGCTCGGGCAGATGGGCTTGCTCGGGATCACGGTCGAGGAGGAGTTCGGCGGCGCCGGCATGGGCTATCTCGAGCACATGATCGCCGTCGAGGAAGTCTCCCGCGCGTCCGGCGCCGTCGGCTTGAGCTACGGCGCCCATTCGAACCTCTGCGTCAATCAATTGCGCCGGAACGGCAGCGTCGAGCAGAAGCGCCGCTACCTGCCGAAGCTGATTTCCGGCGAGCATGTCGGCGCGCTCTCCATGAGCGAGCCCGGCGCCGGCTCCGATGTCGTCAGCCTCCGCACGAAAGCGGAAAAGCGCGGCGACCGCTATATCCTGAACGGCTCGAAGATGTGGTGCACCAACGGGCCGGACGCCGATACCTTCGTCGTCTATGCCCGCACCGACGCCGACGCCGGGCCGAGAGGCATCACCGCCTTCATCATCGAGAAAAGCTTCAAGGGCTTTCGCGCGGCGCAGAAGCTCGACAAGCTCGGCATGCGCGGCTCCTCGACCTCGGAACTGGTGTTCGAGGATTGCGAGGTGCCGGAGGAGAACGTGCTCGGCGCGGTCAACGGCGGCGTCCGCATCCTGATGAGCGGTCTCGACTACGAGCGGCTGGTTCTGGCCGGCGGCCCGCTCGGCCTGATGCAGGCGGCGATGGACGTGGCGGTGCCGTACTTGCACGAGCGCGAACAGTTCGGCCAGCCGATCGGCGAATTTCAATTGATGCAGGGCAAGCTCGCGGACATGTACGTCACCCTGAACGCCTCCAAGGCCTATGCCTATGCGGTGGCGAAAGCCGCGGATCGGGGCGATACGACGCGGATCGATGCGGCTGGCGTCATCCTCTACACGGCCGAACGCGCGACCTGGATGGCGCTCGAGGCGATCCAGTGCCTCGGCGGCAACGGCTATATCAACGACTATCCGACGGGGCGGCTGTTGCGCGACGCCAAGCTTTACGAGATCGGCGCCGGCACCTCCGAAATCCGGCGCTGGCTGATCGGCCGCGAACTCTTTGCGGCGACGGCCTGAACCGATGGCGGAAAAAACCCAAGACGCGCATGCGCTTGACGCGCTTTATGCCGTGATCGCCAGCCGCAAGGGCGGCGATCCGAAAGCGAGCTACACGGCGCGCCTGTTCGAAATGGGCGTCGCCAAGATCGCGCAGAAGGTCGGCGAGGAAGCCGTCGAAACCGTGATTGACGGCGTCGCCGGCGAGAAGGACCGCCTCGTATCCGAAAGCGCGGACCTCCTGTATCATCTGCTGGTGCTGTGGGCGGCGCGCGACGTGACGCCGGACGCGGTCTGGGCGGAGCTCGCCAAGCGCTCCAGATAGGCTCGGCGTCGCACGAACAATGGGGAGCCGAACCTTGGCGGACTATGACAAGGGCAATATTTTCGCCCGAATTTTGCGGGGCGAGATCCCGAACGACACGGTCTTCGAGAACGCGCACGCCCTGGCGTTCCGCGATATCCAGCCGCAAGCTCCGACCCACGTGCTGGTCATCCCGAAAGGCCCCTATCGCACCTGGCACGACTTCGCCCGCGACGGCACGGCGGCCGAACACTCGGCGTTCGTCCAGGCGGTCGCGGCCGTGACGACCGCCGACAGCGTCGAGGCGGACGGCTACCGCCTGATCGTCAACAATGGCGATAACGGCCACCAGGACGTGCCGCATCTGCATATGCATGTTCTGGGCGGCCGCCCGGTCGGCCCGATGCTGAAGCGGCAGGGCTGAGCGATGCCGGACTGGTCCACTGCTCCAGCCGAGGACATCGCCGCCATCAAGCGCTGGTTCGACGATTGGGGCGCCATGGTCGCGGCCCGTCGGTTCGAGGATGCCCGCGCCCTGTTTCACCCGGCCGCCATCGGCTTCGGCACCTGGATGGACCTTGTCGAGGGCCTGGACCAGCTCGAGGCGAAGCAATGGCGCTCGATCTGGGGCACGATCCGCGATTTCCGCCACGAAACGGCGAAGACGCTGAAGGTGCTGGTCTCGCCCGACCGCTTGATGGCGTCAGGCCTCGTCACCTGGACGTCGACCGGGTTCGATGAAGCGGGCGCCGCCTATGAGCGGCCGGGCCGGACGACGTCGCTCTTTGTGCGCGATGAGCCAGGTCAGCCCTGGCGCTCGATCCATACCCACGTCTCGCTGTTCCGGGGCGTCCCGCAGAAGAGCTTCGGCGCGCCCGATCCGGCGGATTGAAGCGCGCGCCCGAACGGGCCATGCTGGCGGCCGGGCGAGCGCACTATCGCCGCAAGAACGCTTTTCAGGGGGAGCATCCCGCACATGAACTTGGACAATCCGAAGATCGCCGTCGTCGGCGCTGGCGCGGTCGGGGCTTATATCGGGGGCTATCTCTCGAAAGCCGGCCATGACGTGACCTTGATCGACGGCTGGCCCGCCAATGTCGAGGCGATCAACGCCAACGGGCTGACGCTCTCGGGCCTGACCGATCCGGAATGCTTCAACACGCCCGCCAAGGCGCTGCATATCGCCGAGGTGCAAAGCCTGATGCGGGACCGCCCGATCGATATCGCCATCGTTTCGGTAAAGTCCTACGACACGGCCTGGGCGACGGAGATGATCAAGGATTATCTGGCGCCGACGGGCTTCGTGCTGTCGCTGCAGAACTGCATCAACGAGGAGACGATCGCGCGCGTCGTCGGCTGGGGCCGGGTCGTCGGCTGCATCGCCGCCAAGATCGCGGTCGAGATGACCGGCCCGGCGACCGTCCGCCGGGGCGTGGCGCTCGGCGGCAACAAGCACACGGTCTTCCGCGTGGGCGAGCCCCATGGCCGCGAAACCCCGCGCATCCAGGCGCTGATGGAGATGCTGTCCCGCATCGACAGCGCCCGCACGACGACCAATCTCTGGGGCGAGCGCTGGTCGAAGCTCTGCGCCAACGCCATGGGCAACGGGGTTTCGGCTTCGACGGGCTTTTCCTCGAACGAAGTCGCCCGCGATCCCCTCACGCGTCGCCTGCAGATCAAGCTGGCGGGCGAGGCGATCGCTGTCGGCCAGGCGCTCGGCTATGCGCTGGAGGAGATCAACAAGCATTCCAGCGAAGAATGGATCGCGGCCGCCAATGGCGACGCGAAGGCCCTGGCTGCAGTCGAGGAAAGCCGCCTCGCCAGCACCAAGACGACGGCGGAAGGCTCCCGGCCGTCCATGGGCCAGGATATCCAGAAGGGCCGCCGGACAGAGATCGAGCAGATCAACGGCTTCGTCGTCGAGAAGGCGAAGGAAGTCGGCCTCGAAGCCCCGGCGAACGCGTTCCTGGTCGAGGCGGTGAAGCAGGTCGAACGCGGCCTGGCGCCGGCCAGCCTGGACCGGGTGCGCGCTGCTCCGCTGGGCGCCATCGCGCCCTGATTCCACAAAAAAGCGAAAGGGCTGGACCGTCGCCCCGACGGTCCAGCCCTCGCTGTTCGCCGGCTATGGGACTAGCGCCCCGCGCCGGCGTCGCCAACGGTCCTACAAACTGGCCTTCGTCGGACCATTGAACACCTTGTCGCCGTGCGTCAGGTAGGCGCCGCACTGTTCGGCGGGAATGTTGTAGAGCTCGCGCACCATCTCGAAGACGCCGCGCTCGATCACCGACCGGACCGCCAGCTGGATCGGCTCGAGCGAGCGTTCGCCGAAGCCGATGTCCAGGAGCTTGGAGCCGAAGAACTCGAACAGGCCCGCGCGCACTTCCCGGCCCAGCACCTGCTTCTGGTAGGAGACCACCCGGCGCACCCGGAGCGACTGGGTCTCGACCAGGCGAAGGTCCAGGCCGACGTTCAGCACATAAAGCTGCGCCGACCCGCTGACCACGTCCCAGAGACCGTCGACGGAGTTCGAGCGGATATTGTAGTTGATCTCCGTGATGCCGCCGATGATGTGCTGGGTGGAGCCGGGCAGCGAGCCCGACAGGATCTTCCGGTAAGGACCCTGGCCGTCGCCGATCAGCTTGTTGTTGGCGTATTTCAGCTCCATCTCGGTGACGGAGGTGTCGAAGCGTTCGACCAGCGGCACGGCGGCCTTGCCGAGGGCGGACATGACCATCAGCGCCGCGCCCTGGGTCAGGCGCTTGCCGGTCTCCAGGTCGTCCTTGCCGGTGTAGTCCTCGACCTTGCCGACCGCCAGCATATAGGGCGAAGGCTGGCGCGCGATCGCATGCCCCAGGCAGAACAGGGCCTGGGTATAGGGCGTCGGGTTATCGATCACCGGCGCCGTGCCAAGCGGCTCGGCATACTTGCCGTTGATCGGCACAGGCGACGTACAGGCGCCAAGCGTGAAGAGCGCCAGCGCGCCGAGAATGCGGGGATAACGGCCAGTTAACCGCATAATGTTCTCTCCTGTGTTATTTGGGGCGAAGCATTAAGTGCGATGTATTGTATGAAGTATTGTCGAAAATTCTCTGGAAAATGCTGTTTAATCGTAAGTGTGCGAGCCACGTGCATTTAAAAATTCGGCTTACGCCATTTGGGCTGTTGTGGAGATTGGGGGCGGAAATCAGCGCCAGGCATGCCCTTCAGCCGCGCGCCCAGATCAGCGCGGCCTTGTCGTCGAAGGGGAGAACCCGGCCCGCGAACAGCGCCTGCGGGCCCTCCGGCCCCGAGAACCAGGCATCCAGCGCCTCACGCTTCTTGCCCGGCGGCTTGATGATGGCGGCGGCCCTTATTTCTGCCGCCAATTGAGGATGCTCCAGATACATCGAGCTACCTCGGGCGCGCCCTGCTGCGCGTCATCCAGTCGGACCCGGCATAGGACACGGCGTGGATGTATGCCTCGCGCGCGGCGTCGTCGACAGTGAAGGCGATAACCGCCTTGCGCCCGGCGGGAATCGCCCGCAGTCCGGGGGCGATCTCGTCGCGGCGGCTGCCCTGGTGCGGCAGATGCGCCAAGCTCGCGATTGCCGCGTCGATCTCCTGAAGGCGGCGCGTCGCGGCTTCGGGGCCGGCATAGCCGATCAGCCAGCGCATGATTGCTTCGAGATCGTCCGCGACCGCCGGGTGGAACCGGATGCGATAGTTCACGCCTCGCGGTCGGCCTGGAGCCGGGCGCGTGCGGCGGCGAACGCGTCTTCGGCCGAGACATAGTCCCGAACCGGCGTGTTGAGGCGCGCACGGATCTCCTCGGCGATCGCGCCAAGCGCTAGCTCCCGGTCCTCTTCGTCACGGATCATCCGTTCGAGCGCCGCCGCCACAGCAGCGCTTTGCGAGGCGTAAACGCCTTGTCCCACCTTATCGATGAGGAACTGATGGTGACGGTCGGTGAAGCTGAGGGTCGTCTTGACGGTCATTGCAGTCTCCGTAGTATGACTTGGTCATATAAGCGAAAGCGCGAGGACCGGCAAGCGAAGCGCCACGGCGAGCCGGGCGCAGCCTGCTGGATCGACTCCGCTTTTGCCGGTTCCGCCAAAAGTGGGGTCGATCTAGAAATTCTGGTCCGGCACCACCTCATGCAGGGGTTTTACAGTCGGGTCGGACTGGCGGAGCCAGTAATAGTCGATTGCGGACGCGAAGGCGTCGAAGACGCGGCGGAGTTCGCCGACTGGCTCTTCGTGGACGTCGACGCGCAGGTCGACCCAGGGGTAGGCGCGATCTCTGTAAACCAGGAGGGCCGCTGAATTCTGGCCGCCATGCTGGCCGCCGGCGTCGCGTCCCGCTTCCAGGGCTTGCAGCAAGCGCTCCTCGAAGGGCGCGTCGGGCGCGGCGGCGAACCCAGCTTCGATGGCGTCGAGCACATGTTCGCCGACCAGAACGTTGCCCAGGGCGATCAGGTTGTCGCGGATGTGGTGCCCGGCCCAGGCGCGATTGTGCGCGCCGGTGCGGGCCGCCGCATAGCCATCGGCGTCGATGACGGCGAGTTGGCGGTATTCGTGCTGCGGGTCGGCGTCGACCAGCGCCTTGACGACGCCGGGCGCCTTGTAGCCCAGCGCCAGGAGCTGCATCGCCGTCCGGCCGAGACGCGGATCGGCGATCGCCATGATGGCGGCGGCGCCGGACCGGGGCGCGATGTGCGGCACCCGCGCGCCGACGGCGAGCGAGCGGGTCGCGGTCGCGATGCCGAGCATGCCGCTTTTGGGGCAGCGGGCGACTACGGTGAACGTCATCTTCTATCTTCCTTCGATTGCCGAGCGTGGCCGGACGGCCCGGCCGGGATCACGCCCCGGCCGCGGCCGATTTCGCCGCCTCGATCTTGCGGTGGCGGAGTTCGCCGGCGGTGGCGGGCGCGTATCGGGCCGGACGGGCGGGCGTCGCGCAGCCGGGCAGGCAGGCGATCTCGAGCGCATCGTCCGGGTTGCAGAAATAGGCGAGCGACAAGCGGCTCTGGCCGGGCCAGGCTTCCGGCGGCGGGTTGGCGACCCGGTGCGGGCTCGACCGCCAGCGATCATTCGACCAGGTCATCATCAGATCGCCGATGTTTATCACGAAATCATGGGGCGCGGTCCGGGCGGGCAGCCACTGGCCTTCCGGCGTCATGACCTCAAGGCCGCCCGGCGTGTCTTCGCCGAGAAGAATGGTAAGCGCGCCATAGTCGGTATGCGCGCCGGCGCGAAGCTGGCCCGGCGCGGGGGGCGCTGCAAGCGGCGGGTAATGGGCGATCCTGAACGTGCTGTTGTGGTCCTGGAAGCGGCGCTGGAAGAACGCCGGCTCCAGGTCGAGCGCTGCGGCGAACACGCCCATCAGGGTCGAGGTCAGGCGCTCCATCTCGGCATAGTAGGCCAGCGTTCGCGGCTTGAAGTCGACGGGCGCGGCAGGCCAGCGGTTCGGGCGATAGGTCGGGCCGAAGCCCGCGACCGCCTCCCGGTCGGCGGTCACGGCAGGCGGCCCCATGCCGAAGCTTTCCTTCAGGTCGGGCGGGGTTCTGTCGCCCAGGGTATGGGCCAGCGCCTCGACGCCAGCGGCGATATAGCCGCGGTGGGAGCCGGCGCCGTCGCTCTGGATGGCGCGTTTATCCGCGAGCGGCTGGGCGAAGAAGGCGCGAGCGGCCGCCATGACGCCGTCGATCGTCGCCCCCGGCACGCCATGATCGGTCACGATGAAGAAGCCAAGACGCCTCAGCGATGCATCGACGGCGGCCGCGGTCTCGGCCAATGCGGCCGCATCGCCGGACAAGGCGTTACGCAGCGAAATCGTCGGCAGTCGCTCTTGCATGGCAAGCTCCCCGGACCTTCGGGGGAAGTCTAGCCAGAATTCCGCCGGAGCGTCGAGCCAGCCGGGTTCGCCACGTCAGCCGTGTCGCTCGGCGCCGCTGCCGCGCCTTCTGCTAACCCGCGGTCTCCCAGCGGTCGATGATCTTTTCCTGGATCAGCCAGCGCCCGTCCTGGCGGACGACGGTGTCGGTATAGAGGCCAAGCGCGGTCATCTGGGGCGCTGGGCTTGCGGCCGTCCAGCGGGTCGAGGACCAATAGGAGAGGAGGCGGCAGCAGTCGGCCGAAATCACGTCCGTCCGCATGCGTTGAATCCAATGCTGGCCGCGCTTCGCCCCTGGCGGGTCAAGCCAGCGGGCGGCGAAGGCGCGAGGGCCGCCCGCGGCGCTGTCCCAGAGCCGGCCTTGAATATCGCGCACGCGCCCGTCGCTGGCGAACAGCGCCGCGACGGCGTCGATCTCGCCGAAGTCCATGGCGCGGGCATAGGCATGAAGCAGGTCTTCGATCGCCAGGCGATCCTCAATCGGTTGCATAACGTCTCCTTTCAGTTCGAGCCGCTGTCGGACGAGGCTTTGGGGATGTTCGCCAGAATGCGGCCGACCAGGCGAGAGAAAGGCTGCGACTGAACCCAGACCTGTCCCGGACCGGTCAATCGCGCGAAGAAGACGCCTTCGCCGCCGAAGATCATCGACTTGACGCTGCCGGCGCGCTCCAGATCGAAGCCCATGTCCTGCGTGTAGGCGACCACGCAGCCAGCATCGACATGCAACTCTTCGCCGTGCTTCAGGTTCATTTTCACAAGCGTTCCGCCGGCATGAATGAAGCACCAGCCGTCGCCTTCCAGCTTCTGCATGATGAAGCCTTCGCCGCCGAACATGCCGACCATCAGGCGTTTCTGGAATTCAATCCCGATGGAGACGCCTTTGGCCGCCGCCAGGAAGGCGTCTTTCTGGCAGATCAGCTTGCCGCCGACATCCGGCAGATGCACGGGGATGATCGTGCCGGGAAATGGCGCCGCGAACGCGACTTTCGCCTTGCCGTGACCTTTGTGGCTGAAGACGGTCATGAACAGGCTTTCGCCCGTCAGCAGGCGCTTGCCGGCGCCGGCAAGGGCGCCGAAAAAGCCCCGATTGCCCTGTCCGCCGTCGCCGAATACGGCTTCCATTTCGACGCTTGGGCTTTTGTACATTATGGCGCCAGCTTCGGAGACGATGCTCTCGCCAGGGTCCAGTTCGATTTCGACGAACTGAATATCCTCGCCCTTGATTTGAAAATCGATCGCGTCCGCCGCCATGGCTGGGGTCCTGTCTATTGGCAAGTTGAAGGCGTCAGTCCGGTCCGAAAGCCCCCGCGGGTCTTTCCCAACTCCAGGAGGGCAATCGAGCATTCGGCAGTGCGCCGCATCGGGCGGTCGGCGCGCATCCGGGCTGGCGGGAGCCGCAGGCCGGCAAGCGCCCAGGCCTTCAGCGGCGCCGGCCCAACGGACCGGCCTTGCGCGCGCGTCGGACGCTCTCGTCTCAAGGCCATCGACTGTTCCCCCAATGCGGCGAGAGTGCCGATAATTCCTGAACCCCGCAATCGAATTGCGGAGAATAATGCGGCAATGCCTGCCGACTTTTGCTTCGAACTCTGCCCAATCCGTCGACGTTCGTGTATGCACGAGACGGGAAAGCGGCTTGAAACGAAGAACGGCCGCGGGGAGGGCTGGCATGGGCGGCGGCGGCGATCAGGGGGGACGGGAAAGCCGCGTCCGCGTGGATCTGACCGCGGTCGTCATCGCGATGCGGGACGGCGAACCCCATGTGCTGACGGTGGCGAACGACGGGGCGTCCGGCGTCGCCCTGCCGTTCGGACCCTTGCAGGCCGGCCACCCGACCTTGCAGACCGGCCTCCGCCGCTGGGTCGAGGATCTCACGCATCGCAAGCTGGGCTATGTGGAGCAGCTCTATACCTTCGCGGATCATGCGCCATTTCAGCCCAATGCCGATCATGGCGCCGATCATCAAACCATCTCGATCGCCTATCTGGCGCTGGCCGCGAGTCCGGAGGACAGCGCTACGCTGCAAGGGCGCTGGCGACGTTGGTACGGGTTCTTTCCCTGGGAGGACCGGCGCGGCGGCGGGCCGGCGGCGCGCGCGCATCTGCTGGAGCGGCTCTTCGCCTGGGCCGAAGCCCAGCGCGACGCCGGGGACGCCGATTGCGTCGAGCGGGTCCGGCTGGCGTTCGGCGCCGACGGCGCGGCCTGGGACGAGGAACGGGCGCTTGAGCGGTACGAGATGCTGTACGAGGCCGATCTGGCGCCGGAAGCAGCGCTGGACCTGGGCTTGGAGCCGTCCGCCGCCGCCAATGGCATGCCGGGCCTGCCGATGTTTGCCGACCATCGGCGCATCCTGGCGACGGCGATCAGCCGGCTCCGCGCGAAGATCAAATATCGCCCGGTGTTGTTTGAGTTGATGCCGGCCGCCTTCACGTTGACCAATTTGCAACGAACGGCCGAAGCGCTGTCCGGCGTGCCGTTGCACAAACAGAATTTTCGCCGCCTCGTCGCCCAGCAGGGCCTGGTCGAAGACACCGGAGCGATGGCGACCGGGACCGGCGGCCGGCCGGCGAAGCTCGTCCGGTTCCGCCGGGAGGTGACGGTGGAGCGGCCGGCGCCCGGCGTCCGCCTGCGCGCGACACGGCGCGGAAGCTATCCTTGACAGCAGTTTCGATCGCCTTATGCTCAGATTGACTATAAGGCGTTCGGCGGCCAATGTCTGTGAGAGCCAGCCAGCGTTCTTGTTTTTAACGCCATTTATGCTCAACGGGAGCATAAATTATGCTCGATTTGAGCAGAAGGAGCGATCCATGTCACTCGCCGCCCCCCAGTCCGACGCCGAGCCCGTCGCCCGGCTGCCGTTCACGCCCGAAGTCGAAGCGCGCACGACTGCAATTTACGAACGGGTCAAGCATGTCATTCCGCCATTCGATTGGCCCGGCTTCGCGCCGGAGATCGATGCGATCAACCGACTGAAGCGGGAGCGGAACGCCATCGTGCTGGCCCACAACTACCAGACGCCGGAGATCTATCACGGCGTCGCCGATATCGTGGGCGACTCCCTGGCGCTCGCCCGCATGGCGGCTGAGACCGACGCTGCGGTGATCGTGCAGGCAGGCGTCCATTTCATGGCCGAAACCTCGAAGCTGACGAACCCCGAAAAGACCGTGTTGATGCCGGACATGGCGGCGGGCTGCTCGCTCGCGGCTTCGATCACGGGCGCGGACGTGCGGGCCTTGCGGGCCGCATATCCGAGCGTGCCGGTTGTGACCTACGTGAATACGTCGGCTGAAGTGAAGGCGGAGTCCGATATCTGCTGCACCTCCGGCAACGCCATCCAGATCGTCGAATCCCTGGGCGTGGACCGGGTGATCTGTCTGCCAGACGAATATCTGGCCGATTATGTCGCCCAGCGGACGTCCGTGAAGATCATCAAGTGGCGCGGACGCTGCGAAGTGCATGAGCGCTTCTCCGGCGACGACATCCGCCAATATCGGGGCGCCATCGACAAGCTGGTCGTCGTCGCCCATCCGGAATGTCCGCCAGACGTGATCGACGCATCCGATTTCGCCGGATCGACCGCTGAGATGATCGCCTATGTGAAGGCGAAGCGGCCGGAGCGGGTGCTGCTGCTGACCGAATGCTCCATGAGCGACAATATCGCGGCCGAGACGCCCGGCGTGGAGTTCATGCGGCCCTGCGGCCTCTGCCCGCATATGAAGCGGATCACGCTGCCGAAGATCCGCCGCGCCCTGGAGACGATGCAGCCGGAGGTGACGATCGATCCCCGGATCGCCGTTCGCGCCCGCGCCGCCGTCGACCGCATGCTCGCGGTTCGCTGATCCGCCCGCCGCCTCCCTATCCGACAATACGCATGGAGCGCCTGACATGACTGCTGCTGAACTGGACCTTCCCGATATCCTGATCGAACCGCTGGTTCGCGCCGCCCTGTTGGAGGACCTGGGGCGGGCGGGCGACATTACGACGGACGCCATCGTGCCCGCCGGCTTGCGCGCGACGGCGGCGATGGTCGCGCGGGAGGCGGGCGTCGTCTCCGGACTGCGCGCGGCGGCGCTGGCGTTTCGCTGTCTCGATCCGGACATGCGCATCGAAGTCGTGACCCCGGACGGCAGTCGGGTCGGTCCCGGCGATACCGTCATGCGGGTCTCCGGTTCGGCGCGGGCGCTGCTCTCGGCGGAACGGATCGCCCTCAATTTCGCCTGCAGCCTCTCGGGCGTGGCGAGCGCCACGGCGGACCTGGTCGCGGGCGCCAAGGGCTATCCCGCCCGGATCACCTGCACCCGCAAGACGACGCCGGGCCTGCGCGCCCTGCAGAAGGCCGCGGTTCGGGCCGGCGGCGGCGCCAACCATCGCTTCGGCCTGGATGACGCTGTGCTGATCAAGGACAACCACGTCGCGCTTGCGGGCGGCGTCGTGCCGACGATCGAACGCGCCCGCGCCCGCGTCGGCCATCTCGTGAAGATCGAAGTGGAAGTCGATACCCTGGAGCAATTGGAGCAGGCGATGACCGCCGCGCCCGATGCTGTGCTCCTCGATAACATGACGCCGGACCAGTTGCGCGCGGCCGTGGCGATCGTCGCCGGCCGCGCCGTCACCGAAGCCTCTGGCCGGATCACGGCCGCGACGGTTCGGGCGGTCGCGGCAAGCGGCGTCGACCTCATCTCCGCGGGCTGGCTGACGCACAGCGCCAAGAGCTTGGACCTCGGCCTCGATATCGATCTGTCGGCGTCGGATGCGCGACAGGCGGCGGAGTAGCAGCCGCGCCAGGGCGTGCTAGCATCCTGTTCCGGCGAAGCGGGCGATGCGCCCTGCTTGGCAATCTGTGGATCGGAGATGCGACGTGGCGACACCTATGGGACAACAGGCGGCATCGGTCGGGGCGCTGGCGGGCATCTGGGCCGCCGTGCCGACGCCGTTTCTCGCGGATGGGGCGGTCGACCTTGAAGGCGTCGCCGGGAACGCGACGCTGTATCGGGACCGCTTCGGCTGCGACGGCATTTTCTGCAATGGCATCATGGGCGAAGGCTTTGCGCTCACGTTGTCTGAGCGGCAGGATGTCCTGACGGCGATGCTGGCCGGCGCCGGCGACGCCATGGCTGTCGGCGTCGTCGTCACCCATCATGCGCCCGCGGAAATGTTGACGCTCGCTCGTCACGCGGGTCAGGCGGGCGCCCATCACATCATCCTGATGCGGCCGCGCGGGCAGTATCTCGACGACGAACTGATCGCGCTGGCTGCGGCCGCCGTCGACGCGGCGGGGCGGCCGCTGGTGATTTTCGAATCGCCGGCGCCGGGCATGAGCTTCGGCGCGAACATCATCGATCGCCTGGCCCGGCGCGGCCTTGTGCTCGCGGTGAAGGCGCCCGGCGGCGACAAGGCGGTCGCAGGCCTGCGCCGGCAGGTCGCGGATGCACGCTTGATCTGCAATCCCCACGAGGACCAGTTTCTCGTCGAACTCGCCCGCAATCCCGAAGCGCCGCTCTACGCGAACCCGGAGCCGTATCTCTATCAATCGGGCGCATCCCAGCCGATCCGGGCCTACCGGGATGCGCTCATCGTGGGCGACGCGCCGACGGCCTATGCCCATTGGCGCCGGCTGCAGCCCTTGCGCGCCGCCTATGACAGATGGGTCATGGGCGAACTCGACCACGGACGCTCGCCCGTCCCGGCCCTGAAGCACTGGGCGGCCCGCGCCGGCCTCAAGACAGGGCCGACGCGCTTTCCCTTGCAGCCGCTCCCGGCGGAAGCGGCGGCGGCGCTCGACGCGGAGCTGGACGCGGCCGGCGCGCCGCGGGTCGGTTGATCAGCGGCCTTCGAACTTCGGGTCGCGCTTTTCGACGAACGCTCTCGCCGCTTCCTTGTGATCGAACGTGCCCTGGCTGCGGAGCATGCGCTCGGCCTCCCGGTCGATCGCCGCGCCGTGATCGATATCGAGCGCTTCGTCGAGATTGTCCTTGATGTAGCAAAGCGCGATGCGGGGGCCGTTCGCCAGCGGGCGGACCAGATCCAGCGTCGCCTCCCGCAGCTTGTCGGCTGGCACGACGCGGTTGACCAGGCCGATCTCGAGCGCGCGCGCCGCGCCGACCCGTTCCGACGTCAGCATCAGTTCCCGCGCCCGGCCGGGGCCGACGACCCGGGTCAGCAGCCAGGACGCGCCATAGTCGCCGGGCAGGCCGATCCGCGCATAGCCGGTGCTGAGGAAGGCGCTTTCGGCGGCGATGCGCAGGTCGCAGGCCAGCGCCAGCGCCAGGCCCGCGCCGGCGGCCGGTCCCGGCAGGGCGGCGACGGTCGGAACCCGCAGCCGCCGGATGACGCCAGCGGTCTCATGATGGCGGGCGCGCATGTCGCGAAACTTTTCCTCGGCCGTGCGTTCGACCGGGGCGCCCGCCGCCATGCGCTTGACGTCGCCGCCGGCGCAGAAAGCCTGGCCGGCGCCGGTGATCACGACGGCGCCGACATCGGCATGATCGCCGTATGTCGCAAGCATGCGCCGGAAGGCGAACATCAGGTCGGGCGAGAGCGCATTCCGCGCCTCCGGCCGATTGAGGGTGATGGTCAGCACGCGATCTGTCAGGTCGCACAGCAGCGTGCTTTCGCCGGTCTCTATGGTCGTCACGGGGTCTATCGTCCTTTGTTCGTTTTGCCGTCGGGGCGGCGGTTCGCGGCGCGATGGTCGCAGATGCGGCGGTCGGCGTCGATATGGACGCCGCGTGCTGCGGCTGGGGCCCGATAGCAACTTCATGTCGGATTCTTGCCGCTCGAGGCTTCAAATCCAGCGCCTGCGGGCTATGTCGGAAAGGCCGGGCGCGTTGAACCCCGCATGACCCGATCAGACCCGACGGAGGAAATTGGACGGATGGCGGCGACAGGGAAAGGCGGCCTCGGGCCGGAGGCGAAAGCCGGGCTCCTACTCGGGGCGGCGGCCCTGCTTGGCGTGCTGGCGGAAAATATCGAAGCCGTGCGCCCGTTTTACGACAAATTCCTTCTGGCCCAACTGGCCGTCGAAATCGACGGGGACGGCATTGCCAAGCCGTTGTTGCTCTGGATCAACGATGGCCTGATGGCGATCTTCTTCCTGCTCATCGCGCTCGAGATCAAGCGGGAGGCGCGCGAAGGCGCGCTGTCGAGCTGGAAGCAGGCGGCTCTGCCGGTCTACGGGGCGGTCGGCGGCATGGCGATCCCGGCCGCGACGTTCCTTGCGGTCGTCGGCTGGGACAGCGAGGCCGCGAAAGGCTGGGCGATCCCGGCCGCAACCGATATCGCCTTTGCGCTCGGCGTCTTGAGCTTGCTTGGCAAGCGGGTTCCGGGCGAATTGAAGACGTTCCTGCTGGCGCTCGCGGTCGTCGACGATGTGGGCGCCATCCTCATCATCGCAGTGTTCTACACCAGCAAGCTTTCCCTGTTCGCCCTGGCGCTGACGGCGATCGCCGGCGGCGGCCTGATCGCCCTCAATCTGCTGGGCGTCAAGAAACTCCCGCCCTATGTGCTGCTGGGCCTCGTGCTCTGGGTGTGCGTCCTGAAATCCGGGGTGCACGCGACGCTGGCGGGCGTGGCGATCGGGTTCGCCATCCCGCTCACGCTCGACAAGGCAGGGCGGTCGCCCGCCAAGGCGGCCGAACATGGCCTGCATCCCTGGGTGTCCTATCTGGTGATGCCGCTGTTCGCCTTCGCCAATGCCGGCGTGCCGCTGGCCGGGCTGAATGCGGAGCAGCTCTTTGCGCCCTTGTCGCTGGCGATCATGCTGGGCCTCTTCGTCGGCAAGCAGGTCGGGGTGTTCGGTTTCGGCTATGCGGCGATCAAGCTCGGCCTCGCCGCGCCGCCGCAGCGCGCCAGTCTGATGCAGCTATATGGCGTCGCCTGCCTGGCGGGCATCGGCTTCACCATGTCGCTCTTCATCGGCGGGCTGGCATATTCGGACCCGGAGAACCAGAACCTGGTGCGCATCGGCGTCATCGCGGGCTCGCTCTTGTCGGGCGTCGTGGGCTCTGTCGTGCTGCTCCTTGCGAAAGCCCGCGCCGAGCGCAAGGACGAGAAAGCCGAGGCCGCGGCTGCCTGAAAGCGCCGGATGAACTGGTCCTTCGATAGAGTGACGTGCGTCACCAAAGGCTTCGGTCCGCGCGGGCAAGAATTGCCAAAGGCGTGAAAATTGGCGAGGCTGGTCGGAACGCGCCCGGACGTGGCGGCAAGCGCCGTCCTTCGTGATCGGGCCGTCGGATAGGGCATGGCGCGCCCATGCGAACGTGCGGTCCATGCTCCGGCCTTAGCCAAGGGGGACCCATGTCAATGCCAGTTTCCAGACGCGCCGCAAGCTTTCTGCTGGGCGCCATGATCGCGGCCGCTCCCTTGGCGCCCGCCCATGCCGAGGGCGATCCGCGGCCCCCGCTTTCCGATATGGTTTCAGCCAGCAAGCTGTCGGACATGTTCGGCCGGATCGCGCTGATGTCCGCGCGCTCCCTCGTCGATCTGACCTTCGACTCGATCGCCACCGATTTCTATACCGACAGCATGGATATCAACGGCCTGACCATCCGGCCGGACGCCCCGTGGGATGTCGAGCGCGCCTGTGCGGTGCGGGTCGACAAGGCGCGCTTTTCCGGCATGGACCTGATGAACCTCGACATGATCCGCCTGCACGTGGAATTTCTCGGGGTGTCCGCCCCGCCGGCATGTCTGGCGCCCGGCATGGACGGCATGGCCGCCGCCGGCGGGCTTGAGACGATCGCGATCGACCGGATCTATTTCGATGTCGATTATCGCATCTCCTCCTCCGCCTTGCGCGTCGAGGGCCATATGACGTCGCCTGACTTGCTGGCCCTGTCCTTCGATGTCGATTTTGCCTATGTCGCCTTCAAGGCCGAGGAGGAAGAGCCGTCGCTCGATCTTGCGCGGGCCGAGATCATTCTCGAGGATCTGGGCTTCTGGGCGAAGGCCCAGCAGGTGCTGCCGCCAGACGCCGCGACGCCAGACGCCGCCGCCGCATTCGTCACGGAAGCGCTGACGCAGGTCTTCAGCCCGCCCGGCCCGGACGGCAGCCCCGGACCCGCAATGCAGCCGGATCAGGCGGCGTTCGTGGCGTCGGCCGCCGCCGCCGCCCGCAGCTTTGTCGAAGCGCCGGGGCAACTCGTGCTGGGGACGGGACTGGATCGGCCGATCCGGTTGTCGCCGGAGCTTGGGTCCGATCCTGCCGTGGCCTTCAAGGCGCTCAACCCGGCGATCGGCCGGGCGCCCGCGGCGCGTCGGCAGATTCTGCCCGCCGCGCTCATCGCCCAGGCGCTCGCCGATCCATCCAGCCTTTCGGATCGAGAGCGCCTCCGCGCCGGCAAGGCCCTGGCGGCGGGCCTCGGCACGCCGAAGGCGGCGAAGGCGGCGCAGGCGCTGCTCTTTCCCCTGGCCGACGCCGGGGATATGGAGGCCGCGTTGATCCTCGCGGAGACATTGATCGAGGCCGATCCGAAGCCCGCATATCGCTACGCCTTGCTTGCGGGCGCCAAGGGCGCCGTTTCCGCGCCCGGACTGCTTGACCGACTGGAGACGAGGCTCGCGACCCCGGTCGTGCTGGAGATGCAAGCTTCGAGTTTGCCGGCCGATGCGACGCCGGAAGTCGTCCAGGGCTATGCGCCGATCGAGGCGGTCCGCCGGCGCGCCCTCGCTTATCTGCGCGGGCAGGGCGAAGCGCGGAACTATCGGGCTGCCTATTTCTGGGGGACGATCGGCGCCGCCGCCGGCGACCGGGCTTCCGCCAGCGTCGTCGCCCAGATCGACCGGCGCATGCGCTATCGCGGCGCGGTCGCCGCCTCGTCCTGGGCCGAGGCGTCCGACACCGCGACGGGCGCCGCGCTCGCGCTCTGGCTGAAAGCGGACTATCCGGCGCGGCTGCAGGGGCCGCCGCCGCCGTTCCTCGATGTCGCCGGAAGCTGGGACACGACCGAAGGCTCGATGACGCTGACCCAGGACGGCGCATCGGTCGCCGGTCGCTACGCGACAGGCAGCGGTGAAATCGTCGGCGTGATGGAAGGCGGCATCCTGGTCGGCATCTGGACCCAGGACAGCGCCGGCGAGCGCTGTGCGACGGCCCGCGACGGCCGCCATTTCTGGGGCCGCCTCCGGTTCGAATTCGCCGAGGACCGGTTCAAGGGCAACTGGAGCTATTGCGACGGCCCGCTGACGCCAGAGGCGACCTGGTCCGGAACCCGGGCGCGGTAGCCTATCCGGGCTTGGGGAGCGCTGAATTCGGGCAATCGGCAGACGCCGCGTTTCAGTATAGCATCTGACGGATGCGACCCCGCGGGCGCCCCCGCGGCTTCGTCCGACCGAACTGGAGGAACGCCCCCAATGTCCGATACCGCTCCCCGAGCCCTGGCCGATGCGCCGCCCGAGCATTTCGATTGCCTGATCGTCGGCGCCGGAATTTCGGGCGTCGCGGCCGCCTATCATCTCGGCCGGCAATGCCCAGGCGTCAGCTATGTCGTTCTGGAGACCGAGGATAGCTTCGGCGGCACCTGGTGGACCCATCGCTCGCCCGGCATTCGCTCCGACAGCGATCTGCACACCTTCGGCTATCGCTTCAAACCGTGGATCGGCCCGCCCATCGCAACGGCGGAAGAAATCCTCTCCTACATGGGCGAGGTGATCGCGGAGAACGATCTGACGCCGCACATCCGCTACCGGCACAAAATCCTGTCGGCGGACTGGTCTTATGCCGACAGCCTGTGGCGCATCGCGGCGGAGCGGCTCGATACGGGCGCGACCGTGCGGTTCACCGCCAACTTCCTCTGGATGTGCCAGGGCTATTACCGCCACCGGGAAGGCTACATGCCGGACTGGCCCGGCATGGCGGACTTCAAGGGCGCGATCGCCCATCCGGAAAACTGGCCCGAAGGCCTGGACTATGCCGGCAAGCGGGTGGTCGTCATCGGCTCCGGCGCGACGGCGGCGACGGTCGTGCCCGCGATGGCGGAAACGGCGGGGCATGTGACGATGCTGCAACGCTCGCCCACATATTTCCGGACCGGACGGAACGCTATCGAGATTGCCGAGACCTTGCGCGAACTGCAGATCGAGGAGTCCTGGATCCACGAGATCACCCGGAAGAAGATGCTCTACGATCAGGCCGTTTTCACCGAGATGTGTTTCGATAAGCCGGATATCGTTCGCCGCGAACTCTTGGGGCAGGTGCGTAAAGTGCTGGGTCCCGATTATGACGTGGAGAAGCATTTCGGCCCGTCCTATCGCCCCTGGCGGCAGCGGATCGCTTTCGTGCCGGACGCGGACCTCTTCAAGGGCATCGCCGAGGGCAAGGCGTCGGTCGTGACCGAGGAGATCGACCGCTTCGTCGCCGACGGCATCCTTTTGAAATCCGGCGAAGTCCTGAAAGCGGACGTCATCGTGACCGCGACCGGGTTCAACATGAACGTCATGGGCGACATCGCCTTCGCCATCGACGGCAAGCCGCTCGCCTTCAACGAAACCGTCACATATCGAGGCATGATGTTCACCGGCGCGCCGAACCTCGCCTGGGTATTCGGCTATTTCCGCGCGAGCTGGACGCTCCGCAGCGAACTGGTCGCCGACTTCGTCTGCCGCTTGCTCAATCACATGCGGGCGACCGGCGCATCGAGCGTCGAGCCGGCCCTGCGGCCGAGCGAGCGGGATATGCCGCTGCATTCCTGGGTCGATGAGGCCGACTTTAACCCGAATTACCTGCTGCGCGCCAAGGACCTGCTGCCGAGGCGCGGGGAGACGCCGGAATGGAGCCACACGCAGGATTATTGGCGGGAGAAGGATGCGTTCCCGGCCGTCGATCTGAACGATGACGTGTTCGTCTATCGCCGCCGCGCCCGCGCGGCCCAGGCGGCAGAATAGCCATGGCCTATTATCACGACGGCATGCGCGAGCTGCAGGACCGGTATGAGGGCCGCGAAGTCCCGGACCGGCTGGCTGTGCACCGGATGCGCCGCGCCTTCAACGAAGGCGACCGGGAATTGATCGAAACGGCGCCGTTCTTCTTCCTCGCGACCGCGAGCGACGAGAGCGTCGACAGTTCGTTCAAGGGCGGCGATCCGGGCTTCATCCGCGTCGTCGGCGAGAACGCCGTCGCCTGGCCCGATTACGACGGCAACCGCATGTACCGGAGCCTCGGCAATATCCTGCGCAATCCCCGCGTCGGCTTGCTGTTCATCCGCTTCGACGGGAAGCTCTTCAACGGGGCGGGGCGGCTCCGGATCAATGGCCACGCCGAGATCGACGAGCGCCCGGAAGCGCTTGCTGGCCTGCCGGGCGCCAAGCGGCTGATCCGTGTGACGGCCGAGCACATCTTCTCCAATTGCCCGCGCTACATCCCGAAGCTGGTCCAGGAAGCGCCGTCGGTCTACACCCCGCGCGCCGGCTATACGCCGCCGGACCCGGCCTGGAAGTCCATGGACTTCATGAAGGACGTGTTCGAGGATTGACCGCAGGAAGGGCCTGAGCAATGAGCAACGATCGTTTCGGCATGCGGTGGGGCTTGGCCGGGGGAACCACCCTGGCCTCGATCGCGGAGGTCCGCGCGGCGGCGCGCTTCGCCGTATCCGGCGGCTTCGACAGCTTCTGGGTCTCGCACGCCGCCGCCATCGAGCCGATCCTGGCGCTGGCCTGCGTCGCCGACGATGTCGCGAGCCTGGGCGAGGTCGGAACGTCGGTGACGCCCTTGTTCGGTCGCCATCCCGTCGGTCTGGCGCAGTTGGCGCGCTCGGCCCAGAACGCGCTTGGCGGGCGCTTCACCCTTGGCGTCGGCGCCTCCTCGAAGCAGCAGGCCGAAGGCGCGCTCGGCCTCTCCTGGGACCGGCCGTTCTCCTATACGGCCGAGTTCTTCGATGCGCTGGAGCCGCTGCTGGCCGGCAAGCGCGCCGATGTTTCGGGCGCCCAGGTCAGCGCCCATGCGGAACTCGCCATCGACGCCCCGCCGACGCCGATCCTGCTGGCGGCGCTTGGGCCGCGCATGCTGCGCTTCGCCGGCGCCCGCGCGGCCGGCACGACTCTCGGCCAATGCGGCCCGCGCACCATCGCCTCCTACGTCGTGCCGGAATTGCACAAGGGCGCGGCCGGCGCCGGGCGGCCCGATCCCCGCGTCATGGCCCTGGTGCGGGTCTGCGTCACCGAGGACCGGACGGCCGCGAAGGCGCTGGCCCGCCAGATCGCGAGCTTCTATGAATCTTTCCCGTCCTATGCGGCCGTGATCGCGCGGGAGGGCCTCGACGAAGCGGCCGACCTGCATCTGATCGGCGGCTGGCAGGAAGTGCTTGACGGCCTCGCCGCCTACGGCCCGGCCGGCGCGACCGATCTCCGCATTCAGGTGGCGGCGCCGGACGCCCGCTCCCGCGAGGCGACGGAGGCGGCGCTGGCGGACTATCTGACATAAGCCTTGCCTGGGACTGGCATGGCGAAATCGCCTGGAGCGGCGGATAAACAGACCGATATCAACATGATAACATGAGCGGGAGGCGAGCGGCGAGATGCAGCACGGCAGGATCATTCTGGAATTTTCGGGCGCGGTCGCGACCATGACCCTGAACGACCCCGGGTCGCTGAATGCCTTCGGCGTCAAGCTCCGGCAGGATATGTCGGCGGCGCTCGACGCCATCGAGGCGAGCGATGCGCGCTGCCTCCTGATCACCGGGGCCGGACGGGCGTTCTGTTCCGGCGCCAATCTGAACGATCCCGACAAGCCGCCGGTCGACCGCGCGGCGGAGGCGCGGGGCGCGGTCCGGAGCGATCTCGAATCCTGGTATAATCCGACCTTCGAACGCCTGCGCGCGCTGTCGATGCCGACCGTCAGCGCGATCAACGGCGTCGCCGCCGGGGCGGGCATGAGCCTGGCGCTCTCCGCCGATATCAAGCTGATGGGGCAGTCGGCGTTCTTCCTGCAGGCCTTCGCGCGGATCGGGCTGGTGCCGGACTGCGGCTCCTCCTGGATCCTGCCGCGGCTGATCGGCGTCGCCCGCGCCCTGGAGCTGTCGCTCCTGGCGGAGCGGCTGCCGGCGGAGAAAGCCGGGGCATGGGGCCTCGTCAACCAGGTCCTCCCCGACGCTGAGCTCGCCGCCGCTGCAAGGGCGATGGCGGAGCGACTGGCGAACGGGCCATCCTCGCTTGGCCTGATCCGGCGCATGTACTGGGACGGCCTGGAGAACGATTACTCGACCCAGCTCCAGCTTGAGGCCGACCTCCAGAAGCAGGCGGGCCTCAGCGCCGACCATGCCGAAGGCGTCGCGGCCTTCCGGGAAAAGCGCGAGGCGCGGTTCGGCGGGCGCTAAACGTAAGACCGGGGCGCGGGGCGAAAGGAAGACGGCATGATTGTCGGCATCGAAGTCGGCGGCACCTTCACGGACCTGATCGCGATCCGCGACGACGGCCGGGCGACGATCCATAAAACGCCTTCGACGCCGGACGATCCAAGCCGCGCCGCGATCACGGGCCTCAGCGAACTGCTCGCGGGCATGGGCGCCAGCGGCGGCGACGTCTCGGAACTGCTGCATGGCTCGACCATTGCGGCCAATGCCCTGATCCAGCGGCGGGGCGCCCGCGTCGCCCTGCTGGCGACGGCGGGCTTTCGTGATCTCCTGTTCATCCAGCGCCAGGACAAGTCCGTCGTCTACGACATGTTCTACCAGAAGCCCGAGCCGTTGCTGACCCGCGACCGGGCCTATGAAGTGACTGAGCGCATCGGCGCCGACGGCGCCGTCGTGACGCCGCTCGACGAAGCCGGGGCGATCGCTCTGATCGACCATATCGTCAAGGCGGAGGGCATCGATTCGATCGCGGTCTGCTTGCTGCATGCTTATGCGAACCCGGCCCATGAGCAGGCGATCGGCCGCTTGATCCAGGACCGGCATCCAGACGTCTATGTCTCCCTCTCCTCCGATATCGCGCCAGAGCATCGGGAATATGAGCGCGCCAGCACGACGGTGATCAGCGCCTTTGTGAGGCCCGTGGTCGACCGCTACCTCGCCCGCTTCGGCGAAGCTGCCCGGACCGTCGGGATCGGCCATGCGCCGCTGATCATGCTCTCGAACGGCGGCGTCGCCCCGGTCGAGGCGGCGCGGCGCCTGGCCGCGAACATGTTCCTCTCCGGCCCCGCCGCGGCCGTCACCGGCGCCGCCGCGACCGCCCGCGCCATGGGATCGCCCAACATCATCAGCATCGATGTCGGCGGCACCTCCTCCGATGTCTGCCTGATCACGGGCGGCGTGCCGGAAACCACGGTCAAGGGCACGTCGGAGTTCAGCGTCGAGGGCTTGCCGCTCAATATCGTCATGACGGACATCGTCTCCATCGGCGCCGGCGGCGGATCGGTCGCGACGGTCGACGAGGGCGGCATGCTGCAGGTCGGCCCGCAATCGGCCGGCGCCCAGCCCGGTCCCGCCTGCTACGGCCATGGCGGGGAGGATTTCTGCCTGACCGACGCCATGCTGCTGATGGGGCTGCTCGACCCGCGCATCGAACTGCCGGGCGGCATCCGCCTCCAGCCGGCGCTGAGCGCCAAGGCGGCCGAACCGCTGGCGGCGCGGCTTGGCCTGACGGCATTGGAGCTGGCGGAGCGGGTATTCCGGATCGCCGCCGCCAATATGGCCCAGGCGTTGCGCCGGGTGTCGGTCAAGCGCGGCTACGACCCGCGGGACTATGCCCTGTTCCCTTGCGGCGGCGCCGGCCCCCTGATCGCGACGGCGCTGGCGGACGAGGTGGACATCAAGACCGTGATCGTGCCGCCGAACCCCGGCGTGTTCTCCGCCGTCGGACTCGCGGTCTCCGACGTGCGCATGGACTATGTGCTGGCCGAAGGCGCGCAACTGGCGAGCAGCCTGACGCCCCGGGATTTCGCCGCAAAACTCGAAAGCCTGCGGGAGCGGGCGCGCGCGGCGTTCGCGGCGCTCGACTATGCGCCCGCCGGCTTGCGCTTCGATTGCGCCGTCGACGCCCGCTATCGCGGCCAGGGCTATGAACTCCGCGTGCCCGTGGACGCCAACCAGTTGGAGGGCGAGGGCGCCGCTTATCTGGCGCGTTGCTTCCACGGCGAGCATGCCCGGCAATATGGCCATGCCTTCGAGGCGCGCGACGTCGAGGCGATTTCCTTCCGGCTCTCCGCCGTGCATGCGCGGGGCGGGGCGGTCGCGCCCGTGGAAGCCAGCGCGACCGATCTGCCGCCGGGCGACCGGCAGGTGACGCTCGGCGGCCAGACGCAGGCATATCCCGTGCTGGACCGGGGGGCGCTCAAGCCCGGTTCGGACATCCGGGGGCCGGCGCTGATCGTCGAAGCCAGCACCAGCACGCTCGCGCCGCCGGGCTGGCGCGTCAGGGCCGGCGCCGACGGCGTGCTGACGTTGACGCGGGAGACATGAGATGACCGAAGCCAAGCCTGCCGTCGCCATAGACCCGGCCGATTTCAACGTGCTGTCCGGGTGCTTCAAGTCGATCGCGGAGGAGATGAGCGACATCATGCTGCGCTCGGCCTATTCCTCCATCGTGCGCGAGGCGAAGGACTGCTCGACCTGCCTGATGGACAGCGACGCCCGCACCGTCGCCCAGGCCGAAGCGATCGCGGTGCACATGAACTCGCTCGCCGCCGCCGTTCCCTATTTCCGAGAGCGCTACGACATCGCGAAGACCCGGCCGGACGAGATGTACATCACCAACAATCCCTACCAGAACGGCCAGCACCTGAACGATATCATCCTGCTGATGCCGGTCTTCGTCGATGACGAGCTCGTCGCCTTCACCGGCAGCATCTGCCATCACCTGGAGCTTGGCGGCGCCGTCGCCGGATCGAACGCCAATGCGACGGAAGTCTTCCAGGAAGGCATGATCCTGCCGTCCATGAAGATCAACGAAGCGGACCTGTATGACGGGCCGGTAGAATCGATCCTCCGCGCCAATTGCCGACTGCCGGACATCGTGCTCGGCGATTTTCATGCCCAGCTCTCCGCCGTCATGCGCGGCCGGACCCTGATGCAGGATCTGGTGCGCCGCCATGGCCGGGCGCTCATCCGGGACTGCATGCGCGAGCTTCAGGATTATTCCGAGCGCATGCTGCGCCAGACGATCCTCGGCCTGCCGGACGGCGAATATTACGGCGAGGACACGCTGGACGGGCGGACGCTCGATGGGCCGCAGCCCGTTGTCCGGGCCAAGGTCGTCATCAAGGGCGACGCCGCCTTCATCGACCTGACCGAGAGCGACGATCAGGTCTCCTGGCCGGTCAACTGCCCGGTCGCGTCGGCCCATTCCGCCGTCATGACGGTCTTCGGCCAGATCGCCGGCAGCGGCGTCCCGACCAATGACGGGACCTACCGGCCGATCTCGATCAAGACGCGGCGCGGCTCGATCCTGGACCCCCGGCACCCGGCGCCGGTGCGCGGTCGCATGGCCTCCGCCTACCGGACCGCGTCGGCGGTCAAGCGCGCGCTCGGCGCCGTCATTCCGGAGCGGCTTTCGGCGGCGGGGAGCGACTGCACCAACATCATCACCATGAGCCGCCCCAATGGCGACGGCTACGAAATGTTCGCAGACTCGGTCTCGGGCGGCTATGGCGCGGGGCCCGGCAACGATGGCGCCGACGTGATCGCGCAAATGCTCTCCAACACCGCCAACACGCCGGTCGAGGCGTTGGAGATGGATCACGGCTTCCTGCGCATCGAGCGCTACGAAATGATCCGGGATTCCGGCGGCGCCGGGCGGTTTCGCGGCGGCATGGGCGTGCGCCGGGTCTATGAGGTGATCCAGGACGGCGTGTTGCTGTCCACGAACGGCGACCGGATCATGACCGGCCCCTGGGCGCTGGCGGGCGGCAGGGAAGGCAGCCTCGCCATGTTCGGGCTGATCCGTGACGGCGTGCTGACCCGCTTGCCGGCGGCCGCGAATATCGCGGTGGCGCGCGGCGACCGCGTCGTCATCGAAATCTCCGGCGGCGGCGGCTATGGCGACCCGAAAAGCCGGGCGCGCGACGCCGTGCGCCGCGACCTTCGCGAAGACCGGATCAGCGCCGGGGCGGCCAGGGATATCTACGGCCTGGAAGACTGATCGGCGACAGGCGTAGGCGGCCGGCTGGACAAACCCGGCGCGCTCTTCGAAGCTGCCCTCGCCCGCAGTTTCGGAGAGGAGCGCCCAGGCCTTGCAGATCGTCGATCCGGAAACCGGCGCGCGCGGCTTTCAGGCGTTCGTGGAGATGCGGGACGGCGTCCGGCTCAACACGCTGGTCTTTCTGCCGGCCGAAGGCGGCCCGCGCTTCCCGACGATTCTGGCGCGCACCCCCTACGGCATCACCACGCCCCAGGGCCGGCACATGACCGATCCGGCCCATGGCTGGCTTCCGGCGCCGGACGATCCGATGCGCGGCTCGATCCTGCGCGGCTGGCGGGCGAGCGTGGCGCGGGGCTATGCCGCCGTCTACCAGGATACCCGCGGCCGCTATGCCTCCGAAGGCGAGGACCGCGTCTATTACGACGACGCCGACGACGGCTATGACACGCTGGACTGGATCGCCTCGGAGCCCTGGTCGAACGGCCGGATCGGCATGTCTGGCTCGTCAGCGGGCGCCACGACGACGCTCGCGGCCGCGAGCCGGGGCCATCCGGCGCTCGCCTGCTTCTGGGCTCAGGTCGGCGGCTCCAGCATCTATGACGACGTCGTCTGCGAAGGCCAGTCGATCGAGATGGAGCGGCTCTGGCTCTGGGTCGCGAAGAACATTCCCGGCCTCTCGGAAAGCCACAAGCGCCGGGCGATGCAGCGCGCCGGGCTGGACGCGGCCGGCATGGCGGCCGCGGCGGCCCGCGCTGGCGAGACCTACAATCGGCTCGAAGCAGCGGGCCGCGCCGACCCGCCGTTCGTCGCAAGCGAGGACTGGCTGCGGCTGCCGATGGCCGGGTATCCCGATTTTTCCCTCTGGCAGCCGTTTCTCGACGACATCATCACCCATCCGGCGCCAGACGCCTTTCGCGCAGCCCATGCCTTCCGGCGATCGATCGATATTCCGGGGTTCCACGCGACGTCCTGGTACGACATTTTCCTGACCAGCGTCCTCGCAGCCTTTCAGGATATCCAGGCGCGCACCGGGACCCAGAAGCTCTGGATCGGGCCGAACGACCATTACTTCATCTACCGGCGGAACTTCTGGGCGCGCGATCCCTATTTCGAATGGTTCGGCCATTATCTGAAGGACGAACCGGCGGCGTTGATCGATGAGCCGGCGGTGTATTTCTCGCCCCGCGCCTTTGTCGCCGATCCGGCGGCCTATGTGCCGGACGATTGGCTGCACAGCGCGGATTGGCCGCCTGCGGGCGTACGGACCCGGCGCCTGTACCTGACAGGCGCCGGCGCGCTCGCCGACGCGCCGGCGGGATCGGCCTTGAGCTATGTCTACGATCCGCGCCGCCCCAACCCGACGCTTGGCGGGCGGAACATGCTGATCGCCAATGGCGGCATGGATCAGCGCCCGGCCCAGACGCGGCCCGACTACGGTCTGATCTATACCGGGGCCGCGCTCGACCGGCCGCTCACGCTGTCGGGGCCGCTCAGGGCAGTGCTGCACGCCGGGTCCGACTGCGCCGACACGGACTTCATCGCCAAGCTGAACGAGGTGCTGCCGGACGGCCGCGCCATGTTGCTGGCGGATGGCGTCACCCGCGCCATGTACCGCGCGACGGTCCGCGATCCCCATGCCGCCCGCCCGGCGCGGCTCAGGCCAGGCGCGGTCTATGAGATCGAGATCGATCTGGGCGACATCCGCCATACCGTGGCGGCCGGCAGCCGGCTCCAGGTCGATATCGTCTCCAGCAATTTCCCAAGGCGCGCGCGGAACACCAACAGCGGCAACGCCGTGCTGGCACGCGACGGCGAGGCCGACATCCGCGTCGCCCGGAACACCGTGCATCACGACGCCGCTGCGCCCTCCTATCTCGAGATTTCTATCCAACCTGAAGCATCAATGGCGCCCTCGGGCGCCTGAACCCAAACAAAAACAGGGAGAACAGCAATGCCGATTTTCAAGAATGGTCCGGTCAGCATCCACTACGAGGAAGCCGGCCAGGGCTTTCCGCTTCTGGTCATCCCGGGCGGCGGCCTGAATGCGACTGTCGCTATGCTGAACAGCGCCAACTCGTTTAATCCGCTGGTCGAGTTCAGCGATGCCTATCGCTGCATCGCCCTCGATATCCGGAACGCCAACGGCGGCGGCACGACCGGCCCGCTTGAGGCGGACAAGGGCTGGGACCAGTTCACCGACGACCAATTGGCGTTGATGGATCATCTGGGCATCGAGAAGTTTCTCGTGGTCGGCTTCTGCATCGGCGGGCCGCTGATCTGGAACCTGATCCGCCGGGCGCCGGACCGCGTCGTCGCCGCCGTTCTCGCCCACCCGAGCGGCTTCCGGCCTGAGAAGCCTGACCAGTTCTATCAGAACAACATTAAAGGCTGGGCGCCCGCCCTGCTAAAGGCGCGGCCCGATATCACCATGGCCGAAGTCGAAAAATTCCTGACCAAGATGTACCGGGAGAACCCGGATTTCGTCTTCACCGTCACCCGGGATTTCGTCCGGGCCTGCGAGACGCCGGTCTTGATCATGCCGGACGATGTGGCCGCCCACCCCTACGCCGTGGCGATGGAGACGGCCAGGCTCTCCGCAAAGAGCCAGGTCACGCTCTATCCCTGGCGCGAGCCGTCGGGCCATATTGAATTGGCGCTCCGGCATGCGCGCAGCTTCCTCGCTGAAAACGCGCCGGCCTGACCTTTTCCCTGAAGCGTGACGCCCCCGGCTTACCGGGGCGTCATTCTTCGGGGAGAGCGCCCAGCAGCACCTTGCCGGCATAGTCGCGGGCGTCGATGGGCGAATAGGGCTGCATGAAGGGTCCGGCCCGAACGTCTCGGTAGAGGCGGGAGAGCGGGTTGCGCGCCATGAAGCCGCCGCCGCCGCTCAGATCCATCGCCTGGCTGACGATCTCGATGGCATGGCGGTTCACGACCCATTTGGCGGTCTGGTAGTCCTTCATCAATTCATGGCCCATGGCGTATGTGGCCTCGACGCCGCCCCTGGTCGCGGCCATGAAGTCGTCGAGCATCACGCCAAGCCGGGCGAGGATGCTTTGCGCGGTCGCGAGCTTGATCTCCATTTCGGCGAGCGCCGTCGCGACCCCCGGCCGCGCCGCCGCGCCGGGAGCTTGCCGCTGGCCTTCGAGCGCATGGTCGAAGGCGGCCTCCGCGATGCCGAGGAACGCGCCGACCAGCGGCACATTGGCCAGGGTGCGGTTGACCAGAACCGGCGTGCTCCACTGGCCCCAGGGCCCGATCTTGCGGAGCGCGTCCGCCGGAACCTCGGCGCCCGCGAACCGGATCGACTGGCTGCCGGACGCGCGCATGCCCAGCGCATCCCAGTCGCCAAGCTGCTCGACGCCCGGCGTCGGCATGGGAAACAGCACGTTGGCGATATGATCGCCGTCGCTGTCGCGCATCCGGACGTTGGTCGCGATATGGGTCGCGAGCGGCGACATGGTGACGAAGTTCTTGGCGCCCTCGATCCGCCAGCCGCCGTCCGTCCTGAAAGCCTCGGTCAGGGGATGCAGGTTGTCGGTTCCGCGCTCCGTCGTGGTGGAGCAGATCAGGACGTCGCGCCGGGCGACGGCTTCCAGATACGCCTTCGCCCGTTCGTGCGGCGCCGACCCGGGCGGGTTGGCCCGGTATATCCCCGCCAGGCCGCGCGTCGCCGAAAGATGCATGCTGATCGCGATGCCGGCCGAGCCGTCGCCTTTCGCCAGGGTCGCGATCAGCAGGTTCCAGTCGTGCATCGAGCGTAGGCCCATGCCGCCAAGCTCGTCAGGCACGAACGCCGCCGCGACCCCGGAGCGCTGCATGTCCGTATAGTTATCGCTGCAGATGGCGTTGGCGCGGTCGGCGGCGTCGGCCCGCTCCCGGAACGCCGGCAGCAGGCTTTCAGCGGCCGCGATCGCGCGCTGGCCCTCCGGCGTGCAGGGGAGAATTCTGTAGCTCATGGTCTGGCGCTGCATCCTTCAGGGGTCGGGCGTCATCCGCCATGCTCGGCGGTTTTGGCTGCTCCGGCAAGTCGGGATGGCGCCGGATGGCCGTGGCATTGCGGCGGCCAAGGCCCTCGCCCTAGGCTCCAGACCCATAAAACGGATTCCCCTGGCTTCGAGAATGTGATTCGTT
>ERZ888423.581-NODE-581-length-36779-cov-7.984887_pt1 | contig 36779 bp, 28 predicted proteins | sample MGYA00520523_ERZ888423 | MGnify/ENA primary metagenome ERZ888423 (study PRJEB32303, sample SAMEA104408611) | aquatic metagenome | biome: Brackish water; feature: Pelagic; material: water | place: Baltic Sea | collected 2014-06-08T10:24:00 | depth 30,27 m ... | reverse complement strand
GGTTATTGCGGCGCTAAAGACGTGCCAACACTGAAAGAAACAGGGCGCTTTATTAAAATAACCTCATCGGGGATTCACGAAAGTCACCCCCACGATGTAACCATAACCAAAGAAGCACCAAATTACTCGCGCTAATTCGGGTACTGCCCAATTGCTTTACGATGAATTGTCTGGAGTTGGCTTTTGCGGAACTGCGCTCAGGCGAATAAGCTATTCTTGTTCTTTGGGAACTTCTATGCCTAAGTCTTTTAAGACCGCTAGAGTCAGGTCAAATCGATTGTCTATGTAAACCACATTGTTATCCCGCAACAAGACTTGAGTATATCCTCCAGCCTCTGCCACGCGCTCCAGCGATTGCCCCACCTTAGTATAAAGCGGCTGCATAAAATCTTCTTGTCTTAACGCCAAGAGTTGATTCCCATTTTGCTGATATTGCCCTAGTTCATTTTGCATTACCATCAAAGAATCTTCCTTCGTTTTTTTCTGCATCAGGGTGAGCAAAGATTCATTGTCTCGATAGTTTTGTAAGGCCTTTTCATAGGTTGAGAGTTTTTCTGCATAACCCTCACTGAGCTCGGTTTGATAGGCCGTAACTTGCTCTTGAACTGCAGAGAGCTCAGGCATTAAGCCTAATATATAATCGATGTCAATGGTGCCGACCTTACTTTCTTGTGCGCTTACCGCTGAGAAAACAAATAAAAGACTAAGTAAAAGATGTTTCATGGTTGAAGTTTTATGCAAGTAAATAAAAAATTGAAAATTACAGTTACTATTCCTGCGATGATTTTGTCCAAATTTGACCCCGGTGTGGTTTGAGTATTGGTCTCAGTTTTTGGACCAAGGACCAAGGTAAAACAAAACGTACCACGCAGCGCTCCTGCTGTTGCAATACTTCTAGGGCTAAAGGCGTTAACTGCTTTAAAGTGGCAAATTCATTCAGGTGAATTAAATGGTGCTCTGCGGTTTGCGCTCTGTTGGGGCCAAAAAAGTCCCAGAGCATGGCTACCGGAGTATTTTCTTGAGGCTGTTCAGATGCGGACATATTTGCTTTTTGGGTGAGGCAAAGATAAGATTTATGGGCGTTATAATCGATTTATACGGCACTGAAATCCTCGGCCAAAGCCCTTGAATTAACCGTTAGAATTGTTAATTTTGTCCCACTTCTAAAAAAATGAAAATGTTATGAAATACAGTGGACTAATTTTTGCTTTTTTGAGCTTATTCGCAACGGCGCTCATGGCACAAGATGATGAAAGCACGTTAGTGACTCTGAATAATCGTGATTTTACCGTCGGTGAATTTAAACAAGTCTATTTTAAAAACTTAGATCTGGTTAAACAGCAAGAAGAACGATCCCTCGATGAGTATTTGGATTTATTTATTCAATACAAGAGAAAAGTTGAAGCGGCGAAGGAACAAGGTTTGGATCAAAGACAATCTTATCTAACGGATTTTGCCAAGTATCAGGAGCAATTGTCTCGCAATTATGTCTATGAGGATAATGTGACGGCACAAATGGTAGAACAGGCCTATAAACGAAGTAAAGAATCTTTAAAGACGTCCCATATTTTAATTCTTTGCAACTGGGACGCAACGCCACAGGATACTTTAGTCGCCTATAATAAGGCCAAAGAGCTGCGTCAAATGGTTTTAAATACACCGGATAATTTTAATGATATTGCCGCAAAGTATTCAGAAGAGCCCAAAGCAGATGAAAGTCGTGGTTCACTGGATTACTTTACTGTTTTTGAAATGGTTTACCCTTACGAAAGTGTTGCGTATAATCTCAAGGTGGGTGAAATCTCTGATTTGGTGCGCACTCAATTTGGTTATCATATTGTAAAATTAGAAGATCGTCGCCCTGTTTTACCCAAAAGAACAGTTTCTCATATCATGATCGGTACGCGCTTTGATTCTCTGGATACGGCCAAGGACCGCATTATGGAAATTTCAGGTTTGCTTGAAAAGGGCGTGGCTTTTGAAGATTTGGCCAAGCAATACTCTGATGACAAGAATACCGGAATAAACGGTGGCCTGATGCGCCCATTTACCAAAGGAGACCTTAAAGCCCCGCCCTTTGAGGATGCGGCCTTTGCCTTAACCCAAAAAGGGCAAATATCAGCTCCAGTTCAAACGCGATTTGGCTGGCATATTATTCGTCTTGAGGACATGGGTAAGTCGCCTACTTTTGAAGATGAAGAGGAGCGTCTCACCAAAATGGTTAAGTTAGGAGATCGTGCAAAAATCGTTACAACCGCCGTGAGTCAAAAAATTAAGGAGGAGTTAGGGTTCCAGGCCTATCCTTACAAGTCCTCATTTATGGCGGTTCTCAATGACAGTGTCTTTAATCGTAAATGGCGTTTTGTTCCCTTTGAAAACAAAGAAAATAGACTCCTTTTTACGATAGGCAGGAAAACTTACTTCTACAATGACTTCGGTGCCTATTTGGAGTTACGTCAGACCAAAGTACGTCCGTTTAAGCAAATTGCAACCTTCCTTGAAATGGTTTACGAAGAATTTGAAACCGAGAAGGTGAAGGATTATTTTAAGCAAAATTTGGAACAGGTTAATTCAGATTATGCAGCCATTATAAACGAATACCGTGATGGGCTTTTAATATTTGATGTCATGGAAAAAAATATTTGGGCCAAGGCCAAATCTGATTCTTTGGGACTGCGCAACTACTATGAAGCGCACAAAAGCCAATATCTATGGAAAAATCGGGTTAAAGGTGCGGTCATTCAAACCACAACCGAAGAAGACATGGACGAAGCACTTGAGCTATTGCGTCGCGGTAAATCGCCAAGCGATGTCAAATCTCAGCTGAATCAAGGAGGGGCCTTGAAGGTTGTTATTTCCGAAGGGGTGTTTGAAGAAGGATCGCAAAAACTTCCTGCGACTTATGTTTTGAAGCCAGGGCTGTCCGACGTTTTTGAGTCGCCCATGCAGTATACCGTCATTCAGGCAGAAGAACTTCTTCCTTCCGGAGTAAAAAATTACGAAGAGGTAGCCGGTGCTGTACTTAGCGATTATCAAAGTCAACTAGAGTCCATATGGAATGATGAATTAGCCGCTAAATATCCTGCCAAAATTAACAAAAGCGCGCTGCGCAAATTAAGGCGTGCGCTAAAGACTCAATGATGAGGCGTACTTTAGCGATAATCATATTGCTCATTGGTTTCTCGGGATGCCAATATTTTGCGCCAGAGGAGAGCCAAAAAAAGCCTTTAGCCAGGGTCAATCAATCTTATTTATACTTGGAAGATATTCGCGACTTGCTCGGGGCGAATACCTCGGCTCAAGACAGCGCATTAATTATTCAAAACCAGATCAATAAATGGGCGACACAGCAATTACTCATTGATCAGGCCAAGATTAACCTCAGTTTGGATTTGCAGGCTGATTTGGATGAACTTATCCAGCAATACCGCACGGATTTATACACCGAATCCTATAAAGGCAAAATAGTTTCGGCTCAGCTCGACTCGGTGATTAGTCCTCAAGAGATGCAAAATTATTACGAGCTCAATCGAGAAAATTTTAAACTCAATGAAGCCTTGGTGCAGTGTCGTTTTGTTCACTTAGACGAGCAATACTTAGCCAAAGATGAGGTAAAAGAGGCCCTAAAGCGATACGATTCAATCGATCGCGAACGGTTACAGGAATTGAGGCTTCAATTCAAATCAGTAAACCTAAACGACTCCCTTTGGGTTCGTCAAGACAGACTTGTCGAGCAAATTCCACCCCTGAAAGGGAAAAATATTGAGGCGTTAAAAAATATAAAAATTAACCAGTTTCAAGACTCATTAGGGTTATATTTACTGAAAATTGAAGGTGTGTTGAATCGCAATGACGTGGCCCCATTATCCTATGTGGCCCCAACAATTCGACAAATCATATTAAATCGACGGAAGCAGGAGCTTACCTTGAAATTAGAGAAAGACATCACTAAAGATGCGATCAGAAATAAAACATTTGAAATTTATGGCCAAGATTAAGGTCCTTTGCATAGGGACGTTATTGATGTTTGGAGCAGTAACTGCCCAGGAAAAAATCATTGACAGTACCAATGTAATACAAGAGCCCGTTTTGGTGCTCCAAGACAGTGTAATGCCCGAAAAAACATTTACTCGATTCAAGGCAGAAGGGGTTTCAGCCGTTGTGGGAGAGTATGTTGTTTTAGACAGTGATATCGACAAAAGTTACCTAGAAATGCAGCAACAAGGGGTGTCTATTAAGGACATCACCCGCTGTCAACTGCTTGGGAAATTGATGGAGGATAAACTTTACGCCCATCATGCAAAGGTCGATAGTTTGGTTGTTTCTGATGAAGAAATCACCGGTCGTATTGAGCAGCAGATTGCCTACATCACGGATCAATTCGGGGGGGATGAAGCCAAAGTGGCCGAATTTTATAAAAAGTCAAGTATTGAGGAATTGCGTCAGGAGCTTTTTGAAACCAATAAAGTGATTTACCTCGCGGGACAGATGCAGCAGAAAGTCGTTGAAAATGTGGAAGTGACTCCTGAAGAAGTGCGACAATTTTATTTTGATATCCCAGAGGATCAGCGTCCGGTATTCAGTGCCGAGGTGGAAGTGGCGCAAATCATTATAGAACCCGTCATTACCGAAAAAGCCAAACAGGACGTTATCGATAAGCTCAACGAATTCAGACGAGATATTGTCGAAAATGGTTCAAGCTTTGCCACAAAAGCCGTTTTATACTCCAAAGATGGTTCGGCGTCTAAAGGTGGGTTAATCCCGGGAATTAGAAAAAATTCGCCTTTTGCAAAAGAATTTAAAGACGTTGCCTTTTCGCTCCAAGAAGGGGATGTAAGCGAACCTTTTGAAACAGAGTTTGGCTATCATATCGTAACTGTGGATAAAGTTCGTGGTCAAGAAATAGATGTTCGTCATATAATTTTGTTTCCTGAGGTGACTTCAGCGTCTGTGGCACGCGCTCGTACAAAGATTGATTCGATCAGGACAGAAATCAACCAAGGACGTCTATCCTTTGCTGATGCGGCACGTGAATTTTCTGACGAAACCGAGACAAAAAATAATGGAGGACAGCTCATCAATCCAGTATCCCTGGATACAAAGTTTGATTTGACTAAAATGGATCCAACATTGAGTGCTCAAGTTTATAATCTCAAGGAAAATGAAGTTTCACAAGTCTTTAGCGATCGCGATTATACGGGCAAGACGTCATTTAAAATTTTGACGGTGACCAGTCGACAGAGCGAGCACGCGGCTGATTTTGTAGCGGATTACGAAAAAATTCAAGAGCTTGCACTGAAAGAAAAGCAAATTAAGGCCATCGAAACCTGGCAAAACAAGAAAATAAAAGACACCTATATCAGTGTCAACGGAGATTATCTCGATTGTGAATTTGCCAGTAACTGGCTCAAAAAGTAAGACGAAAAGATGATGTCCGATGTCGCCTTAATGGACCAATTGGTTCAAGAATATAAAAGCCTAAAAGCCGAAGTTCAGAAAGTCATTGTGGGTCAAGAGAAGGTGGTCGATGAAATTATTTGTGCCATTTTTTCTGGTGGGCACGTTTTGCTTGTGGGGGTCCCTGGACTAGCCAAAACACTTATGGTTCAGACGGTTGCCAAAGCTTTAGGTTTGTCCTTTAATCGCATACAATTTACTCCCGATTTGATGCCGAGTGATATCTTGGGTTCTGAAATTTTGGATTCAGAGCGCAATTTCAAATTCATTAAGGGCCCCATATTTAGCCAAATAATTTTGGCAGACGAAATTAACCGTACCCCCCCGAAGACTCAAGCGGCCTTGCTTGAAGCCATGCAAGAACGTGCGGTAACTATCGGTGGCGTGCGCCATGAACTGAGCCAACCTTATTTTGTTTTAGCGACGCAAAACCCGATTGAGCAAGAGGGCACTTATCCATTGCCTGAGGCGCAGTTAGATCGTTTTATGTTTGCCATTAATTTAACCTATCCCTCACTAGCGGAGGAAATACAAATCGTGAAGTCAACAACAGCGGATCTAGAGCACACTCTTGAGCCGACTTTTGATGGCCCGACCTTAATGCGTTATCAAAAGCTAATTCGTCGCATGCCCGTGGCCGATAATGTTGTCGATTACGCCGTGAAATTGGTCGTTAAAACGAGACCTGAGTCCGATAATGCTCCGGATCTTGTTAAGCAATATATTGATTGGGGTGCTGGCCCTCGCGCCTCTCAAAACTTGATCCTCGCAGCCAAGACTCATGCGGCCCTTTCCGGAAAATACTCTCCTGATATTGAGGATGTTAAGGCTGTAGCAACCCCTGTGCTCCGTCATCGTTTATTGAAAAATTACAAGGCAGAAGCCGAAGGCAAATCTATTGATGCTTTAATACAGGCTTTACTTTAAGCTTTACGGGTTCTTCCCTTAATTTTTAGCGAAACTGGCGCTTGGCTCTTTTTAACAAATTCTCAATTTTGACTGGTCTAAATTGCTAAAATGTAAAATTCACTGTTGTTTATTGATGGACTTTTGAGGATATGGTAATTTGTATCTTCACTAGGGGAAATGTTTTTTAACTCTGCCTTTATTTCGTAATTTTGCAGAACTTCAAAACACGACTTATGGCATTTGATTTATCTATGATTAAAGCACTTTATGAGCGTTTTCCACAACGCGTTAAAGCAGCGAGATCGGCAGTAGGCAGACCGCTTACACTTTCTGAAAAAATTCTTTACACCCACCTATGGTCCGGGACTCCAGAAACGGCATTCAAACGAGGTGAGGATTACGTAGATTTTGCTCCGGATCGAATCGCATGTCAAGACGCGACGGCACAGATGGCTCTTTTGCAATTTATGCAAGCGGGAAAGGAAAAGGTCGCTGTGCCGACTACGGTTCATTGTGATCACTTGATTCAAGCCAAAAATGGTGCTAAATCAGATTTGCAATCTGCTTTAAATTCAAGTAACGAAGTATTTAACTTTTTAGAATCCGTTTCAAATAAATACGGGATTGGTTTTTGGGCACCTGGAGCCGGAATTATACATCAAGTCGTACTGGAAAATTATGCCTTTCCCGGAGGGATGATGATCGGTACAGATTCTCACACGGTTAATGCTGGTGGATTGGGAATGTTGGCCATCGGTGTTGGTGGTGCAGATGCGGTAGATGTCATGGCTGGTATGGCTTGGGAGCTAAAGTTCCCAAAACTGATCGGAGTAAGACTTACCGGTAAAATTTCAGGCTGGACGGCACCAAAGGATGTTATTTTAAAGGTCGCTGAACTGTTAACGGTCAAAGGCGGTACCGGGGCCATAGTAGAATATTTTGGTCCTGGGGCACTATCATTATCGTGTACTGGGAAAGGAACCATTTGTAATATGGGGGCTGAAATAGGAGCGACTACATCAACTTTTGGATATGATGAATCCATGGAGCGTTATTTGCGCGCTACAGATCGGGATGAGGTTGCGGATTTAGCCAATACAATTAAGGAAGATTTAACCGCTGATCCAGAGGTTTATGCCAATCCAGAGGCGTATTTTGATCAAATCATCGATATCGACTTATCGACCTTAAAGCCACAGCTCAACGGACCATTTACTCCTGATCTTGCGACTGAAGTAGGAACCATGACGCAAAAGGCTCAAGATAATGATTGGCCATTGAAAGTCGAATGGGGCTTGATTGGTTCTTGTACCAACTCGTCTTACGAAGACTTGTCCAGAGCGGCGTCGATTGCACAGCAAGCCTTGGACAAAAAGCTGAAAACAAAAGCTGAATTTGGGATCAATCCAGGATCGGAACAGGTGCGATATACAGCAGAGCGCGATGGACTCTTGTCAATTTTTGAGCAATTAGATGCCAAGATATTTACGAACGCTTGTGGTCCTTGCATTGGACAATGGGCGCGTTATGAGGATCCTAAAAATGCGCCAAAGAATTCAATTGTTCATTCATTCAACCGAAATTTCGCGAAACGCGCTGATGGGAATCCGAACACACACGCTTTTGTCGCCTCTCCTGAATTGACGGCAGCCATTGCCATCGCGGGACGTTTGGATTTTAATCCGCTAACAGATACCCTGATTAATGAGGATGGTCAAGAAGTAATGCTTGACGAACCAACAGGTTGGGAACTCCCCCCAAAAGGTTTTGAAGTTCAGGATAACGGCTATATCGCTCCAGAGGAAGATGGAAGCCATGTTAACGTCTCTGTTGCTGTGGATTCGGATCGCTTACAACTTTTAGATCCATTTACCCCTATTGCCAACGAATCGGTTCAAAACATGAATTTATTAATCAAGGCCAAAGGCAAGTGTACCACAGATCACATCTCAATGGCTGGGCCATGGCTTCGCTATCGCGGTCATTTGGACAATATTGCAAACAATACGCTCATCGGAGCGGTCAATGCCTTTAATGAAAAGACCAATTTTGTTAAAAATCAATTGACTGGTGAATATGGTGGCGTTCCTGATACGCAACGTGACTATAAAAAGAACGGTATCATGACTATGGTTGTGGGGGACCATAATTACGGTGAGGGTTCTTCTCGAGAGCATGCAGCAATGCAGCCGCGTCATTTAGGGGTCGCCGCTGTATTGGTAAAATCCTTTGCACGTATTCACGAAACCAACCTTAAAAAGCAAGGCATGTTAGCCTTGACTTTTAATAACGAAGCCGATTACGACAAAATTCAAGAGGACGATAAATTGAGTTTAGTGGATATCGCAGATTTTTCTCCAGGGCGTGCTTTGACCCTCCAATTGACTCATGCTGACGGTACCACCGAAGAGATTAAGGTAAATCATTCCTATAATGCGCAGCAAATTGAATGGTTTAAATATGGTTCTGCATTAAATTTGATCAAAGAGCAAAATCACGCTTAGTCTTTAGATTCTTCATTGAGAAAACGCTGTACCGCAGCGATGTCACTGGCCTGTGTTAAATCAGGGACGTGCTCGTTTCTGGGAATAACCAGAAGTTTGATGTTATGATCCGTAATCATGAGTTTTACCGCGGTAGGCAATTCTTTTTCTAATCGCTCTGGATGCATGGGGCATTGCTGAAGTGAGGACCATAAATCTGATCCTTTAAACTTCCAAAGGTTCATGCTTACATTGAGGTCTTGTCCCTGCACCCGCAGGCGCTGGGTCATTTTTTCGTCTGGCTTTTCAATGAGTTCGGTCATATATCCTTGTTTATCCGTAACCAAAAGGGCAAAATTTCTGATTTTGGATAAGGGGAAGTTTAAACCCTGTCGATGATAACCGATTAAGGCATTTTTATTTGGGGTGTTAATCAAAGCCAAAAAAGCTTCTTTGGAATATAAATTATCGGCATTACAAACGATAAATTCTTGATTGAGTAGTTCAGGGAACTGTTCCAGACATTGCTGCAAAGCGTCTGCGGTCCCCATGGGTTTTTCGCGACCTTCAGGGATCTTTTGATAAGCGAAATCAATGGTTATTTCATCCTTTAAAGTGTTTGGGGCATTTTGATTATCCGGAACCATGCTTTTATTTTTTTCAAAATGGTTTTTAAAAGCGGTTCCAGGAGCCTGAATGATCATGACCACTCGAGTGATTCCGGCCCGATGGGCCTCATCGAGTAATAAATCTATAGCGGTTTGCCCTTGGTCATCTAGAGGGATTAAGCCTTTGTGGTTGCTCAATCCTGTGCTAAGGTTCCACTCGGGTATTGCTGAAGATAATTCAGTTTTAAGCCCCGTTTGTAAGACCTCAAGTGACTTTTTCATTCGAGAGGAAGCCCCTGCGGCTAGAATGATTAAAGACGGGTTACGCGCTTTCATGATTGAGTTTTATGTTGATTTAAGATGAGGTATGATGACATCCTTGATCGATTTTAATGGGGTAGACCGCTGGTGCACCCGCCTGTAACAATACATGGCACAAGGTGTTTTGTTTCGCCTCGGGAACAAGAAATACGCAGCATCCACCGTGTCCCGATCCAACGATTTTCCCTCCGAAAGCCCCATGATTAAGTCCCATTTGAATCCATTGATCAATTTTTGGGTGCGATACCTTTAAAACCTGACTCAATTCATGATGGTGGGCAGATATCAGTGTTCCGATTCGGGCGAGGTCTGGCGGCTTATTTTTTAACTCATCGAGTGCGGCCAAAGTTATTTCATGGTTGCGCACTGCGGCCTCTGCGTAATGACGTAATTCAGGTGAAACATGACCGATGATTTCAGCTAGATTTTTGATTCGTGCCGCTTCCAATGAAAAGTTGGGGTCGATTTGTCGAATTTGTTCGAAGGCATCAGTGGCGCGTTTACGCACTGAGCCAATGGTGGACAGTGTTTGTTTTTTAATCTTCGAATCAGCCAAAACCAAACTCATTTCGGGAAGAGATAAGGGGGTTACCCGGATTGAGGCTCCCGTATTGATGTACACTAATCCCCCGTGCCCAATGGTGTATTGATCCATCTGTCCCCCTGGACTTTGATGCTCTATAACTTCTGCTTCAAAGGCCATTTGCCCCAGTTGATCCCTCGAGGGTATAGTGCCATTGCCAAAGGCAAGCGCTAGCGTATAAAGCCAGCCCACCACTAAGGCTGATGAACTCGAAACCCCGGCATTGACAGGTATGTCACTACTAATGCGAATTCGCAATCCGTGTTTGGGGGTGTAACCATAACGGGCCGCAACGCGTAATCCAGCGCGAAAAAAATCGATTTCTGCACGCTGAGGATAACACTGCGCTGGATCGATTGGGATTTCCAAGTGTTGACCAAGGTCCGATAAGTCAAATATAAATGAGTTTGTGGTGGTAGGGCAGACCTCGAAATTCATAAACCGATCAATGGTTCCCGCAATGACAGGAAGCCCTAAATAATCCTGATGGTCTCCAAATAAACAGACACGGGCTGGACTATGGACGGTAAAGGACTGCATATTTATTGTTTTCCGTAGACTGTTTTCATCCAGTCTATCGGCGCCCTTTTAATCCAATTGCCACGGGTAAAATCGGGAAAATCTTGTACTTCTCCGCCATTGGCTATGGATTGCTCCGAAAGCGGGGTAATGGCGCTCCAAGCGGCAGCGTCGTAGGCGTCAAGCGGGGGCGCCACTTTATTTATAGCGGAGCGCACAAAGGCTTGTAACACAAAAAAGTCCATTCCGCCATGACCCGCTCCAGTGGCGAGTTCACCGTACTGCTGCCACAGAGGATGGTCGTACTGCTCGAGCCAAGGAGTGGCATTATCCCACCGATGGGCATGCTCGGCCCGGTCTTCAATGTATATGCGGTTTCCATCCACTTCCCATAAGCCATTGCTTCCCTGAACTCTGAACCCGAGTGAATACGGTCTTGGAGAATTACAGTCATGGGTGACGATAATGGTTTCTCCTCGAGCCGTCTCAATCATCGAGGTGATGATATCGCCTTGAGCGAATTTTAATTTCGCGTTGGGGTGGTCTGGCCCGCCTACACGCACTATATAATTGTGCAATCCAACGCCTTTTGTCGCCATCGAGGACATACTTACAAATCGGTTGCCTCGATTGATATCACTCATTACGGCAATGGGACCTACGCCATGGGTGGGATAAACATCGGCATTGCGCTTCAGACTGTGCTGAGTCCGCCAAGCTGATTCTGAAATTCCTTTGGGGCCAAATTCAGCGCCGAGGCCATAAGCCGTTTTGCCATCGTTGAATTTGACAAAACGAAGATCGTGCTGATAACCACATCTAAAGTGTAAAAGTTCACCGAACACCTCTTGACGAACCATATTGAGTACGGCCATTATATCGCGGCGGTAACACACATTTTCCAAAATCATCAGGTGACTGCCGGTTTGTTCATGGACATTTACGAGATCCCAGCATTCTTCCATTGAATTGGCCGCAGAAACTTCAAGCCCCGTATATTTACCAGCCCACATGGCGTCTTTAGCCATACGGGTGTGCCACAACCAAGGTGTTGAGATGATCACTGCATCAACCTCATTTAAATCCAAAAGATTTTTATAATCGTCCTCGTTTTTTTGAAAAACTTTAGGTTTTTTTTGTCCGGCCTCGGAAATCATTTCGAGTGCGATGTCGATACGTCGGGGATCAATGTCACAGAGGGCAGTAACAAGACAGTCTGAACGGAGCAATAAATTATTCAGGTGATTGGTTCCACGCAACCCCACGCCAATGAGTCCCACACGTAGTTTTTCTTCAAGGTTTGTTGCAGCAGCGTTTAAGCTCCAGCCGGGTAATGTGGTTAATGCTGCGCCTGCAAGCGCTGTGTTTTTGACAAAATCTCTTCGGGTGGTCATGGTATGGTTTTTCATAAAAATAGTTTTTTTTGGGCATTAATGAATAATTTTTGACAGGATTCTGGCGCCCTGAATGGATTGTTCCGAGCGTTTTAAATCAGTATCTTTGGAAGCTCTTGTTTAAGCCCGTAGCCTATGGAGACAACTCAGTTACTTGAAAAAATCAACGCCTATTGCAAAGGCACCCTCATGGAGACCTTGGAGATTGAATACGTGGCCATTGATGCGGATTCTTTAACGGCCAAAATGCCGGTTTCCCCTAAAGTTCATCAACCCGATGGGGTTTTGCACGGTGGTGCGACTTTAGCCTTAGCTGAGAGCGTGGGGAGTGCAGCGGCTCAAGTTTTAATGGCCGATAAACAAGTGCAAATTCGCGGTTTAGAACTCTCGGGAAATCATGTTAAAAGCGTGCGCTCAGGTTATGTATGGGCCAAGGCTACGATTCTTCATCGCGGGAAAACCACCCAGCTTTGGCAAATTCATGTTACCGACGATCAAGCGGCGCTGGTCAGTGTCGTTAAATTCACAACCATGATTTTAAATAGAGATTAAGTGAATCACTTATCCGAAACGATTCGAAATCACATCCAGGCGCATTGGCCAATGCTTTGTTTTTTAAAACCCAATGCACAGGAAATTGAATTCTGGTTTTCGCATGGTCAAGCTTTGGAAAATTTATCCACAGGGCCAAAGTTTTATGTACAAGGGTTTAATCCGCAGGAGCCCGTCCACGTCTGGAGTGGTGACTCTTTTGATTGCACGCAAGTTAACCTCAAGGATTTAGAACAATATTTTGCCCACCAGCACCCGAGCGCGGACCAATCGTGGAGCGCACCCACACAGGACCATGTCCGTTTGGCTTATGAAGGGCTCATCCAACGAGCGGTAGACGCGATTCAAAGGGGAATCATCAGCAAGGTTGTCCTTTCTCGCGTTCAAGGTTTTCATGTCCCAGAGGTGGATTGGCTTTATCTCATGTTGCGCTTAATCCATACAGACCAAAATACTTTTCGCTATTTGATGGTCCATCCTAAACTTGGTATTTGGTGTGGGGCAACCCCCGAGCTGCTTATTTCATCAGAGGAAAACAATTTTTCATCCATGGCCTTAGCAGGAACACGATGGTTGGAGGGGGAAGAATTTCCCGAGTGGACTGAAAAGGAATTTGAAGAGCACTATTGGGTTGTTCGCGAGATTCTAGGTACCCTCAAGCCTTTTGCCGATGCCAGTCAAAACGAGCCCCATGATCACCAAGCGGGATCAATTCAGCATTTGCGCACAGATATCAGCGGTAGTATTAGGACGCCCTATAGTGTTTTGGATTTGGCCCGAAGCCTGCATCCAACCCCTGCAGTATGCGGATTCCCAAAAAAAACAGCCCTTAATTTTATTGGGGCCAATGAAGGCTATAACCGAGGTCTTTACACGGGGTATTTAGGCCTTTTTAATCCAGAGCAGCATTGGGCAGAATTTTATGTCAATCTGCGCTGTATGGAATTTAAGGACGACCGATTTAAGTTATTTGTCGGGGGAGGAGTTACCAGAGATTCGAACCCAAATAAGGAATGGATCGAAACCCAAAGAAAAATGACCACTATGGGGCAGGTTATTGCGCCATTTATTGAGCAGAGGTAGTTCCCTTTTGTATCTTTGTACACCATGGATTATTCCCGTCTTATTCTATCTCATTTGGTCGTGCAGCATTGCCAAGCAGGGGGTATTGAATCGGTAGTCATTTCTCCTGGCTCTCGTAATGCGCCCTTAGTCATGGATTTTACGGCTTATCCTGGCTTTAAGTGCTATAGCATTGTGGATGAGCGAAGTGCTGGGTTTTTTGCCTTAGGCATTGCCCAACAAACGCGACGCCCAGTCGCTTTGGTGTGCACCTCTGGAAGCGCTTTGGTCAATTACTTTCCCGCCATAACCGAGGCTTATTACAGTCAGTTACCCCTTGTGGTTATTTCGGCAGATCGACCGGAGCGTCTAATCGACAGAGGAGAGGGGCAAACAATAAATCAAAAAAATATTTTTGGGAGCCATGTTTTGGGGTCTGTCCATCTCTCTGATCAGGAACCTGACTTATATCAAGCGTCAAATCAATTGCATAAAACTTTTAAAAAAGCGGCAAGCTTATGGGGTCCCATACACATTAATGTCCCTATGGACGAACCTCTTTACGCTGTGGCACAAGAGCCCGTTGATTTTGATTTTAACCTCTTAACCCATGACCAAGATTTTTTTGAGCAACCCACAGAGGCGTCTCGGTTACAAAAGGTGTATCATCAATATCATTCGGCTACAAAAAAAATGATACTTGTCGGTGCGCTACCGCCAAATTCAATTGCTAAAGCTGTTGTAGACCATTGGCGCAGTGATCCCAGTATCATTGTGTTGATCGAAACTTTGGCCAATGTGCACGATTCAGATTTTATATCGGGAATTGATCAGGTTATTACTGATTTTCCAATGAATCGCATGCAGGAGTTTAAACCAGATTTACTGATCAGTTTAGGGGGGATGATTGTCTCTAAGCGCATTAAGAAATTATTGCGGGCGATGGGCATTCAGTGCCATTGGCATATCGGAATTGAGCGACCCAATGACACGTTCTTTGCGCTCAAGGAACATATTAATTTGGTGCCAAATCAATTTTTTACCGGGGTGATGGAGCATTCGCGTCAAGCGGATTCATCTGCGTCTCAGTTTAAAAGTACTTGGCTGAGTTTAAAAATGACCCGTTTGACAGGCCATAAATCTTTTGTTGCCTCCGCCCCATATAGCGATTTTACGGTTCACCGTACTATTTTAGAGTGTCTTCCCAACCACATAAATCTCCAGTTGGCCAATAGCGCAAGTATTCGCTACGCGCAATTATTTGAGGCCAATCCAACGCACGCGATTTATTGTAATCGAGGGACCAGCGGAATAGAAGGAAGTATGAGCACGGCTATTGGTGCAGCCATTAGTGCTCAGGAGACCCAAAGTAGAGCGACAGTTTTTATTACTGGAGATCTAAGTTTTTTCTACGACATCAATGCCCTTTGGCAAAAGTATACGCCGAACTCATTGAGAATAATTATCGTAAACAATAACGGTGGGGGGATTTTTCGCATACTCCCCGGAGCCAAACAAATTAAACCATTCGAAACGTTTTTAGAGACGACTCATAGCCGAAATGCATCACTGATGGCCAGTGAATTTGGCTTTGAGTATTTTGACGCACACAATTTAAACGCTTTAAAAAGTATTCTAGAATCATTTTTTAACCCCAGTAGCGCACCGCGTATTTTAGAAGTTTTTACCCCAAGCACACTTAATGATCAGGTGTTGAATGAGTATTTTGACCATTTAAAAGTAAATACAGGAACTCCCGCTCTAAAATTTTAAATTTCATCTATGAATCTAGGCCAATACAATACTTTGACCATACTGCGTGAGACCGAACCAGGCCTCTTTTTGGGTAATGAACAAGACGAAGAAGTCTTGCTGCCTAATCGGTATAAACCGGAAGATTTTCGCATTGGCGATGCCTTGGATGTTTTTGTCTATTTAGACAATGAAGAGCGTCCAATAGCGACCACCGAAGCCCCCTTTTTAACCTTAAACACGTTTGGTTATTTGCGCTGTTGTGACGTAAATGAACATGGGGCCTTTGTCGATTGGGGCCTAGTCAAGCAACTTTTTGTACCATTTCGCGAGCAAGCGCGTCCGATGAAGGTAGGGCATTGGTATATTGTTTATCTCTATCTCGACCAAAAAACCAATCGATTAGTGGGTTCGAGTAAAACCAATCGTTTTTTAACCCAAGAGGGAATGACCCTCGAAAAGTTTGATCCTTGCGAAGTCCTGGTAACCCACCTTACCGAAAAAGGCGCCAATGTCATTATCAACCAAAAGCACCAAGGATTAATCTATATCGACGATATATTTGAGGATATTCGCTCTGGGGACAAATTGACGGCTTATGTCAAAAAAGTCAGAGAAGATGGCAAAGTAGACATCGTGTTACAGCCTGTAGGATATAGAAGTATAGAACCTAATGCTGCTTATATTCTTGAGGAGCTTGAAGCGGCGGGCGGTTTTTTGCCCTTGAGTGATGCTTCATCTCCGGATTTAATTCGTCAAGAATTAGGCATGAGCAAGAAATTGTTTAAAAAGGCTATTGGCACTCTGTATAAGGAGAAAAAGATCAGTATCGCTCCAGAAGGGATTCGTTTATTAGACAATGAATAAATAAACAGAGATCCTTCTTGATTTTGAATAAACGTTTTAAAAATGACAGTCATGAATCAGCCGATTTGGAAAACAGTTAAAGAATTTCAAGACATAACTTACAAGAAATGTCAAGGCGTTGCCCGCATCGCTTTTAATCGTCCTGAGGTGCGCAATGCTTTCAGACCAAAGACCACGAGTGAGCTATTAGAAGCGTTTCACGATGCTCAAGAGGACACGCAAATTGGGGTAGTGTTGCTTTCGGCAGAAGGCCCTTCTCCTAAAGATGGGGTGTATAGTTTTTGCTCAGGGGGCGATCAAAGTGCCCGAGGGCATCAGGGCTATGTCGGTCAAGATGGTTATCATCGATTAAACATTCTGGAGGTTCAGCGCTTGATCCGCTTTATGCCCAAAGCTGTTATTGCTGTTGTGCCGGGGTGGGCTGTAGGCGGAGGTCATAGTTTACATGTCACCTGTGATTTGACCTTGGCCAGTGCCGAGCATGCTATTTTCAAGCAAACAGATGCTGATGTCACCAGTTTTGATGGAGGGTACGGGAGTGCTTATTTAGCCAAAATGGTCGGTCAGAAAAAAGCCCGGGAAATCTTTTTCCTGGGAAGAAATTATTCCGCTCAAGAAGCTTATGAAATGGGGATGGTTAACGCCGTAGTTCCTCATGACGCGCTGGAACAAACGGCCTTTGAATGGGCGCAGGAAATCTTAAAAAAATCACCAATCTCCATTAAGATGCTCAAGTTTGCCATGAATTTAACTGATGATGGCATGGTAGGCCAACAAGTATTTGCGGGAGAAGCTACACGACTGGCCTACATGACCGATGAAGCTAAGGAGGGTAGAGATGCTTTTCTAGAAAAACGGCCGCCAAATTTTGAGAAAAAGTGGCTGCCTTAGGGTCTATAGACTTAAATTAAACTCGGGTAAAGTTTCGGATTTGCCTCGTGCATGATGGCATACATGCGTTCGTAAATATCTTCAAAAGAAGGCTTTGAAAAATAATCCCCATCGGTGCCATAGGCCGGACGATGCGCTTTTGCTGTAAGTACATTTGGGGCGCTATCTAAATGTTGATAGGCATTTTGGCGCACGAGAATTTCCTCGAGAATATAGGCTGAGGCCCCACCAGGAACATCCTCATCCACGATGAGTAATCGGTTTGTTCGCGCGACGCTTTTTACGATATCTTGATTGATGTCAAGCGGCAATAGGGATTGTACGTCGATAACCTCGGCAGAAATCCCAGTATTTTCCTCCAATTTAAGCGCTGCTTCTTCCACAATTCTCAGGGTGCTTCCGTAAGAAACCACAGTGAGGTCTTTTCCGGGTTTAAGCGTTTCTACGACGCCAATGGGTGTGCAATAGGTTCCCAAGTTAGTGGGTAATTTTTCCTTGAGACGATATCCATTGAGACTCTCGATGACCAATGCGGGTTCATCACTCTGAAGTAATGTGTTATAAAATCCCGCCGCTTGAGTCATATTGCGTGGGACTAAGATATACATTCCACGAAGTAAATGAATCAGACCGCCCATGGGAGAACCACTGTGCCAAATACCTTCCAGCCGATGCCCTCGAGTACGGACAATTAAGGGGGCTTTTTGTTTGCCACAACTTCTATACCGCAGGGTGGCTAGATCATCACTCATGGTTTGCAAACAATACAAGACATAATCTAAGTACTGAATTTCAGCGATCGGCCTCAGCCCACGCATGGCCATTCCGATCCCTTGCCCTAATATGGTTGCTTCGCGAATTCCTGTGTCGCTCACGCGCACGGCGCCAAACGCTTCTTGCATTCCTTCCAGCCCCTGGTTCACATCTCCGATCTTTCCGCTGTCCTCACCAAAAATTAATACCTCTGGATGGTTTTGAAAAATTTCTTTAAAGTTCTCGCGAAGGACCACACGACCATCGGTAAGTTCTGCGTTATCGTCGTATTCTGGTGCGATCGCTTTAATGTTGATGGCTTTGTTGGGTTGTTCAGAATAGAGATGTTCACTATAAAGTGGATCGACTTGAGCGACGTAATGTTTATGCCACTTATTTAAAGCTGTTTTTTCAGGACTGTTGTCTTGTTTTAAGAGCCATTGGATCTGTCGTGAAGTCGATATAATATCCCGTCGCAGTGGTTCTCTATTGCTTTTTAAATTTGTGATGAGCGTGGTGTAAGCCTGCTCATCAGTACTGCGCTGAGCCAAAGGTGTCGCCAAAGTAAGTAGGGTGTCTCTTTCTTGAAGATGCGGCTGTAAATAAGCTTGCCAAGCCTTGTTTTTGCCTTGACGCACTTTCTTTTTTATATCGGTTTCTAGATCGATTAGTTCTTCATCTGTCGCAAAATTTTGCTCCAGAATCCATTGTCTCATTTTGAGATTACAATCGTGTTCGCGCTCCCATTGAAGTCGTTCAGGTCCCTTGTAGCGTTCGTGAGACCCACTCGTTGAATGCCCTTGAGGCTGGGTCAACTCTTGAACGTGAATCAAAACGGGAACGTGCTCATTTCGGGCAAGTTCAGCGGCTTTGTGGTAAGCGGCAACCAATGCGGGGTAATCCCAACCATTGACCTTAATGATTTCATAACCATTGAGTTTTTTTTCACGCTGGAATCCGCTGAGAATAGATGAAATATTTTCTTTTGTCGTTTGGTATTTCGCATGGACCGAAATGCCATATTCATCATCCCATACACTAATCACCATAGGGACTTGCATGACCCCACCGGCATTTACGGTTTCCCAAAACAAGCCTTCACTCGTACTGGCATTACCTATGGAACCCCAAGCAACTTCATTACCAGAATCAGATAAATGATTTAGGTGCCCCAGATTGTCCAGAGAACGGTACACGGAAGACGCTTGAGCTAATCCCAAGAGTCGCGGCATTTGTCCGGCCGTAGGGGAGATATCAGAACTGCTATTGTATTGGTCTTTTAGTGCTTTAAAATTTCCCTGATCATCTAAACTATGGGTCGCAAAGTGGCCTCCCATTTGTCGGCCACCGCTCATGGGTTCATGCTCCAAAGACGTATGGGCATAAAGTCCAGCAAAAAAATCTTCGATGGATAACAAATCCAAGGCCATCATAAACGTTTGATCGCGGTAGTAACCCGATCGCCAATCACCTTTTTGAAACGCCTTGGCCCAGGCCAACTGGGGAATTTCTTTGCCGTCGCCGAATATGCCGAATTTAGCTTTGCCGGTTAGCACCTCTCGTCGTCCGAGTAAACTGCATTCCCGGCTGGTAACCGCAACAGCATAATCGTTCAGTACTTCGGCTTTAAAATCTTCAAAAGAAAGGTCTTTTTTTGACATGTTCAGGGGTTTTACTCAACTAAGAGCGGGTCGTCGATTGGGTTGTTTGGCCATGCGAAAATAACTATTTTATGCGTCAATTGCAATCTTCTGCTTGGCTGCAAAAAAGTCCTTACTACTGATTTTTGTCTTTTTTGACTCCGCTAAGAACGACATAACGAATCAATAAGAAGAACGGTGCGCCATGGAATAAAAAGTCAAAATAATCCATCGGCTTCATGCCCACGCCGCCTCCTAAGATCCATTTTATTTTCCCCCAGATATGCGGTTCAGGAAAATAGGGCGCCAAACCTAGGGTTAAGCACAGAATAAGGATTAATCTAAGGTTGTTTAAAATATTCATATCAATACCATTTTCGTGTGAATAATCGACTCAAAGTTTGCAGGTCCAGGGTGGCAATAAAGCGAATACGGGAACCGTAATTATCCAATTCAGGCTCAAATCCTAAATTAGACCAAAGCGGAAAATACAATTCAAAAAAGTCCGTCACAAAACTCGTGCGCACCCCGGAATCATAAACCACTCGCGCATTGTCGCCTTTGTTTTTTACCAAACCTAAATCACCATATAAATAGATCCATCGCCAAAGATTCACACTGGAATTAAAAGTGCTGATCCATTGATTAGCGAAACCGGGTTGGAGTTTGGATTTAAAGCCCCCTTCGGCAATAATTAATTGTTGGCTGTAGATTCCACTACTTTCACTTCGTCCGTAATAATTATAATCAAAAAGATAATCTGTAGGTCGATCTAAGGCAAAACTAAAATAGTTCTCATCACTGGGCGATTCGTTGCGCAAAAACAATCCCGTGAAAAAGCGTAAGTTGATTTGTCGATTGCTCAAAAATAATTTACGGTACTCAAATTGTGCAGAAACCTTTGTAAAGGCTGAGGACCATTGAGCATTAAAATCGGCACTGTAATAATCAATTAGATTATTGTCAGAGTAATTGTACTGAAGGTTATAAACGCTATAGTTGGGCTCTCGAGCCGCTGCCTCAGGTGATTTATCTCGCGTCACATGAACTGAGCGAAGGGTCACATATTGTCTTTGATTTTTTCGTAAATCACTTTGGTCTCTAAACGCAAAAATGGCATAGGGGGAAAGTCTTCTGTAAAATAAACCTGCGTCATAGGAAAAATAGTTTCCAGCAATACCATAGCGCTTGAGAAATAAATTTGAGGTTTCATTCCAGTCGTTATAGACAAATGATCCACCACCCACCATGGAGTTGGATCTCAATGCGTATTGGGGTTCAAAATTGTAATGGAGCGGTTTAGGCAAAATGGTTCGATTATACCACCTTATCCCTAAACTTAGTCCGTCATAAAGGTTGTATCCTACCGACGGGAGCATGAATATTTGTCGATAATTAGGGTCTTCAATATCTTGAATAAGCCGCAGTTGCAATGGACGTCGGTAAGTTTTCTCAACACCGGCATAGTTATTTCGCTGATTAATCTCCGGGACCGTACCTGATTGATTGACCACTAATCGTTCGGTTTGATATTTCGGAATTGATACAGTGACCTTTCCTTCAAATGGGGGCGTCCATATCGTTCCACTGATCGTGTCGTTGACGTAGCGCGACAAGGGCACGGGGCTGTTCGATTTTCCTTTATTGATGAGGGTGACTGCCAAAGAGTCACCGCGGGAAATCACCTCTGAAATCTTAAAATCATTGGAGGTGCGTTCATTGACGAAACTCTTGAAATACCAGGATAAATCTTCTTGACCATCACTCAAAATACGCTCAAACGTATCAGGATTGATCATGCGCTTATTTTGGCTCCAGAGCCTTTTCAATCTTTGTTTCAGGGTATCTTTACCTAGGTATTGGTCCAAAAGATTCATATGAACCCCGGCCAAATATTCATTGCTGATTTTAGCATTGAAATTAATCAATTCGTCTTTTGAGGTGCCTAAAGGCTGATGAACATTGTTGCGCACTCCGTTAAGATAAACCAGGCGGTATTGTGCATTAAAATCTAAGTCGCTGAGCATGGACCAGCGCACAATGGGCCAGCGACTAATACTGCCCAAAAGCTTCTGATTGGGATAGTGACGCTTGACGTATTCTTGAAGTAGATATATTTGAATTCCTGCACGTATCCAATAATGGTCTCTAAGGTTAATGGCCAAAGTACGCTTTAGATATTGATCTGATATGAGCTTGATAAAGGCTAATTCTTGGTCAAAACCTGCAGGAAATGGGTTGAAAAAATCAGGCAATTGATTCAAGCCGTAAACAGGATTGAGTTTGTATTGGCGACTATCGATCATCAAACGCTCGTGCTGCAGCGGTCCGAGTTGTTCGGATAAAAAAGCATCGATGCGATCCAGTTGAAATTGTCTTATTTCAGCAGCACTTTTTTTTAGGTCAAAATCAGTAATGATGCTCAAATGCTTCGTTTGATAAACCTGAAATTCAGGTTTGTGGAACCAATGCAGCGGCAAAGCGTCCTGACGTTTTCCCTGGTAATTGGCGCGGATAGATTGGATTGAATTTTCCGAACTCAAGGAGACCATCTCAGCGCTTATCGAATCTAAATCTGTTTTGAAACCTAAATGAACCGGGTATTGAAACTTAGCTTTTAATTGAACCGGGGCCATTACAAAATCATCGAGGTTCTTATTGCTGTATACAACCCATGATTGGTCAAAAGCGGCAGGGGTAATCCACCAATATTTAATGTGGTAATTACCTTTGTTATCAACGCCAAATCGGGTGTATTTATCTTTCGGGATTTTGACCTTATAACGCAGCTGAGCCTTTATACTATCACCGGGCATTAAGGCCTGCGCTAAGTTCAATTTTATTTGATCAATGGCCGAACGCTCATAATCGGCTATTTCGCCATTGATGGTCCAATTTTCGATCCTGGTGCGTCCGCGATCTTCGTCCTTTTCAAAATGAAAACTGGCCTCGAAATTTTCTGCAAATCGCTGACCGAGAGGGCTTGTTTTATCTGAAAAACTATTGGCCCAATCCAAAAAATAGAACGCATTCAGCGGGTTTGACGTTGCATTAACCAAAAGCATCTCTTGGTTTATGGTGAGTTCCGTGTTTAACGTATCCAGGACCACTTCTAAGGCAATCTTATGCTGCCCAAAAGACAACGGTGTCGCGCCTAAAAAAAAGATGAGCGAGAGGATTAAACGATTAAGAAATGGACGAAGTCCTGCAGGCATAAGTGTCTTAAAAATTAGGGCTTATGGCAAATTGATCGTAAAAGTTAGTCAGAATTTGAGCGACCTCATCTTCAGTATCAACGAGTTCTATTAAATGCAAATCATCTGGACTGATATTGCGTTCTTGCGCCATAGTATTTTTAATCCAATCATAAAGCCCTTGCCAATAGGCTCGGCCTACAAGGATAATGGGGAATTTGTCTACTTTTTTGGTCTGTATCAAAGTGATCGCTTCAAAAAGTTCATCCAGAGTGCCGAATCCCCCCGGCATAACCACAAACCCTTGCGCATATTTTACAAACATTACTTTACGCACAAAGAAATAGTCGAAATCAATACTGTTTTGTTTATTAATGTAGGGGTTGCTCTGTTGTTCAAATGGAAGTTCGATATTCAGTCCTACTGAGGTTCCTCCGTTTTCAAAGGCCCCTTTATTGGCGGCCTCCATTATTCCAGGACCGCCTCCGGTAATCACACCAAAGCCCATATCGGTAATGCGCTTGGCTATGCGTTCAGTAAGGCCGTAATAAGGATTGTCTGTTTTGGTACGCGCAGAGCCAAAAATACTGACACAAGGACCTATTTTGGCTAATTTTTCGTAGCCTTCAACAAATTCCCCCATGATTTTAAATACGCCCCAAGAGTCGTTTGTTTTTATCTCGTTCCAGTTTTTAAATTCTTTTTCTGCTCTCATAAGGAAATACTTGTGTTTTGTAGTTCGTGCTTCAAAAAGTCAGCAGTATGACTTTGCGTGGTTTTAACAAAATCTTCAGGGGTGCCTGCGCCCATAATTTGCCCGCCACCATGACCTCCCTCCGGACCTAAATCGATGATATAGTCAACGGTTTTAATTACGTCTAAATTGTGCTCAATGACCACAATAGTGTTGCCTTTGTTGACTAATTTACTTAAAACTTTTAGTAAAACCCGTATGTCCTCAAAATGAAGTCCCGTGGTAGGCTCGTCTAAAATATAAATCGTATTTCCGGTATCTCTTTTGGCCAGTTCGGTAGCGAGTTTGATGCGCTGTGCTTCACCCCCTGAGAGCGTGGTTGATTGCTGTCCTAAAGTAATGTATCCCAAACCAACATCCTCAATGGTTTTGAGGGTGCGGTGAATTTTTGGAATAGGTTCAAAAAACACGCAGGCCTCTTCAATGGTCATTTCAAGAACATCGTAAATAGATTTTCCTTTGTAGCGTATTTCCAGAGTTTCTCGGTTGTAGCGATGTCCTTGACAGGCATCACAAGCCACATAGACATCCGGAAGAAAATTCATTTCGATGACTTTCAGCCCGGCACCTTGACAAGTTTCACAACGTCCCCCTTTGACATTAAAGCTAAAGCGTCCTGGTTTATAACCCCGAATCAGCGCCTCTGGAACCTTAGCAAATAGATTTCTTATTTCTGAGTAGACTCCAGTGTAGGTTGCGGGATTTGATCTCGGCGTGCGCCCGATGGGCGATTGATTGATGTCGATGACTTTATCTAAATGCTCCAGGCCTTCGATGCGCTTATAAGCCTGAGCTTCCCTAACGCCATTGAAAAAGTGCGCATTGAGAATGGGATAAAGGGTTTCATTGATTAAGGTCGATTTTCCACTTCCAGAAACACCGGTAACACCGATCATACAGCCTAAGGGCAGATGAAGATCCACCTGGCGCAAATTATTTCCGCTTGCACCGTAAAGGCTTAACATTTTTCCATTGCCCGTTCTTCTGTTGCTCGGAATTTCTATTTGTTTGCGCCCATTGAGGTAATCTGCGGTAAGGGTATTGGCCGAAGCGAGCTTTTGCGGGGGTCCTTGCCATTGAATCAGTCCTCCGTGCTTGCCTGCGGCGGGCCCCATATCAATGAGTTCATCAGCCTTGAGGATCATATCCTTATCGTGCTCAACCACAAGGACTGAATTCCCGAGATCACGAAGCTGCTCTAAAGATTTAATTAGTTTTTCGTTATCCCTTTGGTGTAGGCCAATACTGGGTTCGTCCAAAATGTACAACACACCAACCAGTTGAGATCCAATTTGCGTGGCAAGGCGTATCCGCTGTGATTCCCCGCCAGAAAGTGATTTGGCACTTCTGTTTAAGCACAAATAAGAGAGTCCGACGTCGCGTAAAAACTGAAGACGTGTTTCAACTTCTTTTAGGACTTCTTGGGCGATCACCCCCTGGGCGGGACTTAACTTTTGTGGCACCAATCTGATCCACTCTATGAGATTGTTGATGTCCCATTCGGCTAGGTCTGCAATGCTTTTATGGTCGATTTTAAAAAACTGGGATTCCTTGCGTAAGCGCGAGCCGTGACAGACCATGCAGGTCTTTTTATCCATATAGGACTTGGCCCAACGACGAAGTTGTCTGGAGTCTTTATTGTCGAAGGTAGCCTCGATAAAGGGGATTATTCCGTCAAAATCAATTTTAAATGAACGCGTTATGCCTAATGTTTTGGAGGGCAACTCATAGGTGGTCTGAATGCCGTGAAGTATTGCTTCTTGCATGGCGACAGGCAGTGCCTCAAACGGCGTATTGAGGTCCGCTTCAAAATGTTGTGCGATTAACTCGAGTTGCTTGGTGATCCAAGAGTTGGCTTGTTTTTCATATGGAGCGATTGCGCCCTTTTTTATGGATAGGGTAGGGTCAGGAATTATTTTCTGACGATTAACCTCGTGGAGACTTCCGAGTCCTTTACAATGAGGACACATCCCTTTTGGGGAGTTGAATGAAAAGTTATTTGGCTCCGGGGTCGCGTAGGAAATACCCGTGGTGGGACACATCAACGATCGGCTAAAGTAGCGCGGCTTGTTTGTTTGAGCTTCTTCTATTTTTGCCTGAGTCAAAACCATCAAAATCCCTTCACCGTAATCCATGGCCGTCTCAATGGCTCCTTTGAGTCTTTGATCTTGATTTTCTCCCCCCGTAATTTTTAAGCGATCAATGACAATTTCTATATCATGAGTTTTATAACGATCAACCTTCATGCCTTTGGTGATGTCTTTGATCTCACCATCCACCCGAACTTTCAAAAAGCCCTGTTTGGCGATACTTTCAAATAATTCGCGATAATGACCTTTTCGCGCGCGCACCACAGGGGCCAAAACAATGATGCTTTTATCTTTAAAGTCACTGTAGATTAGTTCTTGAATTTGGTCATCAGTGTAACGCACCATACGTTCCCCGGTCTCGTAGCTATAAGCATCACTGGCCCGGGCATAAAGCAATCGTAAAAAATCGTAAATCTCAGTGATCGTTCCGACTGTAGAACGCGGGCTTTTACTTGTGGTTTTTTGCTCAATGGCGATAACCGGAGAAAGCCCTTCGATTTTGTCCACATCGGGACGCTCTAAATTCCCCAAGAATTGTCGGGCATAGGCCGAGAAAGTTTCAATATAACGACGTTGTCCTTCAGCGTAAATTGTGTCAAAGGCTAAAGACGATTTTCCACTGCCGGAGAGCCCTGTAATCACGACCAGAGATTCTCTTGGTATTTTTACGTCTATATCCTTTAAATTATGGGCTCTAGCCCCATAGACTTCGATAAAATTGACAGGATTTTTCATCAGGGGCAAAGGTACTCAAATAACCGAGAAAAAATATCTGCTTCCCCCTTTTGAATGTATGGATTTAGGCCTTTTTTGCGTTGGCCTCGCGATAGAGGAAAGGGTATAGCCCAAGGGCGACATAGACCAAGACACTTAAGGTTACAGAAATGCCAAAAACTAAAAAGCTCAAGGACAATTGAAAAAGCAATGCAATCATGGGCAGCAGTACGCCAAAGCCCATTAATGTCGCAAAAATGGCATAGAGATAATTCATCAGTGCGGGTAAATTGGTCTGGGTTTGATCTCGATACAGCAGGAGTTTTGGCATGATTTCCTGATTCATATATTCACCGAGTTTTGCCAGGAAAACCTCGTTGAACGATGAATCTTGAAAGGCCTCATTACTAATGGATAGGGCCAAATTCATAATTTTTTCTTGATGACGCTCAAAAACAGCATTATAATCCAGAGCCCCTTTAAATTCACCGTATTTATAACCAAAATAATACCACAGTCCAGAGCCACATTTGTGACGGAGCCATTGCTGAACAATGGCCTTGTCATAGACCTCGGGATAAACCACATGATCCCCTTTAATTGGTTCCAATGGGTGGGTCATAAGCAGCGATTTGAATTCTAAATAGAGGTTCTCCGTGTCATTGTACTGATGGTGTTCTTCCATAAATTCAATGGCCAATTTTGACTTGCCGTTATAAAATTCTTTGACTTGAAAAAACGTCAGTCCTTCGTATTCCTCCTCCAGGTATTCTTTGAGTCCTGGGAGCCACATTTTGGAGCGCAGTAAAATTTCAATAATCTCCCTGAAATAATGCATTTTTTGGGTGAATACACTTAGCGTTTCGATGGCTTGCATTCTTGTGTTTTTGTGAAATACTGCCGCTATGGCGAGATAGACCATGAGCAGGGCCGATAGACCAGCACTGATTCCGATCATGAGAGGCGCGTGACGATCTAAAGTCAGGGCTATAGCGGGATCCACATCGAGCATATGACGCGTTACCAAAAACAAGGATACCGCTACCAGACCACTGATTGCCAAAGGCAAGGTGTTCAAGGTGCGTGTTATGGAAATGCGCTTAGCCATTGATGTATTTTCGCGGGTGAATTGAGTCAAGACACACCAGTCCAATCAAACAAAGATAAGGGTTTCGGCGAATTAATGTAGTATTTTACCTACAAATACCCTTGACGAGATTAAAAACCCAAGGCAGTATCATCGCCTCTGGGATCTGCACCGGCCTCCAAAATACCGGTGGAATGACGCATGATGGCGTCAACTTTACCAATAATTTGATATTCTTTTTGAATGGTTTGATAGCCTTTTTGCTCAAGTGAGTCAAGTAATTTTTGCTCAAACCCCTCGGATTCAAATTGAATTAGATCGGGCAGCCATTGGTGGTGCATGCGCGGTTGATTTACCGCTTGTTGCATGCCCATATTGAAATGATGGGTATTGAGAATGATTTGCAGAACCGTAGTGATGATGGTCGAGCCCCCCGGGGAGCCTAATACTTGCCAAAGTTCCCCCTGTTTGGTAACAATCGTTGGGGTCATAGAGCTCAACATTCTTTTACCGGGCGCGATGGCGTTGGCCGTGCCGCCAATCAAACCAAACATATTTGGTGTACCCGGTTTTGCACTAAAGTCATCCATTTCGTTATTGTAAAAGAATCCGAGTTCAGGATCGAATAATTTTGAACCATAGGCGCCATTAATTGTGGTGGTCACCGAAATAGCATTGCCAAAAGGGTCTACAATAGAGTAGTGGGTTGTCTCATCGCTCTCATGCCCGATTAAAGGCCCGTGTGCAATGTGTTCTGATGCAGTCGCCCTCTTTGGATCAAAGGAGGCCATTTTTTGTTCTAAATAGGCTCGGCTGAGTAACTGCTCTGTAGGGATTGAAACAAAATCAGGATCGCCCAAATAATGGCTTCGATCGGCGTAAGCCCGACGCTCAGCCTCCGTAAGGAGTTGAATGTAAAGGGCGTTATTATGATCTAAATCATCAAAGTCATAGGGTTCAAGCATACCCATGATTTGTCCGAGACAAATTCCACCACTTGAAGGAGGTCCCATAGAGGTAATGGTCAAATCTTCATATTGAAAACTCACCGGGTCTCGCCAATGGACTTTGTAGTGCTCAAAGTCCTCACTTTGAATCACGCCCCCTTTGGCTTGAATATAAGTGCTCATGTGCTCGGCCATATCGCCTTGGTAAAAGGCCTCTTGGCCTTGATCTCGCAGGCGTCTTAAGGTCTGTGCAAGGGCTAGGTTTTTGATGGTGTCCCCTGGATTTATGTCGCGAGTATACAGGGTTTGGGTCCCGGTTGTTTGTCTGATGATCTCGCGATACTGTGCCAAGCGCTCGCTTTGTTTTTGGGTTACGACATATCCTTTTTCGGCAAGCTCAATGACGGGATTCATTAGGGCCTCGACAGAGAGAAGACCGAATTTTTTTTGGGCGGCAAAGATGCCTTTAATGGTTCCAGGAACCCCGATTGCGAGGCCCCCGACAGTACTTTTGGCCGTGTCGTGATTGCCTGAGCGATCTAAAAACATATCGCGATGGGCCGCACTCGGCGCCATTTCTCTGTAATCGAGACTTCCTGTTGATCCATCTGCAAGGCGATAGACCATAAATCCGCCTCCACCTAAATTGCCCGCATAAGGATAGACCACGGCTAAGGCCAATTCTGTGGCAAACATAGCATCAAAGGCATTGCCGCCTCGGGCCATTACAGACAATCCTATCGCCGAAGCTTCCTTTCGTGCAGAGACCACCATGGCATTTTCTGCCGTTACCCCGAGTAGGATAGGCGACAAGGGGTGTTTGGGTTGACATCCTAGGCTTAAAAGAATGAACATCGCGCCAATCTTCACATGGCGCTTAAAAAATCGTAATATCATGAGCATGAAACTAATGAAAAACTTTTGAATTGTCGCCCAAAATAAACTTCCCCTTTACCCTGTTATCAAATTTGGGACTCAGCCCAATAGGGCTGAACGGTTAAACAGTTAAACGGTTTAATTCGGCGGAGGCTTCTTTTTGAAGTATTTTGAAAAAATCGTAAAACTCCTGCTCGAATAAAGGATAATGCATTTGCAGTTCGACGGCGGCCTGATCCATATTTGAACGGCCTTTAGTCCGCCGATTCATTTGGCCGAGAATGTTGTTTAAGCCCTTAATGCTCTGGTACTGCAATAGCCAATTTTGACTGATCATATAAGGAATTAAGTGCTGCGTTCGCTCGGGTGTTGTCTCTTTGTACTGGGAAATGACTTGGTAAAATTCTGAGGCGTAAACCTCAAGGGGTTTTGGGTGAAATTCGCTCCAATTGGCCGCTAAAAAATGATCGTAAAATAGGTCCATGATCACTCCTGAGTAATGACCAAATTGTTTTCCGTGCAATCGGCTTGTACTTTGACGAAATATGGGATGAGCGTCCGTGTAGCTATCGATAAAACGATGTAAAAGTATGCCCGACTGTACTTTTGGCTTGAAATTTCTATACGTCTTCCCTTTTACAGCATCGGCCATAAAATTGCCGAGTTGTACTTCAGGATCTTCGCCTGAGAGATATATGTGTGCTAAAAAGTTCACGGATTAAAATTAGGGAAAAAATAATGCTCAGATAATCCGTAATTTTACACCTTATAATTAACCGATAAACAAAAATTATGACCCTGATTAAGTCAATTTCTGGAATTCGTGGAACCATTGGTGGAACTGTAGGAGAGAATTTAACCCCTGTTGATGCCGTTAAATTTGCAGCGGCTTACGGGCAGTGGCTTAAAGGCGTTTATCCCAGTGAGCCCTATAAAGTGGTTATTGGTCGTGATGCGCGCCCTTCAGGCGATATGATTCAGTCTTTGGTGATGCAAACTTTAATTGGGCAAGGAATTGACATAATCGATCTTGGTCTTTCCACCACACCCACTGTTGAGGTTGCCGTCCCTATGGAATCAGCCCAAGGAGGGATTATTCTTACGGCAAGTCACAATCCTAAACAGTGGAACGCCTTGAAGCTGTTGAATCACAAAGGAGAATTTCTGGACGCGGAGGCCGGGGCTTCTATTTTAGAGATTGCGCAGAACGAGCGCTTTGATTTTAGTGCCGTCGATGAACTCGGGCTGATCACTCAAAACGATACGTATATCGATAAACATATCGAGGCTATTTTGGCCTTACCGCTTGTGGATCGTGCGGCCATAAAATCTTGTGGATTCCGTGTCGTGGTGGATGCCGTTAATTCTACTGGAGGAATAGCCGTCCCAAGACTGCTCAAAGCATTGGGGGTTCAGACCATAGAAATTCATTGTACCCCAAATGGACAATTTCCCCATAATCCCGAACCATTAAAGGAACATTTAACCGATTTGATGGAGGCTGTGGTTGATCACAAGGCCCACCTGGGTTTTGTTGTTGATCCGGATGTTGATCGATTGGCCATAGTTGATGAAAAAGGGGATATGTTTGGCGAAGAATACACCTTGGTGGCCGTGGCGGACTATGTGTTGTCAAAAACTCCTGGAGATACCGTTTCTAACCTGTCCTCTTCGCGTGCATTGCGCGATGTGACGCATGCCCAAGGGGGGCGTTATCGGGCCAGTGCTGTCGGTGAGGTCAATGTCGTCACCATGATGAAAGAAACTTCTGCGGTTATTGGTGGTGAAGGCAACGGGGGCATTATTTACCCAGAGTTACATTACGGACGGGATAGTTTGGTGGGGATTGCCTTGTTCTTAAGTCATTTGGCCCATCTAGATATTTCTGTCAGTAGGTTGAAAGCGCGTTATCCATTTTACGCCATGAGTAAAAATAAAGTGGCTTTAACCCCAGATTTGGACGTCGATCAACTTATGGAGACTATGGCCCAAACCTACCAGGCCAGTGAATCAGTCAATACCGTCGATGGCGTAAAAATAGATTTTGAAAATTCTTGGGTCCATTTGCGCAAGAGCAATACAGAGCCGATAATACGTATCTATACAGAGGCGACAGATCAACAAAGCGCTGATGATTTGGCCCTGCGTTTTGTCAATGAGTTAAAAGAATTGGCTGGAATTTAAGTCTTAAATTATCGGATAAAGACGCGTTGCGGGATTAATCCATGAGCTTTTGGAACGCTGCGTGGTGTTTCCAACGTTTATGTGACCAAAGATAATACTGAGGCTCTTTCCGTATTTGTTCTTCCAAGGCTTTGATGAATTTACGGGTAATCGCGCCTGGTTCTTCAGCATTGGCGTCTTCACTAATGGGAACAACGGTTCCTTTGTAATGCCCGCGTTTCACCTTTTCTATTTTTAAATAAATCAGTGCGTAATTCATTTTGCGCGCCATGTCCTCTGTCCCTGTAAAAAATGGGGTTTCATGACCTAAGAATTCAAAACTATGACGAAATGATTTTGATTTTGGGGATTGATCAGAAATGACCATGGTCATGGTTTTCACGCCATTTTCATTACACTGATTCAGATATTTACGGATCTCTTTATTGGGCACCAAAACGCCCTCAAAACGCCCTCTAATGCGTCTCACTAATCGATCGAAATGAGGATTTTTTAATTTTTTATACACGCCGATTCCATGAAATGGCACCAGCATGGGCATCATAAAACTCCATTCCCAACTCGCGTAATGACCACACATAATAAATGTGCTGAGCCCTTTTTCATGCAATGCATCACAATACTCTAGATTTTCGTAAACAAAGCGCTGGCGCAATTCTTTTTCTGAAATGGTAAGACTCTTGAGGCTCTCCACAATCAAATCACACATGTGTCGAAAAAAGAGTTTACTCAGTCTTTCATATTCTTCAGCTGATAAACCTGGTATGGCCAATTTTAGATTCGCTAGAACGACCTTTTTTCTGTATCCCACCACATAATACAATAGGTAGTAGCAAAAGCTAGAAATCCCGTAGAGCACCCTAAAAGGCAACTTGGAGAACAGCCATAAAACTGGGTAAAGAATATAGTAGAGAATTTGATTCATACAGAGTGTAAAACTAAAGAATTTTTCTGGCCTCTTTGTATTTTTTGTCAGCCACTTAATCCCAATATTCCGCCAAAGCTACATTTTTTCATGTTGGTCTACTGACAGGCTGTCATATACAGGCCTATGGCATGAAACTTGACTTTCCAGAGATGAAATTAAATCGCAATCCTTAATTGTTAAGATAAATATTATGAGTAAAATAATTGGAATAGACTTAGGAACTACCAATTCATGTGTCTCTGTAATGGAGGGTAGTGAGCCTACTGTGATCCCCAATGCAGAGGGCAAAAGAACCACACCTTCTGTCATTGCCTTTGTAGAGGGAGGAGAAATCAAAGTCGGTGATCCAGCCAAAAGACAGGCGGTAACCAACCCAACCAAAACGATTTCTTCGATCAAACGATTCATGGGAAATAAATACTCTGAATCGTCTGAAGAAGCAAAAAGAGCGGCGTATAAAGTAGCTCAAGGAGATAATGATACGCCTCGTGTTGATATTGATGGTCGTTTGTATACGCCTCAAGAACTCAGTGCGATGATTCTTCAGAAAATGAAGAAAACGGCCGAAGATTATATCGGTCAAGAAGTGAGTCGTGCGGTAATAACTGTCCCTGCTTACTTTAACGATAGCCAGCGCCAAGCCACCAAAGAGGCAGGTGAAATCGCTGGATTAAAAGTAGAGCGGATCATCAACGAGCCTACTGCAGCAGCTTTGGCTTATGGTTTGGATAAAAAGAATACCGACCAAAAAATTGTTGTCTTTGATTTTGGTGGAGGAACCCATGACGTTTCTATCCTCGAGTTAGGGGATGGGGTGTTTGAAGTTTTAGCGACCGATGGAGACACACACTTAGGGGGTGATGATGTTGATCAAAAAATCATCAATTGGCTAGCCGATGAATTCCAAAGCGAAGAGCAAATGGATTTACGTCAAGACCCAATGGCCCTGCAGCGTTTGAAAGAAGCCGCTGAAAAAGCCAAAATCGAATTGTCTTCTTCCGCCCAAACCGAAATCAATTTACCTTATGTTACCGCTACGGCTAGTGGCCCGAAACACTTGGTAAAAACTTTGAGTCGTGCGAAATTTGAGCAACTCATCGAAGATTTAGTAAAGCGTACCATTGCGCCTTGCGAAAAAGCGATGAAGGCCGCTGGACTCAGCAAAAGCGATATCGATGAAATTATTTTAGTGGGTGGATCAACACGAATTCCCGCAGTTCAGCAAGCCGTAGAGAAGTTTTTTGGAAAAGCGCCTAATAAAGGAGTGAATCCTGATGAGGTTGTGGCCATTGGTGCAGCAATCCAGGGGGGTGTTTTAACAGGAGATGTAAAAGATGTTCTTCTTTTAGATGTAACGCCACTATCTCTCGGTATTGAAACCATGGGAAGTGTCATGACCAAATTAATCGAGGCCAACACGACCATTCCTACCAAAAAGAGCCAAGTCTTCTCAACGGCAGCAGATAATCAACCAAGTGTCGAGATCCATGTGTTGCAAGGAGAGCGTCCTATGGCCGGAGATAATAAGACTATCGGTCGTTTTCACCTCGATGGTATTCCACCAGCGCCCAGAGGAACGCCTCAAATTGAAGTGACTTTTGATATTGATGCCAACGGAATCATTAAAGTTAGTGCTACAGATAAGGCCACCGGAAAATCACAAGATATTCGTATCGAGGCTTCATCTGGATTAACTGAAGAGGAAATTCAAAAGATGAAGGCCGATGCCGAGGCCAATGCTGAGGCGGATAAAAAGGCAAAAGAAGCTGTAGACAAAATCAATGAGGCTGACGCCATGATTTTCCAAACCGAAAAGCAACTTTTTGAGTTTGGTGATAAATTGAGCGAGGAGAAAAAACAGCCAATTCAAGCAGCCTTAGAGGAACTCAAAAAAGCCTATGAAACTAAAGATTTGGCTACAATACAGCCTGCTTTAGACAAGATTAATGAGGCTTGGAAAACTGCATCTGAGGAAATGTACAAAGCACAAGCTGAGGCTCAAGGCCAGCCAGGCGATGCTCCAGGAGCAGATGCTCAAGGCGCTCCAGCCACAGACGATGTTGAAGATGTAGATTTTGAAGAGGTGAAATAATAGTTTCTAATCGAACAAAAAAAAGCGGCCCACGGGGCCGCTTTTTTTTGTCGTTAAATTCCTTATGTTTAACGCCTTCTTTGTTTTGTCCCCCCCTCAAAAAGAGAGTGTTCTTAAGAACTGGTAACCATTTTTATCTACAGAACAATAATAATGGCTCAGGCCATTGGTCACCATGAGAAAATCTGCATTTAAACTTGTGTTGTAGCGTGCGATTTGATCAAAGGTCTCTTGGTCGATCGTCACTTTAGGGCGTTTGCATTCTACGACCAATTTAATGCGTCCATCAGGCCAATACAACAACAGATCACAGCGTCTTGAAAGTCCATTGACTTCAATTTTTTGTTCAGAGCGCATGAGTTGTTCCGATTGATTGTGTTCCTGAATTAACCATTGAATAACATGCTGACGCACCCATTCCTCTGGGGTCAAAATCACAAATATTTTCCGAAGAGGATCAAAGATCAACCGTTTGTTTTCGCTATTTTTGAAACGAAAGCGGTATGGGGGAAAATCGAGTGCAAGCATAGTGCAAAGTAAGGGATTGTTTTCAGTTTTTCACAATGGTTTAGTCCTGAAACAAGCGCTGCAGAGAGATATCCCGCAAATCCATCGAGTTTAAATTAAATGGCTCTAGAACAAGTAAATTCAATTATTAAATCGATTGACGCAGGAAAAATTGCGCCGATTTATGCGTTGATGGGAGAGGAGCCATACTATATTGACGTCATCAGTCAGTATATTGAAGATCGCTTATTGTCAGAGGCGGAGAAGGGGTTCAATCAAATGACCCTGTATGGTCGTGATACCAAAGTAGAGGAAATCATAGAGCACGCCAAACGATTTCCGATGATGTCCGAGCGACAGGTCATCATCATCAAAGAGGCCCAAGATCTCGCCCGAACTATTGAGCAATTAGCGGATTATGCGGCAGCACCACAACCGACCACGGTTTTAGTGCTCTGTTACAAATACAAAAAATTAGACGCCAGAAAAAAGTTATTGAAGTCCATCAGAGCAAATGGGGTCGTCTTTGAAAGTAATAAGCTCTACGATAATCAAATCCCCGATTGGATTAAGAAAGTGTTATTGGGTCGAGGACGTCATATCGCGCCAAAAGCGGCTCAAATGCTCGCAGATTTTCTTGGGAATGATTTAAGCAAAATCAATAAGGAGCTGGAGAAATTAGCCATAGTTGTACCGCAAAGCCATGAAATTGATGCCGCCTTGATCGAAGAACATGTGGGTATCAGTAAGGATTATAATAATTTCGAACTACAATCGGCCATTGCCTCGGGCGACAAGGTTCGGGCCTACGCTATAGCGCAATATTTTGCGAATAATCCCAAGAATCACCCGGTTATAATGACCATTGCCTTGCTTTATAATTTTTATTCAAAACTCTTGTTGTATCATTCTTTGAGCGATAAATCAATTGCGCCAAAAGTACTGGGCATCAATCCATATTTTGTTAAAGAATATCACACGGCGGCACAAATTTATCCTATGAAACGGGTTTCAGGGATCATCACCTCAATTCGTCGCATCGACATGAAAAGTAAAGGATTGGGTACCGTGCCGCTCACCCCGAAAGACTTATTACAAGAACTTTTATTGGCGATCTTCCAATAAGGCTAAAAGCGCCCTTTTATTTTTTGTCAATAGAAAAGGATCCTGGTCCCATTAATGCAATAGCGATAAAGCCGAACATATAAAGTAGGACCAATTCTTTTTTCCCAATCGGGTCATGGCCATGGACAACAAAGGCAGCTACGGCCATGGTAAAGGCACTAATGACCGATGCGGCCCGCGATTTGAGCCCAATTAAAATAAGCACAGGAGCGACGACTTCACCCGCTAAAACTAAAATTGAGGAGACAATGCCTCCAAGTCCGATGGGGTCTCCCACCAAAACAAATTCACCCGCGACAAAGCGCATAAGCTTCGGGAATCCGTGGGTGAGCATAAGTAGAGACAATACGGCTCTCAGGAGCAAAAGACCAAGATCGGTGTAGCGTTTCATAGATTGGTGTTTAAGTGGTTTAAATATAAATGTTTTTTGACAACTGGAGCATGAATTTAAGGGCCATAATACTGGGGTTATAAAAGTATTGGGGCTAAG
>ERZ888423.580-NODE-580-length-36785-cov-12.961231_pt1 | contig 36785 bp, 37 predicted proteins | sample MGYA00520523_ERZ888423 | MGnify/ENA primary metagenome ERZ888423 (study PRJEB32303, sample SAMEA104408611) | aquatic metagenome | biome: Brackish water; feature: Pelagic; material: water | place: Baltic Sea | collected 2014-06-08T10:24:00 | depth 30,27 m ... | reverse complement strand
AGGTCGTCGACGATGCACTCGTCGACACTGTGATCGAGGTGGCAAAGCACCACGATGAGTACTGACCACAGCGTACTCACCATCAGAGGACTGGAGGTCGATGTCGCACGCAAAGACATCAAGAACCTGCACCTCGGCGTCTACCCGCCCAACGGCCGCGTCCGAGTTGCCGCACCGCTCCACGTCTCTGACGACGCTGTCCGTCTCGCAGTCATCGGGAAACTGGCATGGATTCGCCGCCAACGCGAGAAGTTCACCAAGCAGTCTCGGCAGTCCGAACGCGAAGCCGTTACCGGCGAGAGCCATTACCTGTTCGGTCGCCGCTACCGACTGAACCTGGTCAACACCAACGGCCGGCAGCACGTCGTGCTGCGGACGAAAACGAAGATGGAACTCCACGTCCGACCGGGGGCGACCACCGAACAGCGGCTGGCCGTTCTTGACCGGTGGCACCGCAGCCAACTACGCGACAAACTCCAGCCAATGCTCGCCGACTGGCAGGCCACGATCGGCGTCACCCTCCTTCTGGGGCATCAAACGGATGAAGACCAAGTGGGGTGCCTGCAACGCTCAGGATGGCCGTATCTGGCTGAACTCAGAGCTTGCTAAGAAACCTGTCGGCTGCCTCGAGTACATCGTCGTCCACGAATTCGCACACCTGCTGGAGCCAAGCCACAACGCCCACTTCGTCGAACTCATGGACGAGTTCCTACCCGACTGGCGCAGCCGGAGCGATCATCTCAACTCGTCACCGCTCGCACACGAGTCGTGGACCTACTAAGCCCGCGCGAGCTGAGGCAACGGGGCCGGTTACAACGGCTATGGCAACCTCGTTGATCGCCACGCCCTGCCGTTGCTCCCAGCGTTGCTCCCAGCGCCAGGCTCACTGGCCAAACCGGGTGATTCTGAACTCACGAACCGGTCAATCACTGCGAGCTCGAGGAAGTCTAAAACCCTTACAAACACTGGCCGGGAACGTAAAGAACCCCCGGGCGTGGACCTGGGGGTTCTTCGTGGAGCTTAGGGGAATTGAACCCCTGACCTCTTCCATGCCATGGAAGCGCTCTACCAACTGAGCTAAAGCCCCGCAATGTTGTGCGGCCGGTGACGATAGCGGCCCGATTCGGAGATACAACGCAGTGCAAGGCACTGAGCGTTGTAACCGCAAATCAGACGGCCCAGTCGATCCTCGGAACGTCGAGATACAGCCGTTCGATCTCGTAAAACTCGCGCTGCTCTTCGTGGAAGACGTGAACGATGACGTCGCCGTAGTCGATCAAGATCCACTGCTGCTCAGCACGACCCTCTTGCCGCATCGGAGGTCGCCCCAACTCTTGCTTGATCGCACGTTCGATGTCGTCAGCGATCGAGCGGACCAGCCGGGGGTTCGATGCGCTGCACACCACGAAGTAGCCGGCGATCGCCAGGACCTCACCGACCTCAAGGACAATGATGTCGGTGCCTTTCTTTGCGTCAGCAGTTCGTGCTGCAAGCAACGCCAATGTGACGTCGGCATCATCATTTGCCTGTTCGGCGTTGGGTGTCTCGTCAGGCATCGGCGACGACGGTATCGGCGTCGCCTTCACTCGACGCAACAGTGTCACCGTTGAAGGCGTCGAAGTAGCCCGTGCCGATCGTCATCACGACGTCGATGCCAGCAATCAATTCTTCAGACACCACGTACTCGGCGTCACCAAATACCGGGGACAAGGACTTCTGCAGGTCAGCAACAAATTTTTCGTCAGCAACCTCAACACGAGTTTTGGTCGGCGCGCCCTCGGGGTTCGGCGCCACATTGACCGACGCCACGTTCGCTTGGAGAAAGAGCAACTGTCCAAGAGCCGAGCGGGCCACGTCGGAGCGGTCCACGAATGGGCTGCTCTCGACGGTCAACTGGGCATCAGTGATCGGCACTTCGACTCGGAACACCAGGCCCACGTTCGGCTTCGACACACGAGCCGGCGAGATCTGCGCGAAGACCAGCAGCGAGTCGAAGCGGTCGAGAACGGACACGTCGGTCTCGTTCCCATCGGTCGAGGACTGAGCAGAGGCCACGGCCAGATCCCGAACCTGCACCGGCCCTTGCCACAGCCGAGAAAAGACATCGTCGATCGTCGCAGCTGTTACCGGAAGGCCGAACTCGTCGACAGGAACGTCGTCAGCGGCATCAATCGGTGTCGCTGCCGCAAACGCCGACCACAGGGCAAAAATATTCGTTTGCCGATCGGCGTTCGTTCCGGGGAGCGGCGTGCTCCGCAGCGCCTCAACCGCTGCGGTGACGTCGAAGTCGGTCGACTGAAGTAGGTCTGCAAGCTCGTCGCCCACAACCTCGGTTGTCGTGGTTGCGGGAACGAAGGGCAAGCCAACCGAGACCGGTGTGACCGGTTCGATCAACTCGGCAAGCCGGTCAGCCCCGACAATCTCGCCGAACTGCAACACGATTGCCAGAGTTCCTTCGACGGCCTCGAAGAATCCATCAGGGTCCCCAGGATCGAGCAGACCAGCGAGGGGCCGACGTTCGTCGCCAAGGCCGATGCTGGCGTCAGCGTCGACCGGAATCGTGACAATGCTGCCGCCCTCGCCGCCAGGCAAAAGGGTGGCAACGATTAACGCCGTCAAACGATTGTCGTCGTCGACGACTGCGAGCGCAGCATTATCGGTCTGGGGGAGCAAAATCACCGGACGGACGTCGCCCTGCACGACTGCGCCCTCGTTCGAGTTGGCGATCGTCGTCGCTCCCACGAAGGTCAGACCAGCAGCGACCAGCACCAGCGCAAACGAGACGGTGGCACCGGCCATGGCCCGGCGACGGCGGCGAGCAACACTGGCGGTCATTCGTCGGCTCCCGGATACAGCCCGCGTTGCTTGATCACATCGAGCACAGGTTCGGTGACCAGGTAGTCGAGCGGTCGTCCGTCACTGAACCGGCGACGAAGATCCGTGCTCGACACTTCGAGACGTGGCACTTCGACCCGAATCCAATCGATGTCGTTGGGAAGGTCAACGGGATCACCTGGACGGTCGATAACCACCAGGTGCGACGAAGCCACTACCTCATCGGAGCGCGTCCAGCTGTGGAGACCGGCCGCAGCGTCGTCACCGACGATGGTGAAAAACTCGGCGCCCGGATAGTCGGCACGGAGCGCCTGCAACGTGTCGGCGGTGTAACTGTTGCCACCGTGGTCGATCTCGGTGCGCCCTGCTACCAGGCCAGGAACGTCTTCAACAGCGGCAACGACCATCGCAAGGCGGTCCTGCGCCGGAGTGATCTGCCGGGCACCTTCCTTCTGCCACGCCACGTTGTTGACCATCAAAATGACCTGATCGAGGCCGAGGGCATGCAGCACATTGACCGCGGTGACAAGATGGCCAACGTGCGGCGGGTCGAATGTGCCCCCGAACAGTCCCAGGCGTACCGGCGAAGAACTCGCAGCTGGTGTGGGCGTTCCTGCGGACACGGTGGGCAAGAGTACGCGGTTTGTGGGTAAATCACTCGACGCATGCTTTGCCAGGGGTTGACACGTCTGTTACTGTCAACTGTTCCCTCATATACCTCCCTTTTCGATGTTTGAGTCTCGATTCCCCCGGGAATCCTTCTCATACGACATCCGTCGCTCCGATCACTTCACCCGAGCAGCTTCGAGCTGCAGACGAAGTCCCTGATCAGGCCGGCTGTCATGTTGTGCCTCGCGACACATCCGACATCGGAATCCCCCAGAAACTTGAACGGTTGTACCTATCATGAATGATTCCATTGGCCTCTACTTGAACGACATCGGCAAGGTGGCACTGCTCACCGCCGAAGACGAACGAGAACTTTCTCGCGTCATCGAGGCAGGCCGCGAAGCTGCCGAGCAGCTCGAAGCAGGCAAAAAGGGCGTTGCCCTCAAGCGCCAGGTGCGCGAAGCAGCCAAGGCAAAGGATCGGTTCATCCGCTCCAACCTGCGCTTGGTCGTCTCGATCGCTCGCCGCTATCCCCTGCCCCAGGGGATGGATCTCCTCGACCTCATCCAGGAGGGCAACCTGGGCCTCGAGCACGCCGTCGACAAGTTCGACTGGCGTCGTGGCTTCAAGTTCTCCACCTACGCCACGTTCTGGATCCGTCAGGCAATTGGCCGTGCCCTCGACCAGAAGGCCAGCCTCATCCGCATCCCGGGCGATCGTTCAGCCAGCCTCCGGGCAGCCCTGCGCCAGGCATCGGGCGACGGCGAGACTCTCGACCAGACCAATGCCGAGCTGCATCGCCTGACCACTCCGGTCAGCCTCGACAAGACCGTCGGCGACGATGGCGACGCGACCCTCGGCGACCTGATGGCGAACGGTGACGGCACGCCGGAAGATCACGTGATGACGCTCGTCGATAGCGAGCTGCTCGACGAACTGCTGCACACACTCGATGCCCGTGCGCGTTTCGCTGTCGAAGCCCGTTTCGGCCTCGTCGACGGCGAGCGCAAGAGCTTCCGCGAAGTCGGCGAGCAGCTCGGTGTCACCGCCGAAGCAGCCCGTCGTCTCGTCAGCCGTGCAGTCGCCGGCCTCCGCGACGACGCCGAACGCATTTTGGCGGTCTGAGCTTCCGCCAAAAAGCGAACCGAATGTTTGAGCTGCGGCGGGGATGCATCCCCGCCGCAGCTTTCTTTTTCAGACCGCCTCGTCGGCGAGAAATTCAGGCAAGGCCAAGTTGGAGTGCTTCGATAGCCTGCACTTATGGAACCCAGGGGAACGTGGACGGCGCAATCGTGGCAGGAACGCGCTGTCAAACAACAGCCGTCATGGCCTGACCTCGGCGCACTCGACTCGTCGCTGAAGCAAATCTCGACGCTACCACCCCTCGTTTTTGCAGGTGAAGCTCGCTCGCTGCAGGCCGAGCTTGCACAAGTGGCAGCCGGCAATGCCTTTCTCCTCCAGGCCGGCGACTGCGCCGAAAGCTTCGAAGAGTTCTCCGCCGACAACATTCGCGAGAAGCTCCGGGTCATCTTGCAAATGGCCGTCGTGCTGACCTACTCGGTCGGCGTTCCCGTCGTGAAGGTCGGCCGGATCGCCGGTCAGTTTGCCAAGCCGCGCTCATCCGACACCGAAATGGTTGGCGATCTCGAGATCCCCTCCTTCCGTGGCCACATCGTCAACGACGCCACCGCTACAGAGGCTGCTCGCACCCCAAACCCTGAACGCCTGGTTCAGGCCTACCATCAGTCGGCCTCGACGCTGAACCTGCTGCGCGCCTTCACCAAGGGAGGCTTCGCCGACTTGAATCGGGTCCACTCGTGGACCCAAGAGTTCGTGGCGTCAAGCCCCGAAGGACAGCGCTACGACAAGCTCGCCCGCGAGATCGATCGTGCTCTCAGCTTCATGCGCGCGTGCGGCATCGAAACCGAGGCCAACTCAAACCTCAGCGAAGTCGACGTCTTCACCTCCCACGAAGCTCTGATCCTTGGCTACGAAGAAGCCCTCACTCGTCGCGACTCGATCACCGGCGACTGGTACGACTGCTCGGCCCACATGCTCTGGATCGGCGAACGCACCCGCGAACTTGATGGCGCGCACGTCGAGTTTCTCCGCGGCGTCGGCAACCCCATTGGTTGCAAAGTTGGCCCGACCATGACCGGCGACGAGCTCATTGAGCTGTGCGAAATCCTCAACCCGTCGCGCATCCCCGGTCGCCTCACACTGATCACCCGGATGGGCGCCGACAACATCGAAGAAAACCTGCGCCCGCTGTTGCGTGCCATCTCCGACGCCGGCCACCCCGTCGTCTGGGCCTGCGACCCGATGCACGGCAACACCTACACCGCTCCGAGCGGTCGTAAAACTCGCCACTTCGACGACATCGTGCGCGAAATCGGTGGCTTTGTTCGTGCCCACCGCGCCGAGGGCACTTGGCCCGGCGGCATCCATGTCGAACTGACCGGCGAGAACGTCACCGAATGCCTCGGCGGCGGCGACGAACTGGTTGATGCCGACCTGAACAGCCGCTACGAGACCGTCTGTGACCCACGCCTCAACGCTCGGCAGGGCGTCGACCTGGCATTCCGGGTCGCCGAACTCATCCAAGATTTCACCTGATCGCTCCCCGCAGCCACCAATGACGGCGCTCGATCTCTGTACTGCTTGGCCGGTACCAACGGTGGCTGGCGCCGTGATGCAGGGCGGTTCTGTTGTCTCCACTCGTGGCGACGCCGACGCAAGGTTTCGGCTCGCGTCACTCAGCAAACCAATGACCGCCTGGGCGGCACTCGTTGCCGTCGAAGAAGGCATCGTCGACCTGGACGCCGTCATTGACGAGCAATTTGCTGGGCAACCTGGCTGCACGCTGCGACACCTCCTGAGCCATGCAGGCGGGTACAGCTTCATGGGCACCGATCCCATAGCTGCGCCGGAACGCACTCGCACGTACTCGAACGGCGGCGTCGAACTCGCTGCTGCTTGGGTCGAGTCGCATGCTGAAATGCCCTTCGCCGAATACCTCTCGCTCGCCGTATTCAAACCGCTCGGCATGACCTCTGCCGAGCTGATCGGGTCTCCCGCATATGGGGTGTGGGCCGCAGTCGACGACGTCGTGCGATTTCTGGCTGAGGCACGCGCTCCACGCCTCCTGGCATCGGCCACCGCCGACGAAACCGTCCGTGTTCAGTTCCCTGCACTCGGAGGTATGGTTCCGGGCGTGGGCCGCTACGACCGGTGCCCTTGGGGCCTTGGATTTGAAATTCGCGGTGACAAGTCACCGCACTGGACAGGTCCGCGCAACGACCCCGCCACCTACGGGCACTTTGGGGGCGCCGGCACCATGATGTGGACCGACCCAGCCGCCGATGTGTCGCTCGTGGCGTTGACCGACCGACCCTTCGATCAATGGTCTGGCGATGCCCTGCGACTCTGGCCAGAGTTGTCCGATGCCGTTCTCGAAGAGTTCGCAACAACGGATTCCGTGAGCTGACCATGTTCCAGCACGGCGATCGAGTTCGTTACGCCACAACTGGCGACGACGGATTTCCGGTGGTGCGCTACGGTTTCGTCGGAGCAACGACAGCCACAGGCGGCCCAGTTGTTGTCATGCTTGACGGCGAGTTAGGCGGCGACGTCGTCGACATCGACACGCTCCAGCCAGTACACATTTCAAACGTGACGCTCACGCTCGAAGGCACAGACCTTCTGGAGGATCCGGCCCTGCGTCAAGGCCTCATTCACTTGTGGACCGCCGAGGCAGAGTCAGCCGGCTTGGAAATCAGTGCAATGCACCCGATGGGCACTGGCGTCCGTGACAGCTGCCAAGGCTTCGCGCTCGCCGAACTGACCAGTGCCGGCGAGCCCTACGTGCTCACGGCCAGCCTGTGCCCAAGTGACCTCGATGCCGTGCTCGTGTGCGCCGCACGGCCACACGCCCACAACCTGTAGAGCACTTACAACCCTGGTCATCCCCTTTCGCCTGCAGCAAGGTCTTGAGGAAAGAAGGTCGTGAGGAATTATTTTGTATCGACCACTCGGAACGCTTCTGCACTGGTGCCTTCAGGCCTTCCTCGCTCTGCTGCGATGCTCTTCCACCACTCACGCACCCGTTCTTCCATAGCGTCCGGATCACGATGCTGGCTCGCGTGGCAGCGCAATGCTCGGATCTTGCGGTCGAGTTGCTCGGTGATGTCGACGAAATCGTTCGCCTCTGCTCCGAGCATCACCCAGACTTCGCTGACAGCCCAGTCTTCGAGCTCGGCACATTCAGACCCCGGGAACGCAAACGGGTTGCGTGCGTCCGGGTAGACGGCACACATCGTGGCTTCTCCCGTGGCGATGTGGTCAGGGTGCGAGCCATACGTCGAGTCGAGATTGCGCATCGGGTTGTGCGTGATGACCACCTGCGGGCGCACCTCGCGGATGACCTTGCTGATGTCGTGGCGCATTGCCATGTCAGCAACCGCTGCGCCGTCCATATGCCCGAGGAAGATAAGCCGAGTGACGCCGACCGCTGCCGCCGCGTTGGTTTGCTCTGCGCGGCGGATAGAGGCCATTTCGTCGCGCGGGATCGAGTGATCAAAACCGCCGGCTTGGCCATCGGTCACGAGGCAGTACACCACCTCGATGCCTGCATCGGTCATGTTCGCGACGGTGCCGGCTGCACCGAAGTCGACGTCGTCCGGGTGCGCCGTAACGACGAGAACACGTTCGATTTCAGAGAGGTTCAGCATCGAGGACATTTAACCACCACGCACGGCCTGCAGTCGGCTCCGTCGCTCAAGTCGCCAGAAACGAAGACGGTGAACTCTGCAATACGGGGTCACAGGTATCTACAGTGCGACCCATGCCGCCCAACGCTGCCGACATTTCCCTCGACCAAATCGATCTCTCTGACCTGGAGTTCTGGGCAGGGCCACGCGATATACGCGAGGCCACCTTCAAACTGCTTCGTGACACCCCCGAACTTCAGCACTTCGAAGAACGCGTCATCGAAGACTCGCCGTTCCCGCCGGGTGCCGGCTACTACGCACTCACCCGACATGAAGACATCTGGGCCGTCAGCCGAAACGCCAAGCTTTTCTGCTCCGGCCAGGGCTCAAATATCGGCGACCTCCCCCAGGAGATGAGCGAGTTCTTCGGGTCGATGATCAACATGGACGATCCGAAGCACTACCGCCTCCGCTCAATCGTCTCGAAGGGCTTCACACCGAAGGAAGTCGCCAAGGTCGAAGCAATGGTTGTCAGCAAGGCGAAGCTGATCGTCGAGCGGATCCAGGAGCAGTTCGCCGACAAAACGTGCGACTTCGTCGAGCACGTTGCAGCAGCACTCCCCCTTGAGATCATCTGCGACATGATGGGTATTCCTCCGGAGGACTACGGCCAGATCTTTGCCTGGACCAACACGATCCTCGGCATCGGTGACCCTGATTTCGTCACGTCATACAACGACCTGATGACGCACTCGCTCGAGATGTTCACCTACGCCCAGGCCCTCGGTGAGAGCCGCCGCGCCGACCCTCAAGATGACATCACGTCGGCAATGATGACTGCTGTCGTCGACGGCGAAGAGCTGACGCCGCAAGAGTTCGGCTCGTTCTTCATCCTGCTCGTCGTCGCCGGGAACGAGACGACGCGCAACGCCATCAGCCACGGCATGAAGGCGCTCACCGACTTCCCCGAACAGCGCGAACTGCTCTACGGCGACTTTGACACGCACGCCAAAACCGCCATGGAGGAAATGGTGCGGTGGTCGACCCCCGTCATCCACTTCCGTCGAACCGCAACCGACGACACCGACATCAACGGTTTTCCTGTGAAGGCCGGCGACAAGGTCGTCATGTTCTACAACTCGGGCAACCGTGACGAGCGCGTCTTCAACGACCCGCACCGCTTCGACATCGTTCGCTCAATGCAGCCTGCACAGGTCGGCTTCGGTGCTGGCGGCTCACACTTCTGCCTCGGAGCGAACCTCGCACGTCGGGAGATGACGATGATGTTCGATGAGATCCATCGCAGCCTTCCGTCGCTGCGCATCACGGGCGAACCCGCGTACCTGCAGAGCAACTTCATCAACGGTATCAAGCGGCTCGACTGTGCCTGGGTCTGACGCCGCCGAGCGCTCGGACCTGGCGCTCATCCAACAACTCACCGTCGTCGGCTGGTTATTGCTCGGTGGGCAGTTCGGCTTCATCCTGTTCCAGTTCGAACGTGTCCGCACCGTCGACGGAACCCGATTCGCGACTGTGTGGGACCAACGCATCGAAGTTTTAAGTTTCCTCATTCTGCCGCCGAATCTGATTGTGCTCTTTCCTGCCGCAGCGGTGGCGATTGGGACGACGTGGCTGGCCGGTTCTGCTCAACGCGATGCGTGGCTCGATAGTTTGCTGCGTGTCATTGCCGGCATCGCCATTTCGATGGTCTTCATCGGATTGGCGGCGATCATCGAAGTCGCCACACGCACTGGCCAACTCGAACTGGACTCGATCTTCTTCCGGCTCGGAGGCATGTCGCTTGCCGCTGGCATCGCTTTGGGCTGCAGGTTGGCCGATCAGCAGCGGGTCTGAAACGGTTCAGTCGCCGAGTTCGCCGTTGTGGAAGTGGCTCCGACAGAGCAGCTCGTAGCGAACAGAGTCGCCGAAGAGCGGCTGCGCATCGGTGTTGCGCGTGTCGCCAACGACGACGGTGTCACCTTCGTAGACGACCACGCCGTTGACGACGCGGCCGTTGTGTGTGGCGCGAGCACCGCACCAGCAGCGCGCCTCGACCTGGAGCGGACTGTGCTCGTCGGCGAGTTCAAGCATGCGCTGCGACCCGGCGAAGAGCCTGCCTCTGAAGTCGGTAAGAAGACCAAACGCATACACGTCGACTTCAAGATCGTCGACGACCCGGGCCAACTGCTCGCACTGCGCCTCGGTATAGAACTGTGCTTCGTCGCAGACCATGTAGTGGATCGGCCAGTTGGCAACGGCAAGCGAGTAGATATCGAGATCCGGTGCCACTTCGATCGCCGGCGCTGCGACACCGAGGCGACTCGTGACCTGTTTCCCCTCGCGATCGAGGGTCGTCAGCAACAGCCCGAACAGCTGGCGGTTCGCCAGGTTGTGGTGGATCTGCAGCGCAACGGTGCTCTTTCCTGAGCCCATCGTGCCGAAGCTGAATCGAAGCGTCGCCATCTCGTAACGAACCTAGTCGCCCGCGTCAGTCGCCGGAGTCGCTCGCCGGACGGATTTCGACGTTCGGGTCGACGATCGCTGGCCCGTTAATCCCACCGGCCGGTGGCGGCGAGTCGTTGCCTGCACCGCATCCGGTTGCCGCAAGCAGCGAGAAAACAACGCCAGCGGAAATGACGGATTTCTTCATAGGAACGACTGTACCGATCTTCAGCGGAGCAGTGCTTGCACCGCAGCGATCTGGTCGGCATCCGCTGCCAGCCTCGATTCAGTCGGCGGCTGGAGCGCGTCGCGCAATGCGCTGGATCATCGCTCCGACGACGACAGCAGCGATGGCGAGAGTCACGAACGATCCCGATGCCGGCCCGGTCGCAGGGAGTTCGGTCACCGGGTTGAGCGTAGGCGGTACGGCGACCGTCGTGGTCGGCGCGCTGGTCGTGGTCGTCGTGGGTGCGACGGTGGTCGAGGTCACCGCGGTGGCCTGAACGAGGTGAAGCGTCGACTCTTTTTGGATGTTGTAGTCCGAGAGCGTGCTGTCGTCTTCGAGCTCCTTGCCAGCGAAGATGAGGACCTGATCCTCAGGCGGAATGTCTTCCACCTCTTGAATTTTATTTTTGACGACAGCGATGACGTCGCTGGGTTCGACATCGAGGGTGATCGTCTTGCCGGTGAACGACTTCACGAAAATCTGCACCAGGAAGCATGGGCAGGTTCAGAGATTGGCTTAAGAGAAACGAGACGATTCTGCCGAAATGGGGGGCCTTTGCGTATGCGGCACCCGCCGTCAAAGAGCAACGGTACTCCCCAGTATCCCCGCCGATGAGCTCTGCCATCTGTACCCACACCCAGGTGCTAACGTCCTATCAAGCACGACCGGCAACGGTGCCGGGCACCGGGTCGACATTGGGGGCAATGGTCGATCCACCTACATAGCCAATGGGGGCACACACATGACGGACACCATCGATCGACCCGATGTGGCCGACGGCGATCGCGTACTTGACCACCTCATCGTGAGGTTTGCGGGCGACTCCGGCGACGGCATGCAGTTGACTGGCGACCGCTTCACCTCCGTGAGCGCATCCTTCGGCAACGACCTGTCGACGATGCCCGACTTCCCGGCCGAGATCCGTGCGCCTGCCGGCACGGTCAACGGCGTGTCGGCATTCCAGGTCAACATCGCCGACCACGACATCACCACGCCGGGTGACGACCCAAACGTCCTGGTCGCAATGAACCCGGCAGCGCTCAAGGCCGATCTCCACCGCCTCGAAACCGGCGGCACGGTCATCATTAACGAGGATGCATTCGGAGACCGAAACCTCATCAAGGCCGGCTACCTCGACGCCAACGGTGAAGCCGTCAACCCGCTCGACGACGACACACTCAACGGATACCGGGTGTTGAAGGTGCCCATGACCAGCCTCACCAAGAAGGTGTGCGAACCACTTGGTGTCAAACCGCGTGATGCCGAACGATCGAAGAACTTTTTCGCACTCGGCCTCGTGTCGTGGATGTACACCCGGCCAACCGAGCCGACCGAAGAGTGGATCGACGCGAAGTTCGGCAAAAACGAGCAGGTCGCCGGCGCCAACAAAGCGGCCTTTCAGGCCGGCTTCAACTTCGGCGAGACCACCGAGGCGGTCGGCCATCGCTACGAAGTCCGTCCGGCCAAACTGCCGTCGGGTGAGTACACGAGCATCACTGGCAACATGGCGCTGTCGTGGGGGCTGATCGCTGCCGCCCAGCAAGCCAACCTTCCGCTCACGCTCGGGTCATATCCAATCACGCCGGCGAGTGACATTCTCCACGAACTCGCCAAACACAAACACTTCGGCGTGCGAACTCTGCAGGCCGAAGACGAAATCGCCGCAGTCGGTATTGCGCTTGGTGCTGCGTTTGCCGGACATCTTGCGGTCACCACGACGAGCGGGCCGGGGTTGGCGCTGAAAAGCGAGACGATCTCACTCGCGTTCGCTATCGAACTACCAATGGTCATCGTCGACATTCAACGTGGTGGGCCCTCCACTGGGCTGCCGACAAAAACCGAAGCGTCCGATCTCAACATTGCGCTCTACGGGCGTCACGGCGAAGCCCCTCTGCCGATCGTTGCGTCGTACAGCCCAGCCCACTGCTTCCATGCCGCGATCGAAGCGGCGCGCATCGCCCTGAAGTACCGCACTCCGGTCTTACTGCTGAGCGACGGGTACCTCGCCAACGGATCAGAGCCGTGGCTTCTGCCCGACCTGGCTTCGCTTCCTGACATCTCGGTGCCGTTCGCCACCGAGATGAACCACGTCGACGACGACGGCAACGAAGTTTTCTGGCCGTACCTGCGCGACGAAAACCTCGCTCGGCCGTGGGCCATCCCCGGCACACCCGGGTTGATGCACCGCGTCGGTGGCCTCGAGAAAAAAGATGGAACAGGCAACATCGACTACACGCCCGAGAACCACGAGCTCATGGTCAAACTGCGAGCCGCCAAGATCACCAAGATCGCCGAAGACATCCCACTCGCCGAAGTGCACGGAGACGCTGATGCCGATGTCCTCGTCGTCGGCTGGGGCTCCACTTGGGCCGCGATCGACGCCGCCGTGCAGCGACGTCGCCGAGTAGGAGTGAAAGTGGCGTCAACACATCTCACCCACCTCAGCCCGCTCCCGCCAAACCTCGGCGACATCCTCGGCCGGTACAAACGTGTACTCGTCCCCGAGCTGAACATGGGCCAGCTCACCAACCTGCTGCGGGCCACCTACCTGGTCGACGCCAAGGCAATCACCAAGGTCCAGGGCTTGCCGTTCAAGTCCCGCGAGATCGAAGCAGAAATCGACGAAGCAGTAGCAAGCACAAGGGGTGCGTCATGAGCACAGCACAGGTCGCAGTGACCACGAAGAGCGATTGGACCAGCGACCAGGAAGTGCGTTGGTGCCCAGGTTGCGGCGACTACGGCATCCTGCTCGCAGTCCAGACCTTGATGCCCGAACTCGGGGTCAATCCGGAGAACACGGTGTTCATCTCAGGCATCGGCTGTTCAAGCCGTTTTCCGTATTACATGAACACCTACGGCATGCACTCGATCCATGGCCGCGCCCCAGCCATTGCTACGGGTGTCGCAACGGCGCGCCCCGACCTCGACGTCTGGGTGATCACCGGCGACGGCGATGGCCTCTCGATCGGCGGCAACCACCTGATCCACGCGCTGCGTCGCAACGTCAACTTGAACATTTTGCTGTTCAACAACCGCATCTACGGGCTCACCAAGGGCCAGTACTCGCCAACATCAGAAATTGGCAAGGTCGCCAAGTCGACGCCAATGGGTTCGGTCGACGCTCCGTTCAACCCGCTGTCGGTGGCGCTCGGTGCCGAGGCGAGTTTCGTTGCTCGCACGCACGATCTCGACCGCAAGCACATGATGGACACCTTCCGTGCAGCACATGCCCACAAGGGCGCATCGTTCGTCGAGATCTATCAGAACTGCAACGTCTTTAACGACGGGCAGTTCGACGAGATCACGAAGAAGAGCGCGCGTGACGAAATGATGATCAACCTCGTCCACGGAGAACCGATCACGTTCGGGACCAACGGCCAGCGCGGCGTGACGATGGGCAACGACGGGCAACTTCGCCTGGTCGAACTTGCCGACGTTGCTGCCGAGGACGTCCTCGTCCACGATGCGACACGGCACGACTCGTCGCTTGCGTTCGCGCTTGCCCGGTTGAACTCCGACGATGCATCACCGACACCGTTCGGGATCTTCCGCGATGTCCAACGCACCGAATACGCATCAGCGGTCAACGACCAGGTCATTGCTGCCAGCGAAGCCGAAGGCCCCGCCGACTTGCAGTCGCTGCTGCGATCGAACGGAACCTGGACGGTCTAGCGCGGTCTCGCCCGGTCTCGCCCGTTGCGAAGCTGATCGCACGTCCGCAGCGCAGACCGCCAGATCATCGGTTCACTAGAGCCTCGATGCTTGATCTTCGACTTCGCTCCACCAAAGAGCGCCTGCTCGCGCCTGTCGCCGCACGCTGCCCCAGTTCTCTGTCGGCAGCCGCAGTGTCGTTCGTCAGCCTCGCCTGCTGTGTTGGCGCTGGTGTCGCTGCGTGGCGGGGCGCTGTCATCCTGTCGGTCATCTTGTGGCTGGCCGGACGAGTGCTCGACGGCCTCGACGGTTCGATCGCACGAGCCAACGGCTCCGCGAGCGACTTCGGTGGCTATGTCGACCTGCTGTTCGACACAATCGGGTATGCCGCTGTGCCACTGGGGATCGCATTCGGTGTCGACCAACCTGGAACGTGGCAGGTCATTGCCGTGCTGCTCGGATCGTTCTACGTCAACTCGGTGTCGTGGCTGATGCTGAGCGCCCTACTCGAGAAGCGCGGCGAACGAGCAGGCGGCGAGCAGACGAGCGTCACGATGCCGATCGGGCTGATCGAAGGAACCGAGACCCTTGTCCTGTTCAGCATCGCACTGACCCTCCCCCAACACGCTGATGTCACCTTCGCGGTGATGGCTGGAGGAGTGGCGATTGGAGTTCTCCAGCGCGCAATCGCTGCCCGCCGTCTCCTTCGGAACGACTGACCGAGTCAGCCAACCCAACAAATCGATCGACCCGACACACCGTCGAAGACCGCAAACTCGTCACAGCGCAGGTTGATCTCAGCAGCGTCGTCTTACCGCTTCCGAATGGCCCGATGACCCCGATGAACTCACCGTTGTCGAAATTAATGCGTGCCATCAGGTGACTCCGAGCACCCAGCCCTCTTCACCGAGGACGTCGTCGAGCTGACTCAATTCAACCAACGGCGCAAAGAACGTACCCAAGGTGCCCTCTGTATTCATGTCGACCAGCCGTTGTGCAGTCACCTGCACCTGCGCGGCATCCTTGACCATGTCGAATGGAACGGCGACCGGCCACCGCGATGGCCAGACCTCTGCGACCACGACGTCAGCATCCGTTGGTGCGGCCAATCCGGTGTCGAACGGCCAGACACACAGTCGCTCGCCGAGGTCCCAACGCAACCGCTCGAGTGCCGCTATGCCGACCAGGCTCTGGCTGCCAACAGCTCCGGCACCGAGTAACTGCCACCCAGAAAACGGTCGCAGCCCCTCGTCCTTCAGGCGGACTTCGACGTGGCGCCATTCCGGTGGCCAGGCAGCTGCCCGGGCCGGTTTGGTCGACGTCAGGTACTCGGTGCGCTGTGCAGGCGGACACCCCCAGAACGGACCGGCACCTATCTCGGTCAGTGCAGCCATGTCGGCCATGTCGGCGTTGAGGCCCGATGCCACGGCGAACCTGTTGTTCCTGTTGCGATCGTCATCAGTGATTTCGGAACCAAGCAGCTCCCACATTGCCCGCCAAGGTCGCCCCACAAGGCCCAACGCTGCAGCGGTACCGCGAGGAAACCCGAGCGAGAAGTCAACACCGATCAGAGTCGGGCCGACCGAGTCAACTGCGGCGGCAATCTCGGCCAGCGCAACGCGCCGCGTGGGCGGGTTGGAAAGCTCGATGCGATCAGCGTCAGCAACCGCAATCCACACGGAGTCGGCACCTGTGGTCGGTGAGCTACTTGCACTCCAGTCGACAATGACGATGCGCTCGAACAACACGGGTCGATTTAGGCGAGAACAGAACTGACCGCAGCGAAGTGCAGCGCGGCAGCGATCACCGTGAATGAGTGCCACACCTCGTGGTAGCCAAACACCGCCGGCCAAGGGTTGGGCCGTTTGACGAGAAGCACAGGGAAGCCGATCGTGTAGGCGAGGCCGCCCGCAACGATCAACCCGAGCTGCATGCCAGACAGGTTGTCAGCGAGGACCGGATAGGCCACGGCCAGCGCCCAGCCCATGATTGGGTAGAGGGCGTAGCCAACCCACTGAACGCGCTGGAACCCGCCAAGTTTGATTGTCATGCCAATGAGCGCAAAGACGCCAACGACGGACAGCATCGGGATTCCCCACGACCGCGGGAGTGCGACCAAGCACACCGGCACATAGGTGCCCGCGATCAGTAAGTAGATCATCGTGTGATCAAGCCGCTGCATAATCTGCCGGACACGATCAGTCTGAGCGAGCAGGTGATACGCCGCCGACGTTCCGAACACCAGGAACAATGTTGCCGCATAGATGGACGCCGAGGTGCGCTCCGCTGCGCGATCAGCCGAAATGATTAACAGCACGCCCGCAGGGATCGAGACGGCAAATGCGCACGCATGCATCCACCCACGCCACGTCGGGCGCTCTGCCAGCGGCATCAGCGGACGAATTGTCATGCATTCACCGTATCTTGATGTCGCAATCGCTTTCGGTCGGCCGAGGTTGCTTCGGTCACGCCGGTGCTCAGCCGTCGAGTGATTGCATCAACTCGGTCACGGCATCGCCGTACCGATCGAGCTTGGCTGGCCCCACGCCCGAGATCTTTCCCAATTCAGCGCGGGTCTTGGGTGCCATCCGCGCAATCGAGACGAGTGTCTTGTTGTCAAAGACGACGTAGGCCGGCTTGCCATCGCGAAGGTTGTTGCGAAGTTCTTTCAACGCGGCGAACCGGTCTTGCGCTGCGGGGTTGAGGTCAGCGGTCGGGTCAGTTTTGCTGGCCGCCGAGTTGGATAACTTCTTGATCGGCTCGGGGCGATGCGATGAGATGACTCGTCGCTCAGTCGGCTCAGCTGGCTCGTTTGTCAGCTCGCTGACAAACGGGCTCGGTGATGGGCCGGTGACAATCGTGGCGTGCGAACTCGCCCTGGTGATCGCCACATGGAAAAGACGACGCTCTTCTTCGACGTCTTCCGCGAGACGATGTGGATATTGCTCGGCGTCAGCCAGATGGACCACCACGTGCGGCCACTCTTGGCCTTTCACGCGATGCACCGTCGACAACATGACGCCGCCGGGGTCACGGCGCACGGCGAGGTGATTGCGCATCCACCCCTCGAACGATGCCACGTCGTCATGCTGCGCCGCAAGGTGTTGGACTGCCGTGAGGTCGTCGCCCTGTGCGGCGCGGTTCATCCCGCGACGTTGGGCGTCAAGCGTGCCGACCGCCCCCGCCAGACCGATTTCGTCGATCAACGCGAACACCAGATCTGACGTCGGTGCACCGTTGCTCACCAACTTCTGCAACTTCTGGATGTCGGCTGCGAAATCGGTGACGCGTTCCTGGTCTCGCTCGTTGTTCAAACGACCGGCGAGGCGATGCAGATCGACGATGCTCCCCTGCTCGCACACCCAGTCGTTGACGCGCGGATGGAAGGAACGCGATGGCCGACGGAGTGCCTCACGGATGTCGTCAGGCGAGAAATGGTCATGAGTTGCGAGGCGCAACCACGAGAGCACAGCCCTGACCGATGTGCGCTCGGCGAACTCAAGGCCGACCCCGCCCGAGATGGGGATGCCCTGCACAGCCAAAGCGACCTGAACCGGTGCGAGGAGTGCGTTGACCCGGGTGAGTACAGCGATATCGGCCGCAGTGGAACCGCCTCGAAGCGCAGCTTCGACGGCATCGCGGCTGGCACCAATCGGGTCGACCGCGGTGTCGACCGTCCACCCCGAGGTGTCGGTCGAGTGCGCCCGAATTGTCTTCGCGACGCGCCGATCGTTGTGACGCAGCAGTCGGTCAACAACGTCGACAATCCCGGCCGGGCAGCGATAGTTCACTTCGAGCGGGTGGCTGCCTGCGCCAGGAAATAGCTGGGCGAAATCGATCAGCCATGCTGGATCGGCGCCGTTGTAGCCGTAGATCGTTTGATCGTCGTCGCCGACGCCGAAGACCGCTCCACCCGGCGAGGCCAGCAGACGAATCAGCAACAAGTGAGCTGGTGTGAGGTCCTGGAACTCGTCGACCAGCATCATCCGACATGCCCGCTGAGCAACCCGACGAGCTTCGGGCTGCGACAGCAACACCAGGAGCGCTCGATGGATCTGGTCGTCGAAGTCGACGGCACGCTTGCGTTCTAACGCCGCGCGATAGGCCGGCCACGCTGCAGCCAGCCCTTCGACGTCACCGTCGTAGCGAGCTTCAGCCTCGGCGGGAGCCACCAGACCGAGACGGACCAGGCTGAGCGCCTCGATCCAGGGGGCAACGGGGTCGCTGTTGCGGCGACGCGGAAACGACACGAGGTCGCCGATGATCCGACGAACATCAACTTCGTTGATCGTGTTCCACCGTGTCGGCTGCGGGGCAAACGGTGCGGTGCCGTTGACAATCGCCAAGGCCATGGCGTTGAGGGTTCGAACCTGCAGACCGGGTAAATCGGGGGTTCGCTCGACCATCTCCTCCTGGGCACGCTTATTGAAGGCGACGAGGATCACGGCGGATGCCGGAAGATTCCAGGTGCGGAGCAGGTGTCGAGCTCGCTCCGTCAGCACACGAGTTTTGCCAGAGCCCGCCGGCGCAATGATGCGCGCCGCCCCACCGCTGTGGGTGACAGCAGCGAGCTGGTCGGGCGCAAGGTCGGCGTCGGAGACGTTGTTCCCGGGCGGAGCGAACGAACGGTGCTCGACGGCAGCATTGTGGACGACGGCAACACCATCGACCGGATCGGTGTGGCGGATTGGCCCGCCGTCGAGCCACAGCTGAGTTCCGTCAGGTGCGACGATGTCGCCCAGTTGGTCGCTCGCCGCAGCGGTTGCGCCAGCAGCGATTGCACGGTCGAGTGCAACCCAGGCAAATCGATCCTCACGAATGTCGACAGCATTCGACCAGACGGCGTGGTGGAGTGCTTCGAGCTCGAACACGAAGTCAGCACCCACCTCGAAGGGCTGTGCATCGGTCTTCAACATCGGCTCACGGTCGAAATCGACAGCGAGTTCGATGACCAGGCGCTGCCGCAGGTCGGCGGCGGCTCGCAGCGTGGTGAGTAGCCCGGTCGGTTCAGCTACAGCGGCGGCATCGACGACGACCCGCTCGGCATTGGCCCAGGGCGCCGGGACACTTGTCGAGGCTGCGACGAGACAATTGCGCCCGAGCTCGGCTGGGCCCGCGCCAGCTGCGGCAACACCACGTTCGAAGCCAACAACAACGGGGATACTCGACGCCTGGCGCCCCGCTGCTGCCCCTGGTGCTGGTGTTGTTGTTGTTGGCGGCGGCGCATCATCTGACGGTTGAAAGCTCGCACCATTGCCAGGATCGGCGTATGGGATTTCGTCGGCAACGGGCACCTCTTGCTCGCCGTTGTCGGCCCAGCACTGGCGTACCTGGACGGGCGAATCATGTTCACCTTTGCAGTACGCACATGCAATTGCCATCCCTCGGACTGTAGCGACCGGCGCCGATGTCCGCACACATGTTCGATTCGAGATCGCAGCCCTGCATACTCCCCGGGGCCGGCGCTTCGAACAGCGCGTCGCAAGGTCAGACTGTTGGAATGCGCTTCGAACACGGTCGCGAAGGGGTCACGACCGACGAGACGCCTGAGACCATTCCCGACTGGTCGAGGCTTCGTCCTCAACACCAGCACGCTGTCGCCACTCGGATGGGAACGCAAGAATCGCGTGATCAACCGCTGGAATGACCCGTGCGGTTGGTGGCAGCGTCGTCGATGGAGGTTCCGGCCACGGCGCAACATCACAGGTACAGGGCATGTCCCCAAGCAAGCCGACAGAGTCGGTGTTCGCTGACTCTCCATGTGTTGCGCCGCGGTCGGCACTAACGAACACTGTAGGGAAAACCCCCTGGGGATTGGAAGGGGACAACCCTGTGAATTTCTCTGCAATTTCACCGTTGAGTTGTTGACATCCATGTGGACAGAATGTGAATAAGCAGGGTTTGCCCACAGCCAGTGGTTCACGGCGTTCACATCGCTGGCGCGACCTCCACCGGAATGCCATTCAGCACTGAAGTGCCCGACAGCGGGTCAAATGCCTCGTGATCCGTGAGCAGGTTCGAGTTCACACCGGCGTGCTCGGCGGCCACCCGCATCTTGGTTCCAGGATCGCCATGTCCCCAACCGTGGGGCAGGCTGACGACACCCGGCCGGACGCTGTCAGTCACCTCGACAGGCGCCGTCACCTGACCCACACGGGAGGTGATCTGAGCCGCCCCGCCATCAGTCAACCCCAGCGTGTCAGCATCGTCTGGATGCACCTGCAGAGTGCAACGTGCCCGACCCTTCACCAACACCTTGATGTTGTGCATCCACGAGTTGTTGCTGCGAAGATCCCGACGGCCAACAAGCACCATGCCGCGTTGCTCGAGGTCGATCTGCGCTGCAGCAAGACGATCAAGATCAGCAATAAACACCTCGGCGGCGAGTTCGATCTTGCCGCTCGGCGTCCGCAAAATTTCGGGCAGACGCGGTTCGAGCGCACCGAAATCCCGACCGTGTGGCCGCTCAAGAAGGTCGTCCAGCGACGTGCCATCTGGATTGTCTCCGAAGGCGTCGCCATACGGGCCGGTCCGCAACATGAAGTCAAGCATCCGATCAGGGCCGCTCCGCCCGGAGGCATTCAGCTCGGCGAGTAACTCGTCGACGTCACGCCCGAACACGGCGCCGTGTACGTCCTTCACTGCCGATCGAACAAGATGCTCGATCGACTGCTCGTCGACGACTGCTGGGTCAGCGTCAACGCCCTGCCCCTGAGCGATGGAAGTGAGCTTCGAGATCACTTCCCACTCATCGGGCTGATCACCGTCGAGGGGCAGCACCGCCGGGCTGTAGTTGGCCACGTTCCGAACAGCGAACTGCAGGAGCAACAGGTCGTAGTGGCTGCGCTGCAGTTGCGACGGGACCGGCAGGATCACGTCGGCGTGCTTCGTCGTCTCGTTGAGATACAAATCAATGCTCACCATAAAGTCGAGCTGAGAAAATGCATCTTCGAGCAGCGCCGTGTTCGGGTTCGATCGAAGGGGGTTGCCGCCCAGAGTGATCATGGCCTTGATCTGGCCATCACCTGGCGTCGTGATCTCCTCGGCAAGTGCCGCAACAGGGTACTCCCCCATCACTTCGGGGTGGCCACTCACCCGAGAGGTCCCGCGCCCGACAGTGAAGCCGCGGCCGGATCCCGGCTTGCCACGCGTGGTCGCTCCGCCCGCAACCGGCAGTGCGAACATCGCGCCGCCGGGTCGGTCGAGGTTGCCGGTCAGGATGTTCAACACATCGATCAGCCAGGTGGCAGTCGAACCGAACTCGGTGGTGCTCGTTCCGATCCGGCCGTAGACAGTCGACGTCGGCGCGGCTGCAAGCTCATGAGTCAACCGTCGAATGGTGGCAGCCTCGATGCCGGTTGCCTTCGCTACCGACTCAGGCGTGAACGGTTGGATCGCTGCACTGAACTCGACGAGGCCGTTGAGGTGCTCCATGACGTGGTTACCAGGATCGGCAAGTCCGTCGGTGACCAGCACGTTGGCCATGGCCGCCAGGAGCAGCGCATCGGAGCCTGGTCGGATCGACACCCACTCGTCGGCCTCCTCGGCAGTTCGCGACCGGCGCGGATCAACGACCACAACTCGACCCCCACGTTCACGAATCGCCTCGATGCGCCCAGGGAAGTCGGGGGCCGTACACATGCTGCCGTTCGATGCGTACGGGTTACCACCGAGAATCATCAGGTGATTTGTCCGGTCGAGGTCGGGAACGGGAACGGACACGCCCGTGCCGAACACATGGCCCGCAGCAACGTGACGCGGCATCTGGTCGACCGTCGAGGCGCTGAACCGATTGCGTGTACCGAGCCCGGTCAACAACGAACGGGTGAACATCATCGACGACAACGAGTGCGCACCGGCATTGCCGACGTACACGCCGAGCGACGAGCGACTGTTGCGCTCGATGACACCGTGCAGACCTGTCTCAACGGCATCCCACGCTTGTGCCCATGTCGCTTCAACGTGCTCGCCGTTGCGTCGAATCATCGGCGTCCGCAGCCGATCCGGATCCTCGTGCAGCTGCTTGAGCGTCGAGCCTTTCGGGCAGATGAACCCTCGGGAGAACACGTCGTCCATGTCACCGCGGATGCGCTGGACCTCTTCTCCGCCCTTGCCATCCGACTTGAGCGTGATTTCCAAACCACAGGTGGCTTCACAGAGTGGGCAGGTCCGGCTGACCGTGCGCGTTGGTGAAGCGGCGTCAGTTTCTGGTGTGCGCTCAAGGAAAGACATGGCAAATACTCGCAGAACCCATCCGGATGGGCGGGGTTCGACTCCTCGACCTGGCATGATCCGAACATGATCAGACGTGTCTTTCCGGACAGCGCGGCAACGACGATCGCCGACAGTTACGCCCAGGCTCTTGACCAACGCAGCAGCGCCCCGTGGGTCGGACTGTGCATGGTCAGCTCGATCGACGGGTCGACTGTGGTCGGCGGCAAGAGCTCCGAACTGTCGAGCACCAACGACATGGCCGTCCTCCACGGGCTCCGCTCAATCGCGGACGTCATCCTCGTCGGCGCTGGCACCGTCAGAGGTGAGGGCTATGGGCCACCCAAGACACCGGGACAGCGCGTCGGCGTCGTCACCGCCAGCGGCAACGTCGACACCTCCCTCCCCCTCTTCACCGGCGGCGCCGGGTTCATTATCACGACAGATCACGCCAAGATCGCCGACGGGGTCGACGTCATCAGGGCAGGTGGCGACAACGTCGACCTCTTGGCTGTCGTTGGACGGCTGAGTGAGATGCATCCATCTCCCTCATTCGTGCAAGCCGAGGGCGGAGCGCTGTTGAACGGGGCGCTGCTCGACGCCGATCTGATCGATGAGATCAACCTCACTACGTCGCCGCTGTGTGTTGGCGGAAGCGGCCCACGCGTGACGACGGGTGCAGCAAATCACACGGCCCGCTACGAGCTCGCACAAATGGTGATCGACGATCAGACCTTCGTGTTCAGCCGGTGGCTGCGGAAACGCTGATCGGCAGCGCCACGCAACCGCGGTCGTTCAGACCGGAGCCGACTCGACGTGCTCGGCCTTCTCCATCAACTCGAGCTCGCGGTGGAAGTCCGCAGCAGCATCGAAATCTTTGTAGACGCTGGCGAAGCGGAGGTACGCGACTTCGTCAACCGAGCGCAGTTGCTTCAGCACAGCAAGCCCGACATTGGCCGACGAGATCTCGGAGCCCTGGAGGCGAACGGAATCTTCGACGGTGAGTGCGAGTTGTTCGAGGGCCTCGGGCGTGACCGAACGACCTTTGGTCGATGCAGCGAGGCCAGCAACCAGTTTCTGGCGAGCGAACGGCTCAGTCCGACCATCGGACTTGACGACCGTGAGCTGCGCATGATCAACGCGTTCGAACGTGGTGAAACGATGGGCGCAAGCTAGGCACTGACGGCGTCGTCGAATGGCGGTGTTCTCTTCGGCGACGCGTGAATCAACAACCTTCGTATCGTCGTCTCGACAAGCCGGGCAGCGCATGGAACATACGATACTCCCCAAGCTCGGCATTGGCGGATCAGGGCAGCCAGATGGCTTCGCCGGAGGCGACCCCGGTGGCGCCGTTCATTTGGATCAGCACGCGAATGTAGCGGTCACGACTGATGGCGCCCCGGTACGCGTCGGCAATCGACCACAACGTGTCGCCAGGCTGTGCGACGTGGATCGATGCCGGTGCCGTGAAGCCGGTGGAGTCCGTGGAGTCGGTGAGCGCCAACTGGACGCCCGACGCTGATGCCGGGGTGCCTTGAAAGCCAGCGAGCAATCCGACAGTTGCAGCGAGGGCAGCAAGAGCAAGCCCGAGGGCGGCTGTGCCGACCAGCAAACGGCGGATTGCGTAGTTCGGGGCCTTCGGACGAAACATTCCTCGCACTTCGGCCTCGACGCAAAGCGACGTGGCCGAAACGAACGCCAGCGGCTGCGCCGACCGGACCTGAACGTGGCTGCGATGTGCTGTGTGCAAAGTGGTGCCCATGTCTACTCCCAACGGATGACGCGAATGCCGAGTGGGCGATCGATACCGTTCGATGATCTGAACAGTTCGAAACGCTTGTTCGATTACTTGAGAGCTCAGTCAATCAGCACAGGTGTTCGATGTCAACCGCTCCCGGCAGATTTATCGAACGAATGTTTGTCGTACAGATGTTTGACCTGAGCAAGTCAAGGCAATATCATGTTCTCATGGCTCCCAAGATCAGTAAGCGTCAGCGCGATATTCTCGATTTCATCGAACAGCAGATGCGCGACCGCGGGTTCCCGCCGTCAGTCCGTGAAATCGGCGACGCGGTCGGCCTCACTTCGCCGTCCACGGTGCACAGCCACCTGAACACCCTGCAGCGTCACGGTTACCTGCGCCGCGACCCCAGCAAGCCCCGTGCCATCGAGGTTCGCTACGACTCCAACAGTGGCGCGATGATGGACAAGCGTCCAGTTCGCCACGTCCCGCTCATCGGCGATGTCGCCGCCGGTACCAACGTGTTGGCCGCCGAAAACGTCGAAGAACTCCTCCCGGTTCCCGTCGACTTCGCCGGTGAAGGAGAGCTGTTCATGCTGCGTGTGCGAGGCGAATCAATGATCGATGCGGGCATCCTCAATGGCGACTACGTCGTTGCAACCCAGATCGATCATCCCGCCAACGGCGACATCGTTGTCGCTGGCATCCCGGGCGGAGAGGCCACGGTAAAGACCTACGCCCGATCCGGTAACGAAGTCACACTCACCCCGCATAACCCGACCATGGAGCCAATGGTGTTCACCGCCGATCAGGTCGAGGTGTACGGCAAGATCGTCACAGTGATGCGCCGCTACTGAGTCGCGCTGCACCGTTACTGCTCAGCGGGGTTACTGGCTCGGCATCTTGGGTGGAGACCATGGCGACGGAGTCGACGTTGAAGGACTCGTCGTCGGAGCAGTCGGTACCGGAGAGCCTGGCGGCTGCATTGGTGGCCCGGGCTGCTGCTCCCAGCCTGCTGATTGCGGAGGTTGCTGTGCCCCTGGAGGCGATGTCGGCCACTCGGGGGCGCTTGACCATGGGTCAACGGGAACCAAAGCCTCGGGAGTACCCCGGCGGCGGCTCACTGCAATCAATGAGAGTCCAACAATCAACCCTGTGATTCCGGCAGCGAACGCTCCGAGCTGCAACGGTTGCACACCGTTGCTCGGATCGCGCCCAATGGCGATGGCGTACCCGGCGGGCTCGGAGCCGTTCGTCGGCTCGACTCGCAGCACGTAGTCGCCAGGGGTTCCCACGACGAACGTCCGGATCACCTGACCCGCCGAGCCGTCGGAGTCATAATCGACCCCGGTGCGGGTGTCGAGCGCAACGTCTGAGCCGTCAGGCCCTGTTAAGGCGAGGCGCACAGGTGGGAGATTTCGCGGACTCCCAAGCTGCCCAAACGAACCGGGCGCCACACAGCTTCCGGTCACAGCACTGATCTCGCCCTCGGTCTCCAGAAAAACAAGGAACTCGCCGGCGACTTCAAAATTGAGGGTCGTGTCACAGCCGACCGGTGCCCGCGCTAAGTCCCGCACGGCATCGGATTGCCGTTGCCCTGCCGAGTACCACAGGCCCACGGCCGCAATCAGCCCAACGATCAGCACGACAATGCCCGCAACGAGGAATCCAGTGCGTCGGTTCGAGTTCATCTTGCTCCGTCTTGCGCCCGCTGATGTGCCGTGCGCGTCGTGGTCAGGTGGCGGCCGCCAGGCGGCGAGCCACGAGTTCAATCTTGTCGTCCGGTTGTACCACGGCAACACGCACGAAGTTCGTGCCATCGACACCATAAAACTCGCCGGGGCTGACAATGGCGCCACCTTCGGCTGCGAGCCGTTCGGTGAACTGCCATCCGTCTTCGACGGGGATCCAGAGGTAGAACGCTCCCCCGGGCCGCTGCACATCGATGCCAGACCATTCCGAGATCACGTTGGCCAGCAGCTCGAGGCGCGTGCGGTAACGGTCGCGCTGCTCTTCGACATGCTTGTCGTCGTCAAAGGCAACCGCAGCCGCGGCTTGTACGGGACCAGGAACGAGCATGCCACCGTGCTGGCGGACGCTCTTCAAGAAATCCACGATCTCAGCGTCGCCAGCATAGAAACCAGCTCGGGCTCCGGCCAGATTCGAGCGCTTTGACAACGAGTGCACGGCAACGACGCCGTCAAGCCCGTGTTCCAGAATCGTGCGCGGCTGGCCGTCCCACGTGAACTCGATGTAGCACTCGTCCGAGAACACCGGGATTCCATTGGAACGCCCCCAGGTTGCGGCGGCTTCAAGATCGTCGAGATGGCCGGTCGGGTTGCCCGGGCTGTTGACCCACAGGAGGAGCGCCCGATCGATATCGGCCGGGTCGACTGCACCAAGATCAAGAGCGCCATCGGGGCCGAACGGCACCGACACCGAGCGGCACTGACCAAGTGTGGCGCCCATTGCGTACGACGGATAGGAAATGGCTGGGTACAGCACCGTGTCACGTTCAGGATGACGCAGCTTCATGTAGCCCGGCAGCGAGGCGACGAACTCTTTGGAGCCAACGGCAGCTGCGATCTGGTCGACCGGCACGTCGACGCCAAGGCGCCGCTGCATCCAATTGCTGCACGCCGCACGGAACACCGGAGTGCCCACACTCGGCGGATAACCGCGCTCGGCGCCACTGGTCGCCAGCGCCTCGATCACCGCAGCGGGCGGAGGATCGAACGGCGTTCCAATGGACAGATCGACCGATCCGCCCTCGAATGCGTTGGCGATCGGTTTCAGCCGGTTCAACCGGTCATATGGGTATGGCGGCGGTGCGAACGGGCCGGTCGATGCTTCGATAGCAACCATGATTAAGCCTCGGACTCAGTCGATGCGTTGTCAGACCCATTCGACTTGCCAATGACAAACTCGCTGAGTCGACCCGCGGATGCATCAGAAAGACGCGCCCGGATCAACCACGCCTCCTCGGTCGGGCCGGCGCCATCACCGATCGAGACAACTTCACCCTCTCGGTGTACCGCTGCGAGAATGTCTCCACGTTCGTAGGGGACTAGGACTTCATAGACAACAGCCAGTACCCGGAGCCGGTCGGTCAAGGTCCGTAGGAAGATTTCAACACCGTCGCCGGTGGCAGCACTGATCGCAACCGAACCGGGATGGCGATCCGTCAGTTCCCTGGCGATTTCCGGCTGGGCGTCAGCTTTGTTGAACACGAGAAGTTCGGGAACTTCAGCCGCATCGATGTCACCGAGCACTTGGCGAACGGCATCGATCTGCCCCTGGGGGTCGGGCGATGTGACGTCGACGACATGCACGAGGTAGTCGGCCATCGCCGCGACTTCAAGCGTCCCCTTAAACGACTCGATGAGGCCGTGCGGCAAGCGACTGATGAACCCAACGGTGTCGGAGAGCAGCACGGGCTCACCACCGGGCAACGCCAGTCGACGCGTGGTCGGGTCGAGCGTGGCGAAAAGACGGTCTTCGACCAGTACGCCCGAGTCGGTTAGCTCGTTGAGCAATGTCGACTTGCCTGCGTTGGTGTAGCCGACGATCGCCACGTTGGCAAGGCCGCTCTTGTTGCGCCCCTTGCGCTGCAGCAAGCGCGTTTCGGCGAGGCCATCGAGGTCTTTTTCGATCTTGGTGATTCGTCGTTTGATCCGGCGACGCTCGACTTCAGTTTTGGTCTCGCCACTACCGAACCGTCCACCGACACCGCCGCGCTGCTGCGCCTGTTTGTCAGAAAGCCCTCGCCGAAGCCGCGGCAGCCGATAGCGCAGCAGAGCGAGTTCAACCTGCGCCTTGCCTTCGAGCGTGTGTGCGTTCTGCCCAAAAATGTCCAGGATCACTGCCGTGCGGTCGATCGCTGTTCGGCCCAACAACTTCTCAAGATTGAATTGCTGCGCCGGCCCCAGGTTGTTGTCAAACACCACGGTGTCAGCGTCCACGGCGAGGCAGAGCTGCTTGAGCTCTTCGACTTTGCCCTTGCCGATGTACCAGGTGTGGTCGGGCGCTGAACGCTTTTGGACCATGCGGCCGACCTCGTCGGCCCCCGCCGTGTCAATCAGCAGAGCGAGTTCGTTCAGGCTTGCCTCGGTCGACTCTTCGTCGTCACCAGGAAGTGTCACGCCGACCAGCACGATTTTCTCTCGGATCGTCCGATCAATCAGTGTCTCGGCGAGTGCTTCGTTGTACGGAGTCGTCACGCTGTCCTTTTCATTGCAGTGGCACCTGAATCGTTGCGATGTGTGTCGCCGGCCCAGTCAGCACGGCAAGTGTCGGATTTTCTGGCGAGAACCTGACGGTGGCGCTTCCACCGTCCATGTGGACGAGGACCTCACCGTCGATCGGTGTGGCAAGCCCCCACTGCGCTGCGGCATACGCGGACGCACAGGCGCCCGTGCCGCAGGCAAAGGTGATCCCGGCGCCACGCTCGTGGACGCGCATGGTAATTGCGTTGCTCTCGGGGCCCGGCTCGACAATCTCGAGGTTGACGTGCGGAACTTTGCCGCCCAGATCAGCTAAGTCGACAACAGCGACTTCGTCGACGCCGACGACGCTGTGCGGGTTGCCCATGGTGAGGTGCGCAACGGGTCGATCGGGGAGGCAGGCCAGAGCCGCCCAGCCCTGCGGCTCGCCGAGGACTCCGACTTCGCCCATCTCAACCTGCGCCGAGATCGTGTGTTCGTCGTCGGTACTGGCAAGCACGACGACTCGGTCGCCTGCGTCGGTGAGGATCAATTGTGGGCCGAGGTCGCCACGGCGTGCCGCAACTGCCTGGGCGAAGCAGCGAATGCCGTTGCCACTCATTTCCGCTCGTGAGCCGTCGGCGTTGTACAGCGTCATCTTTGCTGCGTAACCCTCGGCATCGTGGGCCAACAGCAAGCCATCAGCACCGAGTCCGGTGTGGCGGTTGCAGAGCTGTATTGCGAGGAGCGCGTGATTGACGTCGGGCGGGTCGAAGAGCACCAGGAAATCGTTGCCGAGGCCGTGGTGCTTGGTCAGAGTCAGGGTCGTCATGCTCGCTGCAATTCTTCGATGACGGTGGGCGCCACCTCGGCAACCGGATCGCTCTCGATATCGATCCAGCGTACGCGTGGATCCCGACGGAACCATCGCTCCTGACGTACAGCGAACTGCCTCGTTCGGATGATAATCATTGCCACGGCTTCATCGTGGCTGATCTCGCCACGAAGATGTTGCAGGGTTTCCTTGTAGCCGAGCGCCTGGGCGGATGTCCTGGAGAATCCCGCCTCGTTCAGCGTTGCCACTTCGGCGACTAATCCGGCATCGATCATGGCGTGCACGCGGGCTTCGATGCGCTCGGCGATCATCGGTCGAGGCCAGCGCAAACCGACCTGGGTGACCCCCGTGTCGCGATAGTGGTCGACTCCTGGCCCGAACGAACTGAACGGCCTGCCGCTGCCGATCGTCACTTCGAGCGCACGCTGCAGACGCCGCCGATTCTCGGGGTCGATCTTCTCAATAGCCTTCGGGTCCAGCTCGCGAAGCCGCTGGTAGAGCGTGTTCGTCTCGTGGTGATCGAGACCGGCCCTCACCTCGGGCCACTCCCCGGGCAGGTCGAAGTCGTCGATCACCACGCGGTGATAGAGCCCGGTTCCACCAACGAGCAGGGCGCGCTGCGCCCTGGCTGCAATTTCATCGAGTGCCGTCGCATGCGCCCTTTTGAATTCGGCGACGGTGAATTCAGCGGTCGGCTCCACAAGGTCGATGCAGTAGTGGCGCACAGCACGCTGATCTTGAGTCGACGGCTTCGCCGTGCCAATGTCCATGCCTCGATACACCTGCATTGAGTCGACCGAGATCAACTCGACATCACCGAGTTCAGCGGCGACGGCCATGGCAACCGACGACTTTCCCGATGCAGTCGATCCAATGACCGCAACGCGTGGCGGCCGGCTGATCAGAGGTGTTCGCCTTCGGCGATGCGCTGATGATGATGGATCACTTCTGCGACGATGAACCGGAGAAACTTCTCGGTGAAGGTCGGGTCGAGGCCGGCAGCTTCGGCCATCAAACGGAGCCGTGCGATCTGGATCTCCTCGCGAGCGGGGTCGGCTGCTGGCAGTTCGGCTGTTGCCTTGTAACGCCCAACTGCCTTGGTCACCTTGAACCGCTCGGCCAGCAGATGGACGAGTGCAGCATCGATGTTGTCGATGCTCGATCGGTACTCGGCCAGTTGCGGATCCTCGGTCGCTTCACCCATTGAGCCTCAATGTAGTGCCACCCAAGCCACGCCGGGCGTTTGCCTACAACGCGGAGACGGGGATGCGGATCTTGTGGGCCGGCTCGGAAAGAAACTCGACGAAGTCGCCTTCGAGGAAGTGCGGCGCAGCGCGGTGGATGCGGACCGTGGCATAGCTGCCTGTTCGCAGCGGACGCGGCGGGACGAAATGGACCAGCTTGTTCTGACGGGTACGTCCACTGATCACGTTGGGAAGGCGTTTGCTCGGGCCTTCGACCAGCACTTCTTCGAGACGACCGACACGTGCCTCGTGCTTCAACAGTGCCGAACGCTCGACGACGATGCGCAGGCGCTGGAACCGCTCGCTGGCCACTGCGGCTCCGACGAAGTCGGCCTCCATGTCGGCGGCTTCGGTGCCAGGTCGCGGCGAGAAGATAAATGTGTAGGCGTAGTCGTATTCCGCAGCCGCCGCTACCTCGAGGGTGCGTTCGAAGTCGTCTTCGGTCTCGCCCGGGAAACCAACAATAATGTCGGTCGAAACAGCGAGATCATCGATGGCGGCACGAGCTTGCCCAAGTCGTTCCAGGTAGCGAGCACCGGTGTAGCCACGGTGCATTAGCGCAAGCACGCGGTCGCTGCCGGACTGCAACGGGTAATGCAGGTGCTCACACACCTCGGGCGTTTCGGCCATCGCCGCAAACGTGTCTGGCCGCATGTCTTTCGGGTGCGGGCTTGTGAACCGAACGCGGCGGATGCCCTCGACCGCACCGACGTCACGAAGCAGGCTCGAAAACAGTGGGCGAAGCTTGGCTGACTCGTCGCCGGACTGGCGCGCCGCGAGCTGCAAGTCGCGGCCGTAGCTGTTGACGTTCTGACCGAGCAGTGTGACCTCGGTGACGCCATCGCCTGCGAGCTGTTCAGCTTCACCGACAATGTCGACGTACGGGCGGCTGATCTCGGCGCCGCGTACCGCCGGCACGATGCAGAACGCACAGTTGTTGTCGCAGCCGATCTGGATCGTGAGCCACGCGTTGTACGAGGTCTCACGACGCGCCGGGAGCGCCGACGGGAACATCGCATGATCGTCGATGACCGCTTCTTGAAGGATCTCGGTAATCGGCACCTCGGATGACTTCGACGCCTCGAGTAGTTCGGCTGCTCGGTGAACGTTGTGCGTGCCCATGACAACATCGACGTGGCCGGCCTTCTGGGCGACGAGTTCCTGGTCCTTCTGAGCAAGGCAGCCTGCCACGACGATTTGGCGGCCGTCCTTCTTACCCTTCCAGGTCTTCAGGTGGCCCAAGTTGCCGTACAGCTTGTTGTCGGCGTTCTCTCGGATACAGCACGTGTTGAGCACCACAACATCGGCTTCCGACTCAGATTCGGCGCGTACGAGACCATCAGCTTCAAGGAGGCCGGAGATCCGCTCGGAATCGTGATCGTTCATCTGGCACCCCATGGTGCGCACGATGTAACTGCGCTGGGCGTCAGGAGCCGTGTCGGACATACAGCCAGGCTACCGACCCAACGTGCGAGCGGGTAACGTTCCACTCGTGATCGCCATCTTCCTCAACGAGAGCCAAACTCTCGTCAAGCTCCTCTATCTCGTCCACATCCTGAGCATCGTCGCCGCATTCGGACCGCTGTTCATGTATCCCCGGATGCAGCGCGCCGGCGAAACCAGCGCCATGGCCGCCCTGCACATGAAGCTCGTCTTTCCCGCCCTGATCCTGCTGTGGGTCGTCGGCATGGGCATGGCCGGCGTGAACAAGTTCGCTCTCGCAGAGATGTGGTGGATCACCATCACGATCGCACTCTGGATCGGCTCCGTTGCCGTCAGCTGGTTTCTCATCCGGCCCGCTATCGGCGACACCTCTGACGACGCCAAGAAGAAGATGTCGATGGGCATTGGCATCACCCACCTGATCCTCGTGGCCAGCATCGTCTTAATGATCTTCAAGCCGTTCGTTGACGGCAACTACGTCTTCAATTCCTGACAGCAGCGCTACTCGGTGCGCTCCGCGTGGGGACGGAGTTCGCTGAGCGAGTACAAACGGTGCGATGAGCAACGCTGCACCCGCACACGGAACCCAGGAATGGCTCGATCAGGTCGTTGAGCCAATCATCGATCCTGATCGTCGGATCATTGATCCGCACCATCATCTGTGGCGTCCCGACGGTGCGCTCCCCTACGGCCCCAACGAGTTGGCCTTCGACACAGCGAGTGGCCACAACGTCGTCGCGACCATCTTCATCGAGTGCAGTTCGGCATATCGCGCCGATGGTCCGCGCCACTTGCGCCCGGTCGGCGAAACCGAGTTCGTTGTCGAAAGCGCCGAGTATCTCGCTGCCGAAGTGCCGTCCAGCCCGCCAATCGCGGCCATCGTCGGCCACACCGACCTGGCCGATACCGAACACCTTGACGAGGTACTAGATGCCCACGTCGAAGCCGGAAAAGGTCGCTTCCGTGGCATCCGCGACGCACTCGCCCGTGCCACCGAGCCTGAAGCAATGATGATTCCGGCGGTCAACGCCGAAGGCAAGTTCGAGGACCCAGCATTTATTGCCGGCGTCAAGCGCCTTGGCGAACGGGGCCTTACGTACGACACCTGGCACTACCACCATCAGAACCACCAGATGCTGTCGCTTGCGAAGGCCGCACCAGACACGATGATGGTGCTCGACCACTTCGGTACGCCTTGTGGTGTCGGCCAGTACGAAGGAAAGCGCGACGAGATCTTCGAGCAGTGGAAGCTTGACATCAGCGCACTCGCAGCCTGCGACAACGTCGTGGCCAAGATCGGTGGGCTCGCCATGCCTGACAACGGCTTCGGCTATCACCTCAACGCCGCTCCCCCGACATCCGACGAGTTCGTGTCGGCGCAGGGTCGGTACTACCTCCACACGATCGAGGCATTCGGTCCCGGGCGGTGCATGTTCGAGAGCAACTTTCCTGTCGACCGCTTCTCGCTCTCGTTCCCGGTCCTGTACAACGGCCTGAAGAAGATCGCTGCACAGTTCAGCGATGCCGAACAAGACGAGATGTTCCTCGGGACTGCAGCTCGGGTCTACGCCATCGAGATCTGACAGACAGTCCGACATCCTCCCGCGGTCAGCCGCATGCCGCATGCCGCCAACTGAAAACATCAGAGAGCGGCCGAACGGATCACTGGTCAGGCCCGACCAGTGCCGCCGATCCGGCCGCTCGATGATGTGGGAACTGGGTTGATCAGTCGAGTTTGATCGGCTGATCGTCGGCTGCCGTGAAAGCGTCCTCTGTTGCTTCGGCATCGTCGACGATGACCGGAGCGTTGGGATCTTCCTTCAGACCGCTGGCAATGAGGACCTTGTCGCTGATCTCCATCATTATCTCAGGGTTGTTCCGGAGATAATCCTTGGCCTTTTCACGACCCTGGCCAAGCTGCTCACCTTCGTAGGTGAACCAGGCGCCCGACTTCTTGACGATGGCCAAGTCGACCGACAGATCAACGACGGAGCCTTCGCGGCTGATGCCCTGGCCGTACATGATGTCGAACTCGGCCTGGCGGAACGGCGGTGCCACCTTGTTCTTGACGACCTTGACACGGGTGCGGTTACCAACGATGTCAGTGCCGTCCTTCAACGCTTCGATGCGACGGATATCGAGACGAACCGACGAGTAGAACTTGAGCGCACGGCCACCGGGGGTGGTCTCGGGCGAACCGAACATGACGCCAATCTTCTCGCGCAACTGGTTGATGAAGATACAAATCGTCTTGGTCTTGCTCAGGTTGCCAGTGAGCTTGCGGAGCGCCTGGCTCATCAGACGAGCCTGCAGACCAACGTGCGTGTCACCCATCTCGCCTTCAATCTCGGCACGCGGCGTCAGCGCTGCAACCGAGTCGATCACGATGACATCGATCGCTCCGGAGCGGGTCAGCATGTCGCAGATTTCAAGCGCCTGCTCACCGGTGTCCGGCTGCGAGATGAGCAGCTGATCGACGTCGACACCGATGGATGCGGCGTAAATCGGATCCATCGCGTGCTCGGCGTCGATGTAAGCGCACACGCCGCCGTTGCGCTGAGCTTCGGCAACCACGTGCATGGCGAGCGTCGACTTACCCGAAGACTCAGGACCGAAGATTTCGGTCACGCGACCTCGCGGCAGCCCCCCGACTCCGAGTGCAAGGTCGAGCGCCAACGCACCAGTCGACACAACCTCGATCGCCATGTTGGTGCGTTCGCCCATCTTCATGACAGCGCCAGCACCGAACTGCTTGTCGATCTGAGCGAGTGCCATCTCGAGGGCCTTGCTCTGCTCCTTGTTGGTTCCTAATGCCATGGTTCCGTCTCTCTTTCGTTGTGCCGTTCTCGGCGGTGGCGGGGCTCGTTGCCGATTGGCAGTGCCCGAATGACTTGTTGGTTGCCACCATAAAGATGGGGTGTCACAGAGTTGATCGAAGAGCCGTTTGTTACGCCTGCACGGCGACCGGGCAACTCGTTTCTGAACTCACTTCTGAACTCACTTCTGAGCTTGTTGTTCGAATAACAGCAGTGTAACCAACGAACGACTGTTCGGTCAAGGAACAATCGTTCGAACAGTCAAGAAATCTTCGAGTCACCCGCACGTCACCCGCACGACATCCGCACGGCCGGAGAGCGTCAGTGATCGAGATCGGTCGGCAGCGCGTCGCGGACGATGAACTCGGCGTCGAAATCATCCGGCTGCACCGGGCGCATCGCGAGATCCAGCGCCTGCCAGACCGTGTACGACAGCGGGTACGTCACGAGCGGCAACAGGAGCGCCGACGGGATGAAGAACACCAGGAGCGGCCCCACCGGAATCGTGGGCCAGGCGAGGGCGAGAGCAACACCCAGTACCACCAGTATCGGACCGAGGGTGATGACCGCGGCCATCGCCGCCGCACCGAGTTCAAAGCCCACGTCACCGCGCCGCCAACGCAGCCCGCAGGTTTGGCAATGCGGCGCCTTCTCGAACCAGCCTGTGAAGAAGGCACCCTGACCGTTACAGCGCGGACACCTTCGAAGAACTCCACGAGCGAGCATGCGGATCATCCCAGAACGAATCACAACAACAGGTTATGGGGCCTCTGGACAACCCTCAGCGTGACTGATTCCACCGAACAGTCGTGCAAGTGGTGACAGATTTGCCAGACTCTGTGGGTGCGTCGATCTCTCGCAGGACTCCTGCTCCTGGTTTCCTGCGTTTTAATGGCGATCTCGATCAGCACGTGGTGGTTCCAACACGTGGCGTTTTCGCCCTCCGCAGACGCCTCGGTGGCGCACGCGATCCTCGGCGACGCCGACATTCGTAGCGACGTCGCCACCCTCATCGCAAGCGCCGACGCCGCTCCGCTCAATGTCTCCACCACCCAACTCAAAGAATTCGTCGAACAGATCTCGCGCCTCAACGACGGCGCTGCACTCATGGGTGGATTCGTCAGCGACGCGCACGCCCGCCTGATCGGCGAGAACAACGCACCTGTCATCATCACCCCAACTGAGCAGTACACGATCGTGCGCGACGAACGTGCAGCACTCTCTCCCGATCTGACACTGCCCGTCCCGATCGTGGGTTCGCTGTCATTCATCAACACCGCCACCCGTTGGATAATGATCGCCTCCGCTGCCGGCGCACTACTGCTGTTCATCGCCGGTTTCCTGACACGACCCGAACGCGGCGAACTGACTTTTGCCCTCGCCGTCGGACTCGGCGTCACCGGGATCGGCGTGATTTTCCTCGGCTACCTGGTTCCGATCGGGCCTCTCACAGGTCTGTCTGAAAGCACTTGGATGGGAGTCTTCCCGCGCCTGGCAAACAAATCGCGCAGCAGCACATTGCTCCTCGGCATCACCTCGATCGTGATTGGCGTGGTCATCATGCTGGGGACCACAAGCCTGCGCCGGCGACGACAGCGCAGCACGCCGCTCAGCGTCGGTCGTTACCGCGAACAACACGCCTGGTCCCGCTGAGTCGGGCCGCTTGGCTCGATCCCGACTTCCTTGCGAGCCCGACTGGTCTGAGCGCCGAAGAAAACGAGCGAAGCCCCCGACTGCAGTTCGGCAGCCAGAGGCTTCATTTCGTTGTGCTTCCCCTGGGATTCGAACCCAGAACCAATTGATTAAGAGTCAACTGCTCTG
>ERZ888423.579-NODE-579-length-36799-cov-37.346478_pt1 | contig 36799 bp, 39 predicted proteins | sample MGYA00520523_ERZ888423 | MGnify/ENA primary metagenome ERZ888423 (study PRJEB32303, sample SAMEA104408611) | aquatic metagenome | biome: Brackish water; feature: Pelagic; material: water | place: Baltic Sea | collected 2014-06-08T10:24:00 | depth 30,27 m ... | reverse complement strand
CGCCGCCGATCAGCACCTTGTCGCACTTGTCGATCAGGGCTTCGAGCACGCCGATCTTGCTGCTCACCTTGGAGCCGCCCACGATCGCCGCCAGCGGCCGCTGGGGCTCATCGATGGCGCCCTGCAGGTACTGCAGCTCCTTCTCCATCAGGTGGCCGGCCACGCTGGGGCTCAGGTACTTGGTGACGCCCTCGGTGGAGGCATGGGCACGGTGCGCGGCGCCGAAGGCATCATTCACGTAGACGTCCGCCAGGGCGGCGAGCTGGGCGGCGAAGCCGGGCTCGTTCTTTTCTTCCTCGGCGTAGAAGCGCACGTTCTCCAGCAGCACCACATCGCCGTCGGCCATGGCAGCCACCTTGGCGTCGGCATCGGGGCCGATGCAGCTGTCGGTTTTCACCACGGGCTTGCCGAGCAGCTCGGCGAGGCGGGCCGCCACCGGGGTGAGGCGCATCGTTTCGTTCACCTCGCCCTTGGGACGGCCGAAGTGGGCCGCCAGGATCACCCGGGCGCCCTTGGCGGTGAGGTCGTTGATCGTGGGCAGGGCGGCCCGGATGCGGGTGTCGTCGCTGATGGTGCCGTCAGCGTCGAGGGGCACGTTGAAGTCGACCCTCACCAGGACGCGCTTGCCGCTCAGTTCATCGGCAGAGAGGCTGGCCAGGGAGCGCTTCGTCATGGATTCAAGATGTAAGGAAAGATGCGCGACATTAACCCGTGACCCTGCCCCTGTTGAAGGTGGTGGTGGTCTCCGGCACAGCGGGCGCTAGGACAAGGTCAGCAACTTGCCTGCCCCTTCTGTTCCGTCGGGGCTGTGACCGATGTTCTCCACCATCTTGTTCCCCATCGATCAGAGCCGTCAGACCATGGAGACGGCGGGCTTCACGCTGCGCCTGGCCCAGCAGCACAACGGACGGCTGGTGGTGCTCTCGGTGGTGGAACCGGAGGGAGCCATGCACGATGCGGCCGCCGTGGCCAGCCTGCTGGAGCAGGCCCGCAGCCACTTCGAGCAGGCGGGGGTGGCCTGCGAGGTGATCGAGCGGGAAGGCAATCCCGCCTTCGTGATCGGCGATGTGGCCGATGAAATCAACGCCGATGTGATCGTGATGGGCACCCGCGGCCTCACCCTCGAAGCCGATGAGCCCAGCACCGCCGCCCGGGTGATCCAGCTGGCGCCCTGTCCGGTGCTGGTGGTGCCCTGATGCAGCCCGCCATTCAGTGGTATCCCGGCCACATCGCCAAGGCGGAGCGCCAGCTCAAGGCCCAGCTCGCCAAGGTGGATCTGGTGATCGAGGTGCGCGATGCCCGCATCCCCCGCGCCACCAGCCACCCGCGCCTGAAGCGCTGGATGGAGGGCAAGCACCGTCTGCTGGTGATCAACCGCCGCGACATGGTCAGTGAAGCGGCGCGTCTGTCGTGGGACCGCTGGCTGCGCGACCAGGGCGAAGTGCCCTGGTGGTGCGACGCCAAGACCGGCACGGGTGTGAAGCAGTTGCAGGATGCGGCGATCCGGGCGGGTGACCAGCTCAATGCCCGCCGCGCCGGCCGCGGCATGCGCCCGAGGCCGGTAAGGGCCCTGGTGCTCGGTTTCCCCAACGTGGGCAAGTCGGCGCTGATCAACCGGCTGGTGCGCCAGAAGGCGGTGGAGAGCGCCCGCCGGGCCGGGGTCACCCGCACACTGCGCTGGGTGCGGGTGGGCCAGGCGCTCGATCTGCTCGATGCCCCCGGCGTGCTGCCCCCCCGGCTGGAAGACCAGCGTGCCGCCCTGCTGCTGGCCCTCTGCGACGACATCGGCCAGGCGGCCTACGACGGAGAGGGGGTGGCGGTGGCGTTCCTGCACCTGCTTGATGCCCTGGCCTCGGTGCCGGAAGCCGGGCTGCCGGAGCAGCTGCTGGAGAAGCGCTACGGCGTGGCACTGCCGCGGCGCCAGGGGCGGCGGCACGCCGATGGCGAACACGACGACGCCTCTGACGAGGATCGCGAACGTGATTGCGCTGGAGATAGGGCCCTGGAGTCGTTGCCGGACGGCCTGGCCTGGCTGGAGGTCGCTGCCGCCCGCCACACCAGCGGCGACACCGCGCGCATGGCCCAGCGCCTGCTCGATGACTTCCGCCGCGCCGTGCTCGGACCGATCGCCCTGGAGCGCCCGCCCCAGAAAACCGCCACCCCACCCGTTGCGGCTGCCTCCACCCCAGCTGCCGCCACCGGCGCCGGCGGGGAGGCATGAGCGCGTTCGGGATGGGTGAAGGGGAGTTGATCACGCTCCACTACCCCCGGCCCCTGCCGATGCGGCTGGATCGCTGGCTGGTGGCCGAGCGGCCGGAGCAGAGCCGCGCCCGCATCCAGAAGTTCATCGACGCCGGCCTGGTGCGGGTCAACGGCAGCCCGGGCCGCGCCAAGACACCGCTACGGCCGGGAGATTGCGTGGAGCTGTGGATGCCGCCGCCGGAACCCCTCCCGTACCTGATCCCGCAGCCGATGCTGCTCGACATCCTCTACGAGGACAGCCATCTGATCGTGCTCAATAAGTCGGCCGGACTCACGGTGCACCCGGCCCCCGGCAACAAGGACGGCACCTTGGTGAACGGCCTGCTGCACCATTGCCCCGACCTGCCCGGCATCGGCGGCGAGCGGCGGCCGGGCATCGTGCACCGCCTCGACAAGGACACCACCGGCTGCATCGTGGTGGCCAAAAGCCAGCAGGCCCTGGTGCACCTGCAACGCCAGATCCAGCAGCGCGTGGCTGCGCGCGAGTACCTGGGCGTGGTGCACGGCGCGCCCCAGGCGGAGTCCGGCACGATCGAGGCCGCCATCGGCCGCCACCCGATCGACCGCAAGAAGTACGCCGTGGTGGCCGACGACAAGGGCCGGCTGGCACGCACCCACTGGCGTCTGATCGAACGGCTGGGCGACTACTCCCTGCTCCGCTTCAAGCTCGACACCGGCCGCACCCACCAGATCCGCGTGCACGGCGCCCACATCGGCCACCCGATCGTGGGGGATGCCACCTATAGCCGCTGCCGCCGCCTGCCGATCGAGCTGCCGGGCCAGGCCCTGCATGCGGTGGCCCTGGGCCTCGACCACCCGATCAGCGGCGAGCGGCTGAGCTTCGAGGCGCCGCTGCCACCGGCCTTCACGGCGCTGCTGGCGGTGCTGCGCCGCCGCCAGCCCGCGCCGCTGCCGCCTTAGCCGGCGTTCGGGTCTGTGTCGGTGTGCGCGGCCGGAGCGTCTGCGGCCTCCCTGCGCCGACGCTCCCGCAGCGATTCGTCGCGCATCAGGTCGTACATCGTGTCGCGCTCGAACAGATCGGCCACGGCGATTGCGGTGCTCACGGCGAAGCCGATCGGCAGCAGCAGGGCGTAATCCTTGCTGAGCTCGAAGGTGAGCAGGATCGCCGTGAGCGGCGTGCGGGTGAGGGCCCCCAGGAAGGCGCCGCCGCCGGCGAACAGCAGCGTGGGCGGGGCGTAGTGAAACAGCGCCAGGCACACCTGCTGCACCAACGTGCCCAGCGACGCCCCCACCACCAGCGCCGGCGCCAGGAAGCCGCCGGGGGCGTCAGCCGCCACGGCCAGGGCGGTGCCGGCGGCCTGCACCACCAACGCCACCAGGGCATTCAGCGGGGTGCTGAGCCCGAGCAGGGCGCTGAAGCCGAGCCGATCGGGATTGTCGAAGCTGGGATTCAGCAGCGAAGAGGCCAGGCCGATCACCAGCCCCACCAGGCCCAGCTGCTGCCACAGCGACAGATGCAGCCGAAAGAAGCCCCGGCGCAGGCGCACAATGACTCGCTGGTAGAGCATGGCCAGAGCGCCGGCGATCGCCCCCAGCAGCATCAGCAGCGGGATGTCCAGCAGGCGGAAGTCGGTGAGATTCGAGGGGTCTTCGATCACCGGCAGCAGCTGCCGCAGCCAGAGCGGTCCGCCTGCGTGGCCGTTGAGCAGCCGGCTCCAGGTGATCGTGGCGAACGTGGCGAAGGCCACGACGGCATTGCTGCGCACCGTGCTGCCTTTGAACATCTCCTCGAGCGTGTAGGCCAGGCCGCCGAGCGGCGCGTGGAAGATCGCCGCCAGGCCGGCGCCGCTGCCGATCGCCACGGCCAGCCGGCGTTCCCGTGGCGGCGCCTGCAGGCCATCGGCGCTGGCGCGGCCCACCACGGCGCCGATCTGGATCGAGGGGCCCTCCGGCCCCACCGGCAGGCCGCTGCCGATGGCGATGCCACTGGCCAGCAGCTTGACGATCGCCAGCCGCCAGGTCATCGGGATCGGCACCCCCTCCAGCCACAGCATCACCTGCACGATTCCCGATCCCTTCGCCTCGGGCTCGAAGCTGCTGATCAGGCCACCGGCCACCGCGCCGCCCAGGCCGCCCATCAGCGGCAGCACGATCCAGCGGGGCAGCACGGCAGCCAGCTGCAGCCGCAGGTTGTTCAGCAGCTGCGTTTCGCCGCTGTACAGCCGGATCGCCACCGCCACGCCGATGCCGATGGCGTTCACCAGCAGCAGCAGGCGCAGCAGGCGCTTGAGGGCCTGGCGGCGCTCCAGGGCGGTCAGCGGCATGTCAGGTCAGGGCGGGAAGGCGCGGGCTGGCTGCCACCAGCTGGCGCGTGATCGCGGCCTGGGGCGCCGCCAGCAGCTGATCGCCCGGACCTTCCTCCACGATCCGTCCGCCGTCGAGCACGATCACCCGCTGGCAGAAGCCACCGGCCAGGGCCAGGTCGTGGGTGATGAAGATCAGCCCCAGCCCCAGGCGCACCTGCAGGGCGCGCAGCAGGGCGAGCACCTCGGCCTGCACCTCCGCATCCAGCATGCTCACGCTTTCGTCGCAGAGCAGCACGCTCGGCTCCAGCACCAGGGCCCGGGCGATCGCCACCCGCTGCTGCTGGCCGCCGGAGAGCTGCCGCGGCAGCCGGTTTTCGAACGCTTCGGCCGGACTCAGCCCCACCGCTTCCAGTCCTGCGCGGGCCCGGGCGCGCGCCTCCAGCCGGCTGGCCAGGCCATGGATGCGCAGCGGGTCGGCCACCGCCGCGCCCACTGTCATCACCGGGTTGAGGCAGGCCAGGGGGTCCTGGAACACCATCTGCAGACGGCGCCGCTGGCGGCGCAGCTCCGGCCCCTTCAGCCGCAGCAGGTCGCGGCCCTGCAGCCGCACCGCGCCGCCGCGCACGGGTGCCAGCCCCATCAGGGCACGGCAGAAGGTGCTCTTGCCGCAGCCCGAGGCCCCCACCACCCCCACCGTTTCGCCTTCGCGCAGCTCCAGGCTCACGCCATCGACCGCCTTGAGCCAGCGCGGCCGGAAGGGGAGCGAAGGCAGCGGGTGCCAGGAGCGCAGCTCCTCTACGGCCAGCAGGGGTGGGCCGCTGGCCGGTGGGGGCGTGAGGCCGCTTTCGCGGCGCCGGGCCGCCGCCACCAGCCGCTGGGTCAGGGGGGCCTGCGGCCGGGTGAGCAGGGCATGGGCGGGAGCCTCCTCCACCAGCCGCCCGGCTTCGAGCACGGCGATCCGGTCGCACCAGCGACCGGCCATCGCCAGGTCGTGGCTGATCAGCAACAGGGCGCTGCCGGTTTCGCGGCAGAGGCCGGTGAGTTCGGCCATCACCTGGCCCGCCACCGCCACATCCAGGCTGGTGGTGGGTTCATCGGCGATCACCAGCGCCGGCTCCAGGGCCATCGCCAGGGCGATCGCCAGGCGCTGGCGCATGCCGCCGCTGAATTCATGCGGATAGCTGCCGTAGCGCTCTGGGCTGATCCCCACGCGCTCCAACAGTTCCTGCGCCCGGCGCCGCACCCGGCTGCGGGCCCAGAGCGGCCGGTGGGCGGTGAGCGTGTCGCCGAGGTGATCGCCGATGCGCAGCAACGGGTTGAGCCGGGTCATCGGGTCCTGAAACACCAGGCCCACCGCTTCGCCCCGCAGGCGCTGCAGGGCGGCGCGGCGCAGACGGCGCGGGTCCTGGCCGCAGAGCAGCAGCTCGCCGCTGGATTGGCTGCCCGCCGGCAGCAACTGCACCACGGCGCGGGCCACCGTGCTTTTGCCGCATCCTGAGGGCCCCACCAGCGCCAGGCGATCCCCCGGATCGAGGCGCAGATCCAGGCCATCGAGGGTGGCCGGGCTGTCTGTGGCGCCCGGGTAACGCACCGTCAGCTGATGGATCTTGAGCACCGCAGCGGTGGACGGGGAGCTGGCCATGGTGTGAGCGGATCGTGACCGGGCAGCGGGCCCAGCATGGGGGATCCGCGTCCGTTCTGCTCATTCCGTGATGGGCCTGCCTACGATCATGTTCAGCGGAATCCTGTAGATGCTCGAAGCGGCGGCAGGAACCCGAATCGCCCCGATCGAGGCCACCGGGCTCCCCGCTGCTCCGGCACAGGCGAGAGAGGCGCCTGCAGGAACTGCTGCATCCCCTGCGGCCACCGGCGGTCAGCGTCGCCTGCGCGACCCTGAGGCCTACGGCGTCGCGTTGCCCGACTGGTTGCGGATCTGCCTGGAGCGGGTGCGGGCCAGCGACGACCAGCCCAGTGCCGCTGCGCCCCCCAGCGATGGCGAAACGCTGCTCGCCAACGCCTTCGATTTCTCCTTTCAGCTGCACGACGGCCAGGTGCGGGCCACCGGCGAGCCGTACATCATTCATCCGATCGCGGTGGCTGATCTGCTGCGCGACATCGGCGCCGGCGCCGGCGTGATCGCCGCCGGCTTTCTGCACGACGTGGTCGAGGACACGGAGGTTAGCCCCGAGGAGCTGGAAGCCCAGTTCGGCGCTGAGGTGCGGGCACTGGTGGAAGGGGTCACCAAGCTGGGCGGCATTCACTTCACCGACCGCACCGAGGCCCAGGCGGAAAACCTGCGCCGCATGTTTCTGGCCATGGCCAGTGACATCCGGGTGGTGCTGGTGAAGCTGGCTGACCGGCTGCACAACATGCGCACGATCGGCGCCCTGCGGCCCGAGAAGCAGCAACGCATTGCTCGGGAAACCCGCGATATCTATGCGCCGCTTGCCAATCGCCTCGGCATCGGCCGGTTCAAGTGGGAACTGGAAGATCTCGCCTTCAAGATCCTCGAACCTGCCGCTTATCAGGAGATCAAGGAGCAGGTGGCCAGCAAGCGCAGCGACCGCGAGGACCGCCTGGCGGTGACCGTGGCGCTGTTGCGCAAACGGTTGGAGGAGGTGGGCCTCACCAACTGCGAAGTGAGTGGCCGGCCGAAACATCTCTATGGCATCTGGAGCAAGATGGAGCTCCAGCAGAAGGCCTTTCACGAGATCTTCGATGTGGCGGCGCTGCGCATTCTCACGCCCAATCTGGAGAGTTGTTATCGCGCCCTGGCGGTGGTGCACGACACCTTCCGCCCGATTCCCGGCCGCTTCAAGGACTACATCGGCCTGCCCAAGCCCAATGGTTATCAGTCGTTGCACACGGCGGTGATCGGCCGGCACCGCCCCATCGAAGTGCAGATCCGTACGTCTGAGATGCATCAGGTGGCCGAATACGGCATTGCCGCCCACTGGAAATACAAGGAGGGCGGCTCACCTGCCGATGGCGGCACCACCGAACGCTTCAACTGGCTGCGGCAACTCGTTGACTGGCAGCAGGATGGCGGCGGTGACGACAGCAGCGATTACCTCGCCTCGATCAAGGAGGACCTCTTTGACGAGGAGGTGTTCGTGTTCACACCGCATGGCGATGTGGTGGGGCTGCGCAAGGGTGCCACAGCGGTTGATTTTGCTTTCCGTATCCACTCGGAAGTGGGCAATCACTGCCAGGGCGTGCGCATCAACGATCGCCTCTGTCCCCTCGCCACTCAGCTCAGGAATGGCGACTTCGTTCAGATCATCACAGCGAAGTCTGCCCACCCGAGCCTCGACTGGCTCAACTTCGTGGCCACTCCCACCGCCCGCAATCGCATCCGGCAGTGGTATAAGCGCAGCCATCGCGACGAAAACATCCTGCGCGGCCGCGATCTGCTGGAGCGGGAGCTGGGCCGTGATGGCTTCGAGGCATTGCTGAGCGGTGAGGCAATGGCCAAGGTGGCCCGCCGCTGCAACCTGGTGGGCACCGAAGACCTGCTGGCGGCCCTTGGTTTCGGCGGGGTCACCCTGCATCAGGTGGTGAATCGCCTGCGGGAGGAGATTCGCCTCGCCACCGAAGCGGCGGCACCGGCGCTCACCAACGAGCAGGTGGCCGCCGCCGTTGTGGCCGGCCGGGTGGAGACACCGGTGCCAACACCCGCTTCAGGCAGCCCGATCCTGGGAGTGGAGGGGCTGGAATACCGGCTTGGTGGCTGCTGTGGGCCGCTGCCCGGTGAGGCGATCGTGGGTGCGGTGGCGCTGGGCAACCACGGCATCACCATCCACCGGCAGGATTGCGGCAATGTGGCCCAGGTGCCGGTGGAACGGCGCCTGCCGGTGCGCTGGAATCCGGTCGGTGAAGCCCAGCAGCGGCGCTATCCGGTGCGCCTGCGCATCGAGGTGCTCGATCGGGTCGGGGTGCTGAAGGACATCCTCACCCGCCTGGCCGACCACCGCATCAACGTGAGCGATGCGCGGGTGCGCACCACGGCGGGCAAACCGGCCACGATCGACCTCAAGGTGGAATTCGTGAGCGCTGCCCAGATGGGCACCACCATGGACCAGATCCGCTCGATGGCGGATGTGCTCGATCTCTGCCGCACCGGCAATGGCTGAGCAGGCCTGACGGTCAGTTCAGCGGCTTGACGGCATACACCATGCGGTCGGCGTAGCCGAGATGGGCGTAGAGACGATGGGCTCGTTTGTTCTGCGCCAGCACGGCGATTCCCGACACGTCACAGCCCTTCGCGCGGAAGTATTGCTCGATTGCGGCCATCAGCTCCGTGGCCACGCCCTGGCCACGGAAGGCTTCCGACACAAACAGCTCAAGAACTTCGCCCTCCCGTTGAACCGTGTTGCCGATGGCTTCGTAATAGGGCGGGGCTTTCACGATCCCGGCCACGATTCCCGCTGGCTGATCAGCGATCACAGCCACCAGGATCACACCTTCTGCACCTGCAACGCGCTTCTGCAGATCCTCCGCATAAGCCTCTCCATAGCCTTCGGGGCAGATGATCCGTTGCTCAGGATCGAGGGGAATCAGGGATCGCTGCAACCCGGTGATGTAGTGGGCAATCAGGTGCCGTTCTTCGCTGCGAATCGGCCGGATTTCAAGGCGAGGCTGCATGGGATTGTGGGTGCTGCGGCTCAGGCAATGGTGCACCACACACGGTGAAGCCCTCTCCGGCAGCGCAATGCTGCAGCAGCTGTTCCTGGAGATCCGCAGGCCAGCCACCGCCAGCCCGCTTCAGGCTCTGCTCCCTAGGGTCACCGGCGGCCCTTGCGCCACGTGCCGTTTCGCTTGCTGCCCATGTCCGCCGCCAGCCCCAATCCCTTGCTCGCCTTGCCCTTTGAGCCCTCGATCGAGGCGCTGGGTGAGGCCTACTGGGATGTGGTGGAGGCGGCCGCCTTTCCCCAGAGCCGCCTGCGCTTTCGCAACGATCCGCTGCTGCAGCAGCTCGGCGTGAATCCGGCCGCCGTGAGCGACGCCGATCTGGAGGCCGCTTATGGGCGCTTCGAAGGGCGCACGCCGCTGCTGGCCCTGCGCTACCACGGCTATCAGTTCGGAACCTATAACCCGTTTCTCGGCGATGGGCGCGGCTTCCTCTACGGCCAGCTGCGCGATCGCCACGGTGCCCTGCAGGACCTCGGCAGCAAGGGATCCGGCACCACGCCCTGGAGCCGTGGCGGGGATGGCCGCCTCACGCTCAAGGGCGGCGTGCGCGAGGTGATCGCCTCCGAAGCCCTGCACCGGCTCGGTGTGACCACCAGCCGCACGCTCAGCCTGGTGGAAACAGGCGAAGGGCTGTGGCGTGGCGATGAGCCCTCCCCTACCCGCAGTTCGGTGATGGTGCGCCTGGCCCGCACCCACCTGCGCTTCGGCACCTGCGAGCGGCTGCTGCACCTGCGCCAGTCCGAGCAGCTCGAACGGCTGCTGCGCCACGTGGTGGCTGTGTACTACCCCCACATCGCCGCCGCCCATCCCCCCGCTGCCGATGGCAGCGCCCTGGCGGCCCTGCTGGCGTTCTACGGCGAACTGGTGGAGCGGGTGGCGCGGCTGGCGGCCGAATGGATGGCGGCCGGCTTCACCCACGGCGTGCTCAACACCGACAACATGTCGCTGACGGGCGAGAGTTTCGATTACGGCCCCTTCGCCTTCCTCGAAACCTGGGATCCGGGCTTCACCGCCGCCTACTTCGATCACAGCGGCCTCTACGCCTACGGCCAGCAGCCGCTGATCTGCCATCAGAACCTGCGGCGGCTGCAGGAGCCCCTGGCGATGCTGCTGCCGCGCGCCGAACTGGAGGTACGCCTGGAGCGGTTCGTGCCCTCCTACGACCACCACTACCGCCATTGCCTGATGCGCCGCCTCGGCTTTGATGCCGGCGCCGTGGCGGCAGTGGCCGGCGGTGGCAGCGACCTGGCCGATCCGGTGCCGCTTGCCCTGCAACTGCTGGCTGCCTGGCCGGTGGCTTATGGCAGCTTCTTCGCCGCTCTCGCCGATCGCATCACCAGTGGCGGCCTGCCGGCGGAAGCCGAAGCCCTGGCGCCGTTCGTGCCTGGGGCTCCGGTGCCCCCGGCCGATCGCTGGGCCACCTGGCGCGATGCCTGGTGGGGCTGGTCGTCGGCGCTGCCGCCCGAGCATCAGCAGGGCATTGCCACCACCCTGCGGCGCTGGAATCTGCCGGTCACGCCGGTGCGGGCTGAGATCGAGCGTCTGTGGGAGGCGATCGACACGGCGGACGACTGGGGCCCCTTCCAGCAGTGGCTGGAGGGGTGCGTGGCCTCTGCTGGCACACCCTGACCGCAAGCGCCGGCGGGTGTTGGGTGCTACAGCCGCCCCAGCGGGGCTCTGTCTGAATTCACCCACTGCTTCCCGTTTTGATGCCTCGCCATGACCTCCGAACAGGCCGCCCAGCTGATCGACGACACCCTTGACCTCGTGCATCAACGGCTGCAGACGCTCGAAGCCGGCCGTCAGGGCCGCGAGCACAGGGCGCTTGCTGCCGAATTCCGTGAATGGCGCCAGCCCAGCGGCGGCCACATCGACCTGATGCTCTGCCCCGGCTTCAGCCGCGGCTGAACGCACCCACCCTGGCGAGGTGAGCACCGAGCCTCCGTCCGGTTTCTTTGCCAGGCGGCCTTGAGCGTGCCGCCGTCAGCTTCCTCGCTCTGCGTGCAGCCCAGAGCGATCAGTCGTCCAGGTGCAGCCCTCCATGTGCCGCCGCCAGAGCGCGTTGCTGCTCCCGTTCAAGCCACTGCCAATACACCCCGCCGATCGCCACGGCGCAGACCACCCCGCTGATCGTGCTGCCCAGCAGGATGCGGCTGCTGAACGACCAGCCCAGTTGCCAGAGGCCCTCCTGCTGGAGAGCCTGGGCGCTGGGCCAGCCCTGACCCGGCCCCAGCAGCCAGCTGCCCAGCTGGTAGTTGAACCAGTAGAGCGGCACGTAGGTGAAGGGGTTGCTGATCCAGGTGCCAGCCGCCGCCAGCAGGTGGTTGCCGCGCACCAGGCTGGCCAGGCCGATGCCCAGGATCGTCTGCAGCCCGAAGAACGGGAAGCAGCCGCAGAACACACCGGCGGCCAGGCCCCGCGCCCGTTGCCCGTGGGAGCCCTCCTGCCGCCACAGCCACAGCATCAGCCGGCGCAGGCGGATGGCGCCGTGCCGCAGGCTCCGCCGCAGCCGAGACTGGAGCGTCCGTCGCCGCCGGGGCCGGTTGGATTGGGACGACACCATCGCTGCGATCGCCACGGCCGTGGCACCGGGTCTGGGAAGTGTGGCGATCGTAAGGATCTCGGGCCCGGCGGCGGAATCGATCGGCCGCGCCCTGTTCCGCGCCCCGGGGCAGCAGGTCTGGGGCAGCCACCGCGTGCTCTACGGCCATGTGGTCGACCCGGCCAGCGGTGAACGGGTGGATGAGGCCCTGCTGCTGCTGATGAAGGCCCCCCGCAGCTTCACCCGCGAAGACGTGGTGGAACTGCACTGCCACGGCGGCCTGATCGCTGTGCAGCGGGTGCTGGCGCTGGTGCTGGCCCACGGCTGCCGCCGCGCCGCCGCCGGTGAATTCAGCCAGCGGGCGTTCCTGAACGGCCGCCTCGATCTCACCCGCGCCGAGGCGATCGGCGATTTGATCGCCGCCCGCAGCCAGCGGGCCGCCCAGCTGGCGATGGCGGGCCTCGATGGCGGCCTGCAGCGCCGCATCACCGCCTTGCGGGAGCAGCTGCTCGATCAGCTGGCCGAGCTGGAGGCACGGGTGGATTTCGAGGAGAATCTGCCGCCGCTCGATGCCGTCGCTGTGGTGGCGGCGCTCACGGCGGTGCGCCAGGCGCTCGAGGCCCTGGTGGCCGAGGCGCGTCAGGGGGAGTTGCTGCGCGACGGGCTGCGCGTGGCGATCGTGGGCCGCCCCAACGTGGGCAAGTCGAGCCTGCTCAACCGGCTCAGCGAGAGGGAGCGCGCGATCGTGACCGACACCCCCGGCACCACCCGCGACCTGCTCGAAAGCGAGCTGGTGCTGGCGGGTGTGCCGCTTACCCTGCTCGACACCGCCGGCATCCGTCCCACCAGCGATGCGGTGGAACGGCTCGGCATCGCGCGCAGCCGTGCCGCCCTGGCCGCCGCCGATGCGGTGCTGCTGCTGTTCGATCTCACCACCGGCTGGGGCGACGACGACCAGGCGCTGCGTGACCTGGTGCCGGACGGTGCGGTGCTGCTGGTGGTGGGCAACAAGGCCGATGCCGCCGGCGTCGCCGCCGGTGCAGTGGCCCCGGTCGGCCCCGGGTGTCCGCTCGAGGTGGCGATCAGCGCCCGCACCGGTGAGGGCTGCGACGTGCTCGTGGAGAGGCTGCTGCAGCGCTGTGGGGCCACCGAGCTGCAGGGCCTGCAGGTGGCGCTCAATGGCCGTCAGCGCGAGCTGGCCGCCGCCGCCGCCGCTGCCCTGGGCCGCAGCCTGGAGGCCGCCGCCGCAGCGCTGCCCTGGGATTTCTGGACGATCGATCTGCGCGCCGCCGTGCGCAGCCTCGGCGCGATCACCGGCGAGGAGGTGAGCGAAGCCGTGCTCGATCGGGTGTTCGCGCGCTTCTGCATCGGCAAATGAGCAGGGGCTGAGCGCAATGGCCACATGCCGTGGGGCTGTGCAGTGATCGATTCCAGGGCTCAGCTCCCGTTGGAGTCGCGCCAGGCCATCGCCGCCGCCGGCATGGCCCACGGCTCCCAGGTGTCGGTGGATCTGCTTGCCGCCATCGACCCCTGGGACCACTTCGCCGACCCGCTGGAGCAGGTGCGCCACCGCTTCAATGTGTGGCCCCGGGGCCGGGAGCCGGAATGGCCGGCAACGATTATGGGTTGAGCGGCCCGTCTGCTCCTCCTTTTCCCGCCTGCCCTCCTTGCCTGCCGCTTTCCTGCCGTTTTCCTGCCCCGGTGACACCTCCGCCCCTGCTGCCCTTCAGCCCTGCCCTTGAGCAGCAGCTGCGCAGCTGGCTGGCCGAGGATCTCGGCCGCGGCGATCTCACCGCACCGGCCCTGACGGGCGCGCGGGGCCGGGCCCACTGGATCGCCAAAGCCGATGGGGTGTTTTGTGGCGGCGTGCTGGCGGCGCCCCTGTTCCGGCTGCTGGACGGGGAGCTGGTGGTGCGCGATCGGGTGGCGGAGGGGACGCCGGTGCGGGCCGGCCAGCGGCTGCTGGAGCTGGAGGGGGCGGCCCCGGCCCTGGTGGCGGGCGAACGCACCGCCCTCAACCTGGCCATGCGCCTCAGCGGCATCGCCACCGCCACTGCCCGGCTGGTGGCTGAGCTGGCGGGCAGCGGCGTGGCCCTGGCCGACACCCGCAAGACCACGCCCGGTCTGCGGCTGCTGGAGAAGTACGCCGTGCGTTGCGGCGGCGGCTTGAACCACCGCTTCGGCCTCGATGACGCGGCCATGCTCAAGGAGAACCACCTGGCCTGGAGTGGTGGGGTGGGTCCGGCAATCGCGGCGGTGCGGGCGGCCGCGCCTTGGCCGGCGCAGGTGATCGTGGAGGCGGAAACAGCCGCCGAGGCCGAAGCCGCCGTGCGTGCCGGTGCCGACGCGGTGCTGCTTGATGAATTCGCCCCGCCGGACCTGCAGGCGTTGGTGCCGCAGCTGCGGGAGCTGGCGGCGGCGCAGGGGCGGGCGGTGGTGCTGGAAGCGTCGGGGGTGCAACCTGAACTGCTGCGGGCTTACGCCGCCACCGGCATCGATCTGATCTCCACGAGCGCGCCGGTCACGCGCAGCTGCTGGCTGGATCTGAGCATGCGCTACCTCCCAAGCGGCGGCTGAACGCGGGCACCATCCCGACATGCCGTTGTGGATTTGTGGCGGTGGTTCCGGGCGTGTGGCGCTCTGTGCCTTCGGGCAGCAGAGTGACGGCGGGTGTTCGATGCCGTGAGCCATGCCGTTCTGCCGCTTCTCGAGCCCGAGCCTTCGGCTCACCTCGGTGGCCCTGGCGTTGCTGGCGGGCGTGCTGCCGGCCACGGCCGCCCGGGCCGGGGCGGTGCTGCAGCGGGTGGCCACCAGCGGCGAGCTGGTGGTGGGAAGCGAACCCCTGCTGCCCCCCCTAAGTTTTCTCGACAGCAAGGGCCAGCCCGCCGGCTATGGGGTGGAGGTGGTGCGCCGCGTGCAGGCGGAGCTGAGCACCGCCCTGGGCCGGCCGATCACGGTGCGGTTTGAAGCGGTGAGTGATCCCGCCGAGCTGGTGCGCCGGGTGGGCAAGGGGGAACTGGCCCTTGCCTGCGGCGTGCCTTTCTCCTGGGCCCGTGATGCCCAGGTGGATTACACCCTGCCGATCGGGCTCTCCGGCATCCGGGTGCTGGCCCCGGCAGGCCGGATTGATGGCTCCCCCGCCTCGCTGCAGGGGCGTCGCATCGGTGCGGTGCCGGGCTCCCTCGGCGAGGCGGTGCTGAAGGGCGTCCAGCCCCAGGCCCGTGTCGTTCCCTTTGCCGGCCTGGGTGAGGCGGTGGTCGCGTTGCAGGCCGGCCAGCTGGATGGCGTGATGGGGGACACCAACCTGCTCACCGGCAAGGCCAATAGCCTCGGCACCACTGGGCTGGTGGTCACGCCGGAGCAGCCTTACGAGCGCTATGCGGTGGGCTGCATCGTCCCCGAAAACGATTCCGCCTTTCGCGACCTGGCCAACCTGGCGATCGCCCGTCTGCTGCAGGGGTATGTGGACGGCGATCCCGCCGCGGTGGCCAGCGTGGACCGCTGGGTGGGGCCCAAGGGGGTGCTGGGGGTGCCGTCCGAGCGCATTCGCACCTACTTCGAATCGGTGCTGCTGAATTACGAGGCGATCCGGCCCCAGGGCCCGGCGGCAGCGTCCTCCGCCCCGGCGGCCTCTCCCTGAGGTCAGCCTCCGCCCTGCGCCTGCTCTCACAGCTGCCTCCGCTCTCGCCCATTGCTTCCCCGCCGCTTCTTCGTTCTCCAGGTTTCACCTCCGATGGCTTTCCTTCCGCGTCCCCGGCTGTTCGGCTTCCTGTTGTTCCTGGCGATCCTGCCGTTGGTGCCGGCTGCCGAAGCTTTTGCGGCCGCTGCTGCCGCCACCCCAAGCCGTGATGGCCCGGAACCGGAGAGCCTCGGCGTGGAAGCCCGCCTGCGCCGCATCGCCGGAGCGGTGCGCGAGCTGGAAACCGGATCGGCCGAGGAGCCGGCAACCGCCCAGGCCATCCCCGACGACGTGCTGGCCTACGTGTTCGTGAACGGGCCGCGGGTGGGCTGGCGCAACGGCGGTTTCAACAACGGTGGCTTCCGCAATGGCGGCTTCTGGAACGGCGGCTTCCGCAACGGAGGTGGCTGGTCAAACGGCGGTTTCGGAAATGGCGGCTTCCGCAATGGCGGCGGCTTCCGCAACTTCTGGTGAGCCGTTGACCCCCCCATCGTTCGGTCCCCTGCGGCTGCTGGTGGTGCAGCCCACCCCGTTCTGCAACCTCGACTGCGACTACTGCTACCTGCCCAGCCGCGACGACCGCAGCCGACTGCCGCTGGAGCTGCTGGAACGCACCCTGGAGCGGGTGCTGGAGAGCCCCTATGCCAGCGACGACTTCACCCTGCTTTGGCATGCCGGTGAGCCGCTCACCATGCCAATCGCCTTCTACGACGAGGCCACCGCGTTGATCCGCTCCGTGCTGGCACGCCGGGAGGGGCCGCCGCTGCAGATCGCGCAGTCGCTGCAGACCAACGCCATGACGATCGACGCCGCCTGGTGCGACTGCTTCGAGCGCAACGACATCCACATTGGCGTGAGCCTGGATGGCCCGGCCTTTCTGCACGACACCCACCGCCGCACCCGCACCGGTCTGCCCAGCCACGCCGCCAGCCTGCGCGGCATCGGCTGGCTGCAGCGCCGCGGCATCCCCTTCCAGGTGATCGCCGTGCTCACCGACGACGCCCTCGATCACGCCGACACCCTGTTCGACTTCTTCCATGGCCAGGGCATCGACAACCTGGCCTTCAACATGGAGGAAGCCGAAGGGGAGAACCTCACCTCCACCCTCTCCCGCCCCCGCTCGGAGGCCCGCTACCAAGCCTTTCTGGAGCGCTTCTGGGAGCGGCTGCGGGCCGAGCCCGGTGCCCTGCGCCTGCGGGAGTTCGATGAGATCGCCGGGCTCGCCTGCGGCGATCAGCGCCTGGCGCGCACCGACATGAACCATCCGTTCGCGATCGTGAACGTGGACGCGCGCGGCAACTTCTCCACCTTTGACCCCGAGCTGCTGTCGGTGGCTACCGCCGCCTACGGCGATTTCGCCTTCGGCAACGTGCTCACCGACAGCCTGGAATCCGTGGCCCTCAGCGCCAAGTTCCAGCAGGTGCACAACGAGATCCGTGCCGGTGTGGAGCGCTGCCGCGCCGACTGCGACTACTTCGGCCTCTGCGGCGGCGGCGCCGGCAGCAACAAGTACTGGGAGCGCGGCACCTTCGACTGCAGCGAGACCCAGGCCTGCCGCTACCGCATCAAGCTCAGTGCTGACGTGGTGATGGCGGGCCTGGAACGGGAACTGGAGCTCACCGGCTGAGCGGAGCCTTCAGCCGCTCAGCGGCAGCACCATCAATCATCACTGGGCCAGAACTCCGGCTCATCAAGCATGATCCGTGCCAGTTGCAGGGCATCGGTGCAGCCGTCATGGCCCTGGTCGTAGCAGCTGGAGCTGAAGGCGCCCCGCCAGCCTGGCGGTAGATCGGCCAGCAGCGACGTGGCATAGGGATGGCGCCGGGCCACCCGCTCGATCGTGTGGGCGGGGTAGTGATGCACCGCCCGGCGGCTGACTCTGCAGAGCTCGGTCAGGGCCAGGCGGTGCCAGGCCAGATCGAAGTCGTCACTGCTGGACAGGCCCCCATTGCGCAGGGGGGCATAGGCGAAGAGCAGATGGCCGCTGAGCACCAGATCGAAGCTCTGATCCGGGAAGGGCAGCTCTGGCAGGGAGGCGTTGCGGTAGTGCTCCGGATGGCGGCGGCGATCCTCCAGAAAGGCCTGTAGAGCCTGAATGTGCTGATCGCGGCAGGCCTCCAGATCGAAATCCGGCCGCAGCGCGGCACTGTTTCGCAGGCCTGCCATGGTGCGCTCCAGGTCGGCCAGGGCCCGCCGTTCGAGCTCCTCCTCCGGCAGGGCGTAGAGGGGATCCACTGCCACCACCTCCCCCACCAGGCCGCGCAGCCGCGCCGAGAGAGAACCGGGCCCGCCGGGGCAGTCGAGCACGCGGGCATCACGCCACTGATCGAGGTCTCCCTCGAGGTTGAACATCGTCAGGGCCTGCTCCCCCGGACGCCCGTAGAACACCACGGAGGCAAGTTGCATGTGGTCTTGATGCGGTGGGAGGGTGCAGCGAACGGGCCGTTGAACGCGTAGCTGAATGCGGGGTTGAACGCCGCGATGGCCACGTGGTTCGCCAGCCTGATCAACCAGCAAGATCCGCCATCCTCGCCGCGCCTGCAGGCATCTACTTGCGCTGCACGCGCCCGCACGCGCCGTACGCCGACGGCGGGACCCGCTGCTCCTGGCGGGCCAGCCATGGCGCGGACAGCCCTGAAGCGCTGTTCCCTCCGGTTGTGCGTTCTTCCAGCACCTGCCCGGTTGGTCGCCATCGGTCCAGAGGGGATGATCAGGGTGCCTCCCCCCTGCCGGGAGTGCCCTGCATCTGTACCCGCTGCCCATGCTTCGCCTCGCCCTAGCCCTCGACAGCCAGCTGCGCGCGGCGATGCAGCGGGCCTTCCCCGTGGAGGCCATGGGGGAGGCGATCGCAGAGACGTTCGGGACAGGGGGCTGGCAGCGGTTGGATCCGCAGCTGGCGCCGGCCACCAAACCCGAATTCGGCGATTTTCAGGCGAACGGTGCCCTGGCCCTTGCCAAGCCGCTCCGCCAGGCGCCGCGGGCCATTGCCACGGCGATCGTTGAGCAGCTGGCAGCCGATCCAGAGTTCACTGCGCTCTGCCTGGAACCGCAGATCGCCGGCCCAGGTTTCATCAACCTCACCCTGCGGCCGGAGCTGTTGGCGCGGGAAGTGCGGCAGCGGCTTGAGGATCCGCGCCTGGGGGTGCCCACGGTGAGTGAGCAGAACGACAGCGACCCTGGGGCGCTGGCGCCGGTGGTGGTGGATTTCTCCAGCCCCAACATCGCCAAGGAGATGCACGTGGGGCACCTGCGCTCCACGATCATCGGCGACTGTCTGGCGCGGGTGCTGGAGTTCCGCGGCCACCCGGTGCTGCGGCTCAACCATGTGGGCGACTGGGGCACCCAGTTTGGAATGCTGATCACCCACTTGAAGCAGGTGGCGCCAGAGGCCCTCACCATGGCCGATGCGGTGGATCTGGGTGATCTGGTGGCCTTCTATCGCCAGGCCAAGGCCCGCTTCGACGACGACGAAAGCTTCCAGACCACCTCCCGCGAGGAGGTGGTGAAGTTGCAAGGGGGCGATCCGGTGTCGCTCAAGGCCTGGGGATTGCTGTGCGACCAGAGCCGCCGCGAATTTCAGAAGATCTACGACCAGCTCGGCATCCGTCTTACCGAGCGCGGCGAATCCTTCTACAACCCCTACCTGCAGGCGGTGGTTGACGACCTCAGGGCTGCCGGCCTGCTGGTGGTCGACGCCGGCGCTGGCTGCGTGTTTCTTGAGGGGGTGAGTGGCAAGGACGGCCAGCCCCTGCCGCTGATAGTGCAGAAGAGCGATGGCGGCTTCAACTACGCCACCACCGACTTGGCGGCGATTCGTTATCGCTTCGCTCCCGCGCCGGCCGGCGATGGCGCCAGCCGGGTGATCTATGTGACCGATGCCGGTCAGGCCAGCCATTTTGCCGGCGTGTTCCAGGTGGCCCAGCGGGCGGGCTGGATACCATCCCACTGCAGCGTCGAGCACGTGCCCTTCGGTTTGGTGCAGGGTGACGATGGCAAAAAGCTCAAGACCCGCTCCGGTGACACGGTGCGCCTCAAGGACCTGCTCGATGAGGCGGTGGAGCGCACCGAGGCAGATCTGCGTCAGCGCCTTGCCGAGGAGCAGCGCAGCGAAGACGAGGCCTTCATCCAGCAGGTGGCCACCTCCGTGGGCTTGGCGGCGGTGAAGTACGCCGACCTCAGCACCAACCGGATCACCAACTATCAGTTCAGCTTTGATCGCATGTTGGCGCTCAGCGGTAACACCGCCCCCTACCTGCTGTATGCGGTGGTGCGGATCGCCGGCCTCGCTCGCAAGGGTGGCGCCGGGGCGGATACGGCCGCCGGAGCTGCCGGCGCGGAGCTGCCGGCGGTGCTCAGCTTCAGCGAGCCGCAGGAGTGGGCGCTGGTGCGGGAGCTGCTCAAGTTCGACGGCGTGATTGCCGAAGTGGAAGAAGAACTGCTGCCCAACCGGCTGTGTAGTTATCTGTTCGAATTGAGCCAGATGTTCAACCGCTTCTACGACCAGGTGCCAGTGCTCAAGGCGGAGGAACCGGCGCGGAGTTCGCGTCTGGCGCTCTGCCGCCTCACCACCGCCACCTTGAAGCTGGGGCTAGGGCTGCTCGGCATTCCCACCCTGGAGCGGATGTGAGCAGCTACAGAGCTCTGGCGAGATAATCCTCCTGGAGGATGTACATGCGTTTCACATCGCGGTAGCGGCCTTCGATGAAGAATTCGCCCACCAGGTGGCCCTCCTCGGCAAAGCCGCATTGCTGGTAGAGATGCAGGGCCTTGGTGTTATCGACGGCCACGGAGAGATAGATCTTGTGCAGATTCAAGATGGTGAAGGAGTAATCGAGCGCTTTGTGGATGCAGAAGCGAGCGAAGCCTTTGCCTTGGTGATGCGGCGCGATGATGATCTGGAATTCGGCGCGGCGATGGATGTAGTCGATCTCGATCAACTCCACCAGCCCAATCAGTTCCTTCTCCCTGGTTTCCACCACGAAGCGGCGCTCGGCGTTGTCGTGGATGTGCCGGTTGTAGAGCTCCTCAAGCTCATCGAAGGATTCGTAGGGCTCTTCAAACCAGTAAGCCATCACGCTTCTGTTGTTCACCTGATCGTGGATGAATCTCAGATCGCCGCGCTCAAGGGCCCTTAGCACCAGATCGGTTTTTGTCACCCGCCTCGATTCCCCTTGCAGGCGTTGAGTCTGCTCCCCATCTCCAGCTTGAACAGCCTTTGTGTCCCATTGGCGCCAGGGTCATCTGTGGCCGCCGCCGCTTGGCGAGCTTTGGTTGTGCGCGAGAGGCACCGCCTGCGAGGACACCGCCTGCGCAGCCCAGCCAGGGTCGTGTCTGGAGCCTCTTTAAGCTCTTGCTGGTGGATGGTTTCCCTCGCTGTGACTCCGCTTCTGTGATCAGCCCCAGCCCCAGCCCCAGCCTCAGACCCGGCCTCGGCCCCGGCGAGCGCTCGTCCGTTTCCGCCGGCCCACCGGCCCGTCCGGAGGTGGAAACGCTCACGGCCTACAGCGCACCGCTGGAGGGGCGCCGCGGTCTGCTGCGGCTTGACTTCAACGAGAACACCGTCGGGCCCAGCCCGAAGGTGGTGGAGGCGGTTCGCGCCATCCCGGCCGATCACTACGCGATCTATCCCGAATACGACGGCCTGCGGGAGGCTCTCATCGCCGCGCTCAGCGCCGAAGCTGCCCCCGCCCCCGGGTCCGGGTCCGCTGCAGCCGCCGGCCCTGCTGCTGGCCCCAGCACCCTCACCCCCGCCCACATCGGCCTGTTCAACGGGGTGGATGAGGCGTTGCACGCCGTGTTCCATGCCTACGGCGCCGCCGGCGATCGGCTGCTCACCACCAGCCCCACCTTCGGCTACTACACCCCCTGCGCCCGCATGCAGGGCATGGAGATCGAAGCAATCCCCTACCGGCTGCCCGATTTCGCCTTCCCGTTCGAAGAGATCCAGGCGGCGCTGGGCGGCTCATCCTCCCTTGCGGCCCTGGGCGGCTCAGCCCCGCGGCTGCTGTTGATCTGCAATCCCAACAACCCCACCGGCACCCGGCTGGCGCCGGAGCGGGTCCTGGCGCTGGCGGCCGCTGCCCCCAACACGCTGGTGGTGGTCGATGAGCTCTACGAGGCCTTCACCGGCGACAGCGTGCTGCCCCTGCTGCTGGCTGCGGTAGAGGGGGCCACAGCAGGTGCGGCCGCTGAGACCACAACTGGAGCGGCCGCGGCAGCAGAAAGCGATCCCTTCGCGGCCTTCCCGAACCTGCTGGTGCTGCGTTCGCTGGCGAAAACCGCCGGGCTGGCCGGGCTGCGCTTCGGTTTTGCGGTGGGTGCACCGGCGCTGGTGGATCGGGTCAGCCGGGTCAGCGGCCCCTATGACGTCAACAGCTTTGCCGTCACCGCCGCCCATGCGGCCCTGGCTGATCAGGCCTACACCGACGCCTATGTGGCCGAGGTGCTGCGGGCGCGGGCCTGGTTGCTGCAGCACCTGGTGGCCGCCGGGGTGCGCCACCACGCCGCCGGCGGCAACTACCTGCTGCTCTGGCCGAAGCGGCCGGAAGCCGAGGTGGAGGCCGAGCTGCGGGCGGCGGGCATTTTGGTGCGCTCGATGGCCGGCAAGCCGCTGATCGATGGCGCCTTGCGGGTGAGCCTGGGCACCAGCGAGCAGATGGCCACCTTTTGGGCGGCCTACCGGCACATCGAGGCCCTCGGCTGAAGCCCGGCGATCAGCGGGCTTTGCCGGCGGCCGGTTCCAGCACCGTGATCGGCTTGCCCATGGTGCCCGCGTACACCATCGCGATCTCAGCCGGTTCGGTGCCGTTGTTGGTGCCGTAATGGGGCTGATCCACCATTTCGATGATTCCGTCGCCTGCCTTCAGCTGCAAGCGGGCGCCCCCTTCACCGATCACCAACAACTGGCCGCGGATCAACATCCCGGCATTGATCACCGGATGGTGGTGCATCGGCAGCTTCAGCCCCGGCGGGATGGTGATGTGCAGCACGGTGATTTCCGGTTCGCCTTTCGGATAGGCGGATAGGCGGGCAGGCGTGTGCCATTCCAGGCCTCGCTGGATTTCACCAGGGTGCGCACCTTCGCGCCGGTCGGTTCCCCATCGGCGAGGGCGGGCGGCACAGACAACAGCAGGCTGCCGCCGAGCAGCAGCAGGGCTAGCCAGCTGCGGCGGCTGTGCCGTTTCAGCCGAACCGACTGGAGCTGTGCGCCTTGAACCTGCAGGGACATTGAGAGGGAGGACATCATTCGCTGGGCAGTCTGGGGGCTCCTTTGCCCGTTTGCAGACCCGCGCACGGCCATAGCCTGCCCTTGCTCTGATCCCGTACCCGGCTGCCGTGGATTTCACCGCCGATCTCCCCGTCGTGCAGATCCGGCGCACGGTGATGCGCCGGGCCCTCCTTTCCACGGCGATCTCGCCGCGGGTGGCCCTGGCCATGGGCAACGAGCCACTGTTGCTGCGCTACACGATCGGTTTGTTTGGCTATGGGCTGATCGGTTGCGCGGTGACCGATGCCGCGAGCTGCCTGCAGCGGTTGGCGGAGCAGCCCTATGGCCTGCTGGTGTGCTCCGACAGCCTCGAAAGCGGTGACGTGCTCAGCCTCACCGCCACCGTGAAGGAGCGGTATCCCTCCGTGAAGGTGATTGTGATCAGCACGGGCGTCGCTGTTGATCCCGCCCTGGTGCGGGCCGCCTGGATCGATGGGCTGGTGGCGGAGTGCGACATGACCTTCCACAGCGGCGCGTTGCAGCGGGCGGTGCTGAAACCTGCCGCCTGCCGAGCCAACGGCGCCGCCACCTTCAGCCTCGGCGCCACCGGCGGCACCCGCACGTTCCTGGCGCTCAGTGATGGGGTGGCCGGCTTCCAGGCTGTCAACGACGCCATCGTGGAGATCAGCGGCTTCAGCGGTTCGCTTGCGGCCCTGGCGATCGTGTGACGGGTGCGGCCTGCGGTGTTCATGCCTTTCTGAGCTGGATGGAGTAGTTTGTAAGATGGAAAGAATGTTGAACTTAATTCGGTGCCCCCAGCCGCCAAAACTGCTCTGATCACAGGCATCACCGGCCAGGATGGCTCTTATCTAGCCGAGCTGCTGCTGGAGAAGGGTTATGTGGTGCACGGCCTAAAGCGCCGCGCCAGCAGCTTCAACACGGCCCGCATCGATCATCTTTATCAAGATCCCCATGAAGCGGATCCGCGGCTCACGCTGCACTACGGCGATTTAACGGATAGTACGAATCTGATCCGGATCATCCAGCAGGTGCAGCCTGATGAGATCTATAATCTCGGCGCTCAGAGCCATGTGGCCGTGAGCTTCGAGGCGCCGGAATACACCGCCAACAGTGATGCCCTGGGCACATTGAGGATCCTGGAGGCTGTGCGCATGCTGGGGCTCAGCGCAAAAACCCGCATCTACCAGGCCAGCACCAGCGAGCTTTATGGGCTGGTGCAGGAAATACCGCAGAAGGAAAGCACACCCTTCTATCCCCGTAGTCCCTATGGGGTGGCCAAGCTTTATGCCTATTGGATCACGGTGAATTACCGGGAAGCCTACGGCATGTATGCCTGCAATGGGATTCTGTTCAACCATGAATCACCACGTCGCGGTGAAACTTTCGTTACCCGCAAGATCACGCGCGGCTTGGCACGCATCAATGAAGGCCTGGAGGATTGCCTTTATATGGGCAATATCGATTCGCTGCGTGATTGGGGCCACGCCAGGGATTATGTGGAGATGCAATGGCGGATGTTGCAGCAGGAAGGGCCGCCGGAAGATTTCGTGATTGCCACGGGCCGGCAGGAAACGGTGCGGCACTTCATTGAGCTGGCGGCGTCGGAGCTGGGCTGGGGGGCGCTTCAGTGGGAGGGCACCGGCACCGAGGAGATCGGCAAGCGCAGCAGCGGTGAAGTGGTGGTGCGCATCGACCCGCGCTATTTCCGGCCGGCGGAGGTGGAAACGCTACTGGGGGATCCCACCAAGGCCCGCGAAAAGCTGGGCTGGACGCCCACCAGCACGCTCGAAGAGTTGGTGGCCGAGATGGTGGCAGCCGATAAGGAGGAAGCGCGCAAGGAGGCGATCCTGCGGCTGAAGGGCTTCAAGGTGGTGGGGTCGATGGAGAACCCGCCCACCAATCCGGCGGTGGCGCAGGCTCACGGAGGCCAGGTCTGATGCGCACTAAATTTGCATCGCGCAAGCCTCCGAGCATGCGCACCACCCTGGAGCTGCCCGATCTGCTGTTTGCGCGATTGAAGGCGCCACCGGCCAACTTGCCGCGATTGGCAGGACCACTGGCCATCGAGGTCGAGCAGCTCAGCAACGCGGCGCTTTTCGAGCTGCTCGACACGTGAGCACAAGGACTGCCCTGGAGTTAGTCCGCCCGGTGTGCCATCCGAAGCTGATGGGCCCAGCGGTGAAGAGTGCCGCCGAAGCGTCTGCCCTGCCGGAGCAAGGGGGCTGGGAGGTGTTTTACCAGCCGTTGCGCGTTGGAGTTGTGCCGGCCAGGCTCTGCACCAATGCCTATCTGATGGCCCTGGCGATCGCCAATGGCTGGCGGCTGGAGAGGCTGGCGCTGCGATGAGCTCAGCCACCACCCTGATCACCCCAGCCGACCGCGTCTTCGTGGCAGGCCACCGCGGCATGGCTGGCGGCGCGATCGTGCGGGCACTGCAACGCGCCGGCTACGGCGATGGGGCCCAGGGCGGCGCCCTGCTCACCGCCAGCCGCGAGCAGCTCGATCTGCTCGATGGCGCGGCGGTGGCCGCCTGGTTTGCGGAGCACCAGCCCACGGTGGTGGTGCTGGCGGCCGCGAAGGTGGGCGGCATTGCGGCGAACAGCAGCTACCCGGCTGATTTCCTGCTCGACAACCTCAAGATCCAGATCCATGTGATCGAAAACGCCTGGCGCAGTGGCGTGCGGCGCTTGTTGTTTTTAGGCAGCAGTTGCATCTATCCAAAGTTCGCCGATCAGCCGATCCGGGAAGAAGCGCTGCTCACCGGGTCGCTGGAGCCCTCCAACGAGTGGTATGCGATCGCCAAGATCGCCGGCATCAAGCTGTGTGCGGCGCTGCGGCTCCAGCATGGCTTTGATGCCATCAGTCTGATGCCCACCAATCTCTATGGCCCGGGCGACAACTACCACCCCACCAACAGCCATGTGCTGCCGGCCTTGATCCGGCGCTTTCATGAGGCCGCCACAGCGAAGGCTGAACGGGTCACCTGCTGGGGCAGCGGCACGCCGCTGCGGGAATTCCTGCACGTGGATGATCTGGGCGAAGCGTGCGTGTTTGCGTTGGAGCGTTGGCAGCCCGGGCCGGAGGAGCTGCAGTTTCTGAATGTGGGCACGGGCGTGGATCTCACGATCCGTGAGCTGGCGGAAGCGGTGGCCGCCGCCACGGGCTTTGAGGGCACGATCGATTGGGACACCACCAAGCCCGATGGCACCCCAAAAAAGCAGCTGGATGTGAGCCGCCTGGCGGCCCTGGGTTGGCGCGCCCGCATACCCCTGGCGGAGGGCCTGGCCGGCACGGTGGCCGAATTCGCCAGCAGCGGCAGCGTCCGGCTGTAGGTGGATGGCTGTGTTGGGGTGGTCCGGCTTCTGGACCAGCCATGCCGCCCTGGCTGTTTGCACACCGCAAGGCGCGCGCGGCAATCGCGATTTCGATCGATTTCATGGCTTGCATTGGCTGCCACTGCCATGACTCTTCATTTCTTATAGCTGTCACATCCCGGGCGCCAGCCCTCAACCCCAAAGACCCCTCACCAACCCCACCACGCTCACTGCAACACCAGAATCTGCGTGGCATCACTCAAGGGAGCCCCCAGGATCACCGTGCGGCCAGGGCGCTGCACGGGGGTGCCGGGCATGGCGTCGAGGAAGGGTTTCACGTCGCCCTGATCGCAGCCGGCGGGGGTGGTGCCGCTCACGTATTGCACCGGGATCACACGACGCGGTTGCAGGTCGCGCACCACTTCGGCGGCTTCGGCGCCGGTGTACACCTTGGCGCCGCCACCCACGCCGATGATCAGCACATCGGGCTTGCCGAGCAGAACGCGGTCTTCCGGTTTCAGCGGTGCGGCGGTGCCGCCGAGGTGGGCGATCTCCAGGCCTCCCTGCTTCCAGCGCCACAGCGTGGCCATGCCGAAGCGGCGGCCGCCGAGGCGGTCGTGGGGAGCGGCGAAGCCTTCGATGCGCAGCCCCGCCACCCGGTAGGAGCCCGGGGTGACCAGGAAGCGGCCGGTGGCCACCGGCGCCCCCTCATCCAGCAGGCGACTGCTGGCCAGGATCACATCGGCGCGCACGCGCGGTTCGCTCAGCCCGGCGGCGCAGCCCACCGCCTTGAATGGATTGAGCAGCACGGTGGCGCCACCGCCACGGATCAGCAGGGCGCTGTGGCCGTAGCTGGTGATGCTCACCCCACCGGCGGCATGGCCGGCCAGCGGCACCGCCAGGGCCAGGCCCCCCACCAGCAGCTGGGCAAGCAAGCGGCGCCGGGACGATGCCGGTGCCGGGGAGTCGGACGCCATGGGCTGCATTGCGCCCCGATGGCGCCGGATCTTGGCGGAACCTAGCAGTGCTGCCGGGGCAAGCCCTAGCGGCTGGTTCCGCTCGTTGTGCTGGCGGCCTGCCGCAGGAAATTGGCCAGCAGCTGGTGGCCGCTCTGGGTGAGCACGCTCTCCGGGTGAAATTGCACCCCCTGCAAGTGGCGGTGCTGCCGGTGCCGCAGGCCCATGATCGTGCCGTCCTCGAGCCAGGCGGTCACCTCCAGGCAATCGGGCAGGCTTTCGCGTTCGGCGATCAGGCTGTGGTAGCGGGTGGCCGTGAGCGGGTTGGGCAACCCCTCGAACACCCCCGCCTCCCCATGCAGCACCGGCGAGGTTTTGCCGTGCATCAGCTCATGGGCACGCACCACCTTGCCGCCGTACACCTGTGCCAGGCACTGATGCCCCAGGCACACCCCCAGGATCGGCACCGTCGGCCCCAGCGCCGCCAGCACCTCCAGGCACACCCCCGCCTGATCCGGATCACCGGGGCCTGGCGAGATCAGGATCGCGGCCGGCTCCAGCCGGCGGATCTGCTCCAGCGTGAGCGCGTCGTTGCGTTCCACCCGCAGCTCGGCCGCCAGCGGGTGCTCCGTCGCCAGTTCGCCCAGGTATTGCACCAGGTTGAAGGTGAAGCTGTCGTAGTTGTCGAGAACGAGAAGCATCCCGGCTGCCGGACCAACTGCCATTCAACCCACCCGCGCCAGGGAGCGGCGGATTTGTTCGGCGCGGCGTTGCCGGGACGCCTTCAGAGCCGCAGGAGCAGGGCCGGCACCAGCAGCAGCGCCGCGATCAGCACGGCAGCCAGGGCCGCCACCAGCACAGCGGCAGCGGCGCAATCCTTGGCGATCTTGGCCAGTGGGTGGAAGCGGCGCCCGATCGCCAGATCCACCACCGACTCGATCGCCGTGTTCATCAGTTCCAGCACCAGCACCGCCGCCACTGTGAGCACCAGCACCGCCAGGCGATCGAAGCTCAGCTGCAGCCACAACCCCAGGCCGAACACCACTGCGCCGGTGATCACGTGGATGCGGAAGTTGCGCTGGCTGATGAAGCCGTAGCCCAGCCCCTGCATGGCATAGCGCAGGCTCAGCGGCAGATCGCCGGCCACCCTCCACGCGCCGCCACGGCGCCGGCGGCAGCGGCGAGGCGCTTCACTCGCCATCGGGTCGGAGGAGCGTGGCAGCAACGTGGTCATGGGCGCCGCAACTCTTGCCTGCGTCGAACCTTACCGCTGGTTTCCGGTGCAGGCTCCCCCGCCGGTCACGGCTCGCACACCAAGCCAATGCTGCCGCTCCCTGCTGGCGCCGCCGCAGCGGTGGCCTCCAGCAGCTGGTCCTGACGGGCAAGCATGGCTTCGAGGCGGGCGTCGTCGGGGTGGTCCCAGCCCAGCAGGTGCAGCAGGCCGTGGCTGGCCAGCCAGGTGAGCTCCCGCGCCAGGCTCTGGCCCGCCGCCTCTGCCTGCCGCGCGGCCGTTTCCACCGAGATCACAATGTCGCCCAGCTCCAGCGGCTCGCCGTCCTCGCCGTCTTCGCCGCCGCCGACCGGCAGCGGCGGCGCCTCCTCCTGGGCCGCGAAGGCCAGCACGTCGGTGGGGCCCTCCTGCTGGCGCCAGTCGGCGTTCAGCTCCGCGATCGCCGCATCGCCCACCAGGGTGAGACCGAGGCTGTAGGAGCTTGCCGCCAGCGCGGGCGGCAGTTCCCCCTGCAGCTGCGCCAGCCATTGGCTCAGCGCCCCGTGCCACAGATCGGCGCCGGCCAGCGGATCGGCCAGATCCCCGGCGGCGGTCAGCAGATCGGCCGGCAGGTCGTCGTCGCTGGCGAAGGCCAGGTCGAGGTCGGGCAGGAGCGGTGTGTTGCCCAGGGCGGCTGGCCGTGTCATTGGGGCAGGGTGGGGCGGCCGAACCAGGCCAGCAGCAGCAGCAGAGAGCTGAGCCCCACGGCGGTGAGGCCGAAGTGCAGCAGGCTTTGACGCCCCTTGCGCACCATGTTCCGCATCGCCAGCTTCACGAAGCTCGGCGGCGGCACCGCCGGGGCTGCGGCGGTTGTGGTGGCGGCGGCAGGGGTTGTGCCCGAGGCGTCGGGGGGGCTGCTTTCAGGCATCTGGGGATCGGCCATCGGGGGATCTACGGGGCTCAGGCGGCCTCATCGGCGGCGATCTCCACACCCTGGCGCAGCAGCGCCTGGATGAAGGGATCGAGATCGCCATCCATCACCCCCTGCACATCGGTGGTTTCCACGGCGGTGCGCAGATCTTTCACCATCTGATAGGGGTGAAACACGTAGTTGCGGATCTGGTTGCCCCAGGCCGCCTCCACAATGTCGCCGCGGATGTCGGCGATCTCTGAGGCGCGCTGCTCCTGGGCGATCACCAGCAGCTTGGCCATCAGCAGCGCCATCGCCTTCTCCTTGTTCTGGAGCTGGGAGCGCTCCTGGGTGCAGCGCACCGCCAGGCCGGTGGGCACATGCAGGATGCGCACCGCCGTTTCCACCTTGTTCACGTTCTGGCCGCCGGCGCCGCCCGAGCGGGAGGTGGTGATCTCCAGATCCTTGTCAGGGATGTCGAGCTTCACGTCTTCGTCCAGCTTCGGCATCACCTCCACCCCCGCGAAGCTCGTCTGGCGCTTGTCGTTGGCGTTGAACGGCGAGATCCGCACCAGCCGGTGGGTGCCCTTCTCGTTGCGCAGGTAGCCGTAGGCGTAGCGGCCTTCGATCTCAATCGTGCAGCTCTTGATGCCCGCCTCTTCCCCTTCACTGAGCTCGTCCACACTCACCTTCATGCCGTGGTCTTCGGCCCAGCGGGTGTACATGCGCATCAGCATCAGCGCCCAGTCCTGGGCGTCGGTGCCGCCGGCGCCGGCATTGATTGAGATCACGGCGCCTTCCTTGTCGTAGACGCCGCTCAGCAGCCGCTCCAGCTCCCAGCGGTCGAGGGCGCCCTTGAGCTGCTGCAGGCCGCCGTTGGCCTCGCCCAGCAGCTCCTCGTCAGGTTCCAGGTCGTAGAGCTCCAGCGTGGCGCGGCCGTCGTCGATCGCCGCCTGCCACTGCTGCAATTGCTGCAGCTGCGCCTTCACATCATCGAGCAGGCGCATCTGTTTCCTGGCCTGCTGCTGGTCGTCCCAGAAGCCGGGCTGGGAGGCCAGCTGCTCAAGGTCCTGCTGGCGGGCGTTCAGAGCCGGTACGTCAAAGACAGTCCTGGGCATGGCCCAGGCGGTCAGTGAGTTCGGAGAGATCGCGCTTGAAATCGGTGAGATCGAGCACCGGCGGGCCTGGGACGTGGTGGATTCGACCGTATCAGCCGCGCCTGCTTGCTGCGCCCGCCGCGGCGCCCTGCCCCCACCGGCACTGTGCCATGAGCCTTGCGCACTGCCGCGCTGGAACCCCCTGACCGGGGCCGCTCCTAGGATCGGGCCAAAGCACCGGTCCAGCCTGATGGCGGCATCTTCCGCTCCCTCCTCCGCCGGCCCCAGCGTGGAGATCTACACCTGGCGGTTCTGCCCGTTCTGCATGCGCGCCAAGGCGCTGCTGGAGCGCAAAGGGGTGGCGTACACCGAATACGCCATCGACGGCGATGATGCGGCCCGCGCCGCCATGGCCGACCGCGCCGGTGGCCGCACCAGCTTGCCCCAGATCTTCATCGCCGATCAGGGCATCGGCGGCTGCGACGAGCTCCACGGCCTCGAACGCACCGGCCGCCTCGATCCCCTGCTGCAGGGAGCCTGAGGGGTGGGGGCCACAGCACGCACCCCTCAGGCCGCTTCCCAGCTCTTCGTCGTCGACCCCATCGAGCGGCTGCGGCCGGCCAAGGATTCCAGCGTCGCCCTGATGCAGGCCGCCCAGCGGGCCGGCCAGCAGGTGTGGGTCTGCACCATCGCCGAGCTGGCTGTGGAAGGTGAGCGGGCCGCCGCCGCCAGCCCCGGTTGCACTCCATTGGTGCGCGCCCGCCCTGTCACCCTTGCCCCCATGCACCTCGAGGGCGAGGGCTGGCAGGTGCCCGCTCCCTGGTTCAGCGCCGGGGAACCGCTCTGGTTGCCGCTCCGCCACTTCCCAGTGGTGTGGATGCGCAAGGATCCCCCCGTCGATGAAGCCTTCCTCTACGCCACCCTGCTGCTGGAGCGGGCCGAGCACCAGGGCGTGCGCGTGCTCAACCGGCCGGCGGCCCTGCTGGCCTGGAACGAGAAACTCGGCGCGCTGCGCTTCAGCCACCTGATGGCGCCCTCGCTGGTGAGTGCCGACGCCGAGCAGCTGGCCGCCTTCGCCGCCCTGCACCACGAGGTGGTGCTCAAGCCCCTGGGGGGGCGCGCCGGCCAGGGCGTCGTGCGCAGCGCCGCCGCCGCGCCGGGCTTGCGCGCCCTGTTGGAGCTGGTCACCCATCAGCAGACGTTGCCGGTGATGGTGCAGGCGTTCCTGCCGGCCGTTATCGCCGGCGACAAACGCATTCTGCTGGTGAACGGTGAGCCGCTCGGCGCGATCAACCGCCGGCCCTTGCCCGGTGAGTTCCGCAGCAACCTGGCGGTGGGCGGCGCCCCCGAACCCACGGCCCTCACCGCCGCCGAAACCGCCATCTGCGCCGAACTGGCGCCGGTGCTTCAAGCCGAAGGCCTGTTCTTCGTGGGCATCGATGTGATCGACGGCCGCCTCAGCGAGATCAACGTGACCAGCCCCACCGGCATCCGCGAGATCGAACGGCTGGGCAGTGTGCCCGTGGCCGATCTCACCATGGAGCGTTTGTTGAGGGGGTGAGCGGCAGGCTGAGCTGCTGCTGCAGCACCCCCAGCTTCAACGCCACCTCCTGCAGCTCCCGCTCTGGCTCCGATCCCTTCACCAGGCCGGCGCCGGCGGTGAGCTCCAGCTGGTCGCCCCGCAACCGGCCGCTGCGGATCGCCACCCGCAGCTCCGCGTCCCCGGCGCTGTCGATCCAGCCGATCGGTGCGGCGTAATGGCCCCGCTCGAACGGTTCGAGGCTGCGCAGCCAGGCCATCGCCGCCCGCCGCGGCAGCCCTGCCACCGCCGGGGTGGGATGCAGCGCCGCGGCGATCGCCAGCGGCTGGTGGGCGCCGATCGCTGCCGTGATCGGCGTGTGCAGATGCACCAGGTTGCCGTGCCGTGCCAGCCGTGGATGGCGCGGCCGGCGCGGCGCCAGCCCGACGCCGGCCAGCACTTCGGTGATCGCCTCCACCACCAACTCGTGCTCGTGCCGGTCTTTGACGGAGCGGCTGAGCTGATCAGCCAGCGGGCCGCAGGGGGCGGTGCCGGCCAGGGCGTCGCTGCGCAGCTGGCCCTGGCGCACGGTCAGCAGCCGTTCCGGTGAGGCGCCGATCAGGGCATCGCCGTGGCGTTGCTGCCAGAGGAAGCGGCAGCTGCCCGGCTGGTGCTGGCGCAGCTGGTGCAGCAGCACCAGCGGATCCAGCGGGCGGTCGAGCTGCAGGTGCTGCCGCACCGCCACCACCAGCTTGAGCAGGTCGCCGTTTTCCACCAGCTCCAGGGCGCGCTGCACGGCCACGCGGTAGCCCGTTTCCCAGCTGGAGCGCCCGGCGATGTCGGGGCGGCGGGCCCGCCAGGCCTCAGCCGTGGCGTGCTCGCTCGAACGCTCCAGCCGCTGGGCCTGCTCCCACAGCTCCTCTGCCACGCTGCGGGCGGTGATGCCGCCACCCAGCGGGCGCTGCAGCCGCAGCCAGCAGTGGCGGCCCTGCCGGCTGAGCTGCCAGCGGGGCAGCACTGCCTGCACGCCGGGCACGCCGGTGCCCTCCTGCAACGGCGTGTCGAAGAAGGAGAAGGCCAGCAGCACCCGCGGGCGGGCCAGCGGCGGGCAGGGGCCAGCGGCGCAGGCCAGCCGGCTGAGGCTCACGGCGCTGAAGCGCTGGGCCAGCTCGAAGCGCCGCGGACCGCTCAGCTCCAGCACGTTGGCGATGCCGCTGGCCGCCAGGCACAGGCCTGGCGCGCCATCCCAGAGGAAGCGGAAGGGCAGGCCGCTGCCCAGCTCAGGCAGCACCGCCAGCGGATCGCGTGGCGCGATCGGCAGCGCCAGGCTCAGCACGCCCTCCTCGTCCAGCCGGCGGGCGGCAGCGGCGGCGCTGGCCAGCAGCTCGGTGAAGGAGGGAGGAACCTGCACCAGGAAGGGTGCCGAGGGGCGGGCGGGAAGACTGCTCAAATGTATGGGTCCCTTCTTGTCTGAGGCGCCTGTCGCCCATGTCCGACCCCCAGGTCGTCGCAAGCCGTTACGCCCCGCCCGCCCCGGCCCGCCGGCAGCTGTGGAAGGCGGCGATCAAGTGGCCGATGTATTCGGTGGCGGTGATGCCGGTGCTGCTGGCGGCCGGCTGGCTGCTGGGGCAGGGCCAGGCGCTGCGCTGGGGGCAGCTCATGGCCTTCCTGCTGGCGGCGGTGCTGCTGCTCGCCTGGGAGAACCTTGCCAACGATGTCTTTGATGCCGATACCGGCGTGGACCGGCTCGGTAAGCCCCATTCGGTGGTGAACCTCACCGGCCGCCGTGACCGGGTGGCCGTGCTGGCCAATGGCTGCCTGGGGCTGGGTCTGGTGTTGATCGCCGTGGTGGCCGCCCGCAGCAGCCCGGCGGTGCTGGCGCTGGTGCTGGCCTGCTGCGGGCTCGGCTACGCCTACCAGGGGCCGCCGCTGCGGCTGAGCTACCGGGGGCTGGGGGAACCGCTCTGCTGGCTGGCGTTCGGGCCGCTGGCCACCGCCGCCGCCCTGCTGGCCCTCGCCCCCGCCGGCTCCGCCGCAGCGATCCCCTGGCGCACTGCCCTGCTGCTCGGCGGTGGCCCCGCCATCGCCACCACCTTGGTGCTGTTCTGCTCCCATTTCCACCAGGTGGCCGAAGACGCCGCCCACGGCAAGCAGTCGCCGGTGGTGCGGCTCGGCACGGCGCCGGCGGCAGCACTGGTGCCCTGGTTCGTGGCCCTCACCCTGGCGCTGCAGTGGGCGCCGGTGCTGTTGGGCCGCTGGCCGCTCACGGCCCTGTTCGGAGTGGTGGGGCTGCCGCCGGCCCGCGCCTTGATCCAGTTGCTGCGGGAGCACCACGCTGCCCCGGAGCAGATCAGCGGCAGCAAATTCCTGGCGCTTCAGTTCCAGGCCCTCAATGGGCTCGGCCTGGCCTGTGGGCTGGCGGTGGGGCCATGGCTGAGCCGCTGGTGACGCTCCGCTGGCGGCCCTTCCGGCTGCCGCTGAAGCGTCCGCTCGTCACGGCCCAGGGCGCCTTGATCGAAAAGCGCGGCTGGTTGCTGCGCCTTGAGACCGGCGTCGGCCGATCCGCCCCCGCCGGCCTTGGCTGGGGAGAGGCGGCGCCGCTCTGTTTCAACCCAGCCACCGCGCAGGAGCGCCAGCGCCAGCTGGCTGCGGCGATCGAGAGCCTCGGCAGCGCTTTGCCCCGGCAGGCGCTGGAAGCGGCATTGCCGGGGCTGCCGCCCGAGCTGGCCTTTGCGCTGGGCCTGGCCCTGGCGGAAGCCGATGGGTTGGTGGGCGCAGCCGGCGGCGGCTGGCTGGCGCCCCCCCCCTCCGCCGTGCTCCTGCCGGCGGGGGAGGCGGCGGTGGCGGTCCTGGCCGCGGCGCTCGACCGGCCAGTTGCGCCGCCGTTCACCTGCAAGTGGAAGGTGGCCGCCGCTGGCGATGAGGCCGAGCGTGAGCTGCTGGAGCAGTTGTTGGCGCGCCTGCCCGCCGGCAGCCGCCTGCGCCTGGATGCCAATGGCGGCTGGGACCATGCCACGGCCTGGCAGTGGGCCGAGCGGCTGGCGCAGGATCCGCGCCTGGACTGGCTGGAGCAGCCCCTGGCTCCCGCTGACCTTCCCGGCCTGCAGGAGCTGGCCCGGCGGGTGCCGGTGGCGCTGGATGAGTCGCTGCAGCACGATCCCGCCCTGCGCCGCCGCTGGCCGGGCTGGCAGGTGCGGCGCCCAGCCGTGGAAGGGGATCCCCGGCCGCTGCTAGTGGCGTTGCAGCAAGCAAGCCCCAGCGGAGCGGTGGTGCTGAGCACGGCCTTCGAAACGGGCATCGCCCAGCGGCTGGTGGGGCATCTGGCGGCGTTGCAGAGCCGGGGTGCCACCCCCACCGCCCCCGGCCTGGCGCCCGGCTGGTCGCTGGCCTCCGCGTTGTGCGCTGCCGATCCAGAAACGGTGTGGCAGGCCGCTGGCGCCGCCCTGCGGCGCGGGGGAGGCCATAGCTTGTGACGCCTGATCGGGCAGACGATGGCCCTCAGCCTTGAAGTGCGCGCCGAGGTGGCGCCGGAGCAGTTGGTGGCCCGGCTGCTGGACGCCTGGCAGCAGGGGCAGTTGGTGGGCTTGTGCGGAGTGGGGGAAAGGGAGCAGCTGGCGGCGGCGATGGCCGGCTGCCCGCCGCTGGCGGCGCCGGGGGTGGTGATCGGCAGCGGTGGCAGCCGCGGCGGGCGCCGCTGGTGCGTGCAGCCGCTGTCCCACCTGCAGGCCTCGGCCCGCGCCACAGCGGCCTGGCTGCAGGCACTGGGCCTCGACCCCGCCGCCTGCCTGCAGCTCAATCCGCTGCCGCTGCAGCACACGAGCGGCCTGCTGCCGGTGCTGCGCGCCCGCCAGTGGGGCGGCCAGTGGCGTTGGCTGGCGCCGCCGCTGCTGCGTGCGCCGGCGGAGCTGGCGGAGGCGGTGCCACTGCCGACGGATCGCCCGGTGCTGCTGTCGCTGGTGCCCACCCAGCTGCAGCGCCTGCTGGCGGATCCGGCGGGGCGGCGCTGGTTGCGGGGGATGGCGGTGATCTGGACCGGTGGTGCCCCGCTGGCGCCGGATCTGGCCGCCTGGGCCCGGCGCGAAGAGATCCGCCTCTCCCCTTGCTATGGGGCCACCGAAACCGCTGCCATGGTCACGGCGCTGGCGCCGGAGCGCTTCCTGGCCGGCGATGGGGGCTGCGGCCATCCCCTCGACGACGTGACCCTGCGCCTGAACCCCGCCGATGGCGCGATCGAGCTGCGTTGCGGGCGCCTCAGCCCGGGCTGGCTGGCCGCCGACGGCAGCGGCCTGCGCCCGTTCGCTGAACCCGGTGGCGAGGGCTGGTGGGCCAGCGGCGATGCCGGCCAGCTCACAGCGGCCGGTCTGCAGGTGCTGGGCCGGCTCGATGGCGCCATCCACAGCGGCGGCGAAACCGTGTTTCCCGAGCAGGTGGAGCAGCGGCTGAAGGCGCTGGCGGTCGCCGCTGGTCTGCCGCTGGCGGAGCTGCTGCTGCTGCCGGTGACCGATCCGCTCTGGGGCGAGCGGCTGGTGGCTCTGTTCCGCCCACTGCCCGAAGGCGCTGGTTGGGGTGGCTCAGATGTTGCCGGAGCGGATCCGCCGCTGCGCGAGGGCCTGATCGCGCTGGCCCGCCGCCTGCCGCCGGCCGAGCGGCCGCTGCACTGGTGGATGTGCGCCTCGCTGGCACGCACCGACACAGGCAAGTGGCAGCGGCCGCGCTGGCATGAATGGTTGCGGCAACAGCGTGAAGGCCATCTCGAAGATCTTTGAGTGGATCGGGGAGGCTGGGCGCGCGCCGATCCCAAGGGCGCTCCCGTGCCCGGCCACGAGCAGCAGAGCGCGATTCTGCGCTTGATCGCCTGCTACCGGCCGGCCGAAGAGCGGAAGCTTCTGGAGGGAGGCAACTTCCGCCTGACCCACATCCCCTGCGACTGGAGCCTGAATCGCTCACGGAGCTGAGTTGGTCGCGGAGAGAAAGCATGTGCAGGTAACAGCTCCTATGAGCTGAAGAGCATTAGGCCTCGCACAAAATGCTTCTTACAGGTGGAAAACTACCACGGCATGTGTATCATAGCGAACAGTGGTTCTCTGACCCGCGAACCAATGGAACGGCTCTAAGCTGGCCAA
>ERZ888423.578-NODE-578-length-36802-cov-9.677253_pt1 | contig 36802 bp, 31 predicted proteins | sample MGYA00520523_ERZ888423 | MGnify/ENA primary metagenome ERZ888423 (study PRJEB32303, sample SAMEA104408611) | aquatic metagenome | biome: Brackish water; feature: Pelagic; material: water | place: Baltic Sea | collected 2014-06-08T10:24:00 | depth 30,27 m ... | reverse complement strand
ATGGAGAATGGAGAATGGCCCTTCGACAAGCTCAGGGTACTGGAATGGAGAATGGCCCTTCGACAAGCTCAGGGTACTGGAATGGAGAATGGAGAATGGCCCTTCGACAAGCTCAGGGTACTGGAATGGAGAATGGCCCTTCGACAAGCTCAGGGTACTGGAATGGAGAAATGGAGAATGGAGAAATGGAGAAATTAGAAATTAAACCCTATCAACGCTTTACAGTTATGAGAAAGAACATTATTAAAGAAAAGAGTTTTGACTTTGCTGTTTCAGTTGTCAATGAGATGCGAATCATTATTAAAAATGAAAAGGAATTCATTCTTACGAAACAGTTAATCCGATCAGCAACTTCTATTGGGGCGAATATTGAAGAAGCTGGACAGGCAGAAAGCAAGAAGGATTTCATCCATAAAATATCCATTGCTAACAAAGAAGCTGTAGAATCAGCTTATTGGATCAAATTGATGATTGCAACTGATTATTTGGATGCAAATAAAGGTGCCGATCTCCATTCAAAATGTGAGGAGTTGATAAGGCTAGCAAGTTCTATTCTCAGAACAGCAAAGGGAATTAATTCCAAGACGTTGGTCCAAGAAGATATTGTCGAGTATCTATGTTGAAGAATTGCTTTTTTAATTATCAAGTTCTTTAGAATGACATGCCCGGAAGTAGTACGTGCAACTTGAATATCGGGAGAATATCACTCTTCAAAAACAAGTTTCAATGAATACGCCACTCCCTCGCTGGTGGTGATAAGGAGCGTATACAGCCCTGAGGAAATCTTCCTGTCACACGATATTGCGCTGCTTGTTCCTGAACGAAGCTGCTTTCCACTTTCTACTTCTATGGAGAACCTCCGACCTTGCACGTCAACAAGCACGATGGATGCTATATGCAGGTCTACTTGACTTTCAAGAGTAAACTCATTCCCAGTGACTGGATTAGGCCAGACTTTAATGGGAGAACTCAGGGTTGAACTAAGTTCCTCTACTGAAGTGATCTCACAGCCTTCTTCTAGGCAGCCGTACTCATCTACCTTGAGGGCAATGGCCGTTTGTATGCCCTGGGGATATTCTTCGCGTGGATCACTGCGATAGGTGCCTGTGCATAGGAAACCCCCATCACTGGTGGGCAGGGTGTGGAGGATACGGGTGTATTCATAGAAATTGGGATTATCAAGCTGAATAGGATAAGGCGTGTATGTATGGTGCCAAAGCAGCTCGCCCTCATGAGTAATCTTAGTCAAGAACCCCTTTATGAATGTATGCCCAGAAAGAAGGATATTACCGTCTGGGAGGACTTGTATTTGGGTGACATCGTAACCTAGTTCTGGTAATATGGGTTCAAAACCATTCGGTATTTGACCTACTAGATCGAATGAGTCCGAGAGTTCTCCATTAAACTGATACCGCTCAAAATGGATGGATCCTTCGTAATTTGTGGCCCAATCTCCATTCTCTTGATAATAGCGTGGATTCGTGAAGCACACCAGCAGTTCTCCATCCTGCTCTAGCACCCCGCCCGGCAGAATCTTATAGTCCGCGTCATTGCCCGGGTAGGCCCGCCACAGTTCTATGCCCTCAGGGTCGAGCATCACCAGTACCGCTCGCTCCTTGTCCTGGTTCCCTATCTCATAGTCCCATTCCCTGTAGAGCAACACCGTATTGCCATTATCTAAGGGGAGGATATGCTCAGCGTAGTTATAGCAATTGTTACCGCATTCAGTCGTATAAGTCCAGCGGGGTTCGCCATTTAAATCTGTTTCATGAAGGAAAAGAGAGGACGTTCCAAAATTATCCGAATACTGTCCGCTCACTATGAAGGAAGAATCGTTCTTGTATGCAATCGTGTAGACACGAGAATTTAAGTCTCCATTATAAGAATGTAAAAGTTCTGTTTCTTGACTTGCCTTGTTATATTCCCATAGGTTTCCAGTCGAAGTGTTCCCATCAATGAAGCCTGTTGAAGCTACGAATAAAATCATTTGGTCGTTTGAATAATGAGTCTGAGAGCCAGAATGAGTATTGATGTAATCACTCTCATTTACCGAGAATCCAAAATCATCTATTAGTTCTCCGCTAAAATCTAATAAAGTATATTGTATGTAGTTATCCCCTACAACAAACGGGTCAATACTACTTAACCCTGAAATAAAATATGAATTATCCCATTCTTCAGAATATACACTTCTCCATCCTGGAATAAACTCGAAAAATGTTCCTTGGGCGCTCACTTTATTTCCAAAAGTGAAAACACATACTGCCATCAAGAGAATTGAATAACTCATTCTTTACCTATTCATTCAAGCCTTTGAGCATAATTCCATTTCTATATAGTTATAGATTCTGTTCCTTCTAAATCATTGACTGAAAAGGTAACGAATAATCTGAAGGGAAATGGCTTCTACCTCCCTGCCCTTTATCCTTTACCTATGCGGCTGCCATATTTTTACCTTCGCATGGTTCATTATCCCTTTTCAATTATCCATTATACATTAACACCGTGACTCCTTCAGAAGAAAAAGCCCGACTAAAGCTCTTACTCAAGGTTAAAGACCGAGAGTTTGACACGCTAATGCATGACGCGCATGAGCGGGCTTTCGCGTGTACTGATTGCTTGCAATGTGGAAATTGTTGCAAGACCACTGGGCCACTTTTCACCGACAAGGATATCACGCGTATCGCGAAACATCTCCGAATGAAAGATGCTGCGTTCATAGATCAATACTTGCGCACTGATGAAGAAGGAGATATGGTTCTTCAGGTGGTGCCCTGCCCTTTCTTAGGCGTAGATAATTACTGCGGCATCTATGAAAACAGACCTAAGGCCTGCAGGGAATATCCGCATACTGATCGTGTGAAGCAGAAACAGATTCTTGACTTGACTATTAAGAATGAGAAGATATGTCCTGCCGTTGAGCTTATTCTGAAAGATGTGACTGCGCTGGTCAATGCGAGTTCCAAGAAGCCAAATAACGCTGGCCGAAGATGAGTGTTGATCTGAATCAGATGGCTAAAGAATCTGTCAAAGACATACGCTTCTGGATTCTGCTTTTCTTTCTGGTCAGGCTCATAGGAATCACTTCTCCTCCTGTGGAGACTTGGCACAGTTGGCGCCAAACCGTGGTGAATATGACGGCAAGGAATTATCACGAGACGGGAATAGACCTCATGCATCCCAGGGTTGATATAGCTGGTGATCTCACTGGAATCACGGGGATGGAATTTCCTATATACAATGCTTGTATTGCGGTGATGATGAATGTCTTCGGGGAAGCACATTGGTATGGTCGGCTCTTGAATTTGATTGCTGCGAGTTTTGGAATCTGGTTTTTCTATCGCTTGATTCGAGATCATGTAGATGAACGCACTGCCTTTCTGGCCGCCATGATTCTCCTAGGATCACTGTGGTTTAGCATGAGCAGAAAAATCATTCCTGACATCTTCGCATGCTCTTTAATCTTCATTGGAATAGAACGCTGTATAGGATACATCAAAGGAAATCTCAGCGCGTTCTGGATGCTCCTCGGAATAGCGCTGTGCAGCATAGGCGTTCTCATTAAACTCTCTGTGGGTTGTTGGATGATCCTTCTTCCTCTGAGCTATTTCCTCCCAGGAAGCAACAGAACCCGCTGGTGGACATTGAATGTCCAGTCATTGGGGTTATTGACAATAATAAGTTTTCTCATGGGAGAAGATCGGGCAAGAATGGGATTTATTTCTTACCGAAACTACACAGGAATCAAGCTTAGAAAAGATCTACATTTCAAAATTATCAGATGAAGCTTGTTCTCAATTATCGAGCTTGTCATCCTAGAAGGAAGCGAAGCAATCCGAATAAAGCCGACACCCCGATCCAAGTAATCATATTCACCTTGAAACGATACATGGCGAAGAAGGAAAGCGCAATCCAAGCACCCGTGATGTAATCGATTCCACTCAAAGAAAGCTCTTGAGGAAAGATCACTGCTCTACCTAGATAAATAGTAAGATTCAGAATGACCCCGACCACCGCGGCCGTAACTACACTTAAGGCTTGCTTGATGTGCTCATTATCCCTCGTGCGCTCTATGATAGGCGCACCCACGAAGATGAAAAGGAAGCAAGGAACGAAGGTGTACAAAGTGGTCGCGAATAGTCCTATGGAGCCCATCAACAAAGATCCTCCGAAGTGATTGAATCCCGCCATGAAGCCCACGAAGACCAAGACCATAACCAAAGGACCTGGCGTGGTCTCTCCCAATGCCAGACCATCTATCATCTGCAATTCATTGAGCCAATGCAACTTCTCTACGCTCACCTGTGCGACATAGGGAAGGACAGCATAAGCTCCTCCGAAGGTCACGAAGGCAGCCTTGGTGAAGAAGAGAGAAAGCTCTTTCCAAAATGCGAAATCACTGCTGAAATAAAAGAATGCCAAAAGCGGTATTAGCCAAATCAAGAAGGCGATGGCGATTTGCTTCAAAAGCCTAGATAGCCTGAAGCCCGCAACAGGCGTAACATACATATCATTGATGAAGTACTTCGCCTCTTCGGCCTCATTTATCTTCATTGCCTCCGTAGAGGTATTGAAAAGGAAAGGCCAGAGTTTTCGGCTCACATAGGCCAGCACCAAGGCAGTAAGAATGATCACTGGAAAAGGAACTTGGAAAAAGAAGATTCCTATGAATGCCGCGAGTGCAATAAAAAAGTGAAAATGTGAATGAAGGGACTTCTTCCCTATCTTAATCAAAGCCAATATTACAATAGCAATTACGGCAGGTTTCAGTCCGTCAAATAGGGCGTACACCCAGGGGATATTTCCAAAAGTTACATACAAGGCAGTGAGCCCGAGCAAAATGAACATGGAAGGTAAGATGAAGAAAGTTCCGGCAACTAGCCCACCTTTGGTCCCATGCAAAAGCCAGCCTGTGTAGGTCGCCAATTGCTGTGCTTCAGGTCCTGGAAGAACCATGGTGTAATTCAAGGCATGGAGGAAACGGCTGTCTGAGATCCACTTCTTTTTTTCGACCAAGAATTCGTGCATGATGGCAATCTGCCCAGCAGGTCCACCGAAACTAATGAAACCGAGTTTAAGCCAGAACCAGAAAGCTTCTTTGAAAGATGGTTTTTCTTGGGTAGGATTTGATTCATTCATCTCAGCCGCAATATGGGTATTATATCTTGACCCACATCTTCTCCGTATTCAATTGAAAGCTGCCTAGATGACTCCTATTCCAGCTGTCAGGTGGAATCAAACTAAGGAATCGTTCACCATCTTGCTTTTCATACAGGTGATAAGTTTCTCCCACTACAGGCTCAAAACTAAACTTGGCCGTATAGACGGTTTCATTCCATGAAAACTGTTCTATCATCGCTTGATACTCTCCTTTCAATTCCTCAAAGCGACTCTTGAAATGGCTGCTCACTTTTCCTGCCGAGGTATTTTTCCATAAGGTGAGGTCTGTCACCTTGAATGCTGGGCCTCCGACATCCGATGCATACGGCAAAAGGGATGCATTATATTTCCCACTCTCCTCGTCATACACCGCATAGGAAGGCTTTTCCTCCTCTACTTCGAACTGGGGCAGCTCGGAGGTGCGCGGGTACGGAAAGATCTGACCTTCCGCAGTGCGATGATATCTATTCACTCCAGAGATGGCCATGGTTCCCAGTTCTACCAAATCCAACCCACCATCTTGGTGCAGTCCTTCTCCTTCAATGTAGATGTGTTCTATAGCGCCTATGATCAATTTACATCCATTCGTTTCAATGGATTTCTCCTCCACAAACCTCAATCCTATCTTGACCTTGCTCTCTTTCACATAAGGTGCCTCGAATCCTGAAATAAAGTGAGGTTGAAGCCCGCACTTTTCGAATTCTGATTCGTCCTTTTCAAATTTAGCTGCGGTATAATGTGCTTTCTCTGCAAACGTGTGTTTCACGTGATTGACTGTGAATACTGACGTTTCCAAGATATTATCATAGGTATGCCTAGGCACAGTATCAGGTCTCAGAATAAAACCCAGCAGCGCAGGATCTGAACCCAGATGAATGACCGAACTGAAGATGGCCACGTTATTCTGACCTGCTTTATTTCGTGTTCCAATGAGATTGGCAGATTTAAAACCACTGATAGAGTTGATGAGATTCAATCGTGTTATACGATCCAATGACGAGATCTCATCTTTACTGAAGTACTTCACTTTCATAACTGCACTAAAGATAGAAAGGCCGCGAGGTATGCTGCTTTTCTTCAGAAAACAATGTCTGAAAGCCTGAGATGTTTAACAAAAAAAGGCTGCTCCTTTTTTGGGAACAGCCTTTATTGAATGTTTTCAATTCTTAGTTTATCATCCTCCGAAATCGTCAAAGGCGACATTCTCTTCTGGTACTCCCCAGTCGTCACACATCTTAAGGATGGCTTGGTTCATGAGTGGTGGCCCACAGAAATAGAACTCTATATCCTCAGGTGATTCATGCTTAGATAGATAGTGATCGATAACAGCTTGGTGAACGAATCCAGTGAATCCATCTCCCTTGGTGTCATCAGTATCGGTCTTGTTGACCCACTTATCTTCTGGTAGCGGCTCTGATAGCACGATGTAGAACTTGAAGTTAGAGAACTTCTGTTCCAACTCTTGGAAATAGTGCAAGTAGAACAACTCTCTTCTTGAACGTCCTCCGTACCAGTAAGATACTTTACGACCAGTCTCCAAGGTCTTGAACAATTCATACAAGTGAGAACGCATAGGCGCCATTCCAGCCCCTCCTCCTATGTACAACATCTCAGATCCCGTATCCTTAATATAGAATTCTCCATAAGGCCCAGACACTGTCACTTTATCTCCTTTCTTCTGCGCAAAAATGTATGAAGAAGCGATTCCTGGATTCACGTTCATCCAGCCGTTCTTAGCGCGATCCCAAGGTGGGGTGGCAACACGAACGTTCAACATAATCTTCCTTCCTTCAGCAGGATAGCTGGCCATAGAGTATGCTCTTACCACATCCTCTCCATTCTTCATCTTCAGATCCCAAAGACCAAATTTATCCCACTCCACTTTGAATTTATCTGGCTCTCCTGGGTGATCCTGTGGGTGAGCAGTGATATCCATATCTTTATAGTTGATCTCACACTTAGGGATTTCAATCTGGATATATCCTCCTGCTTTGTAGTCCATGTCCTCAGGTAATTCAACAATGAATTCCTTGATAAATGAAGCTACGTTATAGTTAGAGACCACCGTGGCCTCCCATTTCTTGATACCGAAGATCTCCTCGTGTACATGGATCTCCATGTCCTCTTTCACCTTCACTTGGCAACCCAAGCGATAGTTATCTGCAATCTCCTTGCGAGAGAAGTGAGGCACCTCAGTAGGAAGAATACTTCCTCCTCCACTGCTCACCTGACAGACACACTGTACACATGTTCCACCTCCGCCACAGGCTGAAGGAAGGAAAATTCCATTATTACTCAGGGTACTCAAGAGGGTATCTCCTCCATTGACCTCTAGTTTCTTATCTCCATTAATGGTGATCGTCACTTTTCCTGAAGGAGACAATTTCGCTTTGGCAAAAAGCAAGAGTCCCACCAACATAAGTATGGCTAGAAGGAAAACTACTACTGCTGCAATTACTGTAAATCCCATGTTCTTTCTCTTTCTTTAATTACAGTTCTATTCCCATAAAGGCCATGAACGCCATCCCCATCAATCCTGTGATGATGAAGGTGATTCCCAATCCTTTCAATGGTGCTGGAATGTTAGAATATTGAATTTTCTCTCTGATGGCTGCAATGGCTACGATAGCCAAGAACCATCCCACTCCTGAACCCAAACCAAATGAAGTCGCATCCACGATGTTCGCGTACTGACGCTCTTGCATGAATAACGCTCCACCCAAGATAGAACAGTTCACGGCAATCAAGGGAAGGAATATTCCCAATGCGCCATACAAAGCTGGCGAGAAACGCTCTACGATCATCTCCACCAATTGAACTGTAGATGCAATGACGGCAATGAATAAGATAAAGCTCAAAAAACTCAAGTCAAGTGAAGCGTACTCAGCTCCCATCCAAGATAGGGCTCCTTCTTTCAAGACATAGTTCTCAAGCAAGTAGTTGATAGGCACTGTAATCCCCAATACGAAGATTACTGCTGCTCCAAGACCTACAGCGGTCTTTACAGTTTTGGATACGGCCAAATAAGAACACATGCCTAAGAAATAGGCAAAGATCATGTTCTCAATGAAGATCCCTTTTACGAAAATATTTACTGCTTCCATGAGTTAACCTTCTAAAAGATTCTTGTTACGGGCCCTTTGAATCCAGATAATAATACCAACAGTAATCAAGGCCATTGGAGGTAGAATCATCATGTTATTATTCATGTATCCCATGCCATAGACTCCAGTCAATTCACTTGCTGAACCGAATAACTCGATTCCCCAGAATTTCCCTGAACCGAAGATCTCTCTTACTACGGCAACGACTATCAATATCACGCCATACCCCAATCCATTTCCAACTGCATCAAGCACAGATGGCCATTTCTTGTTTGCCATAGCGAAGGCCTCGAAACGTCCCATGATGATACAGTTCGTAATGATGAGTCCAACGAATACTGAAAGCTTTTCGCTTACCTCAGGGACATAGGCTTTCAATACTAAGTCAACCAAGGTTACCAACGTTGCAACAACAACAAGCTGTACGATAATTCTGATTCTGCTTGGGATAAGATTCCTTAATGCAGAGATCAAGAAGTTACCTGCCATCAATACGACAAGTACTGAAAGGCTCATGAACACCGCTTGTTTTACCTGAACGGTAATCGCTAGTGCCGAACAAATTCCTAGTACCTGTATGGTGATAGGGTTGTTCTCATTCAATGGATCGGTGATGAGACGCTTGTTCTTTGGAGAGAACAAAGGCTCATTAGGTTCTTTGACCTTTTCGATCGCTTTTTCAATGGTCTCACTCATTGTTCCTCACCTTTTTAAAGTAATTATCATAGATCGCTAATGTCCTATACAGCATCTCATCTACTCCATTGCTGGTGATGGTTCCTCCTGTAATGGCGTCCACAGCGTGCTTATCATCGGCAGGAGATCCACCTTTCTTTACGTCAATAGAAACATAGGTTCCATTGTCATAGATACTCTCTCCTTGGAATTGATCTTCGAACATAGGTTCCTTAATCTCAGCTCCTAGTCCGGGCGTCTCTGTCTTATGGTCGAAGCTCGCTCCGTAGACCGTGCTCATGTCAGATTCTAAGGCTACATATCCCCAGATAGGGCCCCATAGCCCCGTTCCCACCATAGGTATCACGAAATACTGCTTACCATCCCTTTCACAGCGGAAAAGCGGGTAATTCACATTCTGCTCATCCACTTTGGCGAGTAAAGTGCTGCGGTCATTCTTATAGGCTTGAACCAGCTTGGAAATCTTCTGCTTGTATTCCTTCTGCACATCCACATTGAAGGGATCGGCAGGATTCTGAGGGTCCACAGCTCCTTCCATACTAGAAACCACATTTCCTTGGTCATCTAAGACGATTCGCTCCTTCACATATTCAGTGAATAGCTTCGCTGCGTTCTCACGTGTTGCTTCGGTTACATTGATAGATCCTAGGATGTCTATCATCTTTTTATCGGCCTCGTTCTTCTTGATATCAGGCTTCAGCGTCAAGCTCACCATAGCCAATGAGGCTCCAGTAACGATGACCATAATAGCTGCGAATAAAAAAGTATACCCTCCGCCTTCTTTGTTTACTCCCATGGGTTCAGGCTGTTTGAAGTTTAAGTCTCTTGGCTCTTTTCTTGATGTTCGCCTCTATCACATAATGATCGATTAACGGGGCCATCACATTCATAAAGAGGATGCCCAACATGACTCCTTCAGGATAGGCAGGGTTAAACACCCTAATCATTATCCCGAATACTCCACAAAAGAATCCGTAGATGAGTTTTCCTGTATTGGTCTGTGCTGCGGTGACTGGGTCAGTGGCCATGAAGACCATCCCGAACATAAATCCGCCCACCATCAATTGATGCAGTGGTGGCAATGACATAAATGCATTCGCATCAGCAAGGTTAAAGAGCCAAGCCATGGTCAATCCACCTACAAACATAGATCCCATGATTCTCCAAGAACCTATTCCTGTGAAGAGCAAGAATGCTGCTCCAAGAAGTATTGCTATAACCGAAGTCTCTCCAATAGATCCTGGAATCATTCCAATGATACTGTTGGACATAGAGTACATGCCATCAGGCCCGAATTTCTCCATAATGCCCGTGACTTCTGGCAGATTCTGCGCTTTTCCTACGGTCAACGCCAAGTCTCCAAGTGCGGTAGCTCCTGAATATCCATCTACGCTTCCAGCTTCATTAATCCAAATCTCTCCTGAGATCTTAGTAGGATATGCGAAGAAGATAAATGCCCTCGCTGTTAAGGCTACGTTCAGGATGTTCATCCCTGTTCCTCCGAATACTTCTTTACCAATAACCACTGCAAAGATGGTAGCCAATGCCACCATCCATAGTGGAATATTCGCTGGCATTATAAGCGGAATGAGCATTCCTGAAACCAAGAATCCTTCTTGAACCGCGTGCTTGTTCTTTACCGCAACGATGAACTCTACTCCTAGTCCTGCTGCATACGATACCACCACGATAGGCAGTACATGCAACATGCCGTAGAACATGTTAGGCCAGAATTCACTTGCCTCACCTAGAGATAAGTAATGGAAATGTCCAATGTTCCACATACCGAAAAGCAGACATGGTAGCATAGCTAAGATGACCATCATCATGGTACGCTTCAAGTCTATGGCGTCTCTGATGTGCGCTCCCGTTCGGGTGGTGTAATCAGGCGTGAACATAAAGGTCTCCAAGGCATCATATGCCGAGTAGAAATTCTCGAACTTCCCTCCTTCTATGAAGTTAGGTCGGATCTTCTTTATGACCAGATTCTCTAAAAATTTCATTTCAATGAGATCTTCTGTGTGATTAAGCTAATTCCATTCTCAAGCTCTCCATGCCATCACGGATCACTTTCTGGATGTCTATCTTACTGGTGCAAGCCACTTCGCATAGCGCGAAATCCTCTGCATCTACTTCATAGATACCCATGCTTTCCATTTTGTCGATGTCATTTGCCATCACTGACTTGATCAGTTGCATTGGATAGATCTCGAATGGGAACACTTGTTCTAATTGTCCTGTGACAACGAAGGAGCGAATCTCTCCGTTCAAGTTCGTGTCCAAGTCATACTTCTTACCTGGCATGAGCCATGATGGATAGGAACGAGACATAGAGAATCTCTTCAATCCTGGGCTTAACCAACCATCAGTCAAAAGGAACTTGTGATGATCTCCTTCTGGAATCACACATACCTGCGTATCGAATGCTCCAAGGAATCCCTCTTCACTTACCTTAGCCCCTGTCAAGACATTTCCTGAAATCACCCTGCGGTGTCCTTCTTTCAAATTTCCTTTGAGGATTCCTTTCAAAGAAGTTCCTCCAATCACCTCATGGTAAGATGGCTTTTCCACCATGGATCCGTTCAAGGCAATCCTTCTACGTGCGTCATATTTCCCGGTAAGGAAGAGACGACCTATGATTATTACCTCTTGTGGATACGTGTACCAAATCACCTCACCTTTATTCAAGGCTTTGGTATGATGCACCTGTACACTCACATTCCCTGAGGGATGGGGCCCTGAGAATTCAGTTTTCTCCACACCTTGAACTCCGCTGTATACGCTGTGTCCATTGTGCTGGGAACTGGTAGCTAAGTGCACCTTGCCTTTGGTCAAACGAGATAAGGCATCTATACCTGCTTGGAATTCTTTCTCTTGTCCTTTAATCAAGAAATCCAATTCCGGACCAAGTGGTGCTGAATCGAATCCTGATATATATATGTCTCTCGGAACACCGAATGGATCGGCAACGGTGCTGAACGGACGCTGTCTCAAGAGCGGCCATACGCCAGCTTTGAGCATCTTATCAGTCACCTGCTCCTTGGTCAAGGACTTAGGGTCAGCTGCGCCATACTCCTCGAAGCGCGTTTCCTTGTCGGCAAGGATGCGCACTTCTAAGATTTTACGCTTGGCACCTCTGACAATCTCTGTCACTTCACCACTTACGGGAGAAGAGAATAGGATTTTGTCATTCTGTTTCTCATGAAACAGTGGAGTACCTGCTTTCACCTCAGCACCCTCTTTGAGGAGCATTTTTGGTTTAATTCCTACGAAATCGGTGGGTTTTACCGCCACCACGTCTGGGGAAGAGTAAGGTATAATGGTCTTCTCTGAAGAGCCTACCATCTTGATGTCCTTACCTTTCTTGATCCGGATAGATCCAGCCATTTGATTGTATCTGTTAATTAGGCGGGGCAAATGTATAACTTTGTTACTCATACCTGAAGCCTTTTGCTTCTAGATTCCATTCATTACTTAGATCTTTTGAACTGTTGCCTTTGTCCCGCAAAATTTCCCTCTTTTTTATCTTCTTCTCTATTGGGACAATGCTACTGAGCTCATGCGCTGCTTCGCAAGGAAGTCAAGCAGTTTCTACAGATACTCCTGATGATTATGTGGGCGAGTTTGAATTGCGCTATGAAGACAGAGTCTATTCTGAGAATATCGCAACGGCTCAAGTGTATCCCAGCGGAAATCCCCTTGACCTTCCCATTCTCACCCTTGGCCTTCCGCAGCCTTTAGAATTGCACTTTGATGACCTTTCTTCTGAAATGAAGAATTACACCTATACCTTCATTCATTGCAATGCCGATTGGACGAAAAGCAATCTCATAGAGATGCAATATTTAGATGGCTTTTTCAGCGACTATATCACTGATTATCAGGTTTCCTTCAATACCCTTGTTCCCTTCGTGCATTATACCTTGATATTTCCTAGGTCAGGAATGGAACTTAAGGTCTCAGGAAATTACTTGCTGGTGGTGAGTATTAATAATGACACAGAGAATCCCATCATAACGAAGAGGTTTATGGTGCTAGAACCTAAACTTGCGATAGAACCACGTGTGCGCCAAAGCTCTACTATAGAAGACCGCAAGAGTTCTCAGTCGGTAGATTTCATAGTGAAGCATCCTGCTTTTTTGATGGGAAATCCGCTGAGGGATTTGAAGACTATGGTCATGCAGAATGGGCGTTGGGATAATATGAAAACGGGGCTTAAACCCACCTTTATCCATGTGAATTCTTTGGAATACCGCTATGAGCAAGGGGAGGATTTCCTAGCAGGAAATGAATACCGAAAGTTTAACATCAGCAGCACCCGATACACTACGGAGGATGTAACCGCCATTTATAGAGATAGCCTGCGCTATGTGGCCGAACTCATGCCCGATCTGAGCCGTGAGCGACTTGGATACAGAACTTGGCGAGATATCAATGGACGTTTTCTTGTGCGCAGTACAGATGGATTTAACAGCATCACTGAAGGGGATTATGTAGATGTGCGTTTCTATCTGAAACGAAGCAGTGCGCTTGGGAAAGATGTTTATGTGGTAGGTGGGTTCTCCAATTACAAACTAGATCGCAAATACAAGATGACCTATAACGCGAGTCAGGGAATGTATATCTGCAGCATTCCATTCAAACAGGGTTATTATGAATATATGTATGCCGTTAGAAGCAAACAAGATGGCTCAGCTGATGTGAGTGTGATAGAAGGTTCGTATTATGAGACAGAGAACGACTATACCATCTTGATGTATTACCGTGATATTGGAAATGATTTTGATCAATTGATTGGTGTGAAGACTATTTCTACGCGGGATGCTTTTTAATCTTTCCAGACTCCACTTTTTATGACGCTCATCTTCCTTTATTCTCTTTCTCGTTAAGCATGTACTCCTCATTAGCAAGTGAATATCGCATCTAATCACCATCGGGGAAAAGGCGTTTTTCCCATCTCTCCTTATGCTGCACATACTTCCTGAAGTCTCGGCTTATTCCATAGAGTTCAGTTCTAGTGTACACAGAAAGTTCAGGAGTAAAGAGCAGTTCTTGACTGTTGATCCAAGCACTAAAATCCTCATTTATCCCCTCACTAACTCCAAAAATCCAAGGCCTTTTCCTATTTTCACGCTCTTTCAAAAATGAATTTACAGCCATGAGCGATCAAGTTAGAAGTCTAGAACCTAAAGCACTTTGGAACCACTTTGCGGATCTAAATGCCATCCCAAGAGCCTCCAAGAAAGAAGAGCGCGTAATCGCTTTCATGAAAGCCTTTGGTGAGAATCTAGGTTTTGCGACTGTTGTTGATCACATAGGAAACGTAATCATCAAGAAGCCCGGAACAAAGGGCATGGAGAAGAGTCCTATCGTAGTTCTTCAAAGTCATCTTGACATGGTTCATCAAAAGAACAATGAGACCACATTCGATTTTGCAACAGAAGGAATTCGCATGAAAGTCAATGGGGATTGGGTCAAGGCTGACGGTACTACACTAGGAGCTGATAACGGAATAGGTGTTGCGACTATCATGGCGCTACTCACTTCTACTGATATTCCTCATCCTCCATTAGAAGCTCTTTTCACCATAGACGAAGAGACCGGAATGACTGGTGCGCTTGAACTTAAAGGAGGAATGCTCGATGCGAAGATCATGCTCAATCTGGATACGGAGGATGATAGAGAACTGACTATAGGCTGTGCTGGCGGAACTGATGTCACCGCTACAGGAACGTATAAGGAAGTGGACTGCAAAGCAGGATATACTGGAAGAAAATTAAAAGTCACTGGACTCAATGGAGGACACAGTGGAATGGATATTCATAAGGGCCTTGGAAATGCGAATAAGATTATGAATCGCATACTTCTTGCAGCTGAAGAGATGGGAATTCAAGTTTCAGGTGTAGATGGAGGAAGCCTGAGAAATGCCATTCCACGGGAGAGCAATGCTTGGGTGGGAATTCCTGCTGATCAAGCGGATGCCTTTGATGATCTGTTATCAGACCTAGGATCCGCCATCATTGATGAGCACAACACTACTGACCCAGAGCTTGAATTAAGCAGTGAAGAATGTGATGCGCCTGACGAAGTAATGGACCCTGCCTTCCAACGCATGTTCCTGCGCGCAGTGCAAGCTTGTCCGAATGGAATCTATCGCATGAGCCCTGATGTAGAAGACCTTGTGCAGACCAGTAATAACGTAGCAAGGATTCTCGCAGAAGCTGGAAAATATCAAGTGCTTTGCTTGACCAGAAGCTCTGTAGATTCAGAGAAAGAAGACGAAGCGAAAGCTATTCAATCCGTATTCGAATTAATAGGAGCCGATGTGACATTCAGTGGAGATTATCCAGGATGGACTCCTAAGCCTGACTCGAAGATTGTGAGCTTGATGAGAGAATTATACGAGAAGCGTTTCAATGAGAAACCTCATGTGAATGCATGTCATGCTGGGCTTGAGTGCGGAATCTTAGGAACGAATTATCCTACGATGGAGATGATTTCCTTCGGTCCTAACATACGTGGTGCTCACTCTCCTGATGAAAAAGTTCAGATTAGTTCTGTACAGAAATTCTGGGGCTTCCTTCTGGAGACCTTGGAAAAACTGAACTGATTGCAAGAAAGATTTTAAATCAAGAAAGCCCGTCAGATAAACTGACGGGCTTTTCTCTTTACCAAACCAAACAACCAAATTCTAAACGCTGATTACGCCACGCTAATCAACTTCTTCTGCTCTTTTACGAGCTCTACTTCTTTCTTAGGAAGCGTCACATAAAGGATTCCGTCCATATAAGTCGCCTCTATCTTCTCCTCATTCACCTTATCCTCTGGCAAGGTGAAGCTTCTGCTGAAGCTTGAATAATTGAACTCCCTTCGTGTGTAGTCTCCTGTCTCATCTTTTTCTTCCTTCTCATTCTTGAACTCTGCTGATATAGTCAGCATGTTTTTATCCAATTCAAGAACGAAGTCATCTTTCTTCATTCCAGGAGCTGAAACTTCCAACTGAAAGTCTCCATCCGTCTCCTTAATATTCACTGCCGGACTTGCAGCTCTCTGTGTAAATGAACCTGGGTTTATCCCAAAGAAATCCTTGGTGAAAAAATCATCAAAGAGGTATGGCATATTCCCCGTTGGTCTTTTAGTGCTCTTCATTATGTATCCCATGTTTTCTATTATTTATTGATTAATGTTCTTGCATCATCTGGATGCACTTCCTCCTCTTCAATCTCAACACCAATCTCTTTTTAATGCCATTATGGCCGTTTATGTGTGTAATTCTTAAATACTCACTGTCATTATGGCTGTTTATTGAATTTATCACCATCTATTTCTGCCAAAAAATCATTCCTCTATACGAGCAGGTACTTATCTTTAGGACATGAAATCAAAGCTCTTCCTTGCTCTCCTTTTTCTTTCGATGTTGTCTTGCAGTCCAGATTCATTGAATCCCGAGCCCGCTTTAAATGGGCTATTGGGAAAATGGGATGCTACCGGAACTGCTGTCACCGAAGCATGGACTTCAGGTGAGAAGGGAGTGTACCGAGCAGTAGTCACAAGTCACGCTGGTCCAAGTCCTGAGATTCAAGAATTAATTGAAGTGAAAAAAGATGGAGATGACTGGTATTTCACAGGCACCGTGATGCATCAGAACAGCGGCTTGCCCATTCGATTCAAGCTAGTTGATTGCAAAGACGATCGCTTGAAATTCGAAAACGCAGAACACGATTTCCCTCAGAATATCGAGTATTTCATCATCAATAAAAACAAAGTAAAAGCTCGAGTGAGCGGAAGTCAGAACGGTGAGTTCAAAGAATTTATCATCGCTTATTACCGAAGTAATTACTGATCAAGACCTGATTTCCCAATCCAAGATATCAGCTCCTACATGATATCTCGTGCTGTTGACATCAAGCCAAGAAGGACCCTGTATTCCTTGACCTATTTCCATTTCGGCTGTGATTCTTCTCACCTCATCATAATGGCCGCTTTTCAGAAATGCCTGAAGAACTTTAGCCCCTCCCTCTACTAAAAGAGATTGAATTCCAGCATCATACAACTCGGCTAAAAGTCCCTCCACAGAATCAGCCGAAATAATACTCGCCTTTCCTTGATGTTTCTCTTGAAGGTCTTTCTCTTTCAATGTCTTTGACCAAATAATAGGCCTTGGATTAGGCCCATTGGCCAATCGAGTATCCAATGAAGGCTTATCCTTTCTATAGGTTTCTCCGCCCACCAGGATCGCCATTTCTTCAGCTCTCCAGCGATGCACATATTGAGAAGACACTGCTGAAGATATTTTCAAGGAAGCGTGTTGCTCTTGCGCAGAATCAATGAAGTCATCTTTGGTTCTTGCCCATTTCAAAATGACATAGGGTCTCTTTTTTTCATGAAAGGTGAAGAAGCGTCTGTTCTGAAAACGTGCTTCTTTTTCCATGAGCCCTACTTCCACAGTCACTCCCTTTTCACGCAGAATCTCTATGCCTTTTCCATCAACTTCAGGAAATGGATCTCGTGTAGCGATGATCACTTTTCCTATTCCTTTTTCCATAATCAAATCGACACAGGGAGGCGTTTTTCCATGATGTGCACAAGGCTCCAGGCTTACATAGAGCGTAGCTTGAGAAAGGTCTTTTTCTTGGACATTTCGCAATGCCATAACCTCAGCATGAGCAGACCCAAAAGCTTGGGTGTATCCTTCGCCAAGAATTTTTTCATCCTTGACCAAAACAGCTCCCACCATAGGATTAGGACGACATGAAGGCCAAGCCATTGCTGCTAGATCCAAACATCTTTCCATATATCGCACTTCGGCCATGGCCCCGAAGATACGTGCGTATACCTTTGCGCACATGCAATTGAAGGACAATAAGCTCTCCACGCTTCGAACTTTTTTCGAGAAAAGTATGGGCCAAGCGAACATAGAAAAGGAAGAATGGCGCCCACTCTTTCGAATGCTTTGCCTTGAAGCACTTGGACTTCAATCCAGAGATCTCTTGCTTTTAGACGAGACGCGTTTGACTGAATCTGAAATCCTAAAAGCCTTGCATATCATCAAGGAATTGAAGAAGCAACGACCTATTCAATATATCCTTGGTGAATGTGATTTTATGGGATTAAGATTCTTAATCAATGAAAGCGCATTAATTCCCAGACCTGAGACAGAAGAACTGATTCAATACATTCTTGAAGAACGCGCAGAGGACATCACCTTATTAGATGTAGGAACAGGCAGCGGCTGCATAGCCATTAGCCTTGCTCATGGTATTCCTAGCGCTGAAGTTCACGCTATGGATTTGAGCGAGGAAGCATTAATTCTTGCCAAAGCCAATGCAGAAAAACTAGAATGCAATGTGATTTTCCATCAAGATAACATGCATGAGCCCTCCGCTGAGTATCCTCAATTCGATATGATTGTCTGCAATCCTCCGTACATCACTGAGAAAGAGAAAGTATTTATGGAAAGTCGAGTTTTAGATCACGAACCTGACCTTGCTTTATTTATTCCAGATGATAGGCCATTGCAGAGTTATGAAGGGCTTATTTCTTTTTCTCAATCTCGCTTAAAGAAAAACGGACTACTCTTTCTAGAGATTAATGAAGCATTGGGAAAAGAGACCATAGAACTTTTAAAGTCCAATGGCTATGAATGCAATACACCTAGAAAGGACATTTACGGAAAAGACCGTTTCATACGCGCTGTGAAAGGATGAACATGATTCATACCTTTGTTTCCCACAAGCATTATGGATAGTACTCAAGCCGAATTACGTATTGCGAAACTTCGCAAGGAGATTAACGAACATAATCACCGTTATTATGTCCTAGATCAGCCGATCATAAGTGACATGGTCTATGATATGATGCTGAAGGAACTCATAGAACTTGAGTCCAAGTTTCCTTTGCTTATTTCATCTAATTCTCCCACCAAACGCGTTGGTGGTGAAGTCACTAAGGACTTCAATTCTATTGAGCACAGATACCCAATGCTTTCACTTTCTAATTCCTATAATGAAGAGGAAATAAAAGAATGGATGGACCGAGTAACTAAAGGGCTAGGCCAAGATGCCCAAGTCGTGTGCGAGTTGAAATATGACGGTGTAGCCATAGGCATTCGATATGTGAATGGAGAACTCTTCCAAGCGGTGACTAGAGGAGATGGAACACGTGGTGAAGAAATCACCGCCAATGTCCGCACCATTCGCTCTGTTCCATTGAGCCTGCATGGGAATGATTTTCCAAAGGATTTTGAGATTAGAGGAGAAATATTCCTCCCTAAAGATCACTTCGCGGCATTGAATGAAGCGAAAGTAGAGGCCGGTGAGGAACCTTATATGAATCCTAGAAACACAGCATCAGGAAGCCTAAAACTTCAAGACAGTAAGGAAGTAAGCAAACGTGGACTAGATACTATGTTGTATGGCGTATATGCTGAATCACCCATTGCTGAAGATCATTTGAGCAGCATCAAGAAAGCTCATTCCTGGGGATTCAAAACTCCCTATGAACAAGGAAGATATATAGAACTATGTTCCAATGAAGAGGAGATTATGGACTTCATTCATCACTGGGCTGAAGCAAGGCATGAACTGCCTTTCGAGATAGATGGAATCGTGATTAAAGTGAATTCTTTCCATTATCAGGAAGAGCTTGGATATACAGCCAAGTCTCCGCGCTGGGCTATTGCGTATAAATTTAAGGCTGAACAAGTAAGCACGGTGCTTGAGAAAGTGACGTATCAAGTAGGACGCACAGGTGCCATCACTCCCGTAGCTAATTTAAAACCTGTATTGCTCGCTGGCACCATGGTCAAAAGGGCTTCTCTGCATAATGCAGATCAAATAGAGAAGCTGGGACTGCACCTAGGAGATCATGTCTATGTAGAAAAAGGAGGCGAGATTATCCCTAAGGTAACAGGTGTTATAGAGTCCATGCGTAATGCGAATGCTCAAGCCGTAATCTTTATCCAGAACTGTCCTGAGTGCAACCATCCATTAGAAAGAAAGGATGGAGAAGCACAACACTATTGTGTGAATTCAGCTGTTTGTCCTCCTCAGATTAAGGGAGCCATGGAGCATTTCATCTCTAGAAGGGCAATGGACATAGAAGGAATTGGCCCAGAGACCATAGACCAGTTATTCCAAGTAGGCCTCCTTCATGGCATCGCGGACTTATATTCATTGAAAAAAGAAGAGCTCCTTCCTTTAGATCGCATGGCTGAGAAATCAGTATACAATCTGCTTGAGGGAATTGAAAAATCGAAAAAAATTCCTTTTCAAAGGGTACTTTTTGCATTGGGAATCAGACATGTAGGAGAAACTGTCGCGAAGAAACTGGCGCATCACTTCAAGAACATAGATGCGCTTCTAGTTGCAGAAAAGGAAGTTTTAGTGAATGTTGACGAGATAGGAGAAGTAATAGCACAGAGTGTCATTCAATTCGCCTCTTCTCCTGAAAATTTGCAGCTCATTGATAAACTCAAAGCAGCTGGACTAACTTTAGAGCTAGATTCATCTGAGGAAAAGGTGTTGGCCTCCCATGCTTTAATAGGAAAGAATTTCGTAGTTTCTGGAGTCTTCAGTAAATTTAGTAGAGACGAGCTAAAGCAGACTATAGAATCACATGGAGGAAAGAATGTTGGAAGTATCTCCAAAAAAACTGACTACGTAATTGCCGGAGAGAACATGGGACCCAGTAAATTAGCGAAAGCCCAAGAACTGGGAATAAGCATATTGAATGAAGATGAATTCATCGCACTCATTGAACGAGAAGATGCCATTTTGGGATAAAATAAAGAACCATTTCAGTGCTCAACGAATGAAACGAGAAGGAGCAAGACCTAGAGATCCTGTCGTGGTTAATTTTCACCATGCAAGATCCATAGGCTTCCTCTACCATTCCAAAGATGAAGCAACGTTCATTCTAGTGAAGCAATTTGCAGAGAAGATTATAAAGACCTTTGGCACACGAAAGACACTTGCTCTGGCCTTTATTTCGGAAAAAGAGGCTCCGCGTTACCATGGCCATATATTGCAAAGTGACTATTTCACAAAGAAGAACTTGAATTGGCATGGCTATCCGAAAGGATTGGCGGTGAAGACATTCTGCACCACTGACTTTGACATACTTATTGACCTAAGTGATGGAAAAGCAAGACCTTTAACCAATATACTTGAGCGAAGTACTGCGCGTTTCAAGATAGGAAGAGAGCCTGAAAACGAGTCCTATGATCTCATCCTACCCATGAGATTAGATTCCACTTTGGACCAGTACTTTTCAAGGCTAATTAATCTATTGAGCACTATAAATCATGAAAGTTCAAAAATTGCTTGATCTCAGCGGCCTAGGAGTAGCCATGGTCACCCCTTTCCAGAAAAATGGTCAGGTGGATTTCGTAGGTCTCCAGAAACTTACAGAATACCTCATTAAGGGGGGCGTAGATTATCTTGTGGTGCAAGGAACTACTGGAGAAACTCCAACACTTAGCGACAAAGAGAAAAGAGCCACACTCGATTTCATTATTGAAGTGAATAATGGACGACTTCCTATCATCCTTGGCTTAGCTGGAAATGATACCGCAGCTTTATGTGAGGAGATAAAGAGCACCGATTTGAAAGGAGTTTCTGCTATACTTACTGCTAGTCCTGGCTATAACAAGCCTACTCAGGAAGGCATATTTCAGCATTACAAAGCCATTGATAAAGTATCTCCTTTGCCAATCATCCTTTACAACGTACCAGGAAGAACTGCTTCCAACGTAACGGCTGAGACCACTATACGTATCGCTAAAGAATGTAAGAACGTCATTGCCGTGAAAGAAGCGTCAGGCAACATGTCTCAGATTATGCATCTCATTCATGATGCTCCTGAAGATTTTCAAGTGCTAAGTGGTGATGATGCTTTTGCCTTTCCATTGATTGCATGTGGAGCGAGAGGGGTTATTTCAGTCGTAGGAAATGCTTTTCCTGAATCATTCTCTGATATGGTGCACTTGGCATTAGATGGGAAATTTACGGAAGCCCGGCCTATTCATATGAGGATGATTAAGACCATAGACTTGCTCTTTGTTGATGGAAATCCTGCTGGGATCAAGGAAGCACTCAGCTATTTGAACATCTGCGAGAAGTATGTTCGTCTTCCGCTGGTTTCTATTACTGAACAGACCAAAGCTAATTTATACCAAAGCATTGCAGAATCAGAGCTCTTAAATCCAGCTTGATTTTTACCTTTAAACTAAAATCACATCCGTCATCATGAAAACCAATCTTATATACCTAGCTGCGGCCAGTCTTTTGTTTGCCTGTAATTCAACTCCTGAAAAGACCGATGAAGTAGTAGAATCAACTACTATTGATTTAGCCTTGAGCCCTAAAGGAAATGGAAAGGTTAAAGCGCAATTGAGAATCTTCGAACAGAGTGGTAAAGTTCTCATCTCTGGAAATTTTGAAAACTTGACCCAAGGAAAACATGGAATTCACTTGCACGAGACAGGCGATTGCTCGGCCGATGACGCAAGTTCGGCAGGAGGTCACTGGAATCCTACCAATGAAGCTCACGGAAAATGGGGCGTAGCTCCTTTTCACCGAGGTGATATAGGAAACTTCGAAGCAGATAAGGATGGGGTTGCAACGATTGAATTCAAAACTGACTTATGGTGCATCGGATGCGGGGACCCAGTTAAAGACATCTTAGGAAAAACTGTAATTATTCATGCTGGAGAAGATGATTGTACTTCTCAACCTTCAGGAAATGCCGGTGCCCGTGTAGCTTGCGGAGTCATCGTTAAGAATTAAATCGAAGACTTTAAACCCTATTCGACATGATTTCTCATGAACTAGATTACCACATACACGGTGATGACATGCAAGTTGTGGCCATTACGCTGGACCCTAAGGAAACTGTTATTGCCGAAGCAGGTGGAATGAACTGGATGGAGGACGGAATCAGCTTCAGTTCTCGCACTGGAGATGGTTCAAAGCCTGAACAAGGCTTCTTCGGGAAAATCATGGACGTAGGAAAACGTGTACTGACAGGCGAGTCTATATTCATGACTCATTTCACCAATGATTCCAATCAACGTAGAGAAGTAAGTTTTGCTGCTCCGTATCCTGGTAAAATAGTGCCTTTAGACTTGAAGCAACTAGGTGGAGAGATTTTCTGTCAGAAGGATGCTTTTCTCTGCGCTGCTCTTGGCACAGAAGTAAGTATTGCATTCACTAAGAAATTTGGAACTGGATTCTTTGGTGGTGAAGGATTCATTCTTCAGAAGTTAAAAGGGGATGGTCTTGCTTTCTTGCATGCAGGGGGAACCATTGTCAAGAAAGAACTGAATGGAGATAAACTTAGAGTCGATACGGGTTGCATCGTAGGCTTCGGACCAGGAATAGAGTATGACATTGAACGTGCAGGAAATCTGCGTTCTATGGTCTTTGGTGGTGAGGGAATGTTCCTCGCTACGCTGCAAGGAAAAGGAACCGTATATCTACAAAGTCTTCCCTTCTCTAGATTAGCTGATAGAGTTCTTATGCACGCCCCGAAACACGGAGGTAGTTCTAAGGGAGAAGGAAGTGTTCTTGGAAGCCTAGGAAGAATATTAGACGGAGATAATTCTTGACACTTTAATTCAATCGAATTTCAATAAAAAAGGTCGGCTCTGAGAGCCGACCTTTTTTTATACTCATTGCAGAGCAATTACTTTTTTAGCGCATCTCTGATCTCCTTTAACAGATCGATTTCAGACGGTCCAGCAGACGCAGGTGCTGGTGCTGGTTTCTTTGCTTTGTTATACGCTCTGACAATCAAGAACAAGACAAAACCAACGGTCAATAAATTGAAAATTGCGTTCACCCATGCTCCCCATCTGATAGCATTCTCAGGTGTGGTTACTGAACCATCTGCAGCTTTAACCGCTTCGGTCAAAACTACCTTCAGGTCAGAAAAATCAACCCCTCCAGCGAAATGACCAACCACCGGCATGACGATATCAGCAATAAAACCAGTTACTACCAATCCAACCGCTCCCGCCAGGATTACAGCAACTGCAAACTCCACGACATTACCTGTCATTATAAAACTCCTGAACTCTTTTAGCATGATTATATATTTAATGTTTGGTGAGGTAAGGATACAAATAACAATAGGACTCCAACCTTCACTCAGGCAAAGCGAATTGAATTAAGGACCTGATATCCAACCTTTTCATTCAATCTTCTTACGATTAACTCGCGCCCCATTTCCAACTCTGTTCGAAGAACCGCAGAATCTAACTTAACGAGTAAAACACCTTTCTCGATTTGAAGGTCTTTCGTGTGATTCGCTATGACAATTCCCATCACTTCAGGCCAGGCTGCTCGCACCTCTTCCTCTAGGTAACGTCCGAAAAGGCGATTACGCTTTAAATAATGGGTGATAGCATCACCCAAGCTCATATCGTTCTTAGTTCGTGACAAGTACAGCGTTTACTGGGTTCATAGCAATGCATTCATATGGAATACCAGAATCAGCAAGAATTCTATCTAATCTTTCCTGACTGGTATCAGTAATGAAAATCTGCCCAAAAGTATCGTTACTTACCAATTTGACAAGATAAGCCACCCGTTCATCATCAATCTTATCGAAGATGTCATCCAAGAGCAACAATGGCTTCACCCCTGTCTTCTTCATAATAAACTGGAATTTGGCTAATTTTAATGCAATCAAAAAAGACTTCTGTTGTCCTTGAGACCCAAATTTCTTGACTGGATGCCCATCAATTGTCATGAGCATATCATCTTTATGCGTGCCCACTAAAGTATGAAGGCGCATACGCTCTTCTTGAGCTTTTCCTTGGAGCAAATTCAGCATATCACCATCATTCAACTGAGATCGATATACGATGTCGGCTTGATCCTTACCTTGACTCACCTCAGACTGTAAAGATTGGAAAATAGGCCTGAATTCTTCAAAAAAGGTCTTTCGCGTTGCATGAATCCTTTTTCCATATCCACTTAACTTCTCATTCCAAATAGAGAGCTGCACCTCATCATGTGTTCTGTTCTCTGAAAAATACTTGAGAAGGTTATTACGCTGAGCTAAGGCCTTGTTGTAATCCAATAAATCTTGCAGATACCGTCTATCATCTATGGAAATGACCAGATCCATGAATTTCCTGCGCTCCTCACTGCCCTCGCGAATAAGATCCGCATCAGAAGGAGAAATAATAACCGAAGGGAAATGCCCAATATGATCAGCCAATCGCTCATATTCTTTCTCGTCCCTTTTAAAACGTTTTCGCTGCCCTTTTTGGACAGAACATGTAAGCTTAACAGGAGTCTCGTCCTTCTCAAAATCCCCTCTGACCACAAAATAATCCTCACCATGCATGATATTCTGAGCGTCTTGCATATTGAAATAGCCTTTACAATAGCTCAGATAGTAGATGGCTTCAAGAATATTTGTCTTCCCACTCCCATTAGCCCCAGTGATACAATTCAGCCCTTCAGAGAAGCCATACACCTGAGAAAGGTGGTTCTTGAAACGGTCTAAATGGAGTGTGTGTAAGTAAATGCTCATTTCTGGAACAAAAATACAATTGCAATGCTGGCCTGTACTTAACACATTCAGATGAAAAAAGCCTATTTTTGCACGAAATTTTTTAGAAGCATGGCCGAGAAGAAATCAGAAGAGACCCTAGTCGATGTCGCTCAAGCGTACAGCAAGACTGAGCACTTCATCAATGAGAACGGGAAGAAGATTACTATTGCACTTATTGTGATCATTGGGGTACTGTTGGCCTACTTTGCATACATGAAGTTCATCCAAGAGCCTAAATCAGATGAGGCGGCTCAATTAATGTGGAAAGCTCAACAATATTTTGCCAACGATTCATTAAACCTTGCCTTGAATGGCGACCCCAATGGAAACCCTGGCTTCTTGCAAATCATAGATGATTTCGGAGGTACTGACGCTGCTAAACTTGCAAAGCACTATGCTGGCGCTTGCTACATGAGTACTGGTGATTTCCAAAGCGCCATCAATATGTTCGAAGGAACATCTTTCGATGACATGATGCTGGAGAGTGAACGTCTTGGAGCGCTAGGTGATGCCTATGTGGAAACAGGAGATGTAAGCACAGCCATCTCTTATTTCGAGAAAGCAGCGAATCATACCCCGAATGCATTCACCACCCCAATATTCCTCAAGAAACTTGGGATTGCTCAAGAATCTCTTGGTGATTACTCAGAAGCATTAGAATCTTATGAGCGTATCAAGAAGGAATTTCCTGAGTCAAGCATTGGTCGTGAAATAGATAAGTACATCGCTCGCGCTGCTGCTAAAAGCTAATCATGGCCACGGCTGCCGCGAATCTTTCTGCATACGATATACAAGGCGTCCAAGTAAGGAAAGGCCTGAACATTGTTCTTGTGGTCTCTGAATGGAATGAAGAGATTACCTCTGGACTTCAAAAAGGAGCTGAGGAAGTCCTAGACAAGCATCTTCCTGATTCCACTATTCACATTCATCATGTCCCTGGTAGCTTTGAGCTTCCTATGGGCGCTCAATGGGCGTTCGAACACTTAGATGCTGATGGGGTTATCTGTATAGGTAACGTGATTCGTGGAGAAACCGCACATTTCGACTATGTATGCCAAGCCGCTAGTCAAGGGATTTTGAATGTGGGCCTTAGCTATGCTAGACCATGTATCTTCTGTGTATTGACTGATAACAACATAGAGCAATCACGCGCTAGATCAGGCGGTAAATATGGAAATAAAGGAACAGAAGCGGCTGTTGGGCTAATTAAGATGCTTGCTCTGCAAGATAAAATGACTTCAGGAAGCTGAGAGCTTGCTTGACAGTAAGTGAGTTTCTCCTTCTATTACATGTGATTTTATGTGCATTCCGTCCTTAGAGCGCATAACCATGGTAATCAAGCCAAGTCCTGCCCCTCCTTTCTCAGACATCTTACCATTGTTCATCGTCATTCTATAATGCTCCTTGAGCTCATCGGCCGGCAAGGAATTGAGATCTTTTACCAATCCTTTTACTTTCTCCACATGTCTACCATCGGCCAGACTTAAGATGAGCATATCGACTTGTGCATTCAAATAGGCAATGCTTAGTCCATAATACGGACGATCTCCAGAGTGAAGACTATGGGTCAATGCATTTTGTAATCCCTCGATAAGTATGGTGAATGTTCTTTTCAAGCTTTGCTTAGAAGCTCCAACGCCCATCAAGAGCGTTTCTAATTCTTGGGTAATAGCATGCACATGAGCAGATTCTAGCTTTCCTGACCAAGCCCAAACCTCCTTAGCTCCTTGAGCTGATTCCTCAGCCCGGAAGTCGGAAAGCTCTTTCTCTATATGTTCTGATATCTTAGAATGGTCCAGAGGATGTATGCATTAGCTAAAAGCTAATAACGGGATTAATTTATTCATAACCCCTCTCAGCACTTTTTCAAGCTAACGCTGAACCGTTGAAAACAGCACGAAATACTAGCTTCTCAGAACCTAGCACATGGGATGATTCCCTTTCGCTTGCTGTACTTATTATTGCGAGGATCAGCAAATTCATAGATGAAAGAGACCTCATGTGACCCCGCTGAACTTGTGATTAATGGACTTATAGTTATGTCATAACTGTAACCGAACTTCAGCTTCTTAATCTCATACCCAAAAAGCAAAGCAAGTGCATCCTGATTTATGACTCCATATCCGTTTTTCTTAACCCCTGGCAAGCCTCGGTACCAAAGGCCAAACACAACAGGACTGTATTCATAGTAAACCCCAATGTCAAATTGATCGTAATTTTCTTGTGCCTTGTAGTTAAATGCTGCCAATGTTGATTGCATTCCTCCAGTATTCGTCTTCTTTCTAATCATGTGACGGTATCCTCCATGAGCCGAGAACTTTATGGGTACTGCTGCTTCAGCTCCTAACACAGATTCGTTTGGCTTATTGATATGCCCGACCGATGCTCCAATCCAATAATTATGGGAATACATTAAAAGTCCTGATCCTACATCAAAAAAGGCACTATTTGGGGGTCTTAGGGACTCAATGGATGAAGACCCATCAGGTCTTACAAGCTGATCACCGAAGACCAGTTCATTCATATTTAAAGTACGGAAGCTCCTACCAAAACTCACTCCTGGCCTGATGTATAGATCGTGATTTAATTGGAATTCATAGCTGTACAGACCCAATATACTGGTATACCCCAGATTTCCACTCCCTGCGCGATCATGATTCAATAGAATTCCTATACCGCTTTTTATCTGCGGAATAAATTGCTCATAGGTGACATTATACGTTACGAAGCCACCCGGAATTGCTGTCCACTGATTTCGATAATTCATCACGAACCTGCTCTGTGCTGTATTCCCTGTAAACGCTGGGTTCAGGTTCACTGGAGCTGCATAGAACTGCGTGAATTGATAATCTTGTCCTTGAAAAGTCATACATATCAATAGCCCAAATAGACATAATATGACCTTATAACTCATAAAAACTTAGTATTTGTCTAACTCAATATCTTTCAATTCTGCTTTAAATTCTCCTTTCTCATTTACCTTGACTTCAAACTTATCTGAGTACTCCTTGAAGCCCATGGCGTCTACAATTACTCTGTATTTTCTGTCCGGCATCACTGCGGCAACGTATTTTCCTGTCAATGTATTCGTAATCACTGATGTAAACTTTTCACCAGTCTTTACATCTACAAAGCTCAACTTAGCATTCACCGGAAGCCCCGAATATCGACCAGTAACCAGTCCTTTTATCACAACTAGGTCCTCCTCTTCGAAGAGCATGTCTATTTCATAGATGTCCATGTTCTGTTCACGAGACGAGGAAAGAAACCCTCTTTTCCCATCAGCTGTGACTGAGAAATAAATGTCATCATGCACTGTGTTAATTGGGTATCCTAAGTGATCTGGTGTAGACCAATCTGCATCTTTCTTCCTCTTGGACCTGAACACATCATATCCTCCTATGGCGTCATGCCCCATAGATGAGAAGAATAATGTATGTCCGTCTATGCTCATGAAGGGTGCATCCTCATCAAAGGCCGAGTTGATTTCACGTCCAAGATTCTCTGGCTCCGACCATTGCCCATTGGGTAATTTCCTTAGCAGATAGATATCCTTACCTCCGAAACCTCCAGGTCGATCTGAGACGACATAAATTTCCGTTTCATCTGGCGAAAAAGCCGCACTAGGTTCGTGATATTCATCTGTGTTAATGGCTAGGCTCAATTTTGTAGGTTCTTCCCATCCCGTTTTACCTTTAGAAGACACATATAGGTCACCTGAATATAGATTCCTGTGTGTTCGATAGATCAACAGTGAATTACCACTGGCTGAGAAGTTTACATTGGCATCATGACCATCTGAATTCACTAGTCCTTCCAACGGTTCAGCGGCTGTCCAAGACCCAACAACATTCCTGCAGATATAGATGTCTTCAAAGTAGTTTCCTTCTTGATCTGTGAAATTCCCAGTGCTTCCTGGTCTGCGTGAAGTAAAATAGAGGAATTTCCCCTCAGGATGAATATTTGGAGCGTAATCTTGGTATTCTGAATTCACATTACTACCCAGCTTTTGCACTTTCACATTCAGAGGATGAGCCAGCATAGCCATTGCGGTGCGGGTCCTTTGTTCAGCAAGATCAATTCGTGCATGACTCAAAGTATGATCAGGTCTGGTCCTGTATATCTCAATAGCCTCTAGCGCCTTATCGAACTGCTCATCCAAATGATACGCTTCGGCTAAGAAATAGAATGCTGGCGTATAGTCTCCCTTTGCTGCAAGTTCTAAATAGGGAATGGCTTTGCTTTCTTGATTTCTCAAATGCAAGTAAGAATAACCCAACTTGAAATTGAATTCTTCATTGTCAGGATACAACTCTACTAGGTCGAAATAGATTTTCTGAGACATAAAATGGTCTTGAATGCTGTAAAAGAACTCTGCCTCATCTAGCAAACGTCTGTGCTTTCCTTTCACACGCTCCTCTTTCTCATCTCCGCCAGGACTGGCCATCATAGATAGGCTTCCTATGCAAAGGACAAGCATTATAGCCCATCGACACATATATTCTCTACTTATATTCTTCATCTTAATAATGTAAGATCCCCTGCTCTGATAACTTGTTTTCCATCTGTGAAGGTTACTTGAGCCCGCCAGACATAAACACCTTGCTGGGCTAGATTTCCTCTATAATATCCATCCCAACCCCTGTGTATATCCTCACTCTCATAGAGCAATTCACCCCAGCGATTGTAGATTTGTAGCTGATACTCCTCTACTCCATCAAACACTGGGAAGAAGACATCATTATTCAACATATTGGGGTCATAAGCCCCATTCGCACCTCCTAATGGATCAGGTGTGAAGGCATTCGGGAAATCAATATATCCTCCCGCATCAACCAAAACTGCATCTTCAACAGTAAGCGTGTCTGGACAGTTGTACTCATTATTGGCTATCAAGGTTATATCATAGCTCCCTATTTCTTGAAAAACATGCACTGGACTTAACTGTGTAGAGGTCTGTCCATCCCCGAAATCCCATTGGAATTGATTAGCCTGATTCGATAGATTATAGAAATACACTGGGTCTCCAGTATTTACTATTAAGGGATTAGCCGTGAAATATGCCGTAGCATTTGGATATACATGCACAACAGTGTCATGAACAGCAATCGAATTTCCTCCAGGACCAGTAACTAGGAGACTTACAGTATATGTTCCTGGATAGTAATAAGTGTATGTAGGAGCATTGTTCTGAGAAACGCCTCCATCTCCGAAATTCCAGAGATAATTCGATCCGTATTCAGATAAATTCTCAAATGCTATAGTGATAGGTGCACATCCATCACCACTTCCTGAAAAGTCTGCGCTTGACTGTGGCGCTTGAATTTCTATGGCTTGAACCTCATAATCTGAACAATGTCCATTATCAATCAATAAACTGATTTCGTACGAGCCCCAGGTTCCATAAGTATGGCCCGTCATAACTGAAGAATCTGCCCCCGTTCCATCTCCAAAAGTCCAAGTATAAGATGCAGTGCCTGCCACAGAGTTATCCATAATCTCTACGGTAGCGTTTGGAAATACCTGGATGACCGGTGTTACAACGAACTCAGCATCTGGTAAGGGATAGACAATTATATCTTGCGTCATCGTATCTGCACAACCGAAATAGCTATTTGCTATCAGCATGATGGAGAAACTCTCATCCGTAATTCCGTAGTTGTAGAATATATGATCCGGATCAGCTATCGTATCTTGGCTTCCATCGCTATAAATCCACTGATAGTTCAATGCTCCTTCACTTCCATTATTTAAGTCAACAGCATATGGATGACATCCATTATCAACGAAGGCAAAATTAGACTCGAGCCTAGGGATCATATGCACTGACGTGCTAGATGTATCTGTGCAACCGAAGTCGGTCACTGCAATCATTTCAATCTCATATTCCACCAAGAAAGACGAGGTGTTCGTAAATACATGTGAATGAATGGAGTCCCCATTACTTGAATTTGATCCGTCCCCATAGTCCCAAATGTATGAATCAGCGAACACTGAATTATTAATAAAATCGACATAAAGTGGGTGACATGTAGAAGTGCTATCAATATAAATCTCTGCAATAGGTGCCGAATGTACCGTCAATGTGTCCTCATATATATCTGTACATGCGTATTGCGAAGTGGCTAATATTGTCACTGGAAAATATTGACTAACACCGCTTGTATTGGAATAGGAATGCAGCGGATTCACATAAGAACTGCCCGTCCCATCTCCAAAATTCCATTGATATGTGGCAGCTCCAATACTTTGATTGAAAAAGGTAAAAAGCTCCGTGGCGCATAGGGCTTCATCAGTTTGGAACAGCGCATTTACAGGGGGGAACACAGTAATCTCTATTGTCTCAGCTGAAGTACAGCCAAAATCAGTTGCTAACAGGAGGTTAAGGTCTAGTTCCTGAGGTATGGTGCTGCTGCTCACATATGTATGATCATGGGATAAAGCTGTCGTGTAACTTATTAATCCATCTCCATAGGTCCAAGCGTACGTACCTCCTCCAGTAGACATATCTGTGATGTTTACTGTGAGCGGGGAGCAGCCTTCAATTTCGCTCAATGTGAAATCAGCAACAGGCAAAGGATGTACCACTACTGTATCCATATCTGTATCGGTACATCCATATTGTGAGGTAGAGGTCAATTGTACATTAAACAGACTGTCTGCTTGACCAAGATTGTAATAGGTATGTGTTGGCGAATGTGTAATTCCTTGAAATCCATCCCCAAAATTCCAGAGATGAGAGGACGCTCCAGTTGTATTGTTATCAAAGACTACGGATAATGGGCTACAGCCTTCAGGGCTCATATTAAATTGAGCATGAACTTCTGGATATACGTTAATAGGTCGTGTAACTGTGCTTGTGCACCCTTCAGCGGATGTGACTATCAATCTAAGCGTATACGCCAATGGAGCTGCGCTCGTATTGACATAAGTAAATCCATGGCTTGGGTCATTCAATTGTAACGTATCCCCTGTTCCATAGATCCACTGATTGCTTTGAGCAAGGCTAGAAGAGTTGTTCAAGGTCACTGCTAGCGGGCTACATCCAGTAGATGGAATAGCCGAGAACTGTGCAACTGGCTTTGGATAGACCTGTATTGAGCTAAAGGAAGTATCTACACATCCGAATGGATTAGATGCAATAAGCATCACTGGATACTGCTGAACCGTGTCTGTTAGATTCTGATAAACATGAACAGGAGCCGGTCCTGTTGCTGTATATCCATCCCCGAAGGTCCATTGGTAAATCACTGCTCCTGCTATCGTTGGAAAATTCACTGACAATGGAATACATCCTGACTGACCCGAGACATCAAATTGAAAATCTGGTTCAGGGTAAGATGTAATCGTTTGAAAGGTAGTATCATGACATCCATTACTTGAAAAAGCGACCAATTGGGTCGTATAATATTGAATGAATGCTGTGTTATTGTAGAAGATATGAGAAGGTGAAACCACTGTGGCTAGCAGACTTCCGTCTCCGAAATTCCATTGATATCCGCTGGCCCCTGTACTTGTATTTATAAAATTTACTTCGTCAGGCGCGCAACTTGGTGTGGCATCAGAAGTGAATGAAGCATTGGTCAAGCCATAAACCGTGATATCCAGACTGTCATTTGAACTACACCCAAATGCATTCGAAGAAGTCAAGACAACAGTATATACTGCACTGGCCAGACTGTTATTCGTGAATATATGGCTGACGTCCGTTAAACTGCTTGAATTTCCATCTCCAAAATCCCAAGAATACGTCACTGCACCGCTTGAAGCATTTGTAAAATCTACAGAGAGTGGACTACACACCGAAGTCTGATTTGCCGTGAAATCTGTGATTGGAGGTGTCTCTACAACAATCTGAATTAATGTATCAGCTTGACAATGTGCTGTCGTAACTTGTAAAGTGACATTATAACTGCCGCTGGCAGAGTAGTAATGCGCAGGGGCCTGAAGCACACTTGTCCCCGAATCCCCGAAATCCCAATTCCAGGCTACTACGGTATCAGCGCTGTTTGAGCTTGATTCGTCAAAGAATTGTGCCGTCTCTCCAACACACACATCTAAGGTGCTGAAATCAGCCACTGGTGATTCGTAGACATTCACTTGTTGTATGGTATTATCTGTACATCCATTCGCAGCAATGACCGTCAAACTGACATTATAACTGCCTACATTCGGATAATTCTGATCAGGCGGATTTTGAATGGCATAGGTGTTTCCATTGCCCATATTCCAATTCCAAGAAATAGCTGAAATAGAAGATTCTACTACGGAATAATTCAATGAATCACATTCTTCCAAATCGGACAGCGTAAATGCTGCGTTTGGTCTTGGTTGCACACGCACATCTACCCAAGCCGTATCTGTACATGAAGCACCAGCGCCTGAGACATAGGCAACTAATCCTACTGAATAGTCTCCTAAAGTATTAAAGGTATGATTTGCAGAATTAGAACCCATATTGCCCCATCCTGAACCATCTCCATAATTAATCAACCACGCATTGGCCTCAGCCGAAGATGCGTTTAAAAAGGTAATGGATTCACCTGCACATATCGTGTCATCAGCTGCTGTAATTCCAGCTGTCGGTGGCGGAACGATATTTATGGTGACGTAGGCAGTGTCAATTCCGCAGAAATTACTGTCTAGCATCATCACTGTATATGACCCTATTCCTGGGTAGCTCACAGTCTGAGGAAAACTAGGTGGCCAAGGTGTCCAATCAATAATAGAATCTGTTCCTTGACCCCAATAATCTCCTAGATTCCAGTACTCATAACGCTGGGCGATATTCCCTTGGAAATAACAGTTCTTCTCCGTGGTATTCACATAAGTCACTGTGTTATCAGGCCAGCAAAGGACATAATCAGATGGCGTGATGGCAGCAATATCATAGTCCCAAATTCGTATGGGATTGAAAGTGGCCGTGCTGTTTCCTCCTTGAACTGTATTACAATAGTTTCCCGCGGCTAACGTAACCACTGTCTCGCAATCCACGGTATTTTCTTGATAGGTATGTGTTATGGTCTGATTCCAATTCGTATAGTCAAAGGTCAATGGTGGACTACCATCTCCGAAATCCCAGATGAACATTGTGTTCTCTGAGACATTCGTACTAGAATTGATAAATTCCATGTCTTGAGGAGCGCAAGCTTGCGTGAGGCCGCCTATAGGAATTTGAATGGATGCACTCGAAGCTTCTTCCATGACCACAACCCCTTGGATTACACATCCTGTAGAAGCCTGAGTAATCTCTACTATAAAGGTGTCTACTGTAGCGGTATAAAGATGGGTAACAGAAGTAGGCGGATCCCAGACTGAACCAATTGATATTGGACTTCCATCACCCCAGTCAATGGTATATGGTCCAACACTGTTAGGAGACTGAATATTCAGATTGAAGTTATTCCCAGAACAACTGTACCAATAGGGCGCATTGCTGGCGACTCCGTAGAAATTATAAAATTGGGGGCATTGAGCATTCACTTGGGCTATAGCCAACATGAACGAAACAAGTATGATAATTCTCCTCTTCACTAATCCTCCTCCTCTAGCCTTGTTTTACGGGCAAATAGAGTAAAGGTTACATGTTTAGATGATCTTTGGACGAATTCTTGAATATACCCGCTCAATGGACATTTAGCACTACCTAAATGTCTAAAATAATAGATGGGCTTAAGACTGAACGCTACATATAGGGGCAGCGGAAAGAATTTCTTCGCTCGCATATTCCTTGAATTTCTCAAAGTTCTTAGCGAAGCGATCAGCTAAATCTTGAGCTTGCCTATCATACGCAGTCTTATCGGCCCAGGTGTTCCTGGGATCCAGCATCTCTGTTGGCACTTCAGGACAGCTAACCGGCACATCCAATCCGAAAATAGGATGCGTTTTATACTCAACCGCAGAAAGATCTCCTTCAATAGCTGCAGAAATCATCGAACGCGTGTAGCGTAATTTGATTCTACTCCCTACTCCATAAGGACCTCCGCTCCAGCCTGTGTTAATCAGCCATACATTCAGCTTATCTCCTTCCATCTTCTTACCTAACATCTCAGCATAAACTGTCGGGTGTAATGGCATAAATGGCGCACCAAAACATGCAGAGAACACGGCCACTGGCTCAGTCACCCCAGCTTCAGTTCCAGCTACTTTAGCTGTATAGCCTGAGATGAAATAATACATTGCTTGACCTTTTGTCAATCGAGAAATAGGTGGTAAGGTCCCAAAGGCATCAGCAGTCAAGAAGAAAATGTTCTTCACGTTCTTCCCAATGGAAGGTTCCATAATATTATCAATATGGAAGATAGGGTAGCTCACACGGGTATTCTCCGTGATTTCGGTAGCCGCATAATCCACTTCGTTAGTCCCTTCCTTGAATCCAACGTTCTCTAATAAGGCTCCTGGCTTAATAGCATTAAAAATCTGAGGCTCTCCTTCTGGATTCAGATTTATTGTCTTCGCGTAGCAACCTCCTTCGAAATTGAATACAGTATCACCGGCCCAGCCATGCTCATCATCTCCTATAAGTCTGCGCTCAGGATCTGATGAAAGCGTGGTTTTACCTGTGCCTGAAAGGCCAAAGAATACAGCTGTATCTCCCTCCATTCCGACATTGGCCGAACAATGCATAGAAAGCACCTTATGGTCATGAGGCAGAATAAAATTCAACACAGAGAAAATTCCTTTTTTAATCTCTCCTGTATAGCCAGTACCACCTATAATGATGGTTTTCTCTGAAAAATCGACTATAGCGAAATTTTCTTGTCTGGTTCCATCTAATGCCGGATCAGCCTTGAACCCAGGTGCACAGATGACATGCCAATCAGCCTTGAATTTCTCTAAATCCTTTCCATCAGGCCTAAGGAACATATTGTAAGCGAACAGACTTGACCAAGAAAGCTCTGCCACTACTCTTACATTCAATGTATACTTTGGATGTGCACAAGCATGTGCATCACTCACATACACTTCCTTATCACTTAAATAGGCAATCAATTTCTTTTTTAATGCCTGAAATTTCCCAGAGTCGAAAGGGATATTCACATCTCCCCACCACACATGTTCTGCAGTCACTTGATCTTTGACCAAATATCTATCCTTGGGTGACCGACCAGTAAATGCACCCGTATTGATGGCTAACGTGCCATTATCGGTGAGCTTGCCCATACCTTTTTCGAGACTAATCTGGGTCAGTCTATCGGGGTCGAGGTTGAAGTGCGATTTAAGTGAAGAAGGAAAACCTAGATATCCTAGATCTTGTTGCTTTGAAGCATCAATGT
>ERZ888423.577-NODE-577-length-36806-cov-10.575984_pt1 | contig 36806 bp, 30 predicted proteins | sample MGYA00520523_ERZ888423 | MGnify/ENA primary metagenome ERZ888423 (study PRJEB32303, sample SAMEA104408611) | aquatic metagenome | biome: Brackish water; feature: Pelagic; material: water | place: Baltic Sea | collected 2014-06-08T10:24:00 | depth 30,27 m ... | reverse complement strand
GTCTGGTCCGTGTCTCAGTACCAGTGTGGGGGATCATCCTCTCAGAACCCCTACCCATCGTAGTCTTGGTGAGCCGTTACCTCACCAACAAACTAATGGGCCGCATGCCTATCCTCTACCACCGGAGTTTTAATCATGAAAACATGCGAATTCATGATATTATGGGGTATTAATCCAGATTTCTCTGGGCTATTCCCCAGTAGAGGGTAAGTTGCATACGTGTTACGCACCCGTCCGCCACTCGTCATCAGAGAGCAAGCTCTCTATGTTACCGTTCGACTTGCATGTGTTAGGCCTACCGCTAGCGTTCATCCTGAGCCAGGATCAAACTCTCCGTTGTAATAAACTTAGCGTCCCACTTTCGTGGAACAGTTTGTGGAGTTTGACCTTCAAAGGAATTTGCTTGTTAGGTTATTATTTCAATCTCTCAAAGAACTTTCGTGCTCAGTGACCATTGTCACTTCTGCTTTTTAAATTGGTCGGCAAAGATAGGAAGCTATTTCGTTCTACAAACTTCTGAAGCAATTATTTTCTAAATATTTCAGAGTTAAAAGAACGTGCTCCCTTTCAAAGCGGGTGCAAATGTACACCAGTTATCATTACCTCCAAATGTTTATTGTATATTTTTTTAAAATAAGCTTATTTAGAGACTTCACCCATGGCGCTGAACTTCGCAATTCGCTGATTTACACGCTCTTCTGCTGACAGCATATCCAATGCTTCGAATCGTATTTTTATTTCCTCCTTCACTGTTTCAAAGATCAACTCTGGGTTTCTGTGGGCCCCTCCTATAGGTTCAGCGATGACCCCGTCTATCAACCTGTTCTTCATCATGTCCTCAGCAGTCAGCTTTAATGCTTCTGCTGCTTGCTCTTTCATGTCCCAGGTTCTCCATAATATAGAGGAGCATGACTCAGGTGATATAACAGAGTACCAGGTATTCTCTAACATGAGTACTGCGTCACCAAGACCTATTCCTAGAGCACCTCCAGATGCTCCCTCACCTATTATAATGCATATCATGGGGACTTTAAGACCAATCATCTCATATAGATTACGAGCAATGGCCTCACCTTGTCCTCTTTCTTCTGCTTCAATTCCTGGGAATGCCCCGGGAGTATCTATGAATGTCACTATGGGTTTCCCGAATTTCTCAGCCAACTTCATTAAACGAAGGGCTTTTCTATAGCCCTCAGGATTGGGCATTCCAAAATTCCGATACTGACGCATCTTGGTGTTCTTACCCTTTTGTTGACCTATAAGCATGACCGACCTACCGTCAATCATTCCGAGGCCACCCACCATTGCCTTGTCGTCTTTCACTGATCTATCTCCATGCAACTCTATGAAATTACCATTAGTCAATGCCTGAATATAGTCTACAGTATATGGTCTCTCTGGATGCCTACTTACTTGTACTCGCTGCCAAGGTGTCAGCTCATTATAGATTTCTTTGATGACCTTTTTCTTCTTCTTCTCTAGCTTCTTTAGTGATGCATCTACATTTACATCTCCCTGACTGGCTATCTTCTCTAGGTCAGCAATCTGCTTATCGATTAGCTCTATAGGTTCTTCAAAATCTAAATAGATGGCCATAATTCTTGATTTGTTCTGTTTGAATTTCTTTTCTTCTATCGTCTTGCCTTCATATATAGGTATAAAGCGAGAACGCTGAATACCATATTAGGTAACCAAGTAGACACCAATGGATCTAGACCTGCATTGGTAGCTGAGACCGTGGATACCTTCATGGCGAAGATATAGAGTAATATAATGAGAAAGCCCATGGCTATCTGCACACCTATTCCTCCCCGTACTTTTCTTGAAGATACTGAGACCCCGATGATAGTTAGAACATACGTTGCGAAGGGGTAAGATGTACGTTGATGCTTTTCTACTTCATAGAACGGAATCTTATCAGATCCTCTGGCAGTCTCTTGAGCAATGAATTCATCTAATTCATAATAGTCCATTGAGCTCACATAATTCGATCTTCTTCCGAAGTCGTTCAATGTAAAGTCCAATATGGTATCCTTTTGTGTTCCCCTTATGATTTGCTCTTTGCCTCCAATATGCTTTCGGATGACATAGTCATAGATGATCCATCGCTCTGTGCTTGTATCCTGCACCGCTCGTTGACTCATTAGTTTCTGAGTCAATTTTTTATCCTGATCCCATGTCTCCATTGATAAGCGCAGACCCGTGTTAGTCCTCATATCTATGTTGTGAAAATAAACGATATGGCCAGGCGCTACTTCAAGATGCAGGTTCTTGGCCTCAATAATCTGATGGAATCTTATATACTTCTCCTCGAAATCTAGTCTATCCTTATTAGCATGAGGAACGATAAAGTGATTCAGCATCAATGCCATCCCAGCTAGAATAGTAGCTGATAACAAGAATGGTCTTAAGAGTCTATTGAAGCTTACTCCTCCTGAAAGTATAGCTACTATCTCAGCGCGCTGAGCCATGCGGGAAGTGAATATAATTAGGGCAATAAAAATTATCAGTGGACTGAACAGATTCCCATAGTACATGATGAAATTCAAGTAATAATCAAGCAAGACTTCCTTGATAGTGGGTTGTGTCCTAATAAAGTCATCCACTTTCTCAGAAATATCGAAGACTATGGATATGGTCATCAATAATGCTAGGATGAAGAAGAAGGTTCCAATAAACCTGAAAGCTATGTATTTATCCAGCTTGGTTAACATCAGAGTCTATTCTTCAATCTGGGAATCATCTTAGTCTTCCATGAAGTGAAATCTCCTTCAATAATATGCTTTCTTGCTTTTCCCATCAATCGCAGATAGAACGCGAGATTATGGATGGATGCTATCTGCGCTCCTAGCATTTCCTTAGAAATCATTAAATGTCTGAGGTAAGCTTTGGAATACTGGTTATCTACATCAGCTTCACTTTTAGAGTCAATGGGGCTAAAATCCAATCTCCACTTCTCGTTACGAATGTTGATGATTCCATCCTCAGTGAAGAGCATTCCATTACGGCCATTTCTTGTGGGCATGACACAATCAAACATATCCACTCCCAAAGCAATGGACTCCAGTAAATTCACTGGCGTCCCCACACCCATCAGATATCTTGGCTTATCCATAGGTAGAATACTTGTGCATAGCGCTGTCATGGCGTACATATCCTCATCAGGTTCTCCTACAGAGAGTCCTCCAATAGCATTGGCTGGACGATTCATAGCTGCAATGAACTCTGCTGACTCTTTCCTGAGATGAGGAAATACTCCTCCTTGAATAATAGGGATTAAAGTTTGTTCATGGCCATAGTGAGCTTCAGTACTATCAAATCTATCAATACACCTCTTGAGCCACCGATGAGTCATGTGCATAGACTTAGTGACATAACGCTCCTCGGCTTTGGCAGGTGGACATTCATCAAAAGCCATCATAAAATCAGCTCCGATAGTTCGCTGAACGTCCATAGCATGTTCTGGGGTGAATTCGTGCTTGGACCCATCAATATGGGAGCTGAATTTCACTCCATTTTCTGAAATCTTTCTTGATGCTGCTAATGAATAAACTTGATACCCGCCACTATCTGTCAACATGGGGCCATTCCAAGCATTGAATTCATGAAGTCCTCCGGCACCTTTTATCACTTCCATTCCCGGTCGTAGGTAGAGATGATAGGTGTTTCCAAGAATAATTTGAGCCTTTACTTGCTCCTCAAGGTCATTAACCTGAATTCCTTTAACCGATCCTGCCGTGCCAACTGGCATGAAAATAGGAGTCTGTATTTCCCCATGATCTGTAGTGATGGTTCCTGCTCTAGCTGAGGAGTATTGATCAGTATGTTGTAGTTCGAATTTCATAAAGTGGACGCGAAGATAGTCCCTTGAAACAGAGAATCTATCTTGCTGACTATTAGCATGTGGAAAAAGTTCCCAAAGTAATACTATGTGATCCGCTCTTTGTTCTAATTCTGCATGTGAAAATCTAAGCTTGATGTCCCTTTCTCTTTTATTGATTATTCTCCTTGGTTCTAGTTCCTTGGTCTATTTACTTTCGATAGCATCTCCTCTATTAGCCTTCAATATGACTTCAGAAGAGAAACAGAAGAAGGAGAATCCAATGAGCATTCTTATATGTGCACGAAATGAAGCAGACAACTTATCGAAGTACTTGCCTTTAATATTCGCACAGAAGGATGTAGAATTCGAAGTGGTAATTGTCGATGACGCCTCGTGGGACTCGACAGCAGATGTGCTCGAAGAACTGCAAGCGAGCTTCCCTCAACTTGTTGTGGTTAAGATTAGTGAAGAACAGAAGCGCACTGCTGGAAAGAAGATGGCACTTACGCTAGGCATTAAGCGTGCTAAATATGAGCACCTTCTCTTGACTGATGCTGACTGCGAACCTGAATCTGATCAATGGGCCCAAAGGATGAACATCCATATGCAGAAAGGTCTTGTCCTTGGCTATGGAGCGTATAGAAAGGAAGTTGGCTTCTTAAACAAGTTGATTCGTTTTGACACATGGAGTAGTTCGAGCCATTTTCTTGGTTCGGCCTTGAGAGGAAGGCCTTATATAGGTGTAGGAAGAAATATGGGCTATTCAAAGGAGATATATGAAGAGGCTGGAGGATTCAAAAGACATTATCATATTATGTCCGGTGATGATGATCTCCTAGTAAATCAGATTGCAAATAAGGATAATTGCAGCGTATGCATCGATGAGGGAAGTTTTACATACACTGCGGCTCCAAGCGCTTATTCAACATGGCTTCGAGTGAAGACTAGACATTTGACCACTTCTCCATTATATAAGTCAAGCACTAGGAATATGTACCGAATAAAACATGGCTCTCTCCTGCTTTTCTATGGATTATTGATAGTATGTCTAGCTCTTCAATGCCCTTTATGGCAGGTCTTAGCGGTGTTTATTGGAAAAACACTCATTCAACTGTTGATTTCTATGCCCAGCATCAAGAAATTAAAGGAGACTGACTTGTTAGCTTTACTTCCTATTCTAGAACCAGTGAATCTCATCATCAACGGACTTGCAATAATGCGCATGAAATGGAGCAAAACGATATCATGGAAGTAAACTCGAACTTATCGGACAAGGCCCGTTACGATTATGACTTAGTTCAGAAAGCTGTTAACAGCTCTGACCAGCATGCGTATGCTGAACTTATGGGGCGCTATCGCGACTCTATCTATTTCATGCTCTTAAAAATGGTGAATAACAGAGATGATGCAGATGACTTGACTATTGAAGCCTTTGGGAAGGCATTCTCAAGACTTCATCAATATACTCCTAACTACGCCTTTAGCACTTGGCTGTTCAAGATTGCTTCAAATAACTGTATTGATCATATAAGAAAGCAGAGGAAGAAGATGCTTTCTATTGACAATGAGTTTGAGAATTCAGATGGAGATAGACTGCGTTTCGACTTGGAATCAGAGGGAAAGGATCCTGAGGAGCATTTCATACACAAACAAAAGGTAGAAATAATGCGCGAAGTAGTGCAGAAACTGAAGCCTCGTTATAGACAGCTCGTTGAACTGCGCTATTTCAAGGAGTATTCTTATGAAGAGATTTCACAAGAACTAGACCTTCCTTTGGGGACAGTAAAAGCCCAGCTTTTCAGGGCTAGGGAATTCCTTATGAATCTCATGAAAGGCACCAAGGATAGGATATGAGCAGTCAGACTGGACCTGAACTCATCCATTCATACTTTCCTGAGTTAAGCTCTGTCCAAAAACAGCAAATAGATCGCCTAGGTGAACTATATGCTACTTGGAATGAGCAGATCAATGTTATTTCCAGGAAAGACTTTGAACACTTCTACGAACGACACGTTCTGCATTCATTGGCTATCGCAAAGTATATAGACCTCAAAGACAAAGATGTTCTTGATGTGGGCACAGGTGGTGGTTTTCCTGGTATTCCGCTGGCTATTTTATTTCCAGATGCCAAATTCACACTTATGGACAGCGTTGGGAAAAAACTCAAAGTAGCGCAAGACATCGCTGATCAGATAGGACTCAACAATGTTTCCTGTCTTCAAATGCGTATGGAGGCTCATGAAAAGCACTATGATTTCATTACTGGAAGAGCAATTACTGAGCTTCCTCAAGTCTTCATATGGACAAAGCACCTAGTACGCTGGCACAAGGGAAAGGGCGAATCTGGAATGCTCTATTTAAAAGGTGGGGATTTCAATGCTGAGCTTAAGCATATTCCTCGCAAAATTCAGATTCAGGAACTGAGTGAATACTATGACACCGAATTCTTTGAGACCAAAAAATTAGTTTATGTATTTCAATGAGTGTTATTTCAGGACTCACTGAACTGAAGCTCACTCAACGTACGATACAGGCCGTTAGTTTTGGCCAATAGCTCTTCATGTTTCCCTTCTTCTACCTTTTTTCCTCCATCTAGCACGATGATTCTGTCTGCGTCTCTTATTGTAGAAAGTCGATGAGCAATGATAACCGAGGTTCTGCCTTCCATGAGTTTCTCTAATGCCAATTGAACAGATTTCTCAGAAGAACTGTCCAATGAGCTAGTCGCTTCATCTAAAATGAGGATTGCTGGATCTTTCAATAACGCTCGTGCAATAGCTAAGCGCTGCTTCTGACCGCCTGAAAGCTGAATCCCTCTGTCTCCAATCAAGGTATCCAATCCTGTTTCAAAACGATCTATGAACTCTATGACCTGAGCATCCTCAGCAGCCTTCATGACTTCTTGCTCTGTGGCATCAGGAGTTCCATACTTAATATTGTCTCTGACCGATCCACTGAATAAAAGCACTTCTTGAGGGACAAAGGCCATATTCCTGCGTAGGTCATTCAGTCCAATGCGAGAAACGTCTTCGCCATCATACCTTATAGTCCCTTCACTTGGGTTATAGAATGCCAATATTAGGCTGGCAAGAGTCGATTTACCAGCTCCCGATGGACCTACTAATGCGACTTTCTCTCCTGCTTTGACATGAAGATTCAAATCCTTAATCACTGTCTCGTCAGGGCGAGATGGGTAAAAAAAGGACACGTTTTTGAACTCTATTTCTCCTTTCAGCTTTTTGAGAATTGAATCTGGATTGGCCAATGGAATATCCTCAGCCCCTTCTTCCAATAAATCAAGCACAGCTTCTATGGAGCCCATCGCCTTCTGCACAGAAGCGTATTGTGAAGCAATTCCACCAAAGGAGGCTCCAATCATAACGGTATAAAGCAGAAACGAGAAGAATAGGGCGGCATCCAATTGTCCTTGTTGCATGAGAACAGCACCTCTCCAGATTACTATGGCGATAGACCCGAATAAGAAGATGATAATGAATGCACCGAAAAGTCCACGCCATATTGCGGAACGCATAGCGATAGACCTAATGATCTCTACAGAAGACGCATATCGAATTGATTCAAAAACCTCAGTAGTGAACGACTTCACATTCACTATGCCTATTAATGTCTCCTGCACTTGGCCGTTAGAAACTGCCACTTCATCTTGGGTCTGTTTAGATAGTTTTCTAATAAACTTCCCAAAGAAGACCGCTACAATCATCATAAGGGGTAGGGTAATCAGCATGACCATGGTCAGATCAGGTGATGTATAGAAAAGAAAAGCTACGCCAAGAAGTATGACAATGACTTGTCTGATGAACTCAGCTAGTGTAGTAGTGAAGGTTTCCTGAATGGCTGATATATCTGCAGAGATTCTGCTATTCAATTCTCCTACTCTTTGCTCTACAAAGAAGACCATTGGCAATCTAATCATATGCGCATAGACATCTTTCCTAAGATCTCGAATCATATATTCAGAAACAAAGGAGAAGACGTAGATTTTCAAAAAGGAGATGAGTCCTTGAACAAAGAACACAGCAAAGAGAATGATGCCTATAGTATTCAAGTCCATCATATCCAGATGCAGAGGTCCTATATCTAGCAACCACTCTTGCTCTTTCTCTGAAAGTCCTATGCCAGCTAATTGCCCCATAAGACGAGGGACGAGTAAGGTCGTTATGCTTGAAAGGAACAGGAGAATTAATCCAAATATGAAGTGCTTACGGTATGGACTTAGGTACCGCATTATGGATTTGGCCCTTTTCAAAGACTCTTTGGAGATTCTTTTCTTCTGCTTCTTTTCCTCTACTTCTGCGGCCATAATAGGGGCGAAGGTAGCATATGGAATGCCTCAATGAAAAAACTTATCGCTATACTTGTTTGGAGGGAAGGAGAAAAAGGCTATTTTCGCACTCCGCATTTAGAAAAAGAACGATGAAAAGAACATTTCAACCTTCCAACAGAAAGAGAAGGAACAAGCACGGATTCAGAGAAAGAATGAGTAGTGCAGGAGGCAAGAAAATCCTAAGTGCACGCAGACGCAAGGGCCGTAAGAGCCTTTCAGTGTCCACAGCGAAACTGCATAAGCGATAATCGCAATAATATTTTAAGAAAAGGGATTCCTATGGGAGTCCCTTTTTTTTTTATGCTCAAAGCTCCGAAATGGAGTCTCAGAATTGAAATGCGTACTCCTTTCCTGATTCTTACTAATGAAAAAATAAAGCGCTAAAAAGCCGCGCTCAATTTGCGCGGCTTAGGTTCCAACAAAGGTCATATAGGCGCTTAAATCTATTCTAAAGTCAAAGAGATATCCATGATCACTTCATCCTTAATAGCCTTATCTCCTAGGTCCTTGATAAATGACCCTGAATCATATACAACGCCAAACCTAGTTCTATCAAAAACCAATTTGGAAGTGACTTTGAGTAACCCATCTTGAATAACCGCTGTCCCGGTCAAATCCATAGACTCTGTCTTATCTTTGATTGTCAATGTGGCTTTACCACTCCAATTACCATTCTCATTCAAACGAGCTTCGACTATCTTCACCGTAGTAATTGGGAATTTTGAAACGTCAAAGAATTCGCTTGACTTCAAGTGCTCTTCCAAATCAGCCCTCTTGTCTAGATCTGTTATATCGGTATTCTGAATGCTCTTCATATCGATATAGACCAAGGCATTCATCAATCCCTTGTCATCCATGGAGACCTTTCCCTTCTTCACCTGAATGGTTCCTGAATGAGTAGCGCCCGTGATTCTAGAACTAGACCAAGTGAGCACAGATTGATTGCTATTGATGATATAGGAGCTTTTAAAAACACCAGCATCCAAAGGATTATTCACTGATTGAGCCTCCATGTTATTCACCTCGCCAGAAGTATTTCCATGACCACCCAAGATAGGTGCAATAACCAATCCGACTAGGCATGTAAGCTTAATCAAGATATTCATTGAAGGTCCTGAAGTGTCCTTAAATGGGTCACCAACAGTATCTCCAGTGACAGCAGCTTTATGTGCTTCAGAACCTTTATAGGTCATCTTTCCATCAATCTCTACTCCGGCTTCGAATGACTTCTTAGCATTATCCCAAGCTCCTCCAGCATTATTCTGGAAGATAGCCCACAGAACACCCGAAACCAATACACCTGCCATATAAGACCCAAGCGCTTCAGGCCCCATAATGAATCCAATGATGATAGGTGTGACTATTGTGATTGCTCCAGGCAACATCATTTCTCTTAATGCTGCCTTGGTTGAGATATCTACACACTTTCCGTACTCAGGTGTAGCAGTTCCTTCCATGATACCTGGAATCTCTTTGAATTGTCTTCTGACTTCCATCACCATGTCCATGGCTGCTTTTCCTACAGAACGCATGGCTAACGCTGAGAAAACTACTGGTATCATTCCCCCTATAAACAGGGCAGCCAATACATCAGCCTTAAAGATATTAATTCCATCAATTCCCGTGAAGGTCACGTATGCTGCGAAAAGTGCCAATGCTGTTAAGGCTGCAGAAGCGATTGCGAATCCTTTTCCAATAGCGGCAGTGGTGTTTCCTACTGAATCCAAGATATCAGTCCTCTTTCTCACCTCTTCAGGAAGGCCGCTCATCTGAGCGATACCACCTGCGTTATCAGCAATCGGTCCGAATGCATCAATAGCCAATTGCATAGCTGTAGTCGCCATCATAGCTGAGGCTGCTATAGATACTCCGTAGAATCCTGCCATCTCATATGCGCCATAAATTGCTGCTGCGAAAAGAAGGATTGGACCAAGAGTAGAAAGCATTCCAGTAGACAGTCCCGCGATTATGTTAGTAGCTGCACCTGTTCCTGAACTTCTCACGATATCCATAACTGGCTTCTTTCCAAGACCTGTATAGTACTCGGTCATGTATGAGATAGCTCCTCCAACGAAAAGACCAATCAATACTGCCCAATAAACTCTAATGGAGCTCACCACTTGTATACCTTCTCCAAAGAAGTTCATCTGCATCTGAGCAGGAAGCATGTAGTCGATTAAGAAATAACAAGCGATAGCTGTCAACACAATTGAACTCCAGTTCCCCATATTCAAGGCTGCTTGCACTTGCTCTTCTTTAGCATCATTGTCTTTGATAGAAATGAAGAAGGTTCCAATAATGGAGAAGATGATTCCAATTCCAGCGATAACCAGTGGAAGAAGGATAGGGCCTATTCCGCCAAAGGCATCTTCTATAGTGCCTCCCATATCAGATATTACATAGTTTCCTAAAACCATTGCAGCAAGCATAGTAGCTACATAGGAACCAAACAAGTCAGCTCCCATTCCGGCCACGTCTCCAACGTTATCTCCAACGTTATCAGCGATTGTCGCTGGATTTCTTGCATCATCTTCAGGGATTCCTGCTTCTACTTTTCCTACAAGGTCAGCTCCAACGTCTGCGGCCTTTGTATAGATTCCTCCTCCTACACGAGCGAAGAGTGCAATGGACTCGGCTCCTAGTGAAAAACCAGCTAGGGCCTCAAGAATCATGAGCATAAGCTCATTTGGCTGACGAACCACACCATACATGGTGCGTGGAATCCACTCAGAACCCATGAATTTCCAATAGAGAAGTATGAAGAGCAAGCTGATTCCGAAAACGGCAAGACCAGCAACTCCAAGGCCCATAACAGTTCCACCTCCAAAAGAGACCTTTAATGCTTTTGGAAGGCTAGTTCTAGCCGCTTGGGTGGTTCTTACATTAGCTGCAGTGGCAACTCTCATTCCAATATTACCGGCAACAGCTGAGAAAACAGCTCCGATAACGAAGGCCACTACAATGAACCAGTGTGTGGTTTCTACCATAGTACTTACCCATCCAAGTAAAACGGCTGCTATAACTACGAAAATCATCAACACTCTATACTCTGCTTTCAAGAAGGCCAAAGCGCCTTCACGTATGTAGCCTGAGAGTTTCTGCATGTTCTCATCTCCAGCATCTTGTGCGTTTACCCATCTTGACTTAATCATCATGAATACCAGCCCCACAAGGGCCATCAGCGGAACTGTATAAAGGATTTCCATAAAAAAAGGATCTTATAATCGTTTGATTGTAACTTGTTTAACCAATTAAAAATTGGGCATGCAAAAATAGGATTTTATAGTAGTCGCACAAATGGAATTAATGGGGATCAGTAAGCCATTTCTTGGATATAGAACCGCAAGTCCTCCACTTGCTGGTCTGACATTTTTTCCTGAGTATATAAAGGCATGTACTCTCTGTGTCCATATTCGGCATAGGTTCCATGTCTGATAATCTCATAAATAGAGTTTTGGGAGTCAGCGCTGATGTTATTCCTCAACCATTTAAAGGTCTTTTTAGCATCATCAAGCACTAGGTCACTTACACCATCCTCTTTATGACAATGCTGACACCCCAATTCATAGATGGCCTTTCCTCTCTCCACATTTCCTTTCATACCATAACCCCTATTCTTATCATTAGGCGGTTCCGCGAAGGTTGCCGGAGAGCGAGGTAAGTATTTGGAAGCTATGAGATTAAGCTTGTTTTGGTTAGAAGCTGAACCATCATTTAATTGATTAATTTCTTCTTTACTCAATGCGAGATCACCCACCTTAAGTTCTAGAGTTGCCAAGTAGTGAAGCATCGCTTCCATCTCCCAGGCTTCTAACTCACGACCTTGCGAGCATTCCTGTGCACACAGCTGAATGCTTTCTTCTAGACTTTTGTTTGCAGCAATAACCAAATCCCCGTATTTCTTGATATAATCACCATTATACCACGCCACCCTATTCACTATACCCCAGAACGTTGACGCTTGTAAATAAGGTAGCTGATGTTCTATGGCATAATCCAACCTGAGCTCAGAGTCTACTTTGCTTATGTCCTCCTCTTCTCTTACTGTATTATGACAGCTTGTACAGGCATAGAATCGGGAGATGTAATTCGATTTACCTTGAGGTGTATCAGCCCTGCCTTCACTGATTAACTGCCCACCTATGCGCACTTTCTTAGGGTCAGCTCGATTCACATAGTGGCTTGGGATAGCTAATCCCAAGCTTGCATTGACTTGCATGAGAGGGGTTTCAGGTCCAAAGGCCTCGAATAGACTATTAGATGAGGAGACCCATGCTAACAATGGGTACAGAAACACAATTAGTAATATGGCGATTAAGCTTTTCATTTCTCAATACTTACGCCCTTTCAGCTTGAAATCACGGGTAATGTTGAACCCGAAATGTATGTCTCCTTTACTTATATCAGCTAACGTTTCCGTCACAAAGAACTTTTCAATCATCCCAAGGGAATTTCCAAGTTGGAATTGAAAGACATGTCCTCTAGTTTCTACTTCAAACCCTAAGGCGGCAGCATTGTATCGGCCTTCAGCGAGTTGATCAGGCAACACATAGTAATACTCACCGCTTAATGCCCAGCTCCTATTTAACTGATATCTAAATGCTGCACCACAGGAGAATACATCATTACTTTCTTTTAACGTGGACACTAGATTCCTATGAACTAGAGTGGGCATTATTTGAATACTCAGATCATCACTAAACTTTCTAGCTATCAAGAATTGACTAGTAAACGTCAATCTTGATGTGAAATAATTCTCTCTGCTTGGATTTTGGAAGGGTAAGGTATTCAGTGCAATAGATCCAAGACCGGTCAAGGTAAGCGGGAAATTCATTTCACCTGAACTTTGCCTTTTGAACCTTACTTTGGCATAACCATCTAATGTTTTCTCAAAGGAACTGCGACCTAATCCTATTGTCGCCCAATCCTTAATGCCATAATCCATACCGATACGTATGGTAGCTTGATCTAATCCGAATAGCTCTGAAAGCCCTGAATTAATTACGCCAAAGCGATGAGAAATGATGAACTTAGCTACTCCTTCATTGTTCGTCTCTACCGAGTGACCATTCACGACACGCGTATCTCTGAATGTTTTATGTGCAAAATACTGAGCCTCGGCATGGATACCAAAACAAGTCAATATCACACCTATATATACCCTCTTAATCATTCTGAGCGCCTGATTGAATCCACTTTTCTATTTCCTGAATATCGCATGAAATTAGCTTTGGAGCATTATTAGGCATAGGTGAACATCCTGATGCATGATTAATGGAACAGGATAATTTACCATCATCGACATGCTGTTTCACCGCCTCATACGAATCTAAACTCACAGAGCCAGAAGGAGAAGCCCCACTGTGACACCCAAAACAATGTTGGGTCAATATGGGCAATACCTTTTGATTGTATGAAGCTAAAGACGTAGTGTCACAGAACTGATACGGATACAGTTCTTCTTCTATATCGTAATAGCAAGACTGGAATCCCATGAAACAGAATAGCGTTGCTAGCGAAGGAAGTATAAGTGCTCTTATCCCCATATCAATTGTTAGGAGCCCCATCATCTATCCATTGCTGAATCATGTCAATCTCACATTGGGGTAACTTATTCCCATTATAAGGCATGGGCTCATATCCTGTTTGCCAGCTAATCACTTCTATTAGGTAATCATTATTTACTAGGAATATCACATCCTCATGGGTACTCAATGTAGTATTAGAAGCAGGATCTGCACCGCTATGGCACCCTTCGCATTTATTCTGAATCAGCGGCAATACTGTTCCAGAGAAACTCACGAGAGGATAATCACACCCATCGCAGGAATTATTCTGAGCGCCTTGCAGAATCCAAGTAGCTATCATTTGAATTTGCTCAGGAGTAAGAGGTGCGTTTGGTGGAGGGGGCATGATATTATCAGGATCCGTATCTGTGATGTTCTCATAGATATCTCCATCACTAAGGTCGAATGGAATCAACTCTCCAGATGCCATGATGTTTTCATAGCTATTCAACATGATGTCTTCTTCCGCTGTTATCGCGTCATGGCAGCCTACGATTCCACAACTAGATTGGAAAAGAGGAAGGATTTGATTCTGAAAATAGATCGAATCAGGATGACATTCATGAATTACTGGAAGCGGATTCCCGCCTTCAGATGGGTCCATTAAAAAGGTCTCGTGCTTACAGCTGCTGAGAAACAGCAGGCCAAAAAACAATACCACTATAGCCTTCCTGGACATGCCTGCAATATAGCTCATGTCCTTTAAAGTTATCAGCCAACATACGCTACTTCTTTGGCAACTCGAACGACATCTGCGACAGATGGTAATGCTTCTGCAATCAGTGTAGGACTAAACGCAAATGGTGTGTCAGCCATACAAACTCTGCGAATGGGTGCATCTAAATAATCAAAAGCATGGCGTTGAACACGATATGCTACCTCTGTAGAAACTGAGCTCACAGGATGGCTTTCCTCTACTATTACCAGCCGATTCGTCTTTTTCACAGATGCAACTATGGTGTCTATGTCCAACGGACGAATCGTTCTTAGGTCAATGACTTCAGCGCTTATTCCTTCTTTTTCTAAGACCTCAGCACTTTCAAGTACGGTCTTCATCATTTTCCCGAAAGAAACGATGGTCACGTCAGTTCCTTTTTTCTTGACATCAGCCAAGCCAATTGGAATTAGGTATTCGCCTTCAGGAATTTCTCCTACATCCCCATACATGCGCTCTGACTCCATAAAGACTACCGGGTCATTATCACGAATTGCAGCTTTCAATAGCCCTTTAGCATCATATGGATTAGAAGGCGTAATCACCTTCAATCCTGGCCAATGCGAATACATGGCTTCAAAACTCTGAGAATGTGTAGCAGCTAACTGTCCTGCTGGTCCATTAGGGCCGCGGAAAACGATAGGAGCACCATACTGACCGCCTGACATCTGCAGCATCTTGGCGGCACTATTGATAATCTGATCAGCTGCAAGGATGGCGAAATTCCACGTCATGAATTCTACGATTGGTCTAAGGCCATTCATGGCTGCACCAACAGCTATCCCTGCGAATCCCAACTCTGCAATAGGAGTATCAATTACTCTCCTTGGGCCGAACTCATCTAGCATGCCTTTGCTGGCCTTATATGCTCCGTTATACTCAGCTACTTCTTCTCCTAGAAGGAAGACGCTTTTATCTCTGCGCATCTCTTCGGTCATAGCCTCTTGAATAGCTTCTCTGAATTGGACTTCTCTCATTTCTTCTGGTTTGCTCAAGCTATTGCTTGTGAATCTTTAAAATATCTTGGATTAAATGGATTGCTCTCCTAACAAAAGCACAGGATTCTCCATGTACTCCCTGAAGGTGTTCAAGAATGCTGACCCTACTGCTCCATCTACTACTCTATGGTCACAAGACAAGGTGACTTTCATGGTGTTCCCAGGAACTACTTGACCATTCTTCACGATAGCTTTCTCTACAATTGCTCCAACAGCCATGATGCACGCATCAGGCGGGTTGATGATAGCAGTAAATTCCTCTATGCCGAACATTCCCAAGTTAGAAATGGTGAAGGTATTACCAGCCCATTCCTCAGGTTGTAGTTTCTTAGACTTCGCCTTACCAGCGAGTTCCTTGACCTCATCTCCTATCTGACTAAGCCTCTTCCCGTCAGCGAATCTCACAACAGGCACCAATAGTCCTTCCTCAACAGCTACGGCTACTCCGATGTGTACATGCTCATTATAACGGATTCTGTCTCCGAGCCAAGAGGCATTTACTTTAGGGTGTTTTCTCAAGGACTTGGCCACAGCTTTGATGACCATATCATTATAGGATATTTTCAACGGAGCTAATGATGCATTTATAGAGACCCTCGCTTCAATAGCAGCGTCCATATTCATTTCTATGGTGAGATAGAAATGCGGTGCTGTGAATTTGCTTTCCGCTAATCTTGCAGCAATAACTTTTCTCATTTGAGAAACGGCAACTTCAGTAAAGGCTTCTTTTCCAACGAAACTCATTCCGCCAGACTCGTATTTCTCTACGTCTCTTTTAATGATTCTGCCTCCTTCACCAGAACCTTGTAGCAGAGAAACATTTATTCCTTTCTCCTCGGCCAATCTCTTTGCCAAAGGAGAAGCTTTCAATCTTCCATTCTCTGCGGCTGCACTTGCTTTAGGATAGGAAGTAACAGGAGCTGGGGATTCTGCAAAAGGCGCTGAAGTGCTCTTCGCTGGAGTGGCTGCTTTAACCTCAGCTACAGGAGTCGCCTCTTTTTTAGCTTCTTTCTTTTCTTCCTTAGGTGCAGGAGCCTCTTCTGCAGCTAGTAAAGCCTTATAATCTTCTCCTTTTTCTCCAAGGATGCACAAGACACTTTCTACTGGCGCAGCCTCGCCTTTCTTCACTCCTATATAAAGGATGTATCCATCTTGGAAGGACTCGAATTCCATGGTGGCCTTATCAGTCTCAATCTCAGCTAATAGCTCACCTGATTCGACTTGATCCCCTACTTTCTTATGCCATTCGGCTACCACTCCCTCAGTCATGGTATCACTCAGCTTGGGCATTTTTACAATCTCTGCCATGTCTTAATTTCTCTTGCGATTTATTGGAATCAATCTTTTACGTAGGGATAGTCTTGCTGCACATACACGTCCTCATAGAGTTCATGTGCCTGCGGCAGTGCCGAAGTCTCTGCGAATTCGACTGAGTCTTCTACATCCTTTTTCACTTTATCTTGAATCTTCTTGATCTGAGCATCAGTGAGATACTTTTTAGTCTTGATGGTCTTGAGCACACGCTCTATAGGATCCTGCTGCTTGTAATCCTCTACTTCTTGCTTGGATCTATATTTCTGAGGATCACTCATGGAGTGTCCTTTATACCTGTATGTCTTTGCCTCAATCAAGAAGGGACCTTTTCCCGATCCAGCATGTTTTCTTGCTTTCTGAAATATCTTACCCATAGCCTCAGGATCCATTCCGTCAGCAGGTTCACCAGGCATATCATAGCTCAATCCGAGCTTCCATAGTTCATGGACATTGGTAGTACGTTCCACAGAAGTACCCATGGCGTAATTATTATTCTCTACCACGAAAACGACTGGAATCTTCCAGGTCATAGCCATGTTGAATGTCTCGTGTAATGCACCTTGTCTCACTGCACCATCACCCATAAAGCAATATGTCACGGCATCAATTCCATTATACATATCAGCAAAGGCGATACCAGCTCCCATAGGAATCTGCGCTCCCACGATACCATGACCACCATAGAGGTTTCTCTTTTTATCGAACATGTGCATGGAGCCACCTTTTCCTTTAGAGGATCCAGTCACCTTTCCATAAAGCTCGGCCATCACTTCTTTAGCTGGGGTACCCAGTGCCAGTGGATGCGCATGGTCGCGATACGCAGTGATAACACGGTCATCTTTCTCCATAGCCCATGTCATGCCAGCCAAGATTGCTTCTTGACCAATATACAGGTGGCAGAATCCACCAAATTTCTGCTGGATGTACAATTGACCGCACTTCTCTTCGAACTTGCGCATCAATAGCATATCTTCATACCACTTGATATAATCTTCTTTGGAAAAAGAGGTCTTGGAGTCCTTAGCGCTTTTAGCTACGCCTTTTGACTTGGGGTTTTTCTTCTCTGCTGCTGTACTCATCCTTGATTCGCTATATGCTTTGACAAATATAGACAAGGGGCTGAAAGCAAGACGAAAATCTAGATAAGCTCAGCTCTTTTTTAACTTAGCTTCTTCGAAGGATAAAGGCAATAAGGAACGTACAGATGGTACTTTGATGATTTCTCCCTTACTACTACCAAGAATCACTTGAATAGGACGCTCCATGCGAAGTTCATACTCAAGCAATGCTTGACGGCATGAACCGCACGGAGAAATAATGTGACTTAATTCGAAATCGAGTGGATTAGCAGCAATAGCGATGCTTTCGATAATGGCATCAGGGCGCTGAGACATGAGGTGAAAAAGAGCCACTCGCTCAGCACATAGGCCTGAAGGATAAGCTATGTTCTCTTGATTATTTCCAGTCACTACAGACCCATCAGTCAATCGAATGGCGGCACCCACTCTAAATCTAGAATAAGGGGCATAGGCTTTCAATAAAATCTCCTCTGCCTTCCTTAACAGCTCTGCTTCCTCACTAGAAAGTTGAGAGATGTTCTCGAAGACTTCATAGGAAAAGTCTATGGTTTTTTTGAGTGGCAAGATGATTCTTAGTTCTCCTCGTTCTTAGCCGCTCTGGCCTCAGCGAAGTTTAACTTGAGTGTAAACCTCAAGGTATTTGCTAGTGGATTCCTTTGCTGGGCTGCAATTAAATAAGAGAAATCAAAAGAGAAGATATTATACTTCACTCCTGCACCCAAAGTAAAGAATTGTCTATTCCCTTTCACAGGATTCTCATAGAAATATCCTCCACGAAGTGCGAACTGATCAGCATACCAATATTCAAAACCGGTAGCAATGTTGACCTCTTGCATCTCTTCTCTAAATACACTTCCTTTTTCTATGTCAACACTTCCATCTGCATATTGAGTAACGTTTCCTGGTGCATCAGTAAAAGATCCAAAGATCCCTGAAGCAACACCTATATTATTATCCCTACCTGAAGCAACAACAAGATTTCCATTCGCATCAGTAATGAATCCTGAAGAATCAGAAGCGTAAACAGGGATACTTGGTACTAAGAGTTTATTCGCATCTACGGTGAATGTCAACGAGTTGAATTCATCCAACAACAAGGTCACAGCTGGACCAATTCTCAAGTTCACAGGGATAAAATCTCTTTGTGCTGCAGATGAATATGACATCTTGGACCCAATGTTAGAGATATTGAACCCTGCGGATATAATCGCATCAAAATTTCCGATACGCACATCGTCATTCGTGTAATATCCAGCAACATCGACAGCGAAGGCACTACCAGGCTTAGAGTCTCCTCCAGTGTTGGATACTCCTCCTGTAAGATTTGAATATATGAAACGGGCACCAAGTCCTCCTGAGAAGCGCTCAGATAGTTTGATGGAATACGCTCCGTCTATAGAGAATTCAGTAGGCTTGAAGAGCAATAAATTTGTTCCTTGATTATCCGTGAATTGGATAGAGCCAAGGCTGAAGTATCGCAGTGCTGCGCCAACTGCCTGATTATCTCCTATTTTTTTGTATCCGCTGAGGTATGCGAGGTTCATGTCTCTAACTAATTTCCTCAACCAAGGAGAATAGGACAATGAGAGCTCCATATCCTTCTCAGCAAAGGCAAGCTTAGCTGGATTCCAATGGATGGAATTTGCATCAGGAGAGATGGCAACTCCCGCATCTCCCATAGCTCCTGAACGTGTATCAGGCCCTATGATTAAAAAGGGAACGGCAGTGGTGATAGTCTTGATAGTATTATCATCAGTCTGACCAATGATTTGTTGAGTTCCGGTGATTTGGGCCTGAAGACCACTTATTCCTAGTCCGAAAACACATAAGATCAATACAATTGGAGCTCTTTGTAGCATGTTCAAAAATTGGGTTGCAAATATACTTAAATACATAGCTGTAGAAATAGCTTAAAGGATGACTAATTTTTCAAAGACTTCTTGCTTCTGGCCTTCTGGAGTAACGACCTTCAAACGGTACATATAAACTCCTCTAGCCAAGCGGTCTCCGTACTCATCACGGCCATCCCAGGTCATAGGTTCATCTTTCATGCGTTGCACTTCCATAGATCTCTGTATGGTTTTCACCAACTTTCCTGATACGGTGAAAACCTGTACTTGCACATCCAAGGTCTCGCAACTGCGGTTGTGTTCAAATATGAAACGTGTATTTGTAGTAAAAGGATTCGGATAATTCATAACATGGTCTAAAACCAAGTCTTCTTTCTTCTCTACAACAAAGTCGATCTCTAATTGCGTGGAGTTATTATATATGTCCCAGACCTTGAATCTCAGTGTATGTTGACCCTCTGAAAGTTCGGCAAAAGGAAATTTCACAACTCCACTCTGATATGAATCTAGATCTGCTTCATAATAATCGTTGAGTACTAGCTGATCAGCCGTGTTACCATCTAGGGTTACTGTGATATCATGACCTATTCCATTTCCAACAGTATTCACACCATTATCATCGAAAATCTTAGCTATGAGTATTGGAGTTTCATTGGTCAGACCTCCTGAGACGAACGATTCATCATCTAAGAATAGTTGAACATGAGGTCCCAGCTCGTCTGCTACTGCAGCGGTATCAGTTCCTCCAACGAAGATACTGCTGTTAGAGCCTTGGGCATCTGTATCATCAGATAATGCGTAGTAGTAAAACTTGCCTTGTCCATTGACATAACTGATATCCTTGGGGACCACGAACTCAAAACTGAATCTACCATTGGTCACAGTTGCTTTTCCCTTGTAAATCAGATTGTCTCTTGAATTAAAAATGTAGGCGCTTCCACCGTCATTTTGCAAAGTTTCTATGGTCTGTGCTTTGTCGTAGATGCTCGGCTCTATCTGTCCGTTGAAATCAGGAAGTACATTACCTAAATCATCAGCAATATGACCGACTACTCTTACCCGTTGTAATGCTTTTATGGTTCCTATCTCTTCTCCTGCCACATTCAAAACCGAGTCAGTAAGTATATTCATTTCAGGATATGTGAGGGCCAATGCTGGATCTCCTAATAGTGAGAAATTCAGTTTGTTATTGCCTGCAATACACCCTTTAGATGCTCTGACTAGATCACCCATTCGTAGGCCATTTGAAAACGAGAATGAACCATTCAAATCAGCTGAAGCGGGACAGTTATAAGTCTCTTCATCCTCGCGCATGACCAAGTCGTAGAACACCTGACTCAGCTTGAAATTTGGACTTGAATACACTAACCGTGTTGTGCTGAACATGCTAATAGCACCGCCATTCGGATTGAGAAGTGCAAGTTCCCCAGCTGAATCACGCCCAGGATCATCATATCTAGAGAATTCGCAGGTAGCTGTGAAAATCACTGGAAGTGCATGTGAATTCGTGAACCCCTGGATTGTTGGAACATCGAGTACGCGCTCTTGAGCCCAGCCTATTTCTCCTCCATGTCCCGTATAACTTAAGAGCAGTGCTCCACTTTGAATCGCCCTCTTTATCTCTTCAGCTGCCTGAGGATATCTAGCCCCGCCTGACGTGGCATTCTGGAGATAGGCATCCAGGAATATTTTCTTGACCACATAATCATCATCTACAAGGTTCATGATATCGGATACCACATTGGCTTGATTCATATGGATGTTGTTGTCTTGATCATCTCCCACGAAGACTACTTTATTCCTCCATGCTCCATAACTAGTGCTAGCTTCTTCTTGACAGTTTCCATTTACCACTCCAGTGTTATTAGAGATATATTTTACCGATTTGGTGTACATGGCTTCCGCTTCCTGAAGTGTTTTCACTGGTATTCTCCCTATGCCTATGTCCATTGTACCATTAGCACCGTCTGATTCCAAATCATCAAGGAGCCCGAAATAGTCATCAGATATATATGACTCTGTCAAGCTGTTAGATTCCTCTGATTGATAACTCAATAAATAGATTGAAGACGCAGGATCCAAATCATGCTGAAGGTAATTCCCATCGCCTATAAGAAAGAGATAATCAGGGCGCGCATCATCATCCGTGCCTGCACGATCGTAAAACATCTTCAAGAACCATTTAACTGCGGTAATGTCAGGAACACCTGAGGAAAACTCATTATACACCTGCTGTGGCTCTACGACCACAACATTCAATCCTTCATTTCTATGCAAGGTTGCGAACTTCTCAGCTGTTGCCTTAAAAGGTTTTGCCGTAACAATGACCATATCGTTCTGATCTAGCCCATGCAAATCCTGATTAGGAACGGAGACAGCAGCACCTGGTGTCAAGACATTACTGTTATTGAAGAGTGCATATTCCTTCCGCTGGGATGCGCTCGCTATGAACGTAGCTTCTGTTCCGTTGAGTTCTAGGGCAATTCTCAAAGGAGCACTTGGGTCGCTCACATCCCATACATACTGATCAGTAATCATATTTCCGATTTGGAAGCGAGCAATATTTCCTGCTCCCACTGAATTCATATCTCTGAATAAAAGCTGCGTGCTTGTTCTCAGAAGATTTCTTCTGACATTAAATGCCAAATAATCAACCCAACCTTCAGCATCAGCAGTCCCTGGTGAGAATTGCAGATTCACTGCAAGACTGCCTGTCGTTGGTAAGAAACTCATGACGGACACTTTGTCCCTTGTGATAGTATATCCTGCAGCAGAAAGACCTTGCAAGCTCATGTTCATGGAATTTCCATTGCATGCGACATTCACATAACTAAATGTGCTCGAACCTATGGTTTTAGCCACCATTCTTGCTCTGAGTTTAACAGGTGTATTCACATCGATATTCTCAAAATTGAACTGTGGCCCAGAAAAGCTCAATGCTCCGTCAAGCCCAAATTTCTCACCTACCAGCCTGCGACCTGACTTAATTACATTCCCTAAATCATTCTCATAAAATGTACGATCATTAAAACTGTTCACTTCATGAGTAGCAGTAGCAGTTTCTAATGCAGCATTATCTACTCTTGCTGGAGGGTCTACCCCAATACCTATGAAACAGTAGGCAACATTGCTATAGTAGTGCTTTGTGTGCAAGAATTCTTCATCTTGATTGCTGTAATCCCACTCATCAGGACCTTTTGCATAGAAAATGATTTGATCATTCGCATCAAAGACGCCATCATCACCACCTTGAAACCAAACTTTTTTAAGAACCAAGTCGTCAGCGCGGCCTACAGAATTCTGAACGGGTAATATTCCTTCATCATTTCCATATATATTAATCTGATCAGGTGTGATGCTTTCTGTGTCTAGTCCTAAGTTTTGAAGGTAGGACCGTGTGATTTTATATACTCCATCTTTACTAATAGGAATTCGAAACCATGTTCCAGACACCAATCGGCTATTATCGACAAAGGAAACGGCCGATGCTCGTCCCTCTTTTCTTACTGGTTCCACGACAAGCTCGAAAGATACAAGCCTGTCTATCTGCCCTTTAGAATTCTTTGCAAATGGAAAAACTGAAATTTCAACGATAGGTTCACCTCTATTAAATCGCATCACCTTTTCGATAATCCAATCTTCTTTCAAAGGCAGTTCAGTAAGGTAAGGATGTGACCCCAATTCGTCCACTCTTGGATTCCTCAATGTGACATTAGCATCCATAGAATTGGATGGCAAGCTGATCATAGTCGCATAAACAGGCAATCTGAAATCATCTGAGTAGGCAGAACAGTTTGTAAAAGAAAGGGAATCAACAGCAGTTCCTTTAGCCTGTTGACCAATGTCTAACCAGTCAAGATTGACGGTCAATGACTGCGCTACCAAGCTCTGAGCGAAGAACAAGGCCCCTATAAAAAAGGAGCTAAGAAAATGGGGGCTAGTTTTCAAATCTCTGTTCGATTTGTGCATGAATCTACTATAAATCAAGTGAACTATTAAGCCCGCGTTCGGCAAATGATTGAACGCCTGTTGATGATAGATATTGTACATATCAAGTTTGATTTGACTGGATTTCGTATTATTGTAGGCTTGGAACCGCTAGAAGCCAAGAAGTCGATAATGAGAAAACACGCTTTGATAGCCCTGATGGTGTTTGGCGCCACCTTGATGAACAGTGAAAATCTGATGGGACAAGACCCTCAATTCTCACAGTTCTATGCTAATCCTGTTTATTTAAACCCTGCTTTCGCGGGGACTGCACGTTGCCCGCGCTTTGTCCTAGGATATAGGAACCAATGGCCATCCTTGCCTGGTTCATTCGTCACATATAGTGCGAGCTATGATCAGCATGTGGAAGCTATCTCTGGTGGAATTGGGTTTATCGCCATGCGTGATGAAGCAGGTAGAGGGGTATTGAGCACCACAAGTTTCAGTGGTATCTATTCTTACCAGCGACCTGTCTCTAGAAAATTCTCACTTAAGTTCGGGGTTCAAGCTACATATAGCCAGAAAGCGCTTGATTGGTCTAAGCTCACTTTTGGTGATCAGATAGATTCCCGCAGAGGTTTTATCTTCCAAACTCAGGAGACAGAGCGTGGAGGAAGCACAGGATTCTTTGACGCAAGTGCTGGTGTGCTCGGATTCAGCGACAGCTTCTACTTCGGTGGTGCCGTTCACCATATCAATGAACCTAATGAGTCCCTTATTCTAGGAACTAGCCGTCTTCCGATGAGATTCACAGGTCACGCAGGTGCCGTTTTACCTATAGACGGTAAGAGCCGTTCATTATCAGAGACAACGATTAGCCCAAACATCCTATATCAAAGGCAGGCTGATTTTCAGCAGATCAATGTAGGTGTCTACTTGAACAAAGGCCCACTGGTTGTTGGGGCATGGTATAGGTATAATGACTCTTTCATCGCATTAGTTGGCGTACAAACTGACGTATTCAAAGTAGGATACAGCTATGACCTTACAACATCACAATTAACCACTAAGAGCGGTGGTTCCCATGAGGTTTCTCTCACCTTCCAAATGCAATGCAGAGAGAAGAGAGGCCGCTTTAGAACAATAAGCTGTCCAAGTTTCTAGTTCTATAATGAAACTTTCAAACTGAGCAAGCGTAAAACACACACTATGAGATCATCAAGGATATTTTCAGCAATCTTGGCGTCAAGTCTAGGGATGTTCGTCCTAACTTCTTGCGGTTCCGGGGGAATCAGTAACAGTACTGGTTGGAATTACAATGATTCTAGGAACGGAGGTTTTGAGAACGTGCCCTATTTCGAGCAGGAAACAGGCCCAGGCCTTATCCTCATCGAAGGGGGAACATTCACCATGGGCCGCATTGTCGATGACGTGAACTATGATTGGAACAACACTCCTCGCAGAGTTACTGTCTCCAGTTTCTATATGGACGAATCAGAAGTAAAGAACATCGATTGGAGAGAATACCTCTATTGGTTAGACCGTATCTATGGTTCAACATACCCTGAAGTCTATAAAAAAGCATTGCCAGACACATTGGTTTGGAGAAATAAGATGGGTTATAATGAGCCTTTTGTTGAGTATTACCTCCGTCACCCAGCCTATAGCGACTATCCTGTAGTCGGAGTAAATTGGCTGCAGGCAATGGACTATTGTTCATGGAGGACTGATCGTGTGAACGAGCAGATATTAATCCGTGAAGGATTATTCGATCACTTCCCACAACAGGCTAATGAAGACCACTTCAGCACAGATGCATATCTAGCTGGTCAATATGAAAGTGGAAAGCGTGTGGAGGGTATTCAAGACCTTAACCCTGATCATGAATTCAGGAACGTGCGAATTGAAGATGGTATCCTTCTTCCTCGCTACAGACTCCCGACTGAAGCAGAATGGGAATTCGCAGCCTATGGATTGGTAGGAAACTCTTTCCAGGAATTAGTGACCAATAGGAAAGTATATCCTTGGAACGGAAACTATGTCAGAAATGATGATCCAAAGGATAACCTTTATGGAACCTTCAATGGTAACTTCGTCAGAGGACGTGGGGACTATATGGGAGTCGCAGGTAACTTGAACGACAATGCTGACATCACAGGTCCTGTATACGCATACCCACCTAACGACTATGGGCTATACAACATGGCTGGTAATGTGAGTGAATGGGTATTGGACGTTTATCGCCCGTTGACTTCAGAAGATGAGAACGAATTCAGACCTTTCCGTGGTAACGTATATAAGACTAAAGTGAGGAACAGTGAAGGTGGTGTAGAGAGTAAATTCGACTTCGTTTCCTATGATGTTGATGGAGTCCTTTATTTCCTTGAGCAATTCAATAAGCAGACTCAAGACAAGTTAAGTCCTGAAGACGCGACCTTTATGGAATCTCTTGGAACTATCATGTCTGATGCAAAACAATTCGATGTGGATCGTAAGTTTGATGCTAAGGATGAAAAAGTACAAGAAGGAATAGACCTTATTCGGGCTGATGAGAACATCTCTATAGGAGCTCAGCTCTTAAAAGGAATCTCTGATTATATTGAGAATACTCCGGGAGAAATTAGAATGCGTGATGTGACCGTGGAAGAGAACATAGACCGCAGGAACTATAGAGAAGCAGATTACATCGACTATGTAGATGGTGATAAAGCGTCAAGCACCTATTACGATCAAGAAGGAGAAGAGGGTAACCTCATGTATGATTGGGGTGCTACTACCTTGATTAATGACAGGGCCCGTGTATACAAAGGTGGCTCCTGGGCTGACCGTATTTACTACACTATTCCTGCTACAAGAAGATATCTAGATGAACGTCAATCCAGCGCTATGATTGGTTTCCGTTGTGCTATGGATCGTGTGGGAAGTCCAAAAGGATTTGGTTATTGACCCTGAATGTTAAATAAAAGATTAGAAGACCCGTTGAGCATACTCAGCGGGTCTTTTCTTTTGTCCAATGGATATAAAGACGCTTCACTCCCTATTCTTGAGATCCTCCGGGGTCAGCACAGACACACGTAAGATTACAGATGGCAGCATCTTCTTTGCCCTAAAGGGCGGGAATTTCAATGGGAATGTCTATGCTCAAGAAGCTTTGGAAATAGGAGCTTCCTTTGCTGTCATCGATGAGCCCGTTAATGACTGCGACCCAAGACTGATCCTATTTCCTGATGCACTCAAGGCGCTCCAAGACCTCTCTAAGCATCACAGAAGGCAATTCAAAATCCCCTTGATCGGAATCACAGGAAGCAATGGAAAGACTACTACCAAGGAGCTCATTCGTGATGTACTTACTAGTCAATACAAAGTATTAGCAACCAAAGGGAATCTGAATAATCACATAGGTGTTCCGCTGACCTTGCTCGAATTGAGTTCAGAAACAGAAATTGCTATCATAGAAATGGGAGCGAATCACCTCAAAGAAATAGAATTTCTCTGTTCCCTAAGTGAACCAGACTATGGCATGATTACGAATATAGGAACGGCTCACGTAGGAGAATTCGGTAGTCCTGAGAATATTCTTCTCGCAAAAACCGAACTGTTCTCCTCTATTAAAAAAAGCAAAGGCACGCTTTTTGTTGACCTTGAATCAGAAGTCTTGATGGAAAAAAGCCAAGACATTGACCGCATAACTTACGGAAGCAATTCGAATAGCAATTATCAGGTGGAACTTTCTTCAGCTGATCCTAGTTTAGAAGTTCGATGGAAAGGAAGGAATATAAAAACCCACCTAATAGGTTCGTATAACTTGGCCAATGTCTCTGCTGCCATAGCTATAGGCGCCCATTTCAAGGTCTCCGAAGAAGGAATCAGCAAGGCCTTAAGTTCTTACACTCCGGAGAATAATCGCTCACAACTCTTAGACAAGGGTCATTATAAGCTGATTCTAGATGCTTATAACGCAAACCCTAGCAGTATGAAGGCTGCCTTCCAGAATTTTATTGAAATGAAGGCTAAGAAGCACTATTTTATCTTAGGTGAGATGAAGGAACTAGGCGAGGGTTCTATAGCCTATCATAAAGAAATCATAGCAATGGTCTCTAGAACTGTGGCAGAAGGAATTTTCATAGGTCCTGATTTTTGTATCGCTGCTGCTGATAGCGATGCTATATGTTTTCAAGATGTGCTATCAGCACAGGAATTTGTTTCCAAGCTAGATTTAGACGGAAGTTTAGTTCTACTGAAAGGCTCTAGAGGAACCCGATTAGAACTTTTACAAGAAGTACTTTGAATCTGTTCTTATCCTAGGATGGATCTTGAGATGACCATTCGCTGTATCTCTGAAGTTCCTTCATAGATTTGCGTAATCTTCGCATCACGCATCAATCGCTCTACGTGATATTCTTTCACGAAGCCATATCCACCATGAATCTGAACGGCCTCTATCGTTGTGCGCATAGCTGTTTCTGCAGAGAATACTTTAGCCATACTGCTTGCTAAGTCATAATTCTGTCCCCTGTCCTTTAGCACAGCTGCTTTAAGGCAAAGCAATCTAGATGCTTCAATCTCTGTAGCCATATCGGCTAGTTTGAATGCAATGGCCTGATGCTTGGAAATTTCTTTTCCAAAGGCTTTTCTTTCTTGAGAATAGGCTAGCGCTAATTCATAAGCACCTGAAGCGATTCCCAAGGCTTGCGCAGCGATTCCTATGCGTCCTCCAGAAAGAGTTTTCATAGCGAACTTGAATCCAAAGCCGTCCTCTCCTATTCTGTTTTCCTTAGGGACTTTAACGTCAGTAAACATCAATGTGTGCGTATCGGAACCTCTGATTCCGAGTTTATTTTCCTTCGCTCCCACGATGAATCCTTCCATGCCTTTCTCTACAATAAAGACATTGATTCCCTTATGACCTTTCTCTTTATCCGTCTGAGCTATTACTAAATAAGTTGAGGCTGATCCTCCATTGGTAATCCAGTTCTTGGTGCCGTTCAGGAGGTAATGGTCTCCTTTATCTATGGCAGTAGTTGTTTGCGATGTAGCATCTGAACCAGCTTCAGGTTCTGAAAGACAGAAAGCTCCTATCTTCTCTCCCTTGGCCAATGGCACGAGGTACTTCATTTTCTGCTCCTCTGAAGCGAACTCCTCTATTCCCCAGCATACCAGTGAATTATTTACTGAAACCAGTACAGAAGAACTTGCATCTACCTTGGAAAGTTCTTCCATAGCTAGAACATAAGATACCGTGTCCATTCCGCCACCTCCGTACTTAGGATCCACCATCATACCTAAGAATCCAAGTTCGGCCATCTGCTTTGCCTCTTCCTCACCGAAACGTTGATTCTCATCACGCTCAATGATTGTTGGCTTCAATACGTTTTGGGCAAAATCTCTTGCCGCATCTCTCACCGCTATTTGTTCTTCAGTAAACTCGAAATTCATATTGCTTCTCTTGAGGTTCATTCCCGTCCAATATCGGAGGGATGCCAAAAATAAGGGATCTAAACTGTGGTTCATCTCAATTCACATACTCACATTGGAAAAAGATTTTTTGCGATGCATTCTCCTTTATTCAGCGTGTATCTTCGAAACAACAAGATGAGTAAGTACAACGTGATAGGTCTGATGTCAGGAACCTCTATGGATGGGGTTGATTTGGCCTACTGCACCTTCGAGAAGACCGACTCGGGTTGGAAATATGAACTTCTTCAAACGAAGACGTATCCCTATGCTCAGAAATGGCTAGATCTCCTGACAAACATTCATGATTTTAATGCCAATCTTGTGCGAGATGTGGATAATGAACTCGGTCTCTATTTCTCTCAACTAATCGAAAATTTCATCAATGACCAGCAATTGGTCCCTGATTTCATAAGCTCTCATGGCCATACTGCATTTCACCGCCCTGCAGATGGTGTCACTCTTCAAATAGGAAATGGGGATGTTATGTCGACTAAGCTACGAATCCCTGTGGTCAATGATTTCAGAAAAAGAGATGTGCTATTAGGTGGTCAAGGTGCTCCACTAGTGCCGATGGGCGACCATCTCCTCTTTAAGGACTATGACATCTGCCTGAATCTTGGCGGATTCAGCAATGTCTCCTATCTCCAAGGAAATGAACGCCTCGCCTTTGATATATGTCCTGTGAATATGGCGCTCAACGAGGCATCCAGCATCACTGGTTCTGCCTTTGACCCTGAAGGCCGCATGGCTCGCTCTGGAGACATTCACGAGCGCATACTGCAGGACTTGGAAGCTTTAGATTACTATAAATTGGATGGCCCACGCTCGCTAGGTCGGGAATGGTACAGCAAGAACTTTAGGCCTAAGATGTATTCCAAGAAGATTCCGCCTATTGATCTCTTGGCTACGTTAACCGAACATATTGCATTGCGTATTTCTACCACTCTTTCCAGAATGGAAGGAAAATACGTACTGGTCACGGGAGGAGGATGTTTCAATGACTATCTCATGGAGCGTATCCAAGCTCTATCTGACAAGGACTTGAATATTCCTGATGAGAAATTAGTGAGTTTCAAAGAGGCTCTCATTTTCGCTTTTCTTGGTGTCTTGCGGATGAGGAATGAAGTCAATGTATTAAGTTCTGTCACTGGAGCACCTAAGGACCATTGCAGCGGTGTTATCCATAAACCTTGAACAATCATTGAGGCTATTGTTCAATGACTATTTTTGGGCTCGCTTGAACAGCATGTTATGAAAGAACTTCTGAAAAAATTTGAAGAAAAGAACCCTGAAATCGTTTTTGAATGGAACGATTCTGAAACCGAAGCAAAAGGTTGGGTGGTGATTAATTCGTTACGCGGAGGAGCCGCTGGTGGAGGAACGCGCATGCGCATAGGTTTGGATAAGCGAGAGGTAGAATCTCTTGCCAAGACCATGGAAGTGAAATTTACCGTTTCTGGTCCCGCAATAGGTGGTGCGAAGTCTGGGATTAACTTCGACCCTGCAGACCCTAGAAAAAGACAGGTGCTACAACGTTGGTATGCAGCTGTTGCCCCATTGCTTAGAAGCTATTATGGAACCGGAGGAGACTTGAATGTAGATGAAATACATGAAGTTATCCCAATCACAGAAGATTGTGGCGTTTGGCATCCTCAAGAGGGCGTTTTTAATGGCCACTTCAAGCCGACTGAAGCGCAGAAAATAAGAAAGATAGGAGCACTTCGTATCGGAGTGAAAAAGGTAGTCGAAAATCCTGATTTCACACCTGATGCCAAGAGAAAATACGTAGTAGCTGACCTCATCACTGGCTATGGAGTTGCCGAGTCAGTCAAGCATTATTATGAGATATATGGCGGTGATGTGAAAGGCAAACGAGTAGTTGTTCAAGGATGGGGCAATGTGGGTTCTGCTGCCGCATATTATTTAGCCAAAGAAGGAGCGAAAATAGTTGGAATCATTGACCGTAAAGGAGGATTGATTCATGCCGAAGGATTGAGCTATGATCAAGTACGCGATCTTTTCTTGTCCAAAGAAGGTAATGCATTGACCTCTAAAGACATGCTTTCGTTTGAAGAAATAGATGCGAAAATTTGGGATCTACAAGCTGAAGTATTTCTTCCTTGCGCTTCGTCTCGACTTGTGACACAAAGCCAAGTTCAACGCATGATAGATTCAGGACTGGAAGTAGTTTCTTCTGGAGCCAATGTTCCTTTCGCTGACAAAGAGATCTTCTATGGCCCCATAGCTGCTTATGTAGACAGCAGAGTAAGTGTCATTCCAGACTTCATCTCTAATTGCGGAATGGCCCGTGTTTTCGCCTTTTTAATGGGAGAAGCGGTCATTGAAGATGAAGAAATCTTTAAGGACACCTCTGCAACTATTCGTAAAGCTATTGCTGATTGTCATGCGTTGAATCCAAGCAAAACGAAATTGACTGAGACCGCTTTCTCTATCGCCTTGAAAAAACTAATCTGAATCCATGACGGCACTAATTATTCTGGTCTTCTTCCTTGGCTATCTGGCCATCACAGTTGAACACAGTATCAAACTGGATAAACTGATTCCTGCGCTAGTCATGATGGCTGTTTGCTGGGCTTTAATCGCTGTTGGGATTGATGGTTTCACGCAATGGTTCGACTCCGGAAAGCACATGCTCATAGAAGGGTTTGGGGCACTGGGTCATGATGAAAAACTCCACATTATGGAGGAGTCTTTGCTCCATCATTTAGGAAAGACAGCTGAAATCCTGGTCTTCTTAATGGGTGCAATGACTATCGTAGAAATCATCGATTACTTTGATGGTTTCAATACAATCAAGTCTTTTATCAAAACGCGTAGCAAGAAAAAAGTGCTTTGGATATTCTCCATTCTGGCATTTGTTCTTTCAGCAATCATTGACAACCTAACGGCAACCATTGTACTTATTTCCATTCTTCAGAAGATTATTTTGTCAAGAGAAGATCGATTGTGGTTTGCTGGACTCATCATTATTGCTGCCAATGCGGGTGGAGCTTGGTCACCTATAGGTGATGTTACTACAACTATGCTTTGGATAGGCAATAAAGTTTCTACTGGTAAACTCATAGAGATGCTCTTCATTCCATCATTCCTGTGCATGGCAGTTCCTACCCTTGTGGCGACTATGTTACCTGCCTTCAAAGGAGATTTAGACACTCCCATGGGAGAAGAATCCAAACCAGGAAAGTACAGCAGTGTCATGCTGTATTTGGGACTCGCAGCTATTGTCTTTGTTCCAATTTTCAAAGTGGTAACACATTTACCTCCCTACATGGGAATGATGCTTTCTTTGGGTGTTGTAGCCATCTTCGCTGAGATTTATAGCCGCACCAAATTCTCTATCTCAGATGTTACAGATTCAGAGCATGTAAATGCTGCTCACCACAGTCCTGTGCACAAGTCTTTAGCGCGAATAGAGATGCCTAGTATCCTGTTCTTTCTTGGAATATTAATGGCCGTAGCGGCTCTTGAATCTCTTGGTGAACTTTATGGCTTTGCTTCTTGGCTAAAGTCGAGTACGCCTATGCTTGGAACTGAATATCACACGGATGTGTCTGACCTTGTGGTCTTGATGCTTGGTTTAGGATCAGCAGTTATAGACAATGTGCCTTTAGTTGCTGCCAGTCTTGGAATGTTCTCTGAAGGATTGGATCATGAGCTCTGGCACTTTGTGGCCTATGCGGCAGGAACAGGTGGTAGTATTCTCATCATAGGTTCAGCTGCAGGAGTAGTCGCAATGGGTATGGAACGCATAGATTTCTTCTGGTATTTGAGAAACATCTCTTGGTTGGCTTTTATAGGCTTCCTTTCTGGTGCTGCGGCCTTCATGGTCATGCGCGTCATTCTGCTCTGATTGCTTTATAGGCAGGGGCTTGTTAATAATGCGCCCGTGATAGAGGCTTGAAGCTCATTCCTCGCTTTACCTTCGATGTGATGAAATATGCGCCTGATGTTGGGCGTTCATTCAATACGTAAAGCAATCTATGAACTTGTTATTCTTATCACAGATCTCAGAGGGCGTTGACACCCTCGTAAACGCTGCCGGAACTCTTAGTGAAGTTCCAACGGAAGAAACCATCTCCATCTGGCAGTTGATTCAGGACGGTGGTTGGTATATCATGGGGCCGCTCGGCATCTTATCCGTCATCGCCATCTACATCTTCATCGAGCGTATGCTCGCTATAGGCAAAGCTGGCAAGGTGGAGAAAGATTTCATGAACCGCATCAAGGATTACATTCTGGATGAGAAGATGGAATCAGCTATCGATTTATGTCGCCAAGCAGATACTCCTGTGAGTCATATGATTGGAAAAGGAATCACCAAGATTGGTCGACCTATCAAGGATATAAGCGACAGTATTGAGAACGTTGGGAAATTAGAAGTAAGCAAGCTAGAGCGTGGACTTCCTACATTAGCCACCGTTGCAGGAGCAGCACCCATGATTGGTTTCTTGGGAACAGTCCTAGGAATGATTCAGACTTTCCATCAGATGATGATCAGCGCTAATGGTGTAGAAATAGCGGCACTCTCTGGAGGTATCATGCAAGCCATGGTGACAACTGTGGCTGGTCTTGTAATTGGAATCATGGCCTATATCTGTTACAATATCCTTGTTGCTCGTTTGACTAATGTCATCAACGGATTGGAGGCGTCATCCATAGAATTCTTGGATGTCTTGGATACACCTACTAAATAATTAGGAGCATGGATCTGAAATCACGAAGCAAAGTAGACCCCTCTTTCAACATGTCCTCCATGACGGACCTGGTCTTCCTATTGCTCATTTTCTTCATCATCTTGAGCACTATGGTAAGCCCGTATGCCTTGCCTGTGGACTTGCCTAACAGCAATAACAAGAGCAGTGAAAAACAGACCGTTTCTTTGAGCATTCATGCTGATAATATCTACTCCGTAGGAACCAAGATTATCAACCCAGCAAACCTTGAATTTGAACTTAAGCAAGCCATGCGTGTACATAAGGAAAAGAGCTTGGTCTTACACGTAGATAAAGCAGTGCCTACTGGACAAACCGTAGAAGTCCTGGACATTGCTAAACGAAACAAGTGGAAGATCGTGCTGGCCACGAAACCTGCTTAACATGGAAATTTTAAAGGATAAGGACAGAAGAAAAGGACTCATAGGAACCATCGTATTCCATGTGGCCCTCTTGCTCATTTTCATGGTGGTGGGATTGAGCCAGCCTAATCCTCTTCCTGAAGAAGAAGGTGCTGAGATAGAACTCGGCTGGACTGATTCTGGCTCTGGAGATGTAGAAAGTCAAGTTATCTCTCCTGACCAGACCGTGGAAGAGGTAGCTCAAGCAACTCCTTCAGATCCTAGCGAACAAGCAGATGAAGAAGTAGCCACACAAGAGGACAGCCCCATAAGCACTCCTGAAACCAAGCCTAAACCTAAAGAAACAGCCAAGCCCATAGAAAAGCCTAAACCAAAGCCTAGCCAAGAGCTTCAAAACGCGATGGAGAATGTATTCACCAGCCCTAAGGGTGGCGGATCTGAAGGCGAAGATGATAAAGGCCTAGGAAATACAGGTCGTCCTGATGGCTCTCCTTCAGGAAAAGGCGTCATGGGCGGAAGCGGAAATAACTGGGAACTTGCAGGTCGCGGATATAATGGCGGTGCCACTGTGACTGAAAAGCCCAATGAAGAAGGAAAGGTGGTCTTGAATATCTGGGTAGATAAGAACGGAAAAGTGACCCGCACTTCACCTAATCTGGCCGAGTCGAATACTACAAGTCAATACTTATTCAATCTGGCTAAAGGCGCTGCTATGAAAGCCCAATTCACCTCTGACCCTTCAGCGGCTGTGGAACAGAAAGGTAAACTCACCTTTTTCTTTGTGCTTCAATAAGAATTACTGTCCCTTCTTTTCTCAGAGCTTCTTATCATCGTAGGCGATAGTTGAACGCTCCTTATGGATTACGAAGAAACCCTTTCCTACCTCTTTAGTCAATTGCCCATGTTCCAACGCGTGGGTGCAGCGGCTTATAAAGCTGACCTGAATAACACCCTGCAGCTTGCGCGCATGTGTGAGAACCCAGAGGAGGGAATGAAGTGCATTCATATTGCTGGGACGAATGGTAAAGGAAGCACAGCTCATGCGCTAGCCTCCGTTTTTCAATCCTGCGGATATAAGACCGGCCTCATGACCTCACCGCATTACAAAGATTTCAGGGAACGCATAAAAGTGAATGGGGAATTCATTGATTCAGAATATATAGTGGATTGGGTGGATAGGTACAAGAGCCGTTTCGAGCGCATACAGCCCTCCTTTTTTGAATTGACAGTTCTTATGGGCTTTAACTATTTCAAGGCTCAGAAAGTGGATATAGCCATTATAGAGACAGGTATGGGAGGCAGACTCGACTCCACGAACATCGTAGAGCCTGAACTCAGCATTATCACTCCCATTGGGTTTGACCATCAGCAGTTCTTGGGAGATACCTTAGAAAAGATAGCGCTGGAGAAAGCGGGCATTATTAAACATGGAATTCCTGTGTTGATAGCCCAAGGAAATGAAGCCATTCTTCCTGTGTTCACATCTGTAGCAGAAAGCAGAAGTGCGGAATTAGTTCAAGTCAAAGCGAGCAGTATTCCAATTACAACGGACCTGAAAGGAAGCTACCAACAACGCAACATGGCGACTGTTCTGGAAGCAGTAAATAGAATGCGCATGCGTGGCTGGAATCTCCCTGAAGAGAATGTTAATCATGGACTGAATCACATCATTCCTCAGACCGGATTTATGGGTCGCTGGCAGATTATCCAAGAAGCTGGCCCTCGCATCATCGCTGATGCTGCGCATAATGTACATGGAATCACCACGCTCCTAGAAAACCTGAAAGAAGAACACTATTCCAAGCTTCATCTAGTCATGGGCATGGTCAGCGATAAGGATGTGAAAAGTGTGCTCTCTCTCCTTCCTTCTGATGCTCACTATCATTTCTCCCAAGCTAAACTCTTGCGCGCCATGCCCGCTGAAGAGCTGTTTGCTAAGGCTGACGAACTTGGATTGAAAGGCCAGACCTATCTCAGCCTTGAAGATGCATTAGATGGCGCTAAAAAAGCAACTGGAAAGAAAGACCTTATCTTGATTACCGGAAGTATATTTACTGTGGCTGAGTTGATTTGAATTAGTCCTCACCCTGGCTTGTTTTCCAACTCACCCCTGGCCCCTTACTTCGGAAGAGAGGGGTGACCGAAGAATGGAAATTAGGGGTGTTTTGAGAGCGTTCATTCTATAATCACTTTCTCCGAACATACCATTCCATCCTTAGTGGTGACGATGAGGGTGTATAGGCCGGGGGCCAAGAATTCAAGATTCAAGATTATCGCTGTAGGAACCTTGAACTTTGAATCTGGAATGAATCTCCCCTGCCCATCGATGATCTGAACCTTTTCCACCACCTCCTCCCGCGGGAAGCGTATGTTGATCTCATTGCCTGAAACTGGATTAGGATAGACCTCCAATTTCATCCCGTCATTGCTGGATTGGATCTCAAATTCCGCCATGCCCACAGGCGCACAGCCCTGCCACTCCAGATCACCGCAGGCATCTACTTTCACGAGCCAGGTGCGGGGATTGAAATCTATGGAGGTATCAGTGAAGGTGCCCACCATGACATAGCCACCATCAGGGGCCAGCTCCATATCATAGAGGATGTTCTCGCAGCTGGGGCAGTCATCATAGAACA